>BNJS01003004.1_pt1 | contig 190941 bp, 222 predicted proteins | sample 8540461 | NCBI WGS metagenome assembly BNJS01 (sample SAMD00202454, study PRJDB9452) | human saliva metagenome | isolation source: human saliva | place: Japan
CTTTTTTGCCATTCCTGCATAATTTACAGTTTTATGTGTATCTTCAGCTACATTACGTAAATCTTTTTAAATTAAGACCTACAACAAATCTAGTATGCTCATAAACACTTTCTTGAATTACACGTAAATCAAGTTCCATAACCTTATTATATAATTCATCGTAATCATAACCAAGTTCCATAACTTCATAAGAATTATCAACAATATATTCGACAAATTCTTCTTTAGTTATTTCATCATTCATAGATTGTTTTTAACACATCACGTAATTTATCCATTTCATAAATCCATGACATTTGAACCATATCAATAGTAGATGTGGCTTTATAATTTTGAATCCTATTTTGTGAAGCAGAACTTTCATCACCATAAAGTTTTTCGTTTATAATATCTACAACTTCATCATAATACGGTGCACCACCATTCATTAATATATCACCATAATGAGCATTAATATATTTTATATGTTTACGTTCATAATCTAATATTTTATCAATATCATCTTTACTCAACCCAACATTACGTAAATTAGGAAGTGATAACAAACGATAATAAATACCTGGTTCACCTTGTCTTGCAGCACGACCAGCAAACTGACGTTCAACACGAGAATTAGGGCGATTACCAATTTGAAAAACAACTAAACCACGACCGTAATCTGTTTCATGAACTTTAATATCAGTACCACGACCCATAATATCAGTTGTTACAACTATTGAATTAACCTCACCAGCTTTACCGATTATGTATTCTTCATTAGTATCTGTAGATAATAGTTTATCATGTCCAATACTATTTTCTTTTAATATATCAGAAAACATTCTAGCACCATTATCATTCTCACAACCAATTAAAATAGGGTAACGAGCCATTTGATACCATTTAACTTCTCTAACAAGTGCATTATACAAGTCATCATTATTACTATATAATTTAGTATATTCTTTTAATTTATTAGGTAATCTATCAGGTATTTTAACACAATCACAATTATAAATATCATAAAACTCTTTAAAACATCTACCAACTGTACCCGTTACACCAGTAATTGTTTCAAATAAATTAAATAAAACTTGATAAGTTATTTGAATATTACTAGTTGTTGATTTTCCTGAAAAAACACCTTCTTTCATTTCCACAAATGAATGTAAATTATCATTAAGTGTTCTTCCTTGTGCAAGTCTACCAGTTGCTTTATCAATTAATACAACACGACTTCCAGTATCAGGATCAGGCTCAGAAGTTACATTATAATCTTCATATTTTTTATTTTTAAATATCGCAGTAATACCATTGAAAATAATATGTTGTACTTCAGGGGATTCAAACATTCTATCATCCCAACCAAATATTTCTTGAATTTCATTAATAGTTCTATCAGTAATTATAAACTCATCATCTTCTTTTTCATCATATTTTAAATAACGAAGTGTTTTAAGTTTATCGATGATATATTGTGTTTTATATTTCTTACCACAAACCTCAACTTCAAGTAATACATCATCAACTTCGCTCTCACCAGCAATAATAAGAGGATTAATTGCATCATCCATTAAAATTTGGTCAGCTTCGTCAATAATAGCAGAGTAGAGTGGTCGATTAATAATTTTAATATCTTGATTAATACCACTTGCCATACATGAATTCAAATAAGCAAAGCCTAATGATGAATTTGTTGAATAAGTAATATCACAATCATAAGCTTTTTTTTGCTCGATAGGTGGTTTATCATTTGATGTATACGCACATGTTAAATTGAAAAATTCATAAACAACTTTAGTTTCATTAAAGTCACGTTCGCTTAAATATTCGTTAACTGTTAGTACATTACAACCTTTATGTGTTAAACCATAAGCTATAGCTGGTAATATCAACGTAATTGTTTTACCAGAACCTGTAGACATTTGAATAATTCGTCTTTCTAAACTTGCTAATGCTCCTAAAATTTGAACATCATATTGAAATTTTCCTAATAATCTAAATGAAACTTCACGAGCACAAGCGTAAAGTTCAACAATATCTTTCATATTTTTTTAATATCAAAATTACCATCAAAACTTTCTGCTTTCATTTTTAATTCATCAAGAGATAAATCTCGGTAATAATCTTGTTTACTATTTATTTTTTTAATAATTTCCTATACTTTCTCAGTGGACCAATACTTTTCGTATTCGATCGAATCAAAGGCTGAAACTAATTTCATTTGATCTCTCCTTTTTAATAATATTATACTAATTATACCATAAAAAAACACAACAATGTCAAGGTTTAATATAATATAGACATAAAAAAATAAGGGTAGTTAACCTACCCTTATTAATAATTATTTTCTTAATTTCATACAACTTTCACATGTACAGAACTTACCTTTATTGATATGTTCAACAGCTAAACTTGCATCTTTAATTGAGATGTCTCCATTAAAAATTGGATCATTGTAAAAAGTTGTCATAAGTGAATCGTTATTATCATGTTCTAAACCAAACACATGACCAATTTCATGTTTTAATACTTTTTCTTTACTAACACTTGATTTAATTGCATCTGTATTTAATTGAACAATATACTTAGCTTTTTTCAAAATATCTTTTGAACGAATTCCACTACGAGAATATTTATCATTTGAATCTGCATCAACTAAATCAACTGTTGCTGTTTTTGTCATAAGACCAGCAAGTTCAGTCATTTCAAATCCATAATCATCATCTGTATCAACCGATAACCAACCACGGTCAACCCTAGTAGTTTCGTTATCAGAATCTAAAAAGGCAATATCAACACCTTTATTAACTGATGTAAACTCATAATTGAATGTGATATTATGTTTACTAAAAGCATCTTTCCAATCACTTAAAGCTTTGTTAACTTCTGTTTTTAAACTATCATCAGCATAAACTTTTACATTAACTTCTTTATTTTTTAATTTTAATTCGTTATTTACAACTTTTGTAACAATTGAATTGTTTGAAGCACTAATTGTTTCAATTGGTTTTGTTGTTTTAACAACTAATGTGTTACCAGAACTAGATTTTGTATCAGTAGTAATTGTTTTAACAATGATACTATTACCAGAACTTGATCTCAACCCATCTAACTGACGAACGATTAACGTATTACCAGAACTAGATTTAAGTGAATCAACACCACGAACAACTAACGTATTACCAGAAGCTGAATGTTTAGCGATATCTTCTAATTTCTTAACAACAAAGCTAGTATTTGAAGCAACTCGTTTAATATCTTCTTTTTCATTAGCAATATTTGGTAATAAAATTTTGTAATTACCTTTATATAATGTACCAGCAGCTGCATCAGGTTTACTATTAAGTTCTGCTTTCACGTCTTTTAATGTATAATTCCCTTCAGTATGTGCTGTAACGTTTGGTGTGTTAACTTGAATAGTATCAACATTTGCATTAACTTTTTCTAATGATAGGCTAGGTGCACCACCAATAATACCCCATGGGTTAAATAATGATACGTCAATAGATGTATAACCTTTACCACCACCTTTATGACTTATACCAACTGTTGATTGACCAGAAATCATAACAGCAGTTTCATCTAAAACAGGTGATGATTGAATACCATCCACTTTAGGAACGTTAGTATCTAATCTATAATAATTACCCATATCTTGAATAGTTGGTTTTTCAGTACCATTTAATATAATATCAGTCATAGTATAATTAGTATCTTTATAAACATTTAATTCTTGTTTATCGTCTATATCCCCAATAAATATAGGTGTACGTTTACCAGCTTCACCAACACTTTCATCTAAACGAGCACTAAAATTAACATTTATACCATAGTTAAATAAAGCATCATTTGCACCACCATCAGCAGGAGAGAAAAGTTTACTATACTTATTAATAGTTATATTATCATTAATTGTTGATGTATCTAAACCTAATCGAAGTTCCCCACCAGTATGAGTATTAGTCCCACGACCGTTTGCTTCTGTTAAATGTCTATAATAACCAACACCCGTTAATAATTTCCCTGTATTTGGGTCAACTGAAATATAATATAAATATAGCATTTTCCAATTCATACCTGCAATTGTACCACCTTTTGGAAGACGTGTACCATTATACTGTGTAACATCAAGTGTTAATGACATATTTTTACGAGTAACTTCACCATTTTCACCAACAGTAACATATGCATCTTTTAAATCAAATGTAACAGTTGGCTCATATGAAGCAACTAAAAATACATTACTATTACCAACATTATCAATATGTTGTGTTTTAATATCTTTAAATACACTGTGTTTTGAAAGCACTGCGTTATATCCACGAGTAGAAGCATTTGACCAAGCTTGTGAACCAATTCGTTGAATGATACCCCAAGCACCACCAGTATACGTTTGAGAATTAGCAAATTTAGTACCACGAACAGTAGCAAAATCATTTACATTAGCACTTGGTAACATAACTGAACCATACACACCGTTTAAACCTTTTTCTTTATCCGCTAACCATTGAGCTGCAGCAATATTTGCAACAGTTTTATTCGAAGCTGTATATTTCAACATCATATCTTTATAATGTGGTTCTAATAGTTCCTCACCTAAAAACACACCATCAGTAGTTGCTTCAGTTTGTCTTAAAGCTTCATTCACATAAGCTTTATATTTTTCACCACTATAAATAGGCATTTTTTGTAAAAATACTTCATCTATCTGAGTAGACGTACCACCTTTATCAATACCTTCAATATATTTTTTAATTCTTTCAATATTGTTTTGAATAACAGGTTCTACTTTAGCTAAACTTTCAGCATTTTTAGTTTTTAAATTATCTAAAGAACTACCAACTGAAGCATTTATTTGACTACTAGCATTATCGATTAATTTTTGAATCTCGCTAGTTTCACGACCAATGTCTCCAAAATCTAAATTACCAATTGCATCAATTTTACCAACAACATTAACTTTAACACCAGATTCATCAATTGTAGCAATAGCTTTATCGATATCTTCTAACATTTTAGCTTTAACTTTTTCAGGTTTATCAGATTTTTGATACTTTATCTTTTTAATTTAAGTAACTCAGCTTTTTTTGTTTTTTTCTTTATATTCATTAATTAACGTACTAGCTTTTTAGAATTTTTTTCAACATCTTCTTTTACTTTATTAGTTTGATTAGATGCACCTTTTAACCATGTGTTAATTAATTCCATATTTTTAACAGCATTAGTCGTATATGTTTTAGATTTAACAACTTCAGCTTCATTAGATTTTCTAACATTATTAATTTTACTAATAACATCATTAGTTGCTTTTTCTACATCACCCAGTTCTACAATAGCATTATCATTACGAACAAACTCACTTGTTTTTGTAATAACATTATTCGCTTTTGTTTTAGTAGTATCAACTTTTAATCCACTATCTTTGGTAACAGCATCTGCTTTCTCATTTAATTCTTTAACATTACCTAAAATCCCATCTGTGTAATGGTCATCTAAAGCAGTTAACTCACTAATACGTTTATTAGCAGTTTCTACAGATTCATTAAATGCTTTATTATAAGTAGCTGACGAGCTTGAATTAGCAGCACGTTCGATTGTTTCTGTATTTTCATGAATTAAACGATCACGTTCAGCTACAATACTATTTAATTTATTAGTCACATTATCTAAATTAGATAAATCAATTTTTTCAATTGTAGATTCATCAATTGTTAAACCAAATTTTTGTAGCATTTGTACTTAATGATTTAAATTTAACATTTTTGTGATTCTAATTTATTTAATACTTTTTGCAACTCTACAAGTTTAGATTTAACTTCATTTCTATTTTTCATCTGTTAATGTAATTGTTGATTTTTCCTATTTCAACATTATCATAGTTTTTTTAGAAATATTTGAAATAAGTTTATTAATTGAATTAATATCTTCTTGTAATGTTTTTACCTTCTTTAATAACTTCACCACTAGCACCTTTTTTTCAGTTGTACGAATAACTTCCGTGTCGGCTTTAGCACTTACACCACTTAAAAGCTGCAAACCCTGTTAATGAAGCTCCTAAAATAATTTTTGTTTTTGACATGTTATAACCTCCATAAATATATTATATCAAAAATAAAGGAGAGGGTATACCTCTCCACCAACCTAATTTAATTATTATTTAATTTAATTTCTTTACAATGTATTACATACCGAACCACGTTTTACCTGTGTCAATTATACCTTTGATTAAATTACCAATCCAAACACCACCGTCAACGAATAGTAGTGATAGACCTGACATAATTAATCCATTTTTGAATGTAAAAATTCTACTTTGTGATTCGAATAATCTTAAGAATAACGCAGTTACAAGAACAGCTATTCCTAAAATAAAGATACCTTTAGCTGCAAAAGCAATATAACCTTGTTGGAATTCTTGTTCAATCCATTGATAAAGTCTTTGAGATGCTCCTGATAAACTAAAAGCACCTACCACTGTGTTATTAAATATATCCATTTATAAAATATTCCTTTCATAATTAAAAATTTTTATAAATTGATTATAACATATATCCAAATTAAATGCAAGTAAAAAAGACTAAATAAAATTTTATTTAGTCTTAAAAACTGCTATAATTATTCTTTAAAAATCTTTACCTAGATTTTTTCTACTAAAACTACTTATCGTTTCTGACTTCTTAGTATTAACTGTTCTATTAGAACCTAATGTAGTTTTAGCTCTTGTTTTAGCTTGTGATTTCTTAGATTTTTTAGCTTTACGTTTTGTATCTCTTAATCTAGTAGGTTGATAGTTATCTTCATAAACTGTATTTTGTTTTTGTTGACCTTGTTGTTGTTTCTTAGGATCAACACCTTTAACTTTGTTATAGACTTTTTGAGTGTGATCTTGAGTACCAGTTAATCCACCAACAGCATGTGTCATACCAGCTAAGAATTGTTTACGAGTATCGTATTTCTTACCGTAATTCTTATTATTCTTATTCGCATTATCACTCATCGACATTAATCCTCGACCAGTAGCAAGTCTAATTGCTGACATTTCTTTACCTTTGTCATTTTTAACTGTCTTAGTAGCACGTTCCTTAACATCGCTCAGTTTACCACGAGTAAATTGAGAAATACCTGAAACAACACCACCAGCAACTACAGCATCACCAACGTTTGGAGTCTCTTTACTAGATGTATCATTGTTATCATCATTAACTGTAGTGTTTTCAACATTTTTAACATTTTCAGAAATACTATCTTGCTGAGTACCACTTAAGTTTTCATTAACTTGTGAATTAACTTTAGTAGAATCACCTTCAAGATTAAGATTTGTATCATCTTTAGTAACATTATTAAGTTTTGTATTCTCAACACCATTAAGATTCATATTATCTTTATTAGTAATGTCTTCTTTAATATCTGTTTTATTAGCTTCATTAAATTTATTAGCTACTGTATCTTTACGAGACTGATCAGAATCATTAAATTCATCACCTTGTTTATTAAATAATTTTTCATCTTGGTTTTGATCAACATCTTCAACAACATCATTTTGTGTATTATCATCTTGATTAAGTTCCGTACTATTATCTTGTTCTAACTTAGTGAAATCATCTTTGTTTTCAATATGTTCAGATACAGGTTCGTTAATCTCTTTCTTACCTTCAAGATTTTCTTTTTGGTCTTTAGCATTTTTACCTTCAGCACCATCTTTACCTTTAACTTCATCAGCAACAGTAGGTTGACCTTGTTTTTGACGTTGAAGAGTAGGTTCAGTGTTTTCTCCTTCAACTGGAGTTTCTTCCTCTTTAGGTTCTTCAAATTCACCTTCTTTATATTCACCGTTTTCAGTTTCTTCTACTAAACCATTTGTACCATTAGTAGCATTTGGATCTTTTGGATCAAATTCCTCATTTTGACCTTCTTGTTCTTTTCCATTAACTTCATCTGCTACAGTTTCTTCAGTAGGACCTCCGTGTTTACCTTCACCAGCAATCTTACCACCTAGATAACCACCTAAAGCAGCACCCATCATAGCAAGACCAGCACCCGTAGCTTTAGCTTCTTTCATAGCATTATTCATCATAGTATTTCCACCAACGTTTGTTGTGTTTGAATTACTAGTTCCAACAGGTCTACCACCAGGTCCACCATGAGAATTAATAAATTGATTTTCCCAACGTTGTGCTCTCTCAGCTAACGCATTAGGTATACCTTTAATCCAGTTAATATAAGCTGAAAGTGGAGCGATTAATAATTGAGGTACAAAGAATATTGCCATAATTGCAATAATTAAACCAACAAATTTATCAGTTATTACTTTCGCAATGAAATTTAAAGGGAACGGAGCGTCTTTAACAGCTTTCATTAAACCTTCAGAACCAACAACATTCACCCCAAGATCTTTAACCATACTATATACATAATCAATTAAGTTAATACAAAAATCTACCATTATAGATACACCAAGTAAACCAGCGAATACAGCTACAAAACCACCAAATAACATTGCTAACCCATAAGATGTACCTAAAGCAGCTTTTGCACCACCTTTAAAAACTGCACCAAAAGTTGTGATAAATACATCACTAACACCTTTAATACCAGTAAACACCAAACGAAGTGTAACAAATAATAAAACTATACCTGGGGCTGTATCACTATTACCTTTTTGTTTATCACCATCATTTTTATCTTTCTTATCTTTTTTACCATTAGAATCACCTGAAAACTTAATAGCATTAATACCAACACCAACCATTTGTGAAGGGTTAGTATTTGAACGAACACTAAAACCATTTTCATTAAACGAAGTATTTAAAAGATTATAAGCGGCAAGAGGTGAAATACCATAACCTGTTTTACGCATAGTAAACGTAGTAGTATCACCACTATTTGACATTTGTAGTGAACCTTTAAAATATTCAATATTACCAATATCAATATCATCAGCTATTTTAGTATTATTAGCAAAACTTTCAGAGAATTTAATTATCTTACCAGTTTCCCATGGTAAACGTTGTGCTTTACCACCTTCATTTGATACTGAATAAGCAGGGTGGAATGTAACAAGTGTTCTATTTTTAGCATTCTTAGCAATTGCAACAATTCGAGCAGCTAAAACTTTATCATCATCATTACCTTCACCAGTTATTGCATTTTTAGCAGCATATTTATTAATATTATAAATATCATCTTCTGATAAAACAAATTCACCGTTTTTAACTGTAAGTGACGTACCAACTGGTATACCAAAACTTGTATTTTGATACCAATCAAGTAAATTTAAATTACGTCTTACAATAGTATTATCTCGTGTTTTTTCAGCATTCATTTTATAATCAGTAATTTGTTGAACACCTTCACTAAATGCAAACACAGCAACAGGGAATAATAAAGTTGCAATAACAATACGAACAATAAATCGTCTAATTTTATAAGAAAGTGCTCTACCATTCCATGCCATTTGAACCAATCCTGCTAAAATAGAACCAAATCCAAATAACATAGCAATTGTTACTGCACGAGAAAACCCAAATTGACCAGGATCTCCAAAGAATTTTATAAATGTTCTAAGTGGTTCATTTTGATTAATTAATTTAATTAATTTGTTCCCACCAGCACCAGCATAATTAGCATTCGTTAAATATGAAGAATCATAAAACGATAATAAAACTGGTGCAGGATTATACTCACGTAAAATCTTAAAACCTACATTTGAAAATGCTGTTGCAACTTTTGTCATACTACGAGCATCATCATCTACTGTAATAACCGATTCATCTTTATCTAAACTTTCATCTTGAAGTTTTTGAATAGCTAAACCAAATTGATGATAAGCAACTGCTTTACCATTACCACCTGAGTTAGTATCTAAACTTGTAATACCAGCTTTATCTAAACTCATTGTATTTTGTAAAGCTGCATAGTTATTAAAAGCAACTGGTGAAGTAGGTCCAAATAGAATACCAACCGTACCAAAGTTACCTGAACTCATAATTTTAGTTAAATTTTTATTTAAATTTTCTTTTGACTCTTTAGAATCTTTTGATTTAGATTCACTATTTTCTTTAGCTTTATCTTTATCTTCACTAGATTTATCATCTGCTTTTTCAGTTTCTTGTTTTTTATTTTCAGCACTAGCCTTATCAGCATCTTTTTTAGCAATATTTTGTTGAGCCGCTTGATAAGCTGATGTTACAATCGAAGGTGCTTGAATAGTATCAAAGTCACCCTCAGCTAATGTAACAGCGCTAGAAAAACTAGTTAAAGCAAATACAGATAATAGTGAAGTTACTAATATTTTTTTTCTTTTCTGCATTTTTTCCATAATACACCTCACTATAATATACTATCTAAATAGATATAATCTAAACTAGAATCTGTCTCAACATAAAACGCACCTGGATTATTATGTAATTGTTTTGCCCAATTAGTATTTAAACTAAAATAATCGGTTAATTTCGATACTCGGTTTTTATACAAATCAATCATAACAAACTTAAGTTCATCTTCTGTTGTTGTTTTACCATCAATTAAATCATCAGATGCTGTTTTTATTCTTATTACGATATTTAGTTAAAATATTAACTAAATTTTCAGCATTAACATGATTAGATTCCGTAAATACAATATCTATATTAGCACCAGATGTAGCAATTGCATCAAATATAGTTGGTGCAATATGTCTCATTCGACTTAAACCATGAAACATGATTACATCACCATTCTCAAGAGAAGGTAACAACACATTTAAGTAAGCTAATCCCATAATATTTAATGCAGGATTATTAGAAGTTGCAGATGCACCAATCGACATACTTGATAAATCAACCACTTTATATTGTTTTGCTACAAGTTCGTCAATTATTGGATTAGTACGTACATTAAGAGCGGCGTTAGATACTAATATATTATTTTTAATAATATTTTCTAACTCCTCAATGATTTTACGTTTTTCAAGTGAATCTTCTGATAATTTTGCTTGTGATACATATTGTGCAAAATCAGCGATTGTTTTAATAGTATCATGATTAGCAAATAAACGTAAATTATTTAAATTCTCACGAGCGTTTGTTTGCCAATATCTTTCAGTAATGAAAAAAATGAAATTAATATTTTTTTCTAGTTACTTGAGCAAATTCATCCGTTACAGAAACTTCATCTACATTTCTAAATTGCGATAATAAAATTATAATGTTATCAATATGTGTACTAAAAAAATTGTACTGTTCGAGGATCATTTTCTTCAAAAAAACACTTGGTTTAATAGCTTCAATAATATTAAGTAATCCATGACTAACATCAACAGAACACATTCGTGAAACTTTTAATGGTATATTAGATAAATCATCTGCATTTTTTTAGATTTATTTATAACAACATGTAAAAACACGTTTACCTTTTAATAAATATGCACGACTCACAACTTTACTTAAATAAATTTCACTAGATTCATCAAACGTACCACTTCTAGTATAAGTTTTACCTAATGTATCATTACCAACAAATAATGATTTAGAATTTATAAAATTATAAGCAGCATGTGATTGAATTAATTTACCAACAGAATAACCAACATATTCTGAACCAGGATTTCTATCACCACCAGAATCTACGTATAAAGCAGATACGGCAGCTTCTTCAGTTGTCATTTCATAATATAAACCTTTATGACCACTTACTTTATTTGGTCCATGTGAAATAAACGGATATAATTGTTTATTAACATCTAATTTCCATTGTAATCCTCTTGTTTCGTCATTCATTTTCAAATAGTTCGATACATCATTAACAGCTTTTTCTAATTTTATTTCAGTAGGGGCAGTAACTATAAGCTCTGCACCAAAATTCATAACACCATCAGCACTATCTAACGCATCAAGTAACATTTGGTCATGTGATACAGCTTTAGCACGTTCTTTAACTTTTTCTGCTTTATCAGAACCAAACAAGCTAATTTTCTTACGAGAATTAATATCTTTTCTTGCTTGATCTTCATCTTTTTTCTCAAAAGCACGAACACTAGTAATTTTAACATCTTTATCTAAAATATTACTTTGTGTTATATCCCATAAAACTTTAGACCAAGCAAATGTCATATCAGCAGTTTGTGTTATATTAAGTACCAGTTTTAAAATAGCACTATAGGCTTTAGGTCTAGGACTAACTTCAAATTTGTTACCACCTACATGTCGCATGTTATACATCGTACTATGTGTTGAAGATGTCGAACTCATAAAATTTGTTTTTCGTAAAAGGTTGTTTTCAATTAGTTTCGGTGCTTTATTAGTCGGCACGGAAATTATTCTATTGGTTTTACCTTTTGTCTTTTGTTTTTGCGGTTTTGTTTTCTTACCGTTTGCTTTTAAAGGTTTTTTCTTTTTCATTTGTGTTTGTTTCATACCTTTAATTTGCTTTTTATTAGACTTCTTCATTAAGAAATTTCCTTTCATTAATTTAGATTTTTAAAACTTCACAACTAAATATAGTTAATTAAAGTACAATTTATTATAACATAATTTCATAAATTAAACAAGTAAAGATAACAAAAAGTAAAGTGTTTCCACCTTACTTTAATTTTTAATTATTACTCAAAATCAGGTTCATAAAATTCAGAATCATAATCTTCAGTATCATAATCATCTTCGTTTAACTCATTACCTTCACTTAACTCACGTGATTTTTAATTCTTCTTCGTATGCTTTACCTTCTTCATATATACTCATTGCTAAATTATCTTTTTTTACCTTCTTTAGATAATACAGCACCTGATTCAAATTCAAGTCCGAATTTCTTAGCAAGTTCTACTTGATTATTAATTATATCATTAATATCATTTGATAATTTATAATAATTATACGAAGCTAGTTTGAAGTTTTTCATCATAAATATGTAGTATTTCTGGTTCTTCTAATAAAAGCATTTAGTGAATCAATATCTACTTTAGTTATAACAGGTAAATATCCATCTAAATTATTATCATGAATTTCTTGAAGTGTAATAGCTGAATCTCTCATATCACGAATTAATTCCATATGATTTTTAGAAACTTCATTATACGACATTAATTTAGTTTCAATTTCAACACCTTTTTCTTCTAAATCTTTGTTCATATTAGCAAGTGTTTCATTTTGACTAATTAATTCATCTCGTTTAGCTTCTAATTCAAGTTTCTTAGCTTTTAATTCTTCTACTTCGTTACTTAACTCAGATACAGAAGCTTGTAATTCATTACGCTCTTTTGCTAATTCTTTTAAGCGTTGTGTATCAATCTCTTGTTGTTTTTCAGCTTCTTTAATAATTTTACGAGTATTAGCCATTGTATCATCAATGATTTTAATTTGTTCATCCATATTATTTGTACGTTGTGTTAACGAATTATAATGCTCAGTAGCTTCGGAAACATCCTGTTGTAATTCTGAAACAATACCTTTTAATAATTCATTATCAGTAGCTAAAGCTGAAACATCTTGTACATATAATTTTTAATACATTATCAACATCTTCAGATGAAACAAATTTATATTCAAAAATCTTTTTGGTGCACCTTTTTGGTTTTTTTAACTTTTTTAACATCTGAATGTGATTTATACGAATTTTTCAATATTAGGTAATACATTAGCTTCTAAAACTTCTTGTTTTTGTTAAATCTAATTGTTTAACTAAATTTAAATCTTCAATATCAAATAATTCAATTTCATCTATATTTGTTGTTTGCATATCATTCATCTTTTCTTTTTTTCCTATAACGCATAACTAACATTATTAGTTAATGGTATCCTTTCATCAATTTTTTTAGCTTTTTACTTGACTAAAGAATTCATTTACATATTCTTTGATCATATCTTGAGTTGACGGATCAACTTCTTTTTTTCTGATTTTTTTCTTCTATAGAAATAACTTCTGGAGTAGGTAGTTCTTCTACTTCAGGTAATTCTATTTTTTTCTTCTACTTTATATTTTGAGTCAATGTTATTATTAATGACTTCACTTGAACCGCTCACATCTTCAACAGCTTTATTGAATGATTCAATTTGTTCATTTACTGATTTTTTTACTTTCAACGTCAACCGTTTTTATCTAACTCATCTATTTTTTTCTTCAATAGATTTATTAAGTTTGATTTCATCAATTTGTGATTTGTGTTTTTTTGAATTCGTTCTTCTAATGAAGATAACTGTTCAATAAAATCAATATTTGTAATCTCATATTCACGAGTAGGGTTAATTGTTTCAACTAAACCAGAAACTAATTCACCTACAACTTGTTCTTTAGATGCTTTATGAACTGTTTCAATAACATCTAATACATTATCTTTTACTTCTCCTTCAATATCTAAACCAGAAGCATTTTTAGAAAACATAACTTGAGTTGTACCTAATAAGTACTCCTTATAATCATCAGCTAATAACATTGCTTCATCGTCTTGATATCTCTCAAATATTTCTTTAAATTCTGTTTCAATAACATCTCTTGGGATATTATCGTTGTTTATATATTTTTAATAGTTCACTATTTTGGTTTTTTTCAACTTTTGTGAAATTGCATAAATTTTTTTAAATCCATCAATATTTCCTTTCTGGGCAAACCCTTTTTTATACATTTATAGAACTTATTATATCATACATTTCAATGAAAAAAACAAGTAATTAAACAAAAAAAGTAAGAGATTAACTCTTACTTTCCCCCGATACAATTTCAACTTTCTTTTCTTCAGAGAAATTATCAACAGATAGTTCTTTATTTAAAATTCTACTATAATCATATAATTCATTATATTTAGCAAAACCTTAATTGATTTAATGTATTTATATGACTAACGATATCATTAGCAGATTGTAATAATGCAGGTAATTCTTTAGCACCAGTAGATTGATCTTTTTGATGCTTCTTTTTGATATTCTTTAGTAGTGTATTTTTTTACCATCAATAATTAACCCAACATCAATTTCTGTAATAGGTTGTAGTTCTTTAACCTTTTTTTATCAACCACATTAACTAACGAATCATCTTCAACATTTTTTTCAGTATTAAACTTTTTCTCAACATATTTTTTTCATATCTTCATATGTTTTTAGTTAATTTAATATCAGAAGCATTTAAACGTTCTTCATTTAATTTATAAACTGTTAAAGCATCATCTAATTCTTTTTTTAGCTTTTTTTCAATAACTTTTTTTCAGTTTTTATTACTTGTAGTTAAGTCGTTAGATATAGCTGCTAAATTAATCTTATTATCTTTAAATAAATCAGTTGTTGCTTGATTATTTGTTAAATTAAGTTCAATAGGTGCGTCCATATATTTCGTATCTTTAACAGCAACATTAAGTCCAAATATACCAGCAATATCATTTTTGGTTACGATTATCAACATATAATACTAACAATCTATTACTCGAATCAAGTGGAATTATTTTATATCTATATTTAACATTACCTTCATCAGTAACACTACGAAGTGGTTCAAGTCTTACATTAAATCCAGAATCAATAGACGGAACACCAGCTTTAGTATCACCTTCAATATTAAATACTAATACGTGTTGTTTATTGTAATAACTACTTGATAATGGTTTAACAGTAATATTACCATTTAAATAAATTTTATTAATAATTCCTGAAATTTCAGATTTAGTATTATTTTTCACGTATCTGATTAATTAATGTAACAGAACGAGGTAGTAAACCACCAAACGAACCAATTATAATAAAGAATATTAAAAGCAACATTCTATTACGCATTTGGAACGGACTTTGAACAAAATATACTAATCCTTGTTGTGCTAATTTTTTCTTAAATGAGTTAAACGCACCAACAATTTTTTCATCAACAAACTTTTGAAAAGAAAAAGGTTCAGCAACGTCCATTATCACAGACATATCTTTATTTGTTTTTTCATTTTTATTTTTTCGTTTTTTGAATAGAGCCATATTCTTTATCTAAACCTCCTTCAAATCCCATTGCAGCAAGTAATACCGATACAGGTTCGTTTGCTACACGTATTAAACGACCAGTTGATTTAAATGCACTAATACAACGATTTAAATTTTTTACTTTAACAGATAATATACCATATTGCTGTACACTTCTTGCAAAACTTTCTGTACCAGCAACTCTTAAAAATTCTTTACGTTTATGACTCATTGCTAATAAGTCTGAATCATCTTCATTAATATCCTCTAAATCATCTAAGTAATTTTTAAGTTGTAACATAGACGTATCAGAATCCTCTTTTACAACGATATAAAAAGCTTCTCCGCCTTCTAAAAGATTAAATAATTGTTTCATACCGATCGCTTGTCTACTATGATCTTCACGAGTAGACCATTGATTTATATCTGATGTCATATTATAAACAAGTCTAACATGACCATCACTCATTTTACTACCAACAGCATCAACACCTTCATATTCATCAATTGAACGAATAGAGTGCCCAATTGTTGTAGTAGTACTTAATTCTGTTACAACCATTTTAACAGGTTTTTTGAATATAATACCGTAAAAGTTAAATATCATACTACGTCCAGTAGGAGTCTCACCAACAATTAACCATATAAAAGCAAAATATGATATTATAGCGAGAAAATTCCACCTAAAAAGAGGTGTAAAAAGAATCCACCAAGAAAAAAAACCTATTCCTAAAAATAAAGTTGCACCTTTCAATGAAAACTTATCACCCCAAACTGGCATATTCCACCAGTTAAGTTGTTTTGTTACTTTCACCCAAAGTTCCTCCTAATCTTAATTTATATTTAATTCTACTATTCTCAACTAATTCATCATCGTCATAAGGTAAACCTAATTTATAAAAAAATACTTATTAGATGATTCATTATAATATATAGTAAGAAAATGAACTAAATCACCATTAAATATCCATTTACGAATAATCGAAACAGACAAATCAGATGCTTTCGCTAGTTCATCTATTGTATATAATTTATCACCGTAAATTGATACTTTCAAATGACAAAAACTCCTTTCAATTTTTTTCAATAATAATATTATATCATAGTATTGTAAAATGCACAAGTATTCAATGTAAATAGTTAAATTATTTTTTTCTTCCATATAATATAGATTTTTGCAATTTTTTTATACTAAAAAAATTGCCTTTTGTTAGGTTACACCTAAAACCCTTTCGGATTTGAATTAGTTTTTTTGTATACCCCTTTAAAAAAACTAATACGCAAATTTGTGTGTCTAACACTTTGCTTGAAATAATAACTAAAATAATATAAAATAATAATAAGGTAAACAATTAAACAAATAATAAATAATAAAAAAAATTAAAACAATCAAATCTAAAGAAAGGATACAAACAATGTATGACAAATATAATTTCTCCGAATATCGAGAATACTTAAAGAAACTAAAAGATAAAAAAACATTCGTATTGAAGGTGATATTATTAACATCTATGAAATGCGAAGTAGAAAAAAAGAAAAACTACAAATTGTACTTGGTAACATTAAAAGTGATCAAATTGCAGATAAACACTTAAAAAAATGAACACTTAAACGTATACTTACCAAAAAGAAATACTTGATGAAGAAAATTATGACTTCTTCAAAATAGGTAACACAATTAGTTTAACCGCTAAAAGTACATAAATATAGAAGACAAATGAAATATGGTATTATAACTACAGATTATGGAATATCATATTTAAACAAATCGAAAAATAAATTTAATAAAGAAAGTTGGTGATCAAAAATGACATTTTTTTCAAATCAAAACTGTTTAAAAACATCTGTAAATACACTTTAATAATAGCCGCTATTCCTATTTTAGGAATGCTTGCATTTGTAATAGCTTGTTGTTGGGTATTTATGTCATCTTTTAACAGATAGCGTAAATGAAAAATATTAGATAATGCACATATAACAACAATATTTAACTATTAGTTTATTTTTTTATTTTTTTAAAAAAATATGATATAATAAAGAAGATAAAATAAACTAATAGGAGAACGTTATGAAACAACCCGAAATAATAAAAAACACAGAACATGTTATTAAAAAAGTTAAAAATCTAGAATTCGGTGATGTAGTCTATATAAATGCACCGTTTAAAGAAAACACAAATGAGTTTTACAACGGTTATAATGTTGAAGATGTTTTAGGTTCAAAATATAAAAATAGATTTGGACAAAGCTCAAAAAAACGTCCTGTAATGGTAATATCAAATGAAAATAACGAAATACATTACGTACCGTTAACATCTAAACATAATGCATTACCACACCATCCAGATGCAAAAAATCATTATAAATGCACAACTGAAGTTAAAGCGAATGATGAACACCCAAAATACTACACTACATATGTAGAATTAAATAATATATCAACATATAAATTCAAAGAAAATGAAAAAAATTGCATCAACACAACCATTGAATGACTATGATAAAAAAATAATCCAACGTGAATTTACAAAACGTTCTCGTGATTATTCAGAAAAAGAAGATACGAAACGTTTTTATACAAGATTTTTCGTAAACCAAAAATTAATTAACCATTTAAAACATACAGGATTCGAAGAACAAAAATCAAAATGAATCAATAAAATTTAAAAAAAGATAATATGGAAATTAATATTGACAAAAAAATGGTATAATAACGTATCATCATATTAGAACACTTGATAAAGTGTTGGAGTTGCATAATCCATTAATAAAATATATGCAAAAAAACAAACACAAAACAAACAACCATTGAAAGGTAAAAAAATATGAAAACAGTATTTAAAAATAACAGAAAATGAAATCCTACAAACAGGAGATTGTGTATTCATTCTAAATCACCAATTAGCTAAATTAGATAAACGTGGTGGTATTGAATTTATAAAAAAATGAAAGTATTAATTATAATAAAATTGATCCACTAGTTTTTAGAAGATGCTTTAAAATTTAAAGATATTGAACCTACATACAATAACGTTGCTAACGTAATTTTTTTGCAGGTGATATTAAAGGTGCATTTATCTCAGGTGAATATACAAACGTAACAAACACTGATTTAGGACCAACAACTGTTATGGAAAATAACTTACAATTAGCTGTGTTATCAACAGCAACATATATATATCAAAAAAATAATGAAAGAAGGTGAAACACATGGAATTAAAAAAATTACAGATAATACATACTCAATGTTTGTTAATGATGATTTAATTATCATTCAAACTCATGATAATGGTTCTATTTATAGTATAGAAGGTTTATCAAAAACATACTCGTGATTATTTCACAAATGATGTAATACACAAAATCCAATCTCAATTAGTTAAAGAATTAACATATTAAAAAGAAGGAGACACTTATTTAATGAAAATTATATCATTTGAAGGCATAGACGGTGTGGGAAAAAAAAGCACTGTAATAAATGAAGTTTATAAGAAATTAAAAAGCAAAAAAATAAAAAAATGTAAAATTATATTTTTGAACCTGGATCAACAAATACAGGTATTCAAATAAGAAACATACTAAAAAAATGGTGAGAAAAAAAGATTCATTAACAAATCTATATTTATATATTGCAGCACGAGCTGAATTAGTAAATACAATATCACAACTTGAAGATGTTGATTATGTATTAATTGATAGATATGTAGATTCAACAAGTGCGTATCAACACTATGGTAATGGTATACCAACTACATTAATTCAAACATTAAATAACTCAGTAACACATAATAGAAAAATTTTATCCTGACCACACCTATTTAATTACAGTACCTGAAAATATCAGAGAAGAAAGATTATTAAAAAGGTGAAAGAGAAATTGATGAAATAGATACAAATAAATCTTATTTAAATAAAAAGTAACACAAGGTTATTCAGAAATTTATGAACTAAATAAATATAGAATGACAAGAGTTCAAAAACATCAATAAAAAAATGAATGTGTTAATAACATAGTAAATGATATTGAAAGTAGGTTTAATAAATGAAACTAACTTTAGAATTTACACGAGATCAAATAATAAATGCTAATCAACCAATACATCATATGAAAAAAAGGCAAATTTGGTAAAAAAATTAGAAAAATTATCTAAATATGAATGTATGAGTATACCATTTAAAGATAGACCATATTACACAGAAGACAAACCGTGTAATATACTAATAAAAAAATATCACCACCAAAAAAACAAGCATATGATCCACCAAACTGGTCTCCAACAGGTAAAGCTATAATTGACGGATTAACAGACGCTAAAATATGGAAAGATGATAATTTTTAATATTGTTAAATATGTAACTTATGGTCACGGAGGGTTTTCAACAATAAAAGATAAATATATATTTGAGGTAATTGTATATGATTATGAGGAATTAGTACATGACTAATATTTTAATCGATAAAGTAACTAAAGAAAATATTGAATTATTAAAAATATTATGTTCAAAAATTCTAATATTATATACTCTAATATACAATTACCAACTAAAAAAAATATCAACATAAAAAAACCAAGTGATTTAAAAAAATGCTATTGTATTTTTTTGATGATAAAAAAATCTTGTTGAAAAAAACATAAACGATTATTAAAACATATTAACCCAGATAAAATTTATATCAAAAAAATAAATTATATTATAATAACAATAAAAAAATTTAATCAAAAAAACCAACGTCTAGTAATTCTACAATACCTGAAAAAAATTACCTACTGTACGAACCCCTAATGGTGCAGAACTTAGACCTTATCAAGCTCGTGCAATGCAATTTTTCTTAAAAAATAAACGCACTGGTTTATTTATAGATATGGGATTAGGTAAAACACTAACAACACTTGCAAGCTTAGATTATTTATTTAAGAATCAATTAATTAATGAAAAAAAGTTGTTTTAGTTGTAGCACCTATTACAGTTGCTTTAGACACTTGGGTATCAGAAGCAGAAAAATGGGGTTATGATATTGATACAAAAGTTTGTGTTAAAATAACACCAAAAAAAAGAGACCAATTACTAAAAAGTACAATTAATATTAATAAACCTACTATATTAACATGCAATCCAGAACAACTAAAACATATTGTTAATTTTTTTACGGAACTAATTATTTTGATGTAGTTATCGTTGATGAAATGACATTATTCAAAAATACAAAATCAAAACGATTTGAGTTTTTAAAAATGTTAACACAAAATGTTAAGTATATGGCTGGATTAACAGGTACACCAGCACCAAGTAGCTTTTATGGATTTATACGGACAACTAAATATAATAAACCCTAATGCAACACAAAGGTATTTAGGGAGTAATTTTTTTGTTTTTAGAGATAAATACTTCATACCAAGTATTGTACATCCATTAACAAAACAAGTATTTAAATACTCAGCTAAAAATGGTGCAATTGATCAAATAAAAGAAGCTATTAAACCATATACTATAGCCATGAGAACTGATGATTATTTAACATTACCTGATATTATATATGTTAATAAAATGGTAGAGTTGAATAAAAAAGATTTAAAATTATATACTAAAATGGCTAACGAAGTAAAACAAGCTTTACGTGATGCTGAAGAAGAAAAGTATAGTAATAAAGAATCGGTTAACTCACTCGGTTTATCAGTAAACGCAGGTGATCATGAACTAATAATTCAAAACCGTGGTGCACTAAAAAATAAATTATTACAATTAGCATCTGGTGCAATTTACACAACTAATAATGATTATGTAACATATCATGATGAAAAATTTAAAGTATTAAAAGAAATAGTAGAATCAGCAAATAGTCCATTGTTAGTATTTTATCGATTCAAATCAGATATTGACCGAATGAGTAAATACATTGATTTTGAAACAATACCAAAAGATGCTGAAGGTATTCGAGATGTTATAAAACGTTGGAATAATAAAGAAATACCTGTTTTAGTAACTTCTCCAAAAACAGCTTCTCGTGGTCTAAATATACAAGACGGTGGACACACAATAATTTGGTTTAATATTCCACCAGGTGAAAATGAATTATACAGACAAGCAAATAAACGATTGCACCGAAGTGGTCAAAAAAATACAGTTACTGTAATGCACCTTATTACAAAAGGTACAGATGAACTGGAAATATTAAATCAATTAAATCAAGCAGAAGCTGAACAACAAGAACTCATGAAAAGTTTAGGTGAAAACTCATAAAAATACTTGAAATTATAAAAAAATGTGATATATTAATAATAGCTAATAAAAAGCTTAATAAAATAACAAATAAAACTGAAAGGATTTTTTTACAAATGACAACAGAAAATCAAGAATTTTTTTAAATATTGATTCACAATTAGGATATGATATTATTGAATCAAATAAAGAACAACAAAAAAATCATTAGAAACACAAACACAACTTTTTAAAGGATATTGCAACAACAGTTAATAGACAATCAAATGCACAATTTGAATTAGTTAAAGTTGTTCAAGAAAACAATCAAAAAGTTAATAGTCAACTTGAACGAGTAAAAGATTTAACAATTACTGATGATAATTTAAAAAGCAGAATTTAAACAAATTAATAACAATACTGAATCAATTGTTAAATCTCATGAATCATTCATGGACACTGTTAAAGAAAAAAATTAACTAAAGTTGATGAATTACCTGATGAAATCTTAAAAAAATTAAAGATAGTATCACTGAAACATTAGCTGAACAATATCAAAGCTTTATAGTGACTATATTTTTAACATTAACAAATAAAACAAAAGAATTAACTGAAAACTGTTCAAAACTAGAATATTCTGAAGATATTAAACGTCTTGAAGAAAAAAACAAGAAGAATATTCAAAAGAAGTTAAAGAATTACATAAAGACACACTTGACAAACAAGAAACATTACTTAAAAACATTTGAAGATGTAACAACTCATTTAAATACTGTTTTAGAAGCTATCAAACAAAATAATGAAGAACAAATTAAATCACAAGAAATTTCAAAACAAGTTTTAGCTAAATTATCTATTATGAATACAAAAAGTTGAAACCGTACTAAAAGAAAGTGAACAAGAAACTCCAATATTATTAGAAGAACCCGTAAATAATGAAGATGTTCAAGATGAACAGGAGGATAGATAATTATGTTAAGACCAGAAGAAGCACTAAAAACTAACTTATGAAAAATCAATATAAAATTGAAAATCTTGGAAAAAAAGTACTCAAATCATTGGACAAATCCAAAAATGAAGTATTAAAAATTGTAAGTGAAACAAATAAAAAAATTCACAAGATATCAATCAAAAATACAACTGTGTTAATTAATAAAACAAAAAGATATTAATGAACAATTAGTTGAAACTACTGAACAATTAGATTTAATTTCTAAAAAAATGAACAAACTAGTAATTTACATTTAGATAATCTAAATAAAAACTTAGAAGAAATTCCAACAAAATTTGAAGATGTAAAAAGTGAACTTTTTAGAAATTATTGAAACTGATTCTAAAACTAATGTAACTCAATTATCAAATATTGAAACAACAATTACAGATTTAGAAAATACAATCAAAGAAACATCACCAACTGAATCGTTAAATTCATTTGATAAAGCTATTGAATTAGCACACTCAGAATTACGTGTTACAAAAAGATGACAGACTTGATTTTTGTAAGTAAAAACAACAACTGCGTTATTAGAAATCGATAAAAATTGCAAAAGACTTAAAAGAACATGTAAATTCACAAATTTCAGAAAATCAATCATATAATAAACTTATTGTTGATATTTCTGAAAAACTTGAAGAATCAATGCAAAATATTGATAAATTAAGACCAACTGAAGATGCATATAAAGTAGATTTAGAGAATAATGATTTAGATAGTTTATTAAATGAGCTTAAAAACATGGGTGAACAACCATTACCTGAATTTGAAGAACATACAGAATTAGTAAACGATGAAGTTACAATCGAAGAAATTAATGCAGAGTATGAAGAAGATTCTGAACACCAAATCAGTGAAGAACAACCTAAAAATGAACCAAAAAAACATTTTTGGGGTAAAGTTGGTTCATTCTTTGCTGATGAAGATTAATAACTAAATTATAGAAAGGAATTATGGTGAGGGAAACCTCACCATATAGTAGATATATGGATAATGACAAAATTTTTAGAATTATTATCAGAAATTATGCAAGGACAAGTTGCAATAATTACATTACTAGATAAAAAAACACTAAAAAGAGATGAAGAAAATACTAAAGCCATTAGTGATTTAACCATTAGCTTAAATAAACTTCAAGAAGATTTAAACAAATTAGATACTAATAATACATTATTAGGTGAAAAAAATTTGAACAACTTAAAGACAAACATTTCGCTACAATTATAGAAGTAGTAAGTGATTTAATTAAAACAAGTGAAGATAACCATAAAGATTTAATTGAAAAAAATAAATCAGCATGAAGATTTAACTAAACAACAATTAAATGAATTAAAACACGCTGACTTATTAAAACATGTTGCTAGTATCTTGAAATCTCAACAAGAAAAATTTTTGAAAAAAATGTACAAACAAAATTACTAACGTAATAACAACAGTAGAAGATAATGATAAGAAAAAAACAAAGTAAAACTTAATACAATTGATAAAACAAGTAAAACAATTGCTAGTCGATTAAACTCAATGGACACAAGTGTACGAACTGCATTAGAACGTGGACCTTTAGCTGAAACTGAAGTTATGCAGATTATTAAAGAAGAAAGACAAGAAATTAGTAGTGATAATAAACTTGATGAAATTGAAAAATTAAGAAATAAATTAGCATCAGCTACTAAACAAGTAATAGAATAATATTATGACAGATACAATTAGAGTATTAACAGATATTGAAAAAATTCATGAAAGTCCTGCAATGTATATCGGAGATAACTCCGATATCGGACTTCATACAATCATCAGAGAAGTAATTGATAATGCAGTAGATGAATATCCAAACTACACTGACAAAACAAAACCAATTATAATAAATATAAGAAACGGTATTGTAAGTGTTCGTGACTTTGGACGAGGAATATCACCATATGAATCAAAAGCTAATCCTGGTGAAATTGAAGAACGACTAGCATTTAGCAGAATTGGTGCAGGTGGTAAATTTAAAAAAGACCGTCTAAAAAATGGTAACTTAATTTCAGGTGGTATGCACGGAGTTGGTGCAACAGCTACAAACGCTATGAGTAGTTATTTTAATGTTACTATATATAAAGACGGTTATATTTTTGAAGATAAATATATAGATGCTGTTCCACAAATAGAATATGTAAAAAACGGTAAAAAATTACAATTACCTTCATTGGGTAAAACAAATGAAACTGGTACATTTATCGAGTTTAAACCAAGTAATGAACGATTATTAACAACAAAAAAATCGATATTGATAAAATCAAAAAAATCATCAAAGATTTATGTTACTTAAATCCAGGTTTGAAAAATTATATTTAATGATCAAACTTATGTATCAGAAGAAGGTATTAGTGGTTATTTATACAACTTAACAAATAATGATAATATAATAACACTTAAAAAAACGTGTATGAAGAAAATGACATTTTTTTATGATGTATAATATTGCATTTAACATAAATAATGAAGGTAACCAACATAAATGTTTTTACTAATAACATTTTTCAATTCATTAGGTGGAACACATGAAAGTGGTTTTTAAAAATGGATTAAGTAAGTTATTAAAAAGAATATTATAATGAATTTACTCAAGAATTAAAATCATATAAAAAAAGAAAATAGATTTTTATTTTTAAAAATCATACGAAGAAGATAGTAAAAATTAATAAACTTGAAGACTTAATAGAAAGTAAACACATATCAAAATACACTTCTTATATTATTGATTTTAAATATAACAAACCATCACTTGCCCCACAAACTAAAAGATAAACTTGTCTCAAAAGAAATAATAAATTTATTAAGTACACAAATTCAAAAATCATTCAATCGATTTACTAAAAGAACATAAAAAGAATTAACTCAATTATATAAATATATAATTGATGATTTATATGAAAATGCAAAAGAGAATAACGAAACAGTTAAAAATAAATTCAAGTGACTTGAAAAGTTTAACTAGGAAAAAAATTAGCTAGTGCAAGAAGTACAGATCCAAAAGAATTAGAATTAATTATAGTAGAAGGAGACTCAGCAGCAGGTTCATTAAAAATAAACAGAAATGCTGATTACCAAGCTATACTACCATTAAAAGGTAAAATACTTAATGTTCAAAAAGCATCATTAAAAAAAGCTTTTGCTGATACTGAAATAGCAACTATGTTTGCAATTTTATTTGGTGATAACGCAACAACAAAACGTGATTCAACTACTCTACTATATCATAAAATAATTGTTGCAACTGACCAAGATGTTGACGGATTACACATACGTAGTTTATTAACAACATTATTTAATAAATTCGCACCAGATATAATAGAAAATGGTCATGTATTTTACTTAGATACACCATTATTTGTAAATAAAACAAAAAACGGTGAAGTTTATACATACTCAAATGAAGAACAAACAGAATTTTTTTAAAAACAAACAAACCTATAAATATAGAACGTAAAAAAAGGATTAGGTGAGTTATCACATCCACAAGTTCGAAAAAAACTATCCTAGATAAAGATACTCGTAAATTAACTCAATTATATATAGAAGATATTGATGAATTTTTCTGAAACAGTAGACTTATTAATGGGTAAAGATACAACATATAGGAAAAAAATTATATTATGAATAACTAGGAGGTTTAACGTGAAAGTAGCAATAGATATTGGAAATTCAACAATTAAAGGTGCTTTTTTTAACAAACGAACACGAATTAATTGATGAAATTCTAAAACCAAGTGCTGTAAATATAATTAATCATGAAAAATATTTATCTTATCATAATAATGAGATATTTTTTTCAAATAATTGATTCACCACTACAGCATTTTTGAAGAAATAACATGTATATCAAAAAAACAGCTCTTGATAGACCAAATTATATCGAATATGATGTAACAAGTACAAGTTATAAGAGCGACCATAAAATAACAACTGCATTACTATTTGGATCAATAATTGAACAAATAAACGAAGATACTAATATTAAATTAGCTGTTTCAGTACCAATAGTAGAATCTAAATCACTAGGATTAACTGAACGTTATCAAAAAAATTATTAGAAGGTAAACACAAAGTAATTAAATATACTAAAGACGGTCAACAAGAAATCACAATTATAATTAAAAAAGCACAAGTATTAAACGAAGGTCAATCAGGTTTTTATGGTTTACTTGATGAAAATGATCAAACTTTCCAAGAAACTATGAATCATATTTATAACTTAAAAGGACATGATGAAAACCCAATTTATTACTTCGAAGACTTTTTTTAATAGTAGATATTGGTGACGGTACAACAGACTTTGCAATGTTTCGAGGTAAAAAAATTTCAACCCAGAATATTCATATTCAGTAACAAGAGGTTATGGTAATCTATTAGAAGAAGCCATTAAAACAGCTCAAAAAGAAGATTTAACAATTGAAAGTAGAAAAGAACTACAAAAAAACTTTTTAACAAGTACAAATAAATTACGACAAAAAAAGAAAAGACATGTGGTTAGAATATATTAATCCACAAATTAAAGAATTTGTTGAAACTGTTACTGATACAATCTTAAAAAGCTTATGGACAAAAAGATTACTTTGATGCCATAATTTTTCTTAGGTGGTGGATTTACAGCATTAACAGATTATAGTATAGATTATAATAAGAAAACAAAAAGAAACAAATATTCAAATGTCTAATTCATTATTATTTGACGTACTAGAAACTAAAAATGTCTAAAACGAAAAAAAGATGCTGGTATAATTTTTTTGGTATACCAAAACCTTATGCTCAAACTATTAATGAACGTGGTCTAATACAAGCTGTTACAATCAACGATTAGAGATATAAACTGGTTACGTACGTAACCAGTTTTTTTGTTAGGTTAGCACCCTAAAAACCCTTTTTAAATTTGAAAAATTTTTTTATTTTTTTATAGTCTCACGTAAGTAAATAACTTAATAAAATAATAATAACACTATAAAAATATTAAATAAATACAATTAAATATACACTTTATAAAAAGGAGACACTCTCATGAAAAATTGGCATGATACGAACCATAGCAAATATTCTTATAATAAGATTTGGTTTTTGATTATGTTTTCAAATCGTTTGAAACTGACGAAGCCTTAACAGGTATTATAGGATTACTCTTAATGGTCTTTTTTTCCTATTTGGTATAAATAATACCAAACCACAAAAAGAAAAAAATCTAAGAAAGATAAAACAATAATTCGTGTACACGAATTATAATATAGTTAGGTTTTACCTAACACCCTTTAAATTTTGAAAAAAAATATTAAAAAAATCTTTGAAAAAAATACTCAAAAAAATGTAGTATAATATATAAGACAATACTAAATAAATAAAAAGAATTGGAGACAAAAACACATGAATAAAAAAATTGTAACAACAACATTAGTATTAGGAACTACTATCGCAGGAGGAGCTGTATTAGGTCAAGAAGCACACGCAAGTGAAGCACCAGCAACACCTTCAACAGACTCAAACCTAGTAGTTAAAACTGAAGTTGGTAAAACTACACAAACTGAAGTAAATACAGCTAAAGCTAAAGCTGATGAATCAAAAGCAAAATTTGATAATTACAAAGCAAAAAGCGATGTTAAAATCGAAAAAGCTAAACAAGATGCATTAAAAGTTAGTGAACTTGAAGCTAAAACTGAAAAAGGTGCAAAAGTAACTGACGAAGTAATTAAAGAAAAAACTGATAAAGTAAATTCTTTAACTGAACGTAAAGCTGATTTAACTAAAAAAGGTGAAGAAGCTAAACCAGTAATCACTAAAACTGAAGAAAACGTTAAAGATGCTCAAAAAGAAGTTGATGCAACATCTAAAGATTTAACTACAAAAACTGAAAAAGTAACTGAATTAGAAAACAAATTAAACGCTTTAGAAAATTCAGATACTGTACTTAAAGATAAAAAAGATGAAGTTAAATCACTTACAAGTGCCATTGAAAAAGCTAAAGCTGACGTAACTTCAAAAGAAGATACACTTGCAAAAGCTAAAGCTAAAGATGAACAAAAAGCAAAAGACGTTGAAAAAGCTAAAGATGCTGTAAAATCACAAAAAGACGTAGTTGCTAAAAGAGATGCTGAAGTAAAAGATGCAAAAACAAAAGTAAGTGCATTAGAAAAAGAACTTAAAGAATCAGCAAACCCATTTGGTGAAGGTGTTCGTACTGAAATCAAATTCGACCAAGATTTTGTTAAAGCATTAAAAGAATATAATAATGCTAATGCAGCAACACAAAAAACATTACTTAATGGTGTAATTGAAAAAGAACGTAAAGCTGTTGAAAAATACCCTATCTTAAACACAGATAGAATTGATTATTCAAACAGTGAAAAAGTAGATATTAATAACTTATCTGAAAAAGATCAAATCTTATTAACTCAATACTTTAACCACTTAAATAACCAAGTACGTAAACAATTTGGATTACCACCAGTAAAAACAAACTTAAACGTATTAAAATTTGCTCAAGATATCGCTAAATTCACTAAAGAAAGTGGATATCAAGATACACATCACGATAACCGTTCAATCAACCGTGCAGCACTTAAAAATGGTATTGATAAAACTGACAAAGGTACTGCATACAACAGATTCGAAAGTTTAGATTTCAATACAATTGATAAAGATAAATCTGAGTCAAATATGGTTGCTAGACAATTCTTATTCGACTCAGTATATCAATCAGTACAACGTTTCTACCACGAAGGTAGAATGAACCGTCACTACCTACATGCAGCACACATGCTAACTACTAACGATGAAACATTTGGTACATACTTTGTTATGACACCATCTAAAAGCGAGTACTACAACTGGGTACGTTTCGGTGTAGTTGGTGTTAACAAATGGTATGGATTTACTGGATATGATGATAATGGACCAACATTCAATAAATTTGATAAAGAATGGGGATATAAATCACCACAAACTATCGATTTAATTGAAGTTAAAGATGTATCAGCATTAAAAGATAAATTAGCTACTGCTAAATCTACTGTTACAACTCTACAAGCTGAATTAGACAAAGCTACTGGGGAGCTTACAAAACGTGAAAGCGAACTTAAAGCTATTGAAAGTCAACCATCAACTGTAGCTGAAGCTACAAAAGCTTTAGAAGTTGCAAAAACAGCTAGAGATATCAAAGTTGCTGAGTTAGCAAAAGCTGAAAAAGAACTTAAAGATATCCAAGACATCATCGATAATGAACAAGCACAAGCTAAAACATTACGTGATGAGTTAGTAAAAGCTAATGATGAAGTTGCAAAAGCAGAAGATAAATCTGCAAAAGCTAAAGCAGAATTAATTGAAGCTCAAAAACTTGAAGAACAAGCAAAACAAGCTATGAAATCATTAACTGATGAATTAGATAGATTAACTAACGAAATTGCTAAAGCTGAAAGTGAAAAAGCTGAACTAGTTACTCTAAAAGCTGAATATGCTGAAAATGTTAAATTATTAGCAACAGCTAAAGAAGATTTAGAAGTATCACGTGCACTAGTAAGTGAAGCAATGATTGAATTAGCAAACTTACAAAAAGATGCTACTGAAAAATTTGACGAATACCTAAAAGTTAAACGTCAATACGATATGGAAAACTTAACTTGGGCAGTAACAAAAGATACTCCAGTATTTGAGTTACCAGAATTCGATATCAAAGAATTAGACAAATTAAGTCAACCAACAACTCAAAAACCATCAACTAAAGTACCAAGTACTAAAGTTACAACTACTAAAACAAATGCACAAGCACCAAAATTTGGTAAAGCAAGTGCACCAAAAACAACTGTAAAATCTGACGAACGTAAATTACCTAACACAGGTGATACAACTACAGATTTAGCTGGATTTGGTATTGTAAGTATGTTAATGGCAAGCTACGCTATGACAATGCGTAGACGTGAAAACGAAAAATAATAACTCTCAAACAGGGGGCAATTCTATTAATGGATTGCCCCTAAGAGTTGCGTTGTAACTTAAAAAAATAATGTTAAGTGAGGTTAATATGAGTGAAGAAAATAAAGAAATATTACCTGAAATAAATTTCAACAATTTATCACGTGGGGATATTAATAAAATAATGCGTGAAAATTATTTAGAATACGCAAAATTTTGTGTTGAAGACAGAGCTATATCAGATATTCGTGACGGTTTAAAACCTGTACATAGAAGAATATTATATAGCATGCTTGAAAATAAATTATATCATAATAAACCATTTGAAAAAGTATCTAAGCGTGTTGGTTATGTAATGGGAGAATATCATCCACATGGTGATGCTTCAATAACAACAGCTCTAGTAAACTTATCTATACCTTGGAAAAATAATGAACCAAACATTGAAATACTCGGTAACTATGGTTCTATTGACGGAGACTCACACGGTGCAGCAAGGTATATTGAATGTAGATTAACAAAAGCAGGTGAAGAATATGGTGTTGATTTAAATCCTAATATCATACCATATGAACCAAACTATGATAACACAAAACAAATAGCCGTATTTTTACCAAATAGATTACCACAATTATTAATTAACGGATCTGAAGGGCTTGCTGTAGGTATTGCATCAAATGTATTACCACATAACCCACAAGAAGTAATTGATACATATAGATATTTTTTAAAAAACCCACATGCTTCGATTGAGGATTTAATTAACATATTAAATGGACCAGACTTTCCAACAAAAGGTACAATTGTTAATAAAGATGAATTATTAGAAATTTACAAAACAGGTATTGGAACAGTATGTGTTGAAGGTAAAATAAAATACGATAAGAAAAAGAACGCACTACATATATATGAAATACCATATACAATAAGTGGTTCAATAACTTCGTTCGTTGCTACAGTTTCAGATATGAGTGAAGAACGAGTTGTTGAAAAAGACGGAAAAAAAGAACGTATTCCAGCAAAATTACCATTTATAACAGATGTTAAAAGTCATTCGGATATAAATGGTTTAGATATATATATTCAATTAAAAAAAGGAACAAATGTAGAATACGCAACAAATGAAATTTATAAACTAACAAAAATTAAGATCTAATTTAAGATTTGCATTTATTGGTTTAAATGATAAAAAAAGTAAAATTATATAATTTAAAAAGAATACTTAGAAGAATTTACAGAAACTAGATTAGAAATACTACAAAAACAAACATATATATAATTTTAAAGAATTATTAAAAGAAGAACATAAAAATACAAGGTTATGTAAAACTTCAAAAAGTAATTGATGAAGTAATAGCATGTGCTAAAGTAGTAAAAAGGGAAAGATGAATTAATAACTATTTTTAAAAAAACAGGTAAATTAGAAAAAAATATCACAACGTTGATAAAAAAATACATTGAAACAATTTCAACATTTGATTTTTTTCAGATGAACAAGCTAACACAATTGCTAATCTACAAATTTATAGAATTAATAAATTAAATTTTGATGAATACAAAAAAAGATTAAAAACAAATCACAGAAGAATTAAAAAAACTGAAATACGATATATAAAAAGATGAAAAGCTTCGAAGACAAGAACTAATTAATAATTTACCTGAACTTAATACACCAAGACAAACGCAAATAACAAATAGAGAATTACAAGAAATTAAACTTGAAGCTCAAGAAATTTATTACAGTTTTGACGGTGAAGAATTACATATTAAACAACGTAAAACACCAGATAGTAGAGCTGTAAAAAGTGATGATCGATTATTCGCTATGGCAGATAATGGAATTGTATGGAATATTTATCTTGACAAGTTACCAAAAGGTAAACATAAAATCAATAAACTATTCCCAACAGAAAAAAATCGTTGGTATAGCAGATAAATATAGTAAAATACTAACAATATACAATGACGGTCATATGAAATATAGTAACGGTGAAGATTATATGACAAAAAGTAATGCTAAAAAAGTTAATGCAAGTAATAAATTAACAGCAATACATTTCATTAATGTAGATACAGATATATTAATCAATGATAAACAATACGATAATATACCAACACAAGGTATTAAAGGAAAAGGTCGTAAAAATATTAAAAAAATACTAAAGACATTACAATTACATTCACCGAAGATAACAACAGGCAAACAACAGAAAATGAAGGTGAAGATAATGAATAATTTTTATAATAATTTAATAAAAATACGGAAATACATTTTTACGATTCATTATTTTAATATCTTTAGGAACAAACATAAATGTATATTTAGAATATTTAAATGTTTATGTTCAAACAAAAAAATTTATCTAACTTTTCATATGTTGTTGACTGGTATACATTAAATAAATCTATCATAATAAATGGTACTTTATTTTTTTAATACTGACAGGTATGAGCTTATCTACAATATATTGTAATAAATTCCTCAAATTATCAATTCTAAAAAGGTGTATTATTCAAATATACACTAAACATAATTATTTTTATGTTTTTACTATGTACATAGTTACATTTGCAAAATAACAATTTTGATCTTACTATATATTTTTAACTATGTTAACAATATTATTTGTTTTAAATTTATATTTCCAACAACTTTATATAATTCTTAGTAAGGAAACAAATTTAAAAAGCAATTAAAAAAATATTGCTTATAATAAAGAGTTAAGTACAATGTATAAAAACATGGATACATGGTAAAAATATTAAATATTAAATGGGATATAGTTACAATATTAAGTTGTTTAGCATTATACTTTATCAGTTATGTAAAAAAACATGAAAGCTTAATTAAATTCTATAAAAAGAACAAAAATTTTAATGTAAAAAAAACTTAATATAAAAAGAATAAGATTGCTTGAAATCCTTTCTATATCATGATATAATTAACATATCTTAAAGAAAGGATTTTTTTAATGAAAAGTATTACATGTTGGTGGATTTAATCCACTAAATAGATTTAAAAACATTAGAAGATGCTTTAAAAAGCTAAACATGATGATCAAATCATTTTTACATAAACACGTTAACGAAAGTGTTATTATTAATAAATCAATAATACTAGACGGGAATGGTTATAGTTTAAAAAAATTGATAGTGATACTGTTGGAATAAAAAAAATAGTAATAATAATCACTTAGTGATAAATAACTTAACATTTATTGCTAATACAAGAGCGAATGCAATTATAAACGAAGGTATTTTTAGAATTAACAAATGTAAAAATGAAATTAAATGGACCAGTTCGTAAATTCTTACCATTATTATATTCAGACGGTTCTAAATTAATTTTTAAATAATTGCGAATTGTTAAAAGTTAATACAACACAAAAATACAACAACAAAAAGCAACAAATTGTAAATTTTATAATTATTATGGTGATAATATTCATATAGAACCAAACGATAACTCAAATGAATTTTTCTAATCTTTTATGGACGTAGTAAATTCATTAATTGTACGTTATCACACATGGATATTGATAATTCTCAAATAGAAAAATTGTAAAAATTGGACCATATACACATATTAGTAATTCAAATTTAAAAAAATATAAAAAAATATCAAAAAGATGAAGAACTAAATGTTAAAATAAAAAGAAACTAGTTATGGTTTATTAGATAACCAAAGTGATGAAAAAAATATTGTTTATATTTAACAGACGATATAACATTACAACATTATAACATTGAAATTCAAGACCAAGAATTTATTCCAATTTTTTTGGTAATCATGTTAATTTAGAAATTAACAAAAACAAAAACCAATACGGAATATGAAAATGAATTATATAATAGTACATTAAAAGTAACCGATACTAATGATACAAACTATTGGCATTTAAGTAACTCAAAATTATCAGCTGTTCGTTCTAAAATCAATTCAAATATTAAAGAAGAAACAGGATTAGATAAACTTAATAAATTAATAGGTTTACAATCAGTGAAAAGAAAAATCAATGAAATAATGAATAATATTCAAGTACAATCTCAAAATAAAAATGACGATTTTGAATTTTCATACCATATGATTTTCTCAGGTGAACCTGGTACAGGTAAAACAACAGTAGCGAAATACGTTACAGAAGCATTATACGAAGTTGGAGCAATACCTGAAAATAAATTTACTGTAGCAACCGTTGATTCATTAGTTGCTGGTTATGTTGGACAAACAGCACAAAAAACACGTGAAGTGCTTGAAAAAGCTGTAGGTGGTGTACTATTTATAGACGAAGCTTATATGTTAAATGTAAAACAAGGTCAAAATACATTTAATGATGAAGCGATTGGTGTATTAATTGAATTTATGGAAAATAGACGTAAAGACTTAATTGTAATTTTAGCTGGTTACAAAAAAGAAATGACAGAATTTCTAGCAAGTAACACAGGTCTTGATAGTCGTATAGAAAGAGTTGAATTTGAAGATTATACACCACAAGAAATGGTTCAAATATTTGAATTAATGCGTAAATCAAATAATATTGAATATATAGACGAAGATAAAATCAAACAAAACTTAGAAAAAAATATTTTACATTAGTTACCCAACTAAATTTACAAATACCAGACGTTAATGGAAGAATAACTAATGGTGGTAATGGTCGTTTGGTGAGAAATATATTCCAAAAAAATAATTACTGAACGTAATAGTAGGATTATTAATGAAAAATATAAATGATCAAAGAGTAACTATGGTAGACGTATTAAAAAGGTTTTGAAAACGAAATTAGAAAAAAATTCAAAAATAGAAAGATATAAGATAGGTGATTATGTGTTAAATAAAATAAAAAAACGAATATTAGAATCAAAATGAATTATCAGAAGAAGATTTAGATAATATAATAAACGCAGATGCAAGTGTATTAATTGATCCTGAATATTTATATGATATTGAAAAAAATTAATAGATAAATTGCATGACGTTAAAATAAAAACAACAAAAAAATCCAAAACAACTTGTTATATTAGATACTGATTATGATACCGACGGAATACTAAGTGCATGTGTATTAACAGCGGCACTGGGTGTTTTTAATATAAATCATAGAATATATGTACCAAGTATGGATAATGGTTACGGGTTAAGTAAAATAGCTGTAGATGAAATGATTGACTTATTTGAAAATGACGGATATAAAATTGATACAATTTTAACAGCAGATAATGGTACAAGTGCAATAGAAGGAGTTGAATATGCTAAAGAAAAAGGTTTTACTGTATTGATAACAGACCACCATTTACCAAGTGTTGAAGGTGTATATCCAAATGCAGATGCTGTAGTAAATCCAAATACACCTCGTGATGAATATCCATATAAAGGTAATGCAGGAGCAACAGTAGCTTGGAAAGTAATGTTAGCATATGCAAGAAAATATGCTCCAAATGACGTGTATGATATTTATAATTTAATTGTATTTGCAGGTATGGCTAATTTAAGTGATGTTATGCCAATGACAAATGAAAATCACTTTATGACAAAAGAAGCTACAAAAACATTAAATGAATTAAAATCACCTTATGGTAAATTTGCATATACAAGAATGGGTTGTGACAAATATAATATGGTCTTTGACGGACTGCAAGAATTTGTAATTAATATACAGAAAATACGTGATGAAGATAAAGGAAAATCATCACCTTATCCAACTAATGAAGAATTTATAAGTTGGTATATCTCACCTATGCTAAATGCAGCACGTAGAGTAAACGGTTCACCTATAGTAGCTTTCAAAGCGTTGTTACATCATGACGAAAATAAACGATACGAATACACTAAAGAATTATACGAATTAAATAAACAAAAAACAATATTACGAGATAAAGCATTAAAAGAAATTAAATATGATGAATTATTACCAAATTCAAATGTTGCTCTTGTAAATTGTAAACATGGTATCTCAGGAATTGTAGCATCTAAATTAATGGATACTAACGATAATCCAACATTCATATTTAGTAAAACAGGTGATTCGTTAAGTTGTTCAGCAAGATCAAGTAATTTACCATTACCTATGATAATAGATATTGTAAAAGATTTTGATAAAGATATAATACTTGGTGGTGGTGGACATGCTAACGCAGCAGGATATTCAATACCGATTAATAAATTCAACGAATTTAAAAAAATTATGTGATGAAGCATGTATAATAATTAAAGAAGAACTAATTAGACAAGAAGAAGAACTAATTAAAAAGTGGTAAGAAAGTTATACTACCTCAAAATAATTGTTTATTTACAATTGGAGAATTAGAAGAAACTATTGAATATACACCAATAAATATAACAAATATATTCCCTAACCAAATTGAACAAACAATTAATTATTTAGATACACTACGTCCATACGGTCGAGATTTTTAATGTTCAACCTACATTCTTATTAAAAGTAAATGCTAAATATCTAAAAAGATACCCTAGATTACAATCCTAACTTCTGGGGCGGGAAAACATTCAAAACAAAATTAAATGATATTGAAATACTTACATTTAATACTAAGTTAGCTGATAATATTAAGAATATGAATGATGATGATACTGTTGAATGTAATGTTCGTTTAAGTATTAACGAATTTCGAGGTATAAACACCTCAATTTGTCTTAGAATAGGGGTGAGAAAATGAAAAATACAATAAGAATTATAGTAGCAATAGCTCTAATAATTGTTGGTGTTATGATTTTCGCTAACAAACCAGTGAAAGAACATTATTTACAAGAAATTAATAATGATACAAAACAAGAATTAAAAGAATTAACACCAGAAGAAATTAAGAAAAACGAAGAAGTACCAGCAACATATAATTTTGACGATGTTAAATCAATTGATACACCAACAGTAGTAAAACAAAAAGTTGGAAATAAATCAAAACTACCATCAATAGGTGAAATTGCTATACCAGAACTAAACATGAATTTACCAATTGTAAATGGTACAAGTCATAATAGTATGTTAGTATCAGCTGGTACATTAAAACCAAATCAAATAATGGGGCAAGGTAATTATACATTAGCAAGTCATTACTCAAATGCATATAATGAAACATTACTATTTTCACCATTAAAACATGCTAGAGCAGGTATGAAAGTATATTTAACAAATGGATCAACAATTTATGTATATAAGATTACAGAAATTCAAACTGTTGAACCTACTGCATTAGAAGTATTAAATGAAACAGAATATCCATCTATTACACTAATCACATGTGAAACTGTAGATGCTACACATAGACGTATAGTTAAAGGTGTATTAGAAAGAGAAATTCCGTCAGATACAGCAAGTAGTGATATTAAATCAGCATTTAATATCCCATTCAAAAACTTATTAGAAAGGAAATTATGACTGATGACATTAGACAATTTTTCTAACATTTGAAAACATAGTATCAATATTAATAATTACATTATTAATGATAAATATGTGTATGAGTATTGTTATTGACGATAAAGTATATGGTACATTATCTTTACTATATTTATTATCAATACCATTATTACTTGCATATCCATTAACATATGCGTTAGTAATACTATTTATTCAAATGATAATTATCACACGTAAAAAAAATACGAAAAAAATCATAAAACTATTTATCGAAAAATAGATAAATATACAAGACTAAAAATATAATCAGAAGTAAAGCAATTGCTTTACTTCTTTCTAGGAGGTTAAAATTTTATGAAAATAAAAAAACTAAGCGAAACAGCAACATTACCTGATAAAAATCATAACGCAGCAGGTTTTGATCTATATGCATCTAAAGATGTTGTTATTGAACCTGGACAAAAAGCTATTATTCCAACAGATATAGCAATTGAATTACCAGAAAATACATTCGCACATATCGTAGGTAGAAGTGGTATTACAGCAAAAACACATATAAATGTATTAACAGGAACAATTGACAATGACTACAGAGGACCACTTGGGATAATTGTTCAAAATACATTACCTGCAATATATCATCATAATAGATTAGTATATGATTTAGAAATTAAAAAAATTAGATAGAACAACAGAAAAAAATTGAAGTTTCACAACCACGAAACTCATACTTAATAAAAAAAGGAGATAAAGTAGCACAACTAGTATTATATAAATCAGTTGATGTAGAATTAGAAGTAGTCAGCGATTTAACATCAACATCAAGAAACGAAAAACGGATTTGGTTCTAGTGGTGTTTAATTAGTAATTTATGGAATATATTTTTACTGAACAATCATTAAATGAAGATACACCAATATTTAATGAAAAAAACTTATTTAAAATACAATATAAAAAAATAACTCCTGAAAAATTTTTGTAAAAATATATAACAAAAAGTATCGAAATCATTGAAAAAAATGAGAATCCGATATATAATATATACAAAGGTGTTACATATATATTAAATCCCAAATACCCATACCCCTGTTGAACTACCTTTAAATGTGTACAATAAAACAATCCGAGAAGAAATTAATGTAATACATATGAAACAGGGTATATTCTACAAAAAAACTAGTTAAAAATAAATGGTTTACAAATAAACCATAAAATAGAATTAACTAGTAAAAAAACGTGCATTAGAAGAACAAGATTTAATGAATTATTTTTTTCTTGGAAGCCTAATATAATCATAATTCCAGAATTGTTTAATTGTGATTGTATAGGAATACCAGGACTTAATTTATATCAAGAAGATCACTTTTACCATATTAAAAACATGTTATCAAAAAAAGGTATTATGGTTCCTATATATAGTATTGACGGAAATATTTATAAATACCAATTAAAAAGTGAACTTATTAAAGGTAGTGTTAAATTAAAAGCACGTACAAAAAGACGGGTTTAGTGTAATGCATTCAGAATACTTTGATAATAATATTTATTATTTAGGTGATGAATATAAATTTATTAAATCAAATTTTACAGGTATAGAAATAGAAAAATATCAATACTAACGAAATACTAAACGTAGAATTAGGTGAAGATGTAACTAAATATTTTCCAAATAGACCAAAGATAATTGATAAAATTAAAGTTGAAATGAAAGCAAAATATAAATGGTTACCAAAAAGCTTCAATGATAAAAAGATGATATTAATACAAAAAGCAATGACGCATACAGAAAACATCTTTTTACAAAATAAAAAAAGGTGATAATAATATCTTAATAATAACTGAAGGTATATTAAAAGCTCATATAATTAATAAACATTTTTTTCAAATCATAATATAATCGTAGCAGCAACACCAGGTATTGCAAAAAGTATGTTAAATAGTCTCATGCAAGATATATTTAAATTACCCAATATAAAAAGAAGTACTTATAGCATATGATAACGATGCTTACAAAAAAATAGATTAGTAAACGATGCAATATCTTATTTATTTCAAAAAAATTAAGAAATCATTTCAACACAAAAAGTTATAACATGGGATAAAGAATATAAAGGATTAGACGATTATTTAATTAATAATAAAAAAATCGAAAATTCATATATGGAACACCAAATCAAATTTATCCAATTCAAAAAAATCAGAATATCCATATCCTTATCATATCACAGGAAAAAAAGAGCTAAAAAAATTTTTGAATGGATTGAAGAATTAAAAAAATCAGGAGAAAGAAAAAAATAATGAAATTTGAAAAAGAAAAAAACATCAAATACTATTAGATAAAAACTATACAATATGGATATAAAGCAATTGAACCGTATACTGTAAAAAGAACATGATAATGTAATAGGCTTATTAGTTAAATATCATGACCAAAAATACAGATAACGGAACATATTACCTAGAAATTCAAAAAGACAATACAGTACAACTAAGAGTTGAAACTCCAAATACAATTGCAAAATTTTGAAAAACTCAAAACATTATCGATGAAATTAAATTAGCATTAGACAAAAACAGATATAAAAAAATTAAATACATATGATTTTGTTACATTATACGCAACTTTAATACATGATACTGTAATACTACCATTAGCACAGCAATTATATCCAGAAGATCTAAAAAAACAACATATTTATAAAGAACAATATATGAATGTATTTCTAAATGATGTTTTTAAATTATCACTTAGCTGAAGATAGTGAACAAATAAATGAAATAACAATAAATGGTAAAACCATATTGGTTTAAGCAACTAATTGAAGAACAATATTCAGATATTGTTAAAAAAATTGGAGGACGATTATGAAAAAAACGTATTAAAAAAATAATAAAAAAACCTCTAATTAATGCAATAGTTGGTATGTTGCTCTTTTGCAATACCATTTTTTTATTCATATAAATTTTTTTATATTGATATGTTCCTAGTTATAATCTCATATGCAGGGTTAACATATGCTACTTTTTACAGCATTCTTTTATTTATTAGAAGAATTTACAGAGTACAAAGACCATAAAAAAACATTTAAAAAAATTTCTAATATCGCATCTGGTTGTATTGCAATGATAATGATTATTTTATTTAGTTTCCCAAGTCTATTACCAAACTATACAGGTAATGAAAATGGATATGTAAAAGAACATACAATCTATGTAACTACAAACCATGAATGTGATTACTGTGAGATTAGCAAAGACACACTTAAAAGAGCAGTATTTTTTTATAACATAACACATGATAAAAAAATGTACAAGTAGTTGATGTAAGTAATGACACAAATCTTGGTAGAAGTCTAAACACTAAAGTAAAAAAATCTTTGGTAGTATAGTAAAAGTAAAAAAATAATGAAGTTAAACAAATTCCTTTATTCAAGAGGAACAAGTGATAAAAAAACCATTAAAAACACCAACAAGTTATATCTATAAAAGTATCTATGATATTGAAAAATCATAAGGAAAGGAATGATATAATATGTTAGGAAAAACACATAAAGCATTTGGTGCAACAGCAGTAGCAATAACAGCTATTGGTTATTATCATATAACAGGACACCATATAACACAAGACTTAGTATTTGAATTAAATACAACACCAACTAATGAAACACTATTACATATTAAACCAAATTCAAGTGAATATGTAAATTGGTTTCACCCTTTAGTACAATATATAGTATTATTACTAGCTGGAATTATCGGAGCATCTGCACCAGATATTGATCAAAGCATACCAGGAATGAAACATCGGACTTGGACACATACCTTATGGGCAATTTTAATATTTAGTGGTTTAACCTATTATTTAAGATACCATTATTTAAGTAACGAATTATTAATTGATATGACATTAGTAATTGCAATGTTTGGATTTACTATAGGTTATGCTAGTCATTTATTCGGTGATGCATTTTCAACATCAGGTATCGACTGGTTTTATCCTTTAATAGGTTATAAAACATATGGTAGTGGTGCTAGTGTTGTCCGAGGTTTCCGTGGACCATTTATACCTATCTATAGCGTTGGTCATGGTGTTATCGGTGCTGGTTTTTGGTCAGGCGTAGCATTTATACTAAGTCTATATTATATATTATTGTTATAGAAAGGAAAAGAAATTATAGTGAATAAAAAACTACATAATATGCAACTAAGCAAATCTCTATCTAAAGAAGATAACATCTTTCAAATGTCAAATATACTATCAAAAAAACCAAATGAATTGCATTTAAAAGATATCTTAAAACAAATGGATAGGACACCAAATACATTATATAGTTATTTACAAGCATTACATAAAGCTAATGCGAAAAAAATAAAAAAAATATCAAAAAAATATTTATTTAATTATAAAACCACATAATGAATTACAAGAAAAAAAGAACTAAGTAATTTATACAAATTAACTAATAAAGATGTACCTTATGAGTTAGAACAATTTAGTAAAGAAAAATATAAGTGATAATTTCTTAGATAATTTATTTTTACTTCACATTTGTCTTTAAATATTGTAAATAATTGCAAAAAAATAATTTCTGTTATCATGGAAATAAATTAAAATATCCTTTCTAATAGAAACTTGCCAATTTTTGGTAAGTTTTTTTATATTACAAATTAAAGACATTAAACATTTAACTTCACAAGACAGTAAATTTGTGCTATAATGTTATTATATCTTGAAAAGAAAGGATTTTTATTATTTATGAAAAAAGGATTACTCATAGGTTTAAGCACCACAATACTTGCAACAGGTGTTTATGGTGCATCTGCTTATACAGGTAATAAAACAGATTATTCATCTCCATTTACATGGAATCAAACAGACCAATATGATGTTAATACATTTGGACCAAATGGTTTAGATTGGCGAATGGCAAGTTGCATGATACAAACAGCAACGTTTTTAAAAATTAAAACAGGTTCAGCGGATATTGGTTATGCACCAAAAGACCTTAAATTAACACTTGATAAAACAAATGGTTATGCAAGTACTGGTTATTTAAGTTATAAAAAAGTAGATTTTGGTGATGATTGGTATCTATACGGAGCACAAGAAGAACACGGTGTACGTGCAGCAACATATGATGATGTTATTCGTTACTATAAAGAAGGTTACGTAATTGGTATGCGTGTAATAAGTCCAGCAGGACCACACTTTATTGCAGTTGACCATATAGACGAAGACGGAACAATGCATATTTTCGACTCAGGTTTTAGAGGAACTAAATTTACAGATACATATAATAAAAACTCAATTACTGATGTTGTATTATTAAAATCTAAATCTGGTAAAAAAGGTTATGATTTACCAACATTATATAACCATGTAGCTGGAACAAAACTATACGATAAAGTTGATCAAAATACAAAAGCAGAATCTGAAGAAGATAAAGCAAAAGAAGTTAAAAAAACTTAAAGTAATTGCTGATGCAAAAAAAGCTGAAAAAAACTTAAAAAAAAGTAGAATATGCAGTATCAAATGCTGAAAATTCAAAAAGATGAAAAAAACAAATTACATATGCACATACATTAGTAAGTTCGTTAGAAAAAAATCAGAACGTACTGATTTTTATAAAACGTTTAAATAACATCAAAAAAAGGTTAAAATAGTTATAAAATAATTCATTATAAATAAAAAAATATATTTAAAAAAATAAATTTTTTTCACATATATAAAAAAACATAAAATTAAAGAAAGGAATAGAGATATGACAGAAATAACACTTACAACAAATTCATTGTTATATAAAGATAAAAACGAACAACTATATAAATATTTTTGATGACATAACACCTCTATTCTCTTTCTTAGTACGTAGAACAATTCATCATTTGAATCATGATTTAAACGGTGAAAATATAAGTAAATACCGAACTAGATTAAAACAAGAATACCAATTAACAAATAGATTTACAAAAAGCAGTTGTTATTACAGCTAAAAAAAATACTTTAAAATTATCTACAGAAGCAGGTAATTATTTACATTCGACATATGCTACAAAAAAATAAAGAAAGTAAATGCTAAAATAATCAAAATAAAAAGCAATATTAAATAATCCAAAAAAACTAAAAAAACATAAAATAAAAAAATCTCAAAAATCAAATTATTTTGGTTTCAAATGAAGAAAAAAATAAACTTATTCAACTTCAAAACAACGGACCAAAACCAATGTTGACATTTGGTACGAAGAAATTATTAAACAACAATAAAGATTTATTTGTACAAAAAAAGAGATAATCAAATCATTTATATAGGTGATAAAAAAATGAATATCTAGGAAATCAACAATTTAAATTATTCTATAATAAAAAAACGAAATAAATTCACTTATAAAATTAGACTTGAAAATACATATATTGAAGACTCTAAATATATATATGGTGAGTTTATTATAAAGGATAATATTGCTAAAAAAAGAAATATTAAAAAAACATTGACAAACCCTAAATCTAATCCATTATCGTTTAGAATAATTAAAAAGAATGATGTTATATATTTACAAATAATGTATAGAAGACATGCAGAACCTAAAACCAGAAATTCTCATGGTGTGATTGGTGTTGACTTTTAATAAAGGATTTATAATGATTAGTGAAATAAATCAACACGGAAAAATTATTAAATATTGACCGAATGGATTATATTCACAAAGGTAAAGCTGGAGTAACAAAAAAATTCTATGTTACATCTTGTAAAAAGATTTAGTAGATCTTGCAATTCTATCTGGAAAAGATATTGTTATAGAAGATTTGAAATCTTTAAATAAAAAAACAAAAAAAGAAAAAAACTGAACGAAAACATTATAACAGAATGATTAATACTTTTAAAATTCGGTAAATTCAGAAATTTCTTAGAAACACGTTGTAGTAAATTAGGTGTTGGTTTATCAATAATAAATCCTTACAACACATCTAAAAATAGCACATAATAAATATTGTTACGATATGAAACTAAACATTCATAGTGGTGCAAGTTATGTTATTGCTAGACGTTTTTTTATAACTTAAACTAATATAGTTTTTAACTTATGATACATGATGTAGACTAGATACGAAGTCATGTGAAATCAAAGTTTTTTTAAAAATTTAGTAGTTTTGGTTGTAATTATTGTCTGGAAATAGTTATAACTTCAAAACTTAATACATAGTAACCGTAACGCTATTTTTATTTGAAATAATAAAGAAAGGAAAAAGGTACTTATTTTAATAATATTTAAAAAAATACTTGAATAATATTAAATAAATTTAACTTTACGGTTAGTTTCTCAACTAATCTTTTTTTATTTTAGACTTTACAAAAACCCATTTCTATGTTATCATAATATTAGGTAGGTGAAAATTTTGAAAAAAACATATACAAAGAAATGTTAGTTATATCATCTTAGGTTTAATCACCTTAATAATAATAGGACTTGCTTTTTTTGGTATAATAAATCAAGTAAATGGTTAAACGTAGGTTTTGATACAAAAACTAGCTGAAATATCACCTGAATTTGTCTCTGATAATAGATCATTAGAACTTGAAGATGACTTAAAAGAATTTCAAAAACTAAATGATGAACTTGTAAAAATTCAAAAAAAGTAATCGTTTAACAAGTAATAGTAAAAAAATATTCATAATAAAACTAATGAATTAATTACGAAATATAAACTTAAAAACAGGTAGCGTTGTTGATAAAAAAATAACAAATTAAAAATTATATATAGATATATTCGATTTTTCAACAAACAGCATACAATAATATAGATTATAAAACATTAAACGAATTACATAGTAAAAATCAACACAGAAGTAATTGAGCATAATAATGATTTTGATAAAAACATTATTAAATAATTTATCAAACATAATAGATGACTATAATAATTTAAACAATTTCATTGAACAAATCACTAATTATGGTCAAATCAAAAAAACAAAACAATTATGATAAAAACAGATGTTCATGATTTCTCAAATTTAGATTTTACAAAAAGTAGGTAAATTCCAATACATTCAAAAACTTAAAAAGATTGTTTGATACAAGTGATATTCTTGAAAATAATAAATTATTAAAAAGAAGAAGCAAATTGGAAATCTATTAAAAAAAGAATTTAGAATTATTTAATAAAAAAATCGTATACACAAGTTCGAGATATAAAAACAGCAAAAGATGCTCAAGGTTTTACTTTAGTATACGACCATAGAGACGGTTACGAATTAGATATGGACTCAGAAGTTATTAAAGTAGAATATAATGGTGATACATTATCAAATTCAACATACGTAAAAACATCTAAAAATATCAAGGTATATTTAAGTGCTAAATACAAAAAAATACAGCGAGAAGAACCTAAAAAAGATGATGATGAAGACAACAAAGATGAAAGACGTACAAGAACAGATGAAAACAGACGACAAACAAGGGAAAATAATACAAACAATGTTGATCAAAGTTCAAGCACCCAAAACTCTAATACAACAGTAGAAAGGCGGGAGTCGGACGATGACGAAGTATAGATATAGTCAGTACTTAAATGAAGATAGTGTTAAAAAAATATTCAGAGAATATAAAATAGCATCTATCTCTAAACAAACAGGTATTAACAAATCAACTTTAAAAAAATTATAAATATGAAAGAATACCATATAAATTAATGCCTGTTGGTATTTTTTAAAAGAACTAACTAAAGTCTCACGTGCAAGAAAAAAAGGATAAAAAAATGAAAATTAAAAAAATATTTAAATGGGTAATTGTTGGAGTATCAGCTATATTCCTATTAGCTATTGGTTATATATTTTATCAAGTACAAAGTACACCTAAAATAGATGCTAATTTATTAACAACACATGCAGGTACAAAAATAACCGATAACAATGGTGAAATAATTTGGCAAAATGCAAACACTATAATTTATCCAATAAATAATGATGAAGTACCTGAATTATATAAAAAAACTATAATAGCAACAGAAGATAAAAACTTCGAACATAGTTCAGGTGTTAATTTCAAATCAATTCTAAACGCTGGATATGGTAAATTAAGAAGTATAGTTCAACCAAGTTATAAAGCACGTGGTGGATCAACAATAGAACAACAGTTGATTAAAAATACATATTATAATGGTGGACGAGGTGTTGACGTTAATCAACGAAAAATTCAAGAATGGTTTTTAGCAAGACAATTAAATAGTCATTTTAACAAAGACGAAATATTTAATTTCTATATAAATAAACTTGAGTATTCAGAAAATGCTATAGGTATTAAGTCAGCAATGAAAGTATATTTTTAACAAAAAAACCCTGAAGATTTCAAAGATACACCAACTGACATAGCACAAATAGCTTATTTAAGTGGTTTGTCACAAGCACCAAGTTTATATAACTTATATACAAATCCAGAAAAAAAGCAAATGAAAGAACGCAAACAATCTTAAAAAAATAATGTTAGAAGAAAATATTATTAATAATGAACAATATAACAAAGCAAAAAGAAATTGATTTAACAAAAAAACTTTACGTCCTCGTTACGAAGAAGCTAATAATATTAATAAAAATAATATTAAATACAAAGCTTATGCCGAAGGTGTGTTAAATGAATTACGAGAACTTGATTATAATATTAATAATACATCACTAACAATTAAAACTTATTTAGATAAAAAACTATTTAATGAAATTGATACTGAAGTTAAAAAATCAAAATATTACCAAGATGATAAAATACAAATCGGTATGACAATAATGAAAACAGACGGTATAGTAACATATATGCTAGGTAGTAGATTTGATGATGAAAATAATCGAGCTATGAGTAGAGTTCGTTCAAGTGGTTCTTCATTAAAACCATTTACTGCATATGGACCATTATTCGAATATTTTGGTAATAAATATAGTGCAGCAACAGTAATGTCAACTGCTAATTACCAATATCCTGGAAGTAACGCTGTAATGTACAACTACGGTAAAGCAACTTATGGTAATAGAACATTAACTGATGCGTTAAGACTATCATTAAATACACCTGTAGGTAGAATAGATGATCAGATATTAGGAAGTAATAGAATGAAAGCATTTCTACACGCAAATGGTTTAGATGTTAAAGAAACATATTCATCAGTTGACGGTATCGGTTTAAATGTAAGCACATTAGATAGTGCAGCCGCATATAATGCACTAAACAATTTAGGTGAATATACATATCCAAGATTTATTGATACTATTACATTCATTGACGGAAGTCAAAAGAAAATTGAAAAACGAAGTAAGATTTCAATGCGACAATCTACAGCATTTGTTTTACTACAAATGTTAAGAGGTGTAACATTACCAAATATGACAGCAAAAGATGCTTATTTAAACAAAGCTGGATATGCAGTTAAAACAGGTTCTGTAGCGTTTGGAGCAGGAATAAACCCACCAGCACCTTACGGACTTGGTGGTAGTGATGTATGGATCAATTCAGTAACAAATGGTGGCGTGAGTATCTCAATGTGGTTAGGTTATGATACACCTAATACGTCACCACAAGTATCTGATAAATTTAAAGGACACCATGAACTAACTAAAAAACTTCAAGAAATTTACGGTGGTAATGCTCCAATGTGGAATAGACCAAATACAGTAGTTAGTATGGGTGGTAGTGGTATAAATGAAATGTTCGCTGTAACAGATGCAAAAGATACCGTTACACAAACAAACATACTAAATGAAATTACATTACCAGAGATTAACGAAATTGAACCTGAAGTAAAAGCTAATAAAGATTGGAAAAAAGAAGCAGAAAAAACTGATTTATATAAATTATGGAAGAAAAATCATAACATCCTTGATGAATTAACATTAAGTGAAGAAGATTATGATACATTAAGACGATAGATTCATTCTATCGTCTTTTTTAACCATAAAAAAATAAGCCCATAACGGACTTATTTCTAGTATTACATCGACATACCCATATCACTATTAGATGTTGGAACTTTAGATGATTGAATTTCGTTTTCAATATCAGCCAAGATATCATTCAAGTCAATACCACCATTTAAATCATTTAAACTATTTAAATTAGCTTGCATCTCATCGTAAGATTGTGCCACCTGAGCTTTATCTTGAGCTAAAATACTATCAATATCAATGTTATCTATTAAATTCTTATCAACTGACATTTCTTCAAATGATAATGGTTTATTATCAAGTGTTTCATCAGTTTTACGAACATCTTCTAATTCAGTTCTAACAGCTTCAGTTGATTCATTAACATCAACTTGTTCTGCATCTAATGTTTCAGGGCGTAGATTTTCATGAGCGTTCTCATTACGCTTATTATATATATCTAAAACTTGCATTGCTGACGCTTCTAATTGGCGAGCCATTTCAACCATTTGTCGAAGTTTTTCTTCTTGGTTTAAAGTTTTAGTATCTAATTGTTTATATCCTTCATTAATTTCTAACGCCATTTTTTTATTCTCCTTACAATATAATAGTTGATTAATATCATGGTCACATGATATAATTATTATAACATAAACTTATAAAAAAAACAAACTAAAAAACATTGAAAGACGGTGATATAATTGTTTAATGTTAAAATTCATGCCACAGGTTCAAGTGGTAATATGGTACAAATTGATAATACAATAATAGATTTAGGAGTCACAAAAAGTAAAGCAATGCAACTGGTTAATTTTGATGAAGTTGATGAAGTATTTATTTCACATAAACACTCAGACCATTGCACACCTGCACTTATAAAAGAAGTTGTTAATAGACATATACCTTTATATGTATCAGAAGATACCAATAACAAATTTAATTTAATTAATGAAGATTCAGTAAATATATATTTAATCGAGGAGTTAAATAATAAACCTAATCATACCGTTGATAATTGTCACTATAATAGGTTTCAATTAAAAAAATGGTACTTATATTTATTGCATTCCGCAAAAACATGATGATATAATAAATTATGCATTTGTTTTTTTGAAAAAAAGGTAATGAACGTTTATTATATTCAACAGACCTTGACACATTAGAAAAAAGTGATGTAGGTGACGGAATACTTCATTTAGGTATGTTTGATGTAATTCTTTTAGAAGGTAACTATGATGAAATATATTTAAGAGAATATATAGGTAAAAAACTAAAAGAAATTAATGCAGATATTGATATTGAACATTTTACCGATCAAGAACTAGAACGTTTTGTAAAAAGAAATTACCAAATGTTAGAAAAAGAAACACGACAAATACTATTTAGAGCTGTACAAAACTTACGACACTTATCAAAATTACAAGCACGAGCTTATGCGAGAAACCATTTGAAAGAAAATGGTACATATTATGAAATCCATAGGAGTAGCAAATTTTATGAAAAAGACACTATCGAATAATACAAGATATAGATTTAAAGGAACAATTGTTGATAAAAGTATTCGAGTAACACATGGTAGATATGAAGAAATATTCATATTAGATGATGTAATAGTACTTGATACTAATACAAAATTAAAAACAACAACTCCAATTACTTGAATCACAAGCAACTAGAAAACTTGATCCTAATATTAATGATGTTGTTGAGTTCAATGCTAAATTAATTAAATTAGATAATAAATATAAAGTAACATATTTAACAAACGTACTAAACCATTCACGACCGTGTAATGATAAAGTAGAAATGCGTTATCAAGTTAACAAAGAAAAAAAGTAAAAGATACATCAGCTACACAAAAAAACAAATCGAATTAATGGAAGAAATGTGTGAATATTTAGGATTAGAAAACCCTAATATAACAGACAGTACATTAATAACAAAATGGTTTAAAACAATAAGAAACAAACATCCGAAAAATATCATACGAATTAAAAAAATATAGAAATGAAAGGAACAAATCTTTATGTCAACAAAAAAACTTACGATTTAGAAATTCAAGAAGCTAAACTATTCTTAAAAAGATAATACATTTGTTGAACAATTTCAAACAGAAGTAAATGAAGCTTTTAGAATTAATTAAATCAGGTAAAACACTTACTGATGATGATTTGAAAAAAAGTTAAAAATGCTGAAAAAAACATGTTAGACAACATGTAGCTAAATTTAAAAAAAGCAATCAATTCAAAAAGCTAAAGAACAAATCAATATATACACACAACTAGCAAAACAAAAATAGTTGAAGATGTAGGATATAATAAATTATTTGACTTCGTGCAAGAATTAAAACTTATTGCAGAAAAAGAACGTGTTCAATGTATTAACAATAAACAAACAAAAAAACTAAAGAAATTATTGAAAAAGTTAAACAAAAATTATCCTGATATTGTAAAACCTAAAAAAACAAATACAGATTGTTTAGCTTATATTATTAAACTATTCCCTAATTTAAATAGTGCTGATAAGAAAAAAAGATATTAAAAAAACTGGGAAGTTATTGAAGATGTAATTAATAATTTATATAGAAATCTTGATGATAAATTACAAACATTTGATTTATCAATTTTAAAAAGATTTACCATTATCAAGTGAATTTTATACAAATATTGCAGTATATTTCAAAAATGGAGATAAAGAATTAATAAATAATCTAACATTAACTAAACAAGATCAAAAAAATTAATTAAAAAAATAAAAAAATACAAAAAAACAACTACAAACACCAAAAAGTAGTAATTGAACATATAGAAAAAAAATTCTAAATACTGATTTATCAGATGAAGAAAAAAATTAAGTAAAAATTACAAAAATTAATCCAATACCGAAATGGACAATTTTAGGAGGAAAAAAATAAATGACAAATATTGATAACTTAACAAATAATGAAATTACAAAAATTCCTAGCTTCAAAAAAAGTGAAGATCAAATTTTACAAGAATTATCAGCAGGTAGTGGATTTGATATGGAAAAATCCATTTATAGAAGATATGTTTACAGATAGTTCAAATAACGAACTAACAACTGAAGAAGTTGTTGAAGAAATCGTTGAAGAAAAAAACCAAAAAAACGTAAACGTAGAACAAAAAGCACAAATTGAAGCTGATAGATTAAAAAGAAGAGCAAGCTAAACAAGAAGAAAAATAATGAGTTAGAAGACTTAGATGAAAATATTCTTGACCAAACGGAAGATTATATTGTTGATTTAAATGTACTAGAACCTACTAAAAAAGAAAAAATTGAAAAAACAAAAGTAGTGGATAATTTCTTTGATGATGACTTTGACTTCACAACAACAAAAGAAGAAGAAGTAAAAGAACCAAAAGTTAGCATTGATGATTTAGATGATGATTTCGATTTCTTAGGTAATGACTTACCAAAAACTGAAGACACAACAAAACCTAAAAAAACAGTATCTGATTTACTTGATAATGAACTAAGTGATATTGTTATTGATGTAACAGCTAAAGAAGTTACAAAACCAAAACCTGATAAATTTGAACGACTTCGTGAAGAAGAACAAAAATTTAAAGATGCAAAACTTCAAAATGCTATCAAACAACAAAACATCATTAAAGAAGAAACAAAAATAGGACAACCTAAAAAAGCTGGTGTGTTTGGTGAAAGTATGTCAGAAGCAGAAATTGAAGCAATGTTAAATGAACAAGATAAAGCTTCTAAACCAACACCAACTCCTCAAAAAACTAAGTTGTTAAATAGAAGTGGTCAAATACCACCTAAACCAACACAACCAACTAAAACAAAAGAAACTAAATCAGACGAAATCATAACAAATGATGAACGTTTAGAAATCAAAAATAAAATTAAACAAATTGTTAAAGAAGAATTAAGAGAACAATTACTAAGAAAAAAATTGTACAAGAAGAACTTCAAAAAATGGATATTCAAGATCTAATTAAAGAGGAGTTCAATAACATTTTCAAATAATAAGGACGGATAAAAATTGAGTACAATCAAATTTAACGAAGAACAACAACAAGTTATTAACGCACCGATTGATGAAATAGCAGTTGTAGCAGCATCAGCAGGTTCAGGAAAAACTACAACACTTGTAAAGCGTATAGAAACGCTAATTCATAATCCTGCATTAGACGGAAAAATATTAGCTATTTCATTTACAAGAGAATCAGCAAAAGCACTAAGAGAAAAACTAAGTGATTTACTTGATGAAGATAGTATGAAACGTATCGTAACTGGTACGTTTCACGCTGTTTTTGGAAATATGATAAGACGACATGCTGATGCATTAGGTATTGAAAAAACATTTACAATCATTGATGAAACAGCAACACATAAATTAATAGAACAAACTATTGGTGTTCGAGATAAATTAGAAAAAGAATTTGAAATGTTCCAAGATTTAATTGCTGAAAAAATCGGTAAAAAATATACATATAAAGATGTAAGTAATTCAGTAAGTTTATTAGTGAATAATATTCATCCAAAATATTTAATTAATAAATCTATACCAAAAGATATTGCATTAAAACATATTCAAATGGATAGTAAATTATATTTTTGAAGAACAATTAGATTTTTGTTGTTAAAGTATTCTTAGAAAGTTTTTAAAGAAGCATGTTTAACTAATACATTAACTTATGACCAAATTCTTTTATCAACTTACCTATTAGCTATTAACGGTGAATTAGTAAAAGAACGTGATAATTTAGGATACATACTTATTGACGAGTTTCAAGATACAAATTACTTACAATATGAAATTATTAAATACTTACAAAGAGATAATATTATGTATATAGGTGATGTTAATCAAAGTATCTATGAATTTCGTGGAGCAAAACCTGAACTTATGTCAAATTTAGCAAAAAAGCATAAAGTATATAATATGAGTCACAATTATAGATCATATCAAGATATACTAGACCATGCTAATAATGTAATTCAAAACAATACTGAAGGAATTGAAATGTTTAAACCAATGGTTCAAGGTGCACCTATTAACGATACTTATTACGGTACACAAACATATCATTTTGATAGCTATGAAGATGAAGCAGACAAAGTAACAGCTATGATTAACAAATTAATTAACGTTGCTAAATTTGAACCATCAGATATAGCTGTACTTGTAAGAAATAGACTAATACCACCAACATTTAAAAACTAAATTATTAAATAGTAATATACCATTAAATGATACAACAAAATCAGCTGATTTTTATTAAATCTGATACGGTAAAAGATATTTTTTTAGTTTCTTAAAAAAATATTAGTCAATCCAAAAGATATTTATTCATTTATGCATACAATTGATAGACCTAAAAAAAGGTATCGGACCAAAAAAACATTAGAGAAAAATTAAAGAAATTGCTAGTGAATATAATATGAATCTAGTAGAATTTGTATTATCAGAACAGGTAGAAGTTCTAACACCAAAACTTAGAGAAAAAGTCATTGGTTATAGAATGATATATAATGATTTATTAAATAATACAACTGAACACAGAGGTATTGTTGAAATTATTAAATATATTATTGATAAAACAGGATATGACGTATGGTATAAAAAAATTTAAAAACAGCTAAAGATTATGATTCAAACCTAGAAAAAAATTATATGATTTAGCTGAAGATTTCACACAAGAATATTTAATCACTCACCAAGACTTTACAATATTTGACTTAGTAAATGATTTCCTATTAGAATTTTTCATTAACAAATAGAGTAGAAAAATACAAAAGGTGTAGTGTTATCAACAATCCATAATGCTAAAGGATTAGAATGGAAATTTGTATTCTTATTAGGTTGTGAAAATGGTGTATTACCTGCATCAAATCAAGAAATCGAAAGTGATAGACGTTTAATGTATGTTGGTATGACAAGAGCACAACATGGTTTAATTATGACTTGTTGTGACTTTAGACCAGGATTTGATGATGATTTAAAACCATCTATATTTATAGAAGAAAGTAAATCAAAAAGTAAAAAAAGTCTATTAAAGCACATAATTTTTTTTGCATAAATAACAAAAAAAATAATATAATTTAATTATACAATTTGACCTGAGCAAGTCACTAAAATGCTCAAATATAATATTTAAGAAAGTAGGTAGGATAATGGATAATTTTATCAAAGCAGTAACAGAAGATACAACTAATATCTTAGCCCCTGTTTACAAAGAAGTATTCACATTAAGACCAATTGGAGAAGAAGTTAAAGAAGAAACACTTCAAAAAATTGCAATTAATGTAAATAAAAAATTAGGTTATGAATTATTTGAAGACTATCACCGTGATAGATTACTTCTTGATTTTACCTTAATTACAAGAATGGCACAATTAAATATGCTAAAAACGGGGTAGAAATATGAGTGATATTTTTAGGTGTAATTAATAACTTCAAAGAATTCGATTATAGTTATGTGAATTATGAAGCAGAACTCAAAATTGATAACCAATGTTCATATATAATATTTGATGTTATCATTAGAAAAAAACCCGACTAAAAAAACGGGTTTAGTGATAATGTTATAGATGTATTAGTATTAAAAGATAAATATGAACCCAATAAACGAATTGATTGTATGCGTGTTGCACAAATGAAAAACCACAAAACAATCAATGAACACGTACAAGGTAACGAAGTACATTATTGTAAATTAATAATTGTTAAAGATACCAAAACAAACGAAGTTGGAGCTTATATACAAGCAAATTTCCAAAAATAAAGAGGTGAAGTAAATGGATTTAAAAGAAAAAGCAATTGCATTAATCACAGAAAGTGTTAATGCACAAAATCAGTTATATGATGAAATCGTCTTACCAACACTAGGTGAAGATGATGAAATTATGACAAGAGCATATAAGGAATATACTAAAAAAATTAGGTGGATTTGATGCTAATGCATTTTAAAAAAAATGTATGCATAAAAATAAGAACAGATGTACATGAAGAGAATCCTGAATTATTTAGTTTATATGCAGATAGATTTTTCACATGTATCAGATTATATAACTCATAGAAATAACTATAATGAGAAAGTTAAAACTATGTCTCAAGAAGAAGAATCAAATGAAATTCGTGAAGTAAATGTTAAAACATTAGATATTAATAGAACAAAAAGCACATAATGGTGTTATTGATTTATTTAATTCATTAAACGAATTTGCAGATCAAAAATAATATCGCTAAACCTTACCCAAATAATGGTAAACCGTTCCAAAAAGGAAGTATCATAGATAGAGCACGTGTTGCTGATATCTTCAAACGACAAGAAACATTATTTGAAACATTTGAACTAAATCTTGATAATGAAAGAACAACAGAAAGTCATTACGATAAAATGCGTCATATGAACTTAACTGAATTACAAGAATACTATAAAACTTGTTTAGAACCAATTACAAAAGGTCAAAAAACAAACAATAATGAAAATATACTTTAAATAAATATGATTAAATAAGGAATAAATGAACATGATAGATAGATTAATTAAAAGAAAACAAAACATATAACAGATTAACTAGAATGTTTGCTAATAAGCCTAGTGAAATTTTTTTACGATATTGAGGTTTACCGAAATTTCTTTTGTTGTGGGTTTTTGGTAGATGATTTCTTCGAGTTCCATTATTTGTTGGAAAATGATGATGATTTTATTTTGGTGGATAGGGCTTTGAAAAAGTCTTGGTATACCTTATAAAAGCTTATAACCTAAAAAAACTGATGCAAACCGATTTAAAATGCATTTTAATATTCAAAAACCAAAGAAAAAAATCTGATAAAAAAATATTTTAAATTCATATTTAGATATGGAAGTTGAAGAAATTAAACCTCGTGAAGATTGGTATTTTTGGATATAATATATTAGCTTATGATATTCCAATGATTGACTTTGTTTTAAAAATCTATTGTTGACGGTAAATGTCAAACAACACCTGAAAGTATTAGATTTAAATCAGATTCAATTATCAAAGGTAGAAGTTATTTTGATACTTTACAATATGAAAAATATGGAAATCATGTTGATATAGCTAAATTAAATGATAAATTATTCCAAAAAGGTAAACTAGTTACTGGTTTAAAAACTGGTGTAGGTTTATCAGGTGGTACAATTAAAGAATCACGATCAAATGTAACAGGTTTCTCAGATGATATCTATGATGATACATTGTATAACTTTAATGATATTAAAGAGATGCGTGATGTTGTATATAGAAAATCAACACTAGAATCAATGTTCCAAAATAGACGAGAATTACTAAACCAATTCCCTGAACTTGAACAAAATAATATTACAGTTAATAGTACAACTAAAAACTTCGTTGTAAACATTATCGCACCTCATAAACCAATTATTGATGATCCAGTTGTATCAATGATGTTTCCAGCCGCTCATGTAGCAAAAGAACGTGATGTTGAACAATTTGACGTATTAGAATACTTTAAAGAGTGGTATATAAAAAATGTGTATTTACCTGTTAAAGAACATAATCCAAAAGTAGCACATGAACAATTCTGTAAATTCTTATCAATCTATGGTATGTATGATGAAATTCGTGGTAAAAACTGGAATACAAGTAAAAGACATTTTAATAAATATCATATAGAAAGTTACGACAGAGGTGATAGAAGTAAATTATTTAAAACATACGGAACATATATACAATTTGTAGATAAGTACGGTAATTTATCATCAACTTATGTAAACTTTTCTATCGGTGGTATTCACGGTGCTGAATTAAATCTAGAATTATTAAATAGAGATAAAGAAGTTATACGTGGGCTTAAAGAAAAATATAAATACATTAGTAAAATTCCTAGTGGTGTAGTTCCACAAGGTTTCTTAAATATTATTAAAAAACAAAGTAGAAGTAAAATTAAAAGTGGTAATAGATATATTCCACAAAAAAATTAGTACATGAAATTCCCGAATTTTATTATAAAACCCAAATGGTTGATGAAATTTTAGATCCAGAAGATTATAGTCCATTTTGTGTTGATGAAAAAACTAAATCAGAAAAATTACTAGAACGCTATAAATACACATCTGTCGGGGAAACAATTCACCAAGACTTCGACGGGTATTATCCGATGTTGCTTTGTTTATTAGGTGTATTCTATGACGGTAATGGACGTGATAGATATAAAGAAGTTTACGATAATCGTATTATGTTTAAGAAATGTTAACTGATTTAATTGGTGAAGAATATGATAAAATTAACAAAAAACAAGACGGATTAAAATTAGTATGTAATTCAGCATCAGGTGCGTTAGATGAACAAGATTACGATACTAATATTCGAGCTAATAATAAATGTATTCAAATGCGTATTACTGGACAAATTTGTACGTATATTATTGCACAGGCTCTTGCATTTGAAGGTGCACATATTCCATCATCAAATACAGACGGTATATATGTTTCAAATATAGATTTTGAGCTAAATAAAAAAATCATCAAACGTGAATTAGAAAAAATGTTAGTTACAATTACACCAGAAAAACTATTCTTAATTTCAAAAGATACAAATAACCGAGTTGAAATTAATGTAGAAAAAGGTAAAGTTAAACCTAAAGGTGACTCTGTTACATGTTATAACGGAGCAAGTATTGTAAATAAACCAAGTAAACCTACACTTGTTGATAGAATATTAACTCATTATCTAAAAGTAGATAATTCTGTAAATAAAGAATTTGATAGAAATTTAGCTAAAGAGTTACTTATTGAATATAGAAATACAGAAAATCCAACAACATTCTTGCGTATGGCAAGCTGGATTATCCGTTCAACAGGTGGTAGTGTAATTGTAGATGACCAAAACGAAATTCATGAAGGTACATTACGTACATTCTTAGTAAATGAAGGACGTACACTTAAACAATTTAAAGTAACAAATCAAAATGTATCAGCTAATATTGATGAATATTTAAATGATTTAGCAGATGATGACATATTTGGTAAACCAGAAGATGTCGCAGAAGTATATCGCTTGAATATCCAAGATAGATTCGCTGAAAAAACTTTATCAGCTTTAGATTATAAAGAAATGTATAAAGGTAAATACGTTGATGAAAAAGGCTCTAAAATTAGTGTACCAATTCTAAAATCAATGAAAATTTCAAAAATGAAAGATGATATGCAATTAGTATATTATAATGAATCGTTACTGAAAATGGATAGTGAAAAAAACAACAAGAAATTATTAATAACTTAAATTATGATGCTTACATTGATATGATAGAAAAAAAGAATTTAAAAAAACTGGAAAAAAATCCAGAAATTCCGCCAATTAAAGTAGCATAATTTATGTTTGACTTTTTCACCACTAATTAAATATTATAAATATTATCTATGCTTAATATTAATTACTATGTTAAGCATAGTTAATTTACAATTAAAGTCAGATATCTATTCATTAAACAATGAGCATCATCAAAATAATATAACTATTAATAATACAACACATAAAATAGAAGAACAAAAAAAGAAGAAATTTTTAAAATTAAGTGATGAAAAACGCATAAAATCAATTGCAAGAGAACTTAATTTACAAAAAAACAAAAAAAATAATTAAAATTTCTTAAAAAGATTTCAAAAAAAACTCTTGACTTGTTAAAAAAATACTATGATATAATTAATTCATAAGTCAAAAGATTAAAACAATTTTTTTAAATACAAAGGAGATTAAATAAAATGGCTAAACCAAATACAACAATTAAAGTTAACGATGTACCTGTAGGAATTACATTACAATGGAATGATATTAAAAAACGTTACGTAAGACGTTTAACAATGTGGTTCGATGATGTGGAAGATATTCCAGCAGAATTATTTGAATTTAAACGTTCTCAATCTAAAGATCCTGAGAAAAGAAATAAATTCGTATTTAGTAACTTAAACTACTATACTGAAACAGAACCAAAAGGTGATAGTTTAGTACCTATTAACAATAGTAAAATTGATGAAGATACTGATTTAAATGTTATCAAAGATTTCATGGTTAAAAAATATCAAACAGCTAAACCAGATACTAAATACCGTGTATTCGTTAACGTAAACGGACAATACTTAAATGTTGATTCTAAAATCGATAATCAACCATGGATTATCTTCAACAACCAAGATTATCCTGGAGATGTAGAATTACAAAAAACAAATCCTAGAGAAAACAAAAAAATCGGAATTCCTTTAGCTCATGGAAAATACCCAGCGTATTTCATTAGTGGAACAAGATTAGATGTAACACTACGTTCAATGAGTACAAGTGACCACCCAGATAACTATTTCTATAACGTATCATTATCAACAGATACATTATCTCAAAAAGATTTATTTAGATTTAGTAGACCAGGTGTTGTACCAGGAGAAGATTTTAGTGTAGCACATATTGAAAGATCAATTGAAAAAGACGAAGTTGAAGCTCAAACTGAAGAAGTAGCAGACTTTGATTTCGACTTAGATGAACTATAAAATTTAATTTAGTACGGTGGAACGTTTCTGCCGTACTATTTTTTAATGGTGATAAAAATGCGAGTTATAATACAAGCCAAAAATTGGCAATTAAAAGATATAAAAATAGCAAAATTAATTAAATGGTATCAAGATAATAATAGAGTACATGTACTTAATTCACCTAAGAAAATATATGAATTTTTATATGATATTGCATTAGATGATTCACATCTATATAGTAATTACGAAAATATTATAAAAAAATCCGTATAAAAAAATATAAGTTTAAACGATATTTATTACCAATTCTTAAAACAAAGTGATAATATTCCATTACTTTATATAGCAACTTATAAAAATGGACATTATAAACACATTGAAAAAAATTAAATGTTGTAACACTTAGTGAAATGGTAAAAAGAGGTTACAGGTGATAGAAATGAATAGACGTGATTTAAAAAAACTAATAAAAAAACACAAGACCCTGAAAAAAATTCAAAAGTATACTCTTAAAACACAATCTTGATATACTATATTATAGTGATAGTTTAATTGATTATCTAAAAGAATATTTAGAAATAATTGAAGAAGACTATAAAGATATAGGCTTTGTACGTGAAATCTTAGAACCTAAATTAAACTACGATATTAAAAAAATATAAAGAAAAAAATACAAAAAAATATAAAGATACAATAACTAAAAAAAGATTTAAATTATAATTATAATATAAACACAGTTGAACAAGATTTAAACAAACTTGATGAGTATAATAAAATATTAAGTTATAAATCAGGTTATGAATATGGTAAATATTTATGCCATGAATGGTTATTAGAAATATTGAAACCATAATTCAAAAACAGTTATACACATTAAACAAAAATTAATAATAAATATGCAAAATTGAATATATCACAATATATAAATAAAATCTAAAGAAAGGAATAGAGATATGACAGAAACAACACTTGTAAGAAGTTCATTATTGTATAAAGATAAAAAAACGAACAATTATATAAATATTTTTGATGACATAACACCTCTATTTGCTTTCTTAGTACGTAGAACAATTCATCATTTAAATCATGATTTAAAAAGGTGAAAAATTTAAGCAAATATCGAACCAGATTAAAAAAAGAATACGGGTTAACAAATAGATTTACAAAAGCGGTTGTTACTACAGCTAAAAATACTTTAAAATTAGCTATAGCTAGTGGTGATTATTTACATTCAACCTATGCTACAAAAAAATTAGGAACGTAAATAGTAAAATAATCAAAAACAAAAAGCAATATTAAACAATCCAAAAACTAAAAAACATAGAATAAAACAACAAAAAACCAAATTATTTTGGCTTCAAACGAAGAAGAATAAACTTATTCAACTTCAAAACAACGGACCAAAACCGATGTTGACATTCGGTACAAAGAAATTGTTAAATAACAATAAATATTTATTCCTTTAAAAAAAGAGATAATCAAATTGTTTATATAGGTGATAAAAAAACGAACACCTTGGTAATCAACAATTTAAATTATTCTATAATAAAAAAACGAAATAAATTCACTTATAAAATTAGACTTGAAGATCAATACATTAAAGGCTCTAAATATATATATGGTGAGTTTATTATAAAGGATAATAAAGCTAAAAAGAGAAATTCTTAAAACACTTAAATCACCTAAATCTAATCCATTATCATTTAGAATAATTAAAAAGAAATGAAGTTTTTACAATTACAAATAATGTACAGAACTGGTTCAGAACCCTAAAACTAGACATTCTAATGGTGTGATTGGTGTTGATTTTTAATAAAGGATTTGTAACAATTAGTGAAATTAATCAACAAGGTAAATTATTAAATTTAGACCGAATAGATTATATTCATAAAGGTAAAGCTGGAATAACAAAAAAACTCAATGCATCATCTAGTAAATGATTTAGTAGATTTTTGCAATTCTATCTAGAAAAGATATTGTTATTGAAGATTTGAAATCTTTAAATAAAAAAATAAAAAAAGAAAAAAATCTGAACGAAAAACATTATAATCGAATGATTAATACTTTAAAAATTTGGTAAATTCAGAAAAATTCTTAGAAACACGCTGTGATAAATTAGGTGTTAGTTTATCACTTGTAAAAACCATACAACACATCAAAAAAATAGCAAACAATAAATACTGTTATGATATGAAACTAAATATTCATAGTGGTGCAAGTTATGTTATTGCTAGACGTTTTTTATAACTTAGACTAATATAGTTTTAACTTATGATACATGATGTAGACTAGATACGAAGTCATGTGAAATCAAAGTTTTAAAAATTATTAGTAGTTTTTGGTTGTAATTATTGTCTGGAAATAGTTATAACTTCAAAAACTTAATATATAGTAACCGTAATACTATTTTTATTTGAAAGAATAAAGAAAGGAAAAGTTACTTATTTAATTATTATTTAGTAATATTTGAATAATATTAGATAAGTTTAACTTTATGGTAAAAAAATAATGGAAGAATTTAAAAAAAGAAATGCATGAAGCAATTGATAGTTTAACTGAAGAAGATAACTACTTTTTGTGTACTTAATAAAAATGATGAATTAACATATGCTGGATTTGGTCAAGATAGAGATACTATCTTAAATTTAGCAGTTGCAATTAATGATTTTTCAGCAGATCAAATAGGTATACTGCTTTATCTAATCGGTGCTGAACATCCAATGATATTAAATGCAGTAATCGAAACTTTAAACAAAGATTTAGAAGAATAACCTTAATCCATTGACAATAAAAAAATCATACATGATAAAAATAAAAACTATATGATTTTTTTATGAAAGGATAATTGTAAATGAAATATAATATTACAAAAACATAAGCTAACACCTGTATTCACGTTTCCGATGTTATTAGTAGGTGGAGCAGTAACAACAGCTCACGCTGAAACTGAAAACGAAACTAAAACTGAAACAAATGCATCAGTAAAACCTTTATCAACAGAATACAGACAACGCTTAGAAAATATTCGTATAATTGAACGTATTAAAAAAGCAGAATCTCAAGAAGAAAAAACTGCTTTGAAAACACAAAAACTTAACTTAATTTTAGAACAAAAAAAACGTAAACTAAAATTTGTTGAAGAAAAACCAAAAGAAGAAGTTACACCAAAAGTTAACAATAAAGAAGTTAGTGTAAAAACGACACGTTCTGAAACTACAACACCAGTACGTAGACAAACTGTCTCTCAATCAAGATCTTATAGCACACCACAAAGTATTACAAGTGGTACTCTTGGTAAAATAGCTTTACCACAATCAACTGTAGCAGGAAATGCTTATGGACATGGTTGGTGTACTTGGGGTGTTAAACAAGTTGCACCGTGGGTAGGAAATAACTGGGGTAATGCTTATCAATGGGCAGCAAGTGCATCAGCACAAGGATTCCAAACAGGTTCAACACCAAAACCAGGTTCTGTAATTGTATGGAGTGGAAACCACGTTGCTTATGTTACAGATGTACGTGAAGACGGAATGATTCAAGTTGTAGAAGCAAACTACGCTGGTAATCGTTATTTAGCAAACTTCCGTGGTTGGTTTAACCCAAACGGAATTCAAGGTAGTGTAACTTATATATATCCAAAGGCTTAGTCTAACTAAGTCTTTTTTAATTTTTAGAAAGTAGGTAACAATGGCAATTAAAGTACAAGACCATTTAGGTAATAGATTTAAAAGTATACGTGAAATGGCACTTTTTCATGGAAAAAACCCAACAAAAGTTGCAGTAAATTTAAGAAAAGGTATGACACCTGAAGAAGCTCTATTTCATAAAAATAATCAACATTATAAACCTGTAAAAGACCATTTAGGTAATTACTATATTAATTTAAGTGAAATGTGTAAAGCATATAACATACTACCAGCAACATTTAGATACAGAACTAAAATTAAAGGTTTCACATTAAAAAGAAGCACTAGATGATTGTATATTTGAAAATAGTAAAGGTAAAAAGATTTAAAACATATAAAGCTTTTAGCTGAATATTATGATATACCTTACCAAAAAGTAATAGATAATAACTCAAAAAAATAAAAAAATTTATTAGAACAAAGTAAAACAAACCAATATAAAACTAATATCGACCATCTAGGTATTAAATATAATTCTTTTGAAGATATGTGTAAACATTATAATCAAAAATCCAAGTACAGTAATTAAAAAGACTTTATAGAAAAAAATACCGTTAAAAAAACGCTCTATTAGGAACTGTTATTGATCATAAAGGTAATTATTATCATAACCTTAAAGCAATGTTAAAATCATATAACATTCCGTATATTACTTACAAGACACAAATTAATAAAGGTTACAGCTTAGAAGAAATAATTGAAGGTAAGGAAGTTGATATTTACGGTAAACGTTTTTAAGACACTTAAAGACTTATGCAAATTTCATAATATAGATTATCAAAAAAATACAGATACTATAAACACACAAATAACATAAAAAAATTAAAGAATTATACAATAAAAATCAGTAAAAACATTTGCAAAAATCCTAATATCATGGTAAAATAGACATATCTAAATGAAAGGAAAGAATTTTTAGAATATGGAATTTAACGATTACAATGATATAAATACGGAACTTGACTTAAAAAAACCTTACTTGAAGGTACAACAGCAAGTATATTAACACCACAATTAGCAAAAAAATAACAGAAGTAAGTAATACAAAAACCAAAAAAATTATCGCTGATATATTAATTAGAGAGATGCATAAACAGTTAAATAAAAATGTAACAAAAAATATATTACACAATGGTGCTATTCATAAAATAAGTTATTTTGACGTAGAACCCCTAACAAGAGGTAATTGGTCTATTATTAGCTTAATGCTACTTAACGTATCGTATAACGAACAATGTATAATAATTGAAAGTATATACCCAGTAGATTTGCAACTACCAGCAAAAAGCATTTGCTCTAAACTTTACAAATAATACCGAACAAACTGTTTATATTGAAAACGATAAAGAAGTAGTTGATAAACTAGATTCAGCAAATGTAGGTATTGCATTATTACTAGCAATGATTAATTCACTTGGTGGTAGTGTTAATCATATTGATAGTGTAAAAAAATCAAATGAAAAAAACTTAGAAAAAAATACAAAAAGATATGAAAGAAGTTAAAAAGTTTTTAAACTAGGACATGAAAGTTCACAACAAGCTTCTAAATTCAGAGACAGGTTAGGTAGATAAAATGGAAAAAAATTAAAGAAAATTATAACATTTATCTACAACAACCTAAAAAGATTATTTAAATAGCATTATAACAATAGCTACTATATTAATTACATTATATGGTTTACATTCAATACAAATAATAGATAATTCAACACATGATGCATTTCAGAATATTTATAGTTATTTAATCATGATTTATTTTTATTCTTATAGCTATATTAGGTGTGTTTATCTTCAAAAAGAGCATTAAAGAAAATAACAAAAAGAAAAAAACTATAGATATAGATATTAAAATATCTAAAAAAACTTTGAATTATTAACAGGTATACTATTTATTATAATATTAATAGCATCGTTAATTAGTACTAATTTACAAGTAACAACAAATACGGTAATATGTTTATTTTATGTTGTATGTAGATTAAGTATAATAATATTGGATAAGGTTGGTAAGAAAAAAATGGAAAAAAACATTAAAAACAATTAACAAATAAAGACGTTATACAATATTATCTAACAAATACAATTATAGTATTAGCACTATTTGATTTAGCAAATCATGTCGTTTATAAAGATAGTTTTATAAAAGTACTTAATATTATAGTAGCATATATAAGTCTAATTGCAATACTGTATTTAATAATAAAAAGATATTAATAGTTTAAATAAATTAAATAATAAGTTAAATATCGGATTAAATCCAACACTATTATTTATTTGTATATATGATATAACCTTAATTATTAACATATTAGCAAATGTAACAGTTATAAACATTATTCATTATGTAATAGTAATAACTTTTACAAGCTATTACATTTACCAGAATTATAAAAAAATAAATTTGAAAAAGATAAGAAAATATGTTAAAAATAATAATAAATCTATTAAAAAGGAATTTATTATGGAAAATTTAACTATTATAAAAAAATTCTAGCACTTATAGTTTGCATTTTTATTCATTTTAGCAATTCTTAAAATATTTAGTGGTATCATTAAAACAATAGCATTAATCATATTCATATTAGTTGCATTATATTTAATGTACGGAATAACAATTGATTTTGTAAAAAAATTTATAACAATACTGAACAAATGGTAAAATGAACAATATCAAAAATAACAATATATTTAAAGAATTTATAGATGTAATAAAAAAATGGACTAATGGAAATTAAAAAAAATATTTACAAATAATTAAAAAAATGACCTAAGCAAGTCTTTAAACTGCTTATTTTTTTGTTGAAAGGAATAATTATGAAAAACAATAAAAAAAGTTTGCAAGAACAGATAACACCAAAACTTGATTCTATTTCAAGATCAGTTTATGACCAACTTAAGAAAAATGATTTTTGTCCGAGTAGTATATGATAAAGACAATGAATTTTTTTAGCTAAAACCAATGAACGCATTAGCCTATGGTGCACTTGATCCAATAGCAATTTACTCAATAAGAAAAGATGATTTATACGATACAAAATTAGATGTCGATAATCTATACAACAAATTAGCTACACTTGATTATATTAAAAAAGATATTATAGAACACGTAGCAATATACGATAAATTTAGAAAGAAATAGGAAGAAACATGATAGCAGAATTATTAATAGCAGTAAATTTATTTACAACACCAACACATACCGTAACACCACAAATACATAAAGCCAAATTGAATTAAATAATCAGTATTACAATATAAGTGAAAAAGCACTTGTACCAAACTTCAATCCAGGTACAGGACATAATGTTGTTGTCCAAAACTATATTGATAAAGGATTAATCGCAACAGCATATAATCATTTCGCTAAAGACGGAAAACCTACTTACATAGCAGGACATAACCCAGGAGCACTCTCAGGAATTGCTAGAGATATTAAAATGGGTAGTATAGTAACAGGTTATGATAATGAAGGTAACGCATATAAATACAAAATAACAAATCATATGATAGTACCACTAAACAGTTTAGAAATGCTTCAAAGCTACGCTGACTATATCTTATATAAATTACCACATGAAGAAAAGTTAGTTATACAATATTGTATTGGTAATGAAATGATTCTATGGTATGGTGATTTAATTAACTAATACCCATTGAAAACCTCATCAAAATGTGATACAATTAAGACATAATAATGAAAAGGAATTCAAAAAAAATATGAAACAACAAATAATAAGACGAAACCGTATTATTTTAGAGTTTCATGATATCTTATTTTTTTCGAAGATGTTTTTAATAAAAAAAATACTAAAATTGGTGAGGTTGATTTGGTTTTAATTGACGGAAAATTAAGATATTTTGAACGAAACATTAGAAGCGGTATAGAACATGAAGACTATTATCACATTAAATATATTAGTGAAAAAAACTCAAAGTAAATGACTTTTATAAAGTAATTGAATAAATTAAAAATATTAAAGAAAAGGATTTAATATGTACAAAATTAAAAAAATAATAAAACCTGAATATATTGAACATTTCCGTAGAATGTTTGGTTATATCCCTTATGAAGGAATGGTTATTACTGACGAACAGAAAAAAAGATTTTTTTATAAATTTGAACAAAAAAATGTCAAATACAATCTTTGTGAATATCGAAAAATTAGATAGATTATAAATTTAATCATCAGGAAATACTACGTATTTCCTTTTTTTAGTTAGGTTTCCTAAAAACCCTTTTTAAATTTGATAGGTTTGTTTTCTTTGGCTTTTTAGACTATACTGCGTATAGCCCTAAGCCTTTAAATAACAAACAATTAAACAATACTTCAAAGCTTTTAACGCTTTAAAAAAATCAAAAAAAGAAACGGAGAAAAAAATTTATGCAAAAATACAACAATACCAAAAATTAGAAAAACATTTGTCCTAACTGTGTAGCAGTAACAAACGGAGAAGAAACTTATTTATTTAGTTACGAATCACCAATTTTAAAAAAATCAAAAAAATGATGAAATTATTGAAGTATATCCACATTATGATTATTCAATGACTACAACTAAACATATTAATAAGTTTATTGATCAATATGGATATTTAAATATTCTTGGTGAGAATATTTACACACTTGATAACCCTAAACGTAAAAAAACTATTAAAAAGAATTTTTATGACAAACAAGTAAAGTAGGTGACTTATGATAATTTTTAAAATATAAAAGTGAATATATTAAACACAATGAAAAAAATGGAAATTAAACTCAGAATCAATTGAAAAAAATTAAGGAAATAGATTATAATAAAATAACAAACGATATAAAAAAATATGATTTTGTAGAAAGTGAATTTACTAAATACGGTAGAATGGTAACTAAACTAACAACTACAAAAAGATAATTATAAAACAATTATTAATTTTAAATTTCTATAGAAAGTAGGTTGACATATGAAATATGAAGAATATTTAAAACTAAAAAGAAGAACGTGACAAACTTAACAAGAAAATAAAAAAAATACGAAACTAATAACCAAATTTCAAATAACCATATTAATAAACGAGTTAAAGATTTTTTTACTAAAAAAATATGATAAATTAATAGATGACTTAAAAAAATTAATGCAGTAATAAGTCCACATAAAAAAAATGTTTGTAACAACTAATTTAACTGTAGATAATAATGAAAAGAACTCATAAGTTTACATTTGAATTAAAAAGAAGATATTGAACTAATCATTAACGATATTATTAAAGTATTAGATGACGAACTAACGCTAATACAATTATATAATTTCATGAATGAAATATTTGAATCTATTAGTTATCAACGACAATGTACTCGTTTAATATGTAAAAAAACATAAAAAAAATATCCAAGTTTAAATGTTACAATTCATATACCAGAACGAATTTTTAGAACTTCAAAGAGTTTATAAAATAAATAAAGAACTATCATTACCAATCACAACACAAACGAAACTTGATGAGGTAAGAATTTGTGGTAATGTAGCTATTGGAATTAAAGAAGAATTAGAAGCTGAAATAAATAGAATTAAAACTTTAAAAAAATAACAATAGAATAGAGGACATAAAAATGAAAGAAGAAACTAAATTAACAAAAAGGTGATTTACTATCCATATTACGTGAAAGTCTTGGTAATAAAGAGCATCAATTACATGATAGTATGTTCGCTTATAATAACGAACCAACTAGTTTAGGTGGTGCTATTGATAAAATTAAAGAAAGCGAATCTGAAAAACTTTTTTTAATTAAAACAAAAAAACAAAGAACAGAAAAAAATTAACAGTTATAAAAGAAAAAAATTATAGGTGAAAAAAATATGGCTAAAATATTCATAGGTTTTTGGCAATGCATTCTTGCTCAAATACTTTTAGTTTGTTTGATAGATTTACCATTTTTATTATTCGGGTTAACAGGATTTGGCGTTCTTAAAATAATGCTATTTCTATATGCAAACTATCAATATAAAATATTACCACACCCGACAGATCATTATAATCTTTTTGCTTTTTGCAATAGAAGAAAGATTTCAGAAAAAAATAACACAAAAAGAAAGGAGAATAAAAAAATGCTACAATATAAAGACGTATTAGATGAAGAAATTATCGAATTTTTTTAGGTGAAGAATATGCACATTTAGTAGGTGAATTACCTTATAATAAGAAAAAAAGGCTTTTGATCCATACGAAATGGCAGCTATTATTGGAATTGATATTGTTTATGGTAATGAACAAAAAAAATATCAAAATGACGGAAAAAAATAACAATCAATAAAAAAATACTAATATTAAAAACAAATCCAACACATAAACATGAAGTATTTGTTCAATTCTTAAAAAGCTGTTGATTACAAAAATAGATTAGGTGAGAGTTAATCTCACCTTTTTTTGGAGAAAAAAACAATGGAAAAATTTACATTTAAAGAATTTAAAAAAATATCTATTCACCTAAATATATTGAAGATAGATTAAATAATATAGAAACACCACATTATGTACTAAATAACTTTAAAGAAACATTTATAAGCGATCTTTATAGTAATACATCATACCACTTAATAAAAAAATAGGTATGGATATAATTCAAATATTAGAAGTTATTAAAAAAATTTTAATGTAGGAAAAAAACATTAAAAATCTGATGAACTATCAAAAAAATATTAAATAACAATACTATAATTCGAATCTATAATTATAATAAATATTATGAAGTACATATATATTACTACACTAAACCTGAAAATCAACTAGATAATGATTATAGAGAAATTGCATTAGATATTGATCACTTGAATAAAAATTCGTTCAATATATCAAGTTAATATATAATTCAAATCCACAGAGGTTAACAATGGAAAATTTACATTTAAAGAATTTAACAACAAATAAAAATTATTGACTATTACATAAACGAAATAGACAAAATAAATAAAAGAAATAATAATTTTACAACGCTTCAAACTGCATGTAAAAATAATAAATAATGATACAAACGATACTGTTCGAGATCTTCAATTATTAACTAAATTATTGAATCAACTATTTAAAAATATTAACAATAGAATTAGAATCAATTGATATAATAAATCCTGAAATCAAAACATATCGTAATCATACAATTAGTTATGTTCAAGACATTATTCATTACGAGATAAAAAGAATTAACAATATATAATTATTATGAATATTATGTAACTAAAGATTATAAACATTTAACAAATATATTTAAACACGAAATCAATCACTTAAATTTATTAAAAAAAATATTGATATTAATTCAAAATGGATAGATATAGATTATGAATATCAATATCCATACGGTGAAGATTTATCTATAGTTGTATTAGAACTAACGAATCACCTAACAATGTTAACTCATGATTTAACAATAACTGTAAATAAAGAAAATATAATCAAAGAAATTGAAACAAATCATCACTAAAAAGGAAATAACATGGAAAAATTTACATTTAAAAAAACTTAAACAAACCAAATGGTAAATATATATTTGATAAGTTATATGACTTAAAAAAATTTTTAAAAACAACCAAATAGATGAATTAATAAGTAACAATTTAAAAAAAGATATAATACATTATATCCATTCAAAACAAATAAAAAAATAAAGAAATACAAGAATTTATAAACCAATTTGCAAAAAGATTTAATTAATAACGATATCCAAGAAGAAGTTAATATAGCTTTTTCAAATAATTACATATTTACATGTTTCTAAGATAACAAAACTAGATATAAATGATAACGTAGAAGTCTTTTTCTGATTTAGTTGTAAATGTTTTTTAAAAAGAAACTAGTTCTGAAAAAAACAGAACCTGTAAAATATCAAGATGCATATAAATATGTATTCAAATTAAATTATAATAACATATCTAAATATAATCATGAACTAAAAAAAATAACATTACACTGTAATTATAGAACAAAGGAAAACAAAATAATAAAAAAATAGATAACATTAAATATGTTAACGAATAATAAACTAAAAAAAAGGAGGTTCATATGGAAAATTTACATTTAAAGAATTTAAACCCTAGTAACATTAAACATACAAAAAGAAACAATAAAAATATACTTTATCAACAATTGATATAAGAGATTATAAAATAAACAAATTCAAACAAGAATATCTTGATGATTTATATAATCCACTTAACGATACAGAACATCTAAGAAAAAAATAGGTCAACAAATGATTGATATATTTGAGATAATTAAAGACCTACAACAAAAATAAACAAATAAATGATGAAATATTAGCAAAAATTAGAACAAATAAAACCCTGATAGAATTGATACAAATAAAACTACTTATTATGGACTAAACCAAACAGAATATTTTTATAAACTATACTAAGAAAAAAATCTTATATATGATAAAGATTATAATGAAATAGGTATTGATATAGATGAAAATAATATAATTCAATCTATATATAAAAGTAATAAAAATAGAGGAATTTCACATGGAAAATTTACATTTAAAAAAACTTAAATATAGATCATACAAAAAAACAAAAATTAAATACTTATTAAAACACAATTAAACCAAAAAAATAAAATTATAGAAAACTTTAAACAATTATACATTAAAGATTTATACAACAAAGATTATGATACAGAACATTTAACTGAAATAGCTGAAGAAATGATTTATATAATAAAATTAATCAAAGATTTCACACCAAACCAAAAAAAATATCAAATAAAGAAATTGAACAATTAGAACAGGAACATCTATTACTAATTAGTAAATATGAACATCCACATAATAACAAACAATATCTAATTCAATATAGTACAAACCCAGAAGGTGAACTAGATACAGACTATAAAGAAATAAGTATAATAATTAATAATAATATAATTGAAGAAATTGAATATACAAATATATAAAAGGAAGTACTCATGGAAAAATTTACATTTAAAAAAATTTACAAAAAAACTTGATTTATTTGAAATGAATATGGAAAAAAATAAATCAAATAGAAAAATGAAATGGAAGATAAAATATGGTCATTAATCAAAAGTACATTAAAAATATTTAATTAATCAACTTGAAAAAAATTCAAATAACAGATCCAACAATTAAAGCATTCAAAAAAATTATTATTTAAATGATATTAAATATAACATAGCATCATACTTAACCAGAAATAACCTACGAGATATAAAAAGAATTTTTTAACCGAACTTGAAAAATATAAAAAAACATTAACAATTGGTTCAACAATTAACGTAGAAGATTATGAATATAGCGTTTGTTATGATGATGACATAGATGAAAATGTCTACGAAATTGATTTAATGAGTGCGTTTTTGTATTGATGCAGGAACTGATGAAATATTAATTTTAGAAATAGAAGTAGTGAATGGTAAAATAACTAACATCATTTATCATCCATAAGGAGAAAACATGAAAAAAATTTACACCTTAAAAATTTACAAAAATTTAGATCCAATAGAAAAATTATTTACAACAAATAGAAAAAAATATACAATAACGAACATAGTTTAAAAAAACTATTCACACCATTAAAAAAACCTATATTCATATATTAAAAAAAGAACTAGAATCAATTAACATAAAAAAACACAGAAATTCAAAGCTACCAAGAACATCTTATAAATTACATTTCTGATATATTAAAAATATGATTTTAAGAACACAGAAAAAAACCACTTATTCAATAATGCATTATCCATTAATCATAAATAAATTTAAAGATGATATAAAAAAACTTAAAGCTATTAAAAGATATCGATATAAATTCACAATGGGTAAATATAGAATATAATGATTATTATCACACCGATGAAGGTAGTGTATTTACAATTTTTTTGATACAGAAAATCATTTAACTAATTTTTATGATAAACTTAAACATTTTTAGTAGATAATAACAAAATTATAAAAAAATAACACCAAATTATTATTAAAAGGTAACAACATGGAAAAATTTACATTTAAAAAAATTTACAAAAACTTAGATCCGATAGATATTTATTTAAATAAAATAGAAAAAAATATAATAATAATTATAATTTTGAAAAAAATTAATAACACTCCTAAAAAAATTATATTCACATATTGAAAAAGAACTAGAATCAATTAAAAATCAAAAATTCAAAAAAATTCAATTATATAGATCTCATCTTCTTGATTATATATGGGATATACAAGAATATGAACTTAGATACGCCGCCAAAAAAATGCTTACTCAATTATAAATCATAGATTACTAACAGAAATCTTTCAAGACCATATCGAAAAAAACTAAAACAATTAAAAAGATATTGATATTAATTCACAATGGATAAATATAGACCATGAATATCAGTATGATACAGATGAAGGTAGAGTACTTATAATATTTAATACTCAAAAATCATTTAACTGCATTACATAGAGAACTAATGATATTAATAAATAATAATATTATAAAAGATATTTCAACAAATGATTATTAAAAGGTAACAATGAAAAGAAAACAACATGCAAAATTTACATATAAAAAAATTTGAACAATACAGAACCAATAGATTATTATTTAAATAAAATAGAAAAAAATCGATCATGAAAAAGAAAAATTTTTAAAGAACTAGTTACAATATTAAATAAACTATACACATATATAGAAAAAAAGAACTAGAATTAATTAATATAATAAATCCTAGAATACAAGAATACAGAAATTATCTACTGGACTATATCTGGAATATAAAAAGAACATGGACTTACGCATCCAAAAAAATAACGCTTATCCAATTACAAATCATAAATTATTAACAGAAAACCTTAAAGATAATATAGAAAAAAACTTAAATTACTAAAAAGATCTTGATATTAATTCAAAATGGATAAATATCGAATATATTCATAGCACCAAATTAGCTTATTATTATTATAAAATAATTACAGTAGTCGATATTAATAATCACTTTACTAACACAAATAGATCATTAGAATTTTTATGTGAACGAAGACAATATTATAGTAGACATAAATCAATTCCATTTAGATTGTCAAAGGAAATAACATGCAAAACTTACATATAAAAAAAATTTAAATAATACAAATTATATAAATATATATATTGACTCGATTATTAAAAAAACTCCAATCAACCAATAATACAAAAAGAATTTGAAAAAAACTTCATAATAAAACAACTGAGTTTTTTTATTAAAAGAACTAAATAAAATAAAAAAATTGTTAATTCAAGAATAAATAGAGTAAAATCAGATGTAATAACATATATCACAAGAAAAACAAAAACAATTTCAACGAAATAACGATTGAAAAAAATTAAAAGAACTTGCTCAAATAACTATTGAATTAAACAAATTAAAAAGATATAACAATTGATTCATATATCACTAAAAACATCATATAAAATAGAAGATTATTTTTGATACAACAAACTATGAAGAATCATTTGACAATGAAAAATTTCACTGAATATAAAAAAATATATTATATAACACCAATATCTTATACACTAATATGTCCATTTGGTGAAAAAAAGAAAGACGTTATCTTGATATATCGATTAAAAAAATAATAAAGTAATAGATATAAACGTAAACTGGTAAAAAGGAGGTTCACATGGAAAATTTACATCTAAAAAAATTTAAACAACAACGACCCATTTGAATTTTTATGTGAAAAATTCAATAAAACAAATTGAAACATATCAAAAATAAAATAAAAAGAAATACATAGTAAAACATTAAATTATTTATTAAATGAATTAGAGAAAATAAAAATTATTAATTCAACAATTTCAGAATTTAGAAATGATATAGCAGAAAATATAAAAAGCAAACATTAACTTAAAAGTTCACCAATAATAATTTATACGAACTAATCTGCGTAATACATAACTTTGAAAAAAATAAAAGATATTGATCTTGATAATATTATCGATATAGATGATACTGGATATGATTATGACGAAGTAGAAACAGAAGATAACACTACAATATATGAAATCACTCCAATATACTATGACGAAATAAATGAACCATTCGAAAAAAATACAAGATATTATCTTGATATAACAATACAAGAAAACAAAATAATTGATATAAACATAAATCAATAAAAGGACAATCTCATGCAAAAATTTACATCTCAAAAAAATTTAAATAATACAGATCCAATCGAAAATTATTTAAACGAAATTGACAAACACAACGAAAAAAATATTTAAATACAAAAAAAATATATTTAAACATCTAATAACATCATTAAAAAAATTTAAAATTCAAAAAAATTCACAAATTACTAATTATACAAATAATTATATCAAATCTCTTGAAACGTTATATAATGATGATATAAGTATAATGTATACAAATAGAATTGACTTTGAAGACGATAATAATAATATAAAAAAATTAAAAAAACTCCAAAATATAGATATATATACCAAATTCAATACAAATAATAATGAATATTTAAACTATGAAAAGAAAAAAAGCATATGATTTAATCACAATTATGACATTTTCGAAAATACTGACAGTAAATTAGAATATTTAGAATTAGAGGTTGAAAATAATATTATAAAAAAAATATTAACATATACATATCAAAAATGGTAATAATAAAGGAAAAATCTCATGCAAAATTTATATTTAAAAAAATTTAAATAATACAGATCCGATAGAAAAATTATTTAAATCAATTAGAAAAAAATATGATAAAAAAATTGAAGAATTATCAACTGAAAAAAATTAACATTATTCTCTGAAATTACTAATAATGAAAAACAACGAAAAAAACATATAAACCTATTAAATAATATAAAGACGAAAGAAAATCAAATAAAACAAACAAAAGAAAAAAACATAAAACATTAACAATAACATTATTAAAGTATTTCTTAAATGAATTAGAACAATTAAAGACATTTGATCAAAATGATTATAAGAATATTGAAGTAATAAGAAATTACCTTAGAGATTTTTAAACACGATAGAGACAGATATGTACAAATAAAAAGAACTAAGATATATAAATAACAACTTAAAAAAATATAAAAGATTAACAAATTAAAAGGAGACACAATGGAAAAACCTTCACTTAAAAAAATTTGAAATCAGATACAATTAATCAAATGAAATTAAAACAAAAACGCATTAGAATTACAAAAATATCAATGAAACATTTCATAAAAAAACATTTCAGATACACTAGATATAATCATACAAACAAAATTCAAACACCAAGTAATAAATGATTACTTCGAACAATATTTTTCTAAAAAAATTAAAAAAACAAGTAATAACACCAATAATGGAAGATATTATCTACTTAACAGACCTAATCTTCAAAATAAAAGATTGGAAAATGAACACACAAATTACAAAAAGAAGAATTAAAAAGCATTAGAACAAAAATCATAATATTCATAAAACAAATACTAGTTTAGAAATTCACTATACAAAAATGTCTTAACTACTATAAAGACGAACACACATTAACAGAATTAGTAATTGAAATAGATTTAAATAATAACATAATTGAAATATTTGAAACAGATATTTAACTTGAATAAACAGAAAAAAACCATAGTAAAATAAAAAGAAAGGACATAAAATGAAATTATCTGAACACGGAATACATATTGATAAACAAACAGGTGATTTAATAGTAAACGTAACTGATTTTTGGGTTATTTTTCAGGTGCTTATAACTCTATATGGGTAAATGATACTAATTACGATGATGAATATGATTATATCATGGAAGCATTTAAAAAAATAAAGATGACTATTCACTAAACTTCCCAAAAGAAATTTTAGAACTAGATGAATTAAAAGAAAATGATATTGAAATAAATCTTAATAACAAAAAAATTTCTTTTAGAGATATTGGTGAAATCTACTGTGATTACTTCGCAAATACTTTTTGGTGGTGATTGGGAATACAAATCACATCAATCACCAAAAATATTATAATTACGATACTGATTATTTATATATAAAATGTACAAATCCAAACTATAAACTAAAAAAACAGCATTAATAAACTATCAAAAATGATATTTTTAAATGAATATATTGACACAAAAAGATATAGAAGTATATGATATTTATCAAGACTACTATGGTTATGAATGTTTTTCAACATAATACAATAATAACAATAAAAAGGAATTAAGATATAAATGAACAAAGCAGATATAATTTTTTAAAAAGAAATATAAAAAAATATTAGAAAATGGGGTAATGAGTGGAGATGCTCGACCTGTATACAGTAACGGTAGGAAGGCTCATTCAAAATATATAACACAAGTTTGTGATACATATGACTTGCAAAAAGGTGAGTTTCCAATAACAACTCTAAGACAAATACCTGTAAAATCGGCAATTAAAGAAATCTTCTGGATTTATCAAGATCAAAGTAATAAATTAGATATACTTGAAGATAAATATAAAGTAAAAATACTGGAGAGCTTGGGAAGTTGATAATACAAACACAATTGGTGAAAGATACGGAGCAGTTGTTAAGAAAAATAAAATCATTGATAAATTATTAAAACAATTAGAAGAAAACCCATGGAACAGAAGAAACATTATCTCACTTTGGGATTATGAAAGTTTTGAAAAAACTGACGGTCTACTTCCATGTGCTTATAATACAATGTTTGACGTTAGAAAAATAGATAATAAAATTTATCTTGATTGCACATTAACACAAAGAAGCAATGATATGTTAGTTGCTCATCATATTAATGCTATGCAATATGTAGCACTTCAAATGATGATTGCATGTCATTTCGGTTGGGAAGTTGGTAAGTTTTGCTATTTTGTAAACAATCTACATATCTACGATAATCAATTCGAACAAGCAAAAGAATTATTAAATAGAGATGCAATACCTTGTAAAGTAGAATTAAAACTTAATGCAAAACCTAAAACAAACTTCTATGATATAAAAACCAGAAGACTTTGAATTAATTAATTACAAATATAATCCAAACCAATTAAAAATTGATTTAGCAATTTAATGAGGAAAAAAATTATGATAAAAAAATAATATTAAAAAAATATATTAAATCTGTTTAGTTTTAACAATTGTAAATCTTCATATAAAATCAAAAGTGATAAACAAGCATTAGAAGAAGATTTTTAAAGCAATTAACCGTGATTTTTCAAATAGCAAAAGAAAAAAATTATTATCAAAATATAAATAAAAAGGGGAATTAAAATGGCTAGAATAAAATATAATACAATAAAAAGAATTACAAGAAGATTATCAAAAAGGTGAATTTAATTTTGATGATTTATTAAGAACATTTGAATCATCAATTATTGATGTTTCAACAAATGAAAAAAAGAAGAACTTTTTAGAATTTATACGTTCTGAAATTACAGATATTAATTTAAACTATACAACACACTTAGATGAAGAACTGTATATAATTTCAACTAATAAAACCAATAGCAATGAAAGAAGAAATTACAATAACTGTTCTACAAAAACTTTGAAACACCTGTTAGAACTTATAGATTAACAATGTAATAATAAAAGACCTAAGCATGTCTCAAAACGGCTTATTTTTTTTATGAAAGGATCTCACAATGAACACACTAAACCCGTACACCTACGAACTATTAGATAATTTTAAAGAATTAAAAAAAGCACCCAGATTTAGCTAAAATGTTGGAAGAAAGATACGATACAAAAAAATCTTGGACAAATAATCAAATATATTTATTCCCTAATTATTCAGATTATGCTTTATACGAACTAAAATCTGGAATGTACCACCATTACAATCATGAACTTGATGAAGAATTTTTTTGATACAAATCCATTTAACTTTATTAACTATGCAAAAATTTGGACGACATTTAGTTAAATTAAGACTAAACTACGATATCGCAATTGATACAAAAAAACAAATACAATTATCCACGTAACAATACCATTTAAAGAAATTTAAATGGTTTTTTTAATTACAAACAAAAGAAAGAAGAACAAAAATGATATATAACATTGAATATAATAAACATAAAAAGATATATGAACTAATTAAAAAAACGAAGAACTTGAATATTTTAGAAATCAAGTTGCTGGACATGAAGCTTATCATTTTAAACTATTTTTTTAGAAGATTTAATAGAGAATTTCTATCCAAATATCAAAGATTATTATCCAGATAAAAAAAATTCCATTAATGACACTCACTGAAGTAAATTATTACAAAAAAATTAAATGAAAATGAACAACTAATATACGAAACAGCTTATGGTTATAACATATCTTATAAACTAACTAATAGTACATTAGAAGAAGTACTCGAATGGGGATATGATATTGATTTAATTAATAAAAAAATTCCTAACAAAAAAACAAAAACTAAGAGGTAAAACAAATGTTAAAGAAAGATACAACTAAAAATACAACAAAAAAATTAATTGATGAATATTTAAATGAAGACGGTGAAATTGAAATTATCGAATTTATTGAACAACAAAAACACCCATTACATAGATTTTGAATACCCAGAAACATTTAATAAAATAATAATGGAAACAATCAAAGATGATATTAAACATTATTACGATGACAATATTCAAATTAATCTACATATTACCGATATTGAAAAAGACAAATATAATAAATATCCACATACCGAATTTAAAATAATCATCATCAAAAACTTCAAACATGAAGAAGTATACTATTTAAAATTTTATAAACATTTAATAGAAAAAGAAAAAATGAACTGGCACGGTAATACATATTATTTATTAGGTATCGATGAAGATAATACAAAATATTACTTACAACGTGGTACATTTGACTGCGGTTGGTACTGGTCTGGTGGTTATATTAATACATTTAATAGAACAAAATCAGATATTAGTTTGCACACTCATTACAAAACAGGTGATGTGAACGGTAATAAATTCAGTGATTTTGGTAGTAACGATAGTGGATTCAATAAAATTTTTAAACGAACAACATTAACAGATGATGAAAAATGGACATTTCATGAACTAATGCGTACATTTTATATTATGCAAGATGCAATGGAATTAGCACACAGAGGTGGAGCAAACATATCAAGTTACAAACCATTAAAAGAACAAATACAAAATAAAGAAATCTATGAACATTACAATAAATTAATTGCACAATTACATAAAGAATTAGATAAATTATTAAGTAAATAGAGGTAAAAAAATGAAAAAAATTAACTTTAGAAATTACATTAACAGAAGAACAATTTGAAGAAATTAAAAAAATTAACCATGATTATGAATCAGCTTATTCTATTGATGCAAAACAATTAGATCAAAATTTATTAAATAATATTTTTTTGAAAAAAATATCGAAACTGAAACTAATAAAGATAATCTCACATTTTTTTAAAACATATTAACAAATATGCTAGTAAACGAAATACATATGTTAAATCAGTAATTGACTGGTCAGATTATGTCTATAAAGCAATTATTAAAGAATTAGAACAATTAAAAAGATCAAGAAATGACAATTGGTGAATACCTAGATTTAGAAATTTTTCTTCGAGCAATATTTAGCAGACGGAACATATACTTATTCATATGAAGAAGCTTGCTATTTATTAGCTGATTATGACAATGAACTACCTGAAGAATATGTTCCTGGTGATTATGAGACAACTGAACAAAAAAATTCTTAAATTATTTATTTGAAGCGTGTATGGACAGACTACAAAACCACGAAGAATACACAATTGAAGAATTCATAGAAGAATATAAATAAAACAAATAAATAAGAAGTAAAAATATGAATGAAGTTAACGAACTAATTAAAAAAACTTAGAAATAGGGGAACTAACCATTGAACAATTTCTAAAAAAATTAGAATTAAATCCAATTAAAATAAAACATAAAGACAAAAATAAATATAATTAATAACATTAAAAAAACAAATTATAAATAATAATAACAAATCAAATAATCAATATATAATAGAACATCAAAAAAATATTTCGGAATAAAAAGATGTTCTAATTATTCACAAAAATAGAAAAACTACGAATTAACAAAAACTAACTATAAAAATTACAATATACTAAGCTCATATAACGCATAAAAGGCGGTTTTAAGACGTTTCATTTAAAGAGACCGACAATTATGTCGGTTTGTTTGTGATTCGTCTTAGAAGCCGTTTAAATCGTTAATTTCGGTTTTTTTTTATTTATAGTTTGTTTTATTTGCGTTTTATAGTATTAAAAAAAGAAAGTAGGTAACAAATATGTACTATATAGAATATTTTGAATACTCAAAAGAAGATTTTAAAAGAATTTGGTCAAGAAGAAGTAAACTACCAAAAACTTGGAATGGTTCTGATCCAAAGCCAGCATTTAATTACAATTTAGACGAAACTGAGGAAAATTACTTCTTACAAAATAATTGGAATGATCCAGCATTAGCTGATTTTAGAGAATTACTTTATGACTTAGACATTCATGAACCTAAAACAATTAAAAACGTAAGACTTGAAAGATTTGGTCCTTCATGTGATGAATCAAGATATGTTATTGAAACTAACTATGATGTATATGTATTAAGTCAATATAAATCAAGAGGAAAAATTCAAAGTTTTGTAGCAACAGAATACGGAAAACAAATTTCGATATATGAATTCACTCAATTACTAATCGATTTAGGATTGGAAAAAATTGAGTAACCAGTTAAAAAAATAAAATTTGGACAAATTGGACAAAATTACCTTCATTTGGACAAAATTTTTTTAAAAATGTCCAAAGTTGATATATCAACGTTTTTTTAAGCACTTTTGGACAAATTGGACAAAATGGACAAAATCTCAGAAAAAGTCATTTTAAATTTTATCATTTTTTCTAGTGACTTTTATCCAAAAAAGTGTCCAAAGTGTCCAAAATGTCCAAACATACTGGTATAACTGGTGTAGCGAGTTTGGACAAAGTTATTTTTAAAATGTCCAAAATGTCCAAAGTGTCCACGAAAAATTTTTAAATAATTCTACGAATTATTTTTATTTAGTTAGGTTTTACCTAAAACCCTTATAAATTTGAGGTTTAGGTTTAGTTATCAATCCAACTATTAACTTAAAAAAATAAATTATTAAAAAGGAGCAGAAAATGTTAAAAAAAATTAAATAAAGATGAAAAAAATACAAGTAGTTTTTTTAGTTTACAAAATCCCCATACTAAAAAAAGAAGAAACTATCACCATAGGTGAAGTAGATACAATAGAAGAAGCTTTTTGATTTGATGAATAATCATATTGAAGAAAACTCAACAATTAATCGACCACCATATATTAGATATCATATAAACGAAGATGTACTAGTAATTGATTACGGTGCACACAATGCTCATTATACATTTTTCAAATATAGACGGTAAAATGTATGAATAGAAGTTTTACAGCATACGTAGAAGACGTAGCAATACATGATTATTATATTTATAGAACCATAATGTATTTTTCAGGAACAACTGCGAAATACATATAATATTAAATACAATTCTAAATTAATTGAAGATTTAAATGAATGTATCACTAAATACAAAGATGAAAAATGATTATAATATGTTAATTGATCTTGAATATATTTTACGTGATGCATTAAATGATAATTATGTAGACAATAAACCAATCCAAGAATTAATAATACCAAATAAATATTTTTGAAAAAAATTAATTACGGATTTAAAATAAACAAATACCTAATAGAATAGAAAGGGATAGTTATGATCAAAATAACTAAAATTAATCAATATAAACATTTACTTCAACCGATAAATAAAAAAATCAATTAAATGAAGTTATCTTTAAAAATAAAAAGACTATGATAGATACGATACAATTAAATTAGATAAATTTAACACACCACAAGAAGCACTAGAATTTATATTAGGTGAATTAAATATGAAAAAAATGTTAAATACATCGATATAAGAAATTCACATGAAAAATACAATAATAGATTATGGTGTTTATAATGCTCATTATTTAATTACAAATTGTGAAGTTATGGAGGGTTAAAATGAAAGAAAAAAATTCAACAAATTTATTAAACGAATATAAAAAAATTACAAACGGCAAAAAGGCATAGCGGAAGAACTGCTATTGTTTTTATTATTTATAATTATAGTAACAACTATTTACCCTAAATTCACTAATATTTGGTTAAATTTAACTATAATGATAATCTCGCTTTTCTTAGCAGTATTAGTAAAAAAACAATTAATATTTATAGTAACCGTGTATTTGGTGAACTTACAAGCTCATTAATTGGTGAAGGGTACATAGAAATAGAAAACAAATTCGTTGGTGGATACGATATTAAAGATAAACGTAAAGTTGAAAACCAATATAAAATAAAAAAATTAAACAAACACTAAACGTAGAAAAAAATTTTTATCTTTATAGTGATACTATTAAATTTACTAAACATCATAATACATATCAAACGTTAATAAATGAAGTTTATAAAAAAATTATAAAACCTATCATATATATAGCTATAAAATAATAGAAGATAATTACTATAACGATTTATTAAACTACAAACTTGAAGACGATGAAACAGAAGTAGGTGGAATTTCTTTTGACGGTTACACATTAAAAGACTACTTAGAAGAAACTGGTTTAATAAAGGATATTGATCAACTATTATTTGAACCAGATTTAACTACATTAAATAATCACTTAAAAAGAATCTGGAATTAAACCAATTAAAACACAAAATAAATAATTTGGACAAAATTGACAAATGGACAAAAAAATTTAGATTAAATAATCAACTCCTAAAAAAATTTGGACAAATTGGACAAAATAACATGTATTTGGACAAAATTTTTTTAAAAAGTGTCCAATGTTGTTATATCAATGTTTTTTTAAGCACTTTTTGGACAAATTGGACAAAATGGACAACATATTTAAAAAAAGTCATTTTAAATTTATTAATTTTTTTCTAGTGACTTTTATCAAAAAAAGTGTCCAAAGTGTCCAAAATGTCCAAACATGTTGGTATGACTGGTGTAGAGAGTTTGGACAAAATTATTTTTAAAGTGTCCAAAATGTCCAAAGTGTCCACGAATTTTATGTCAGTTTGATATACAAAAAAGAAAGGAACAAACCATGACTATAAAATACACAATAAAAGATATCGATTTCCCACTAAATCATTTAGACGGAGATATTTTTAAATGAAGAATTTACAAAAGATGAACTACAAGAAATTGAAGATTTCTATTTTTAAATTAAGTAAATTATCAGAATATAATTCACATTGGGTGTTTGTTGATGAAGAATTAATTATTAAAGAAATCATTGATAACGCAATTAGTGATTTTTGAATATGACATCTCAAACTTTAATGATGAGGATTACACAAAAAGAAGATTATTTAAACAATATTCGAACAATCAATAAACAATCACTTGATCTATTACATAAAAAAATTAGTACACAATTTAAGGAATACAACATTAACAGATTTACAAGACTATAAAGAAGAAATAGAATTATTTTTCAAGAAATCATATGTTAGACGTTTTTTGAACAAATACTTGTAAAAAAATGAACTTACAAAAAGAACATGTACTTAATTTCCTAAAAGACAATGTATATGACTATGGTGTTTATTACGATAAAAAAACAAAAAAACGAATTTAGTTATTCTGAATACTGGGATTATCGTGATGAGTTAAGTGATAGCACAATTAAATCATTATTAGAAGATTATGCTAATGAAAAAGGTAAATACCCGTTTATAAATATTGTTTATCATTATTTTTATTGATCACGACTGGTTCACATATGAAGATGAAATTTACAAAATCAAAAATGATTTTTATGGAAGAATATATAACTCAAGAAATAGACGGATTAACAGAATCTTATATTGAAGAAGACGTACTACAATATTTATATGAGTTAATTGAGCACGAGGACAATCTTGAACAAATATTAGGTAATTCAGATTTTTCTAATTTAGCTATTTACTTAGGTGGCGACCCAGAAGATGAATATTTAGACCATGTTTGTTGGAGCGATGCATATAACGAATTTTATGATGATAATAAACTTTCAGAAGATACACTAAAAGAGATAGAAAATACGTATATGGGTAAATTTATCAAGTCACAGGGTTATAATGTAAAAGACGTATTCAAAGATGACAAAGATAAATTCTTAAAAGAAGTTTATGAAGAATTATACGTATATGAATCTGATCTAACTGCAATGCAATTTACATTTGTACCAAACACAACAAATTACGAAGCTGTTGCTAAACTATATAATAACGAACCTGTTATCATTAAAGCAGGTACAAGATGTGGTTTATTTGATAGTATCAACGGTGGTGGTTGTGGTATGAACATCACAACAGTTAAAGATTTCTCACTAGAAAATATAGAATTTGATGTTTCAATTCATTATAATGACTATGTACCAGAAGCTGTTTATGGTGGATTTATTAAATCAAATAAAGAACAATTAGCATAAATTTCTCAAAAAAACATTGATATATCACAAAAAAAGTATAAAAAAAGTATTGACAAGCACTAAAAAACATGTTAAAATACTAATATATCAATAAATAAACACGAAAGAGAGATTTTTTATATATGAATAAAAAAGAAATTATTAAAGAATTAGTTAAAAAAACAGGTTGTAAACATGTAGAAGCTGAAAAAAATTCTTAGCAGCATTTACAGAAACTGTTACAGAAGAATTAGTACGTGGTGGACACGTTAACCTTATCGGTTTTGGTAAGTTTTTCAACAGTAAAACGTGCTGAAAGAAAAGGACGCAATCCACAAACTAACGAAGAACTAATTATCGAAAGTAGAATTTCACCTGTATTTAAAGCTGGTAAAACTTTAAAAGGTAAAGTGCAATTTAGAGATATGTAAAACTTAACTGAAATAAACAGTTAAAAACATATCGAGTTTTTATAGTTTATATAACAAATAAAACTGTTTAGCGATTTAAATCAAAGATTTATTTAAATAGATCAGACCTTAGCATGTCTCAAAAAAAGGCTTATTTTTGAAAAGGAAACGAAATGGAATATAATCTAAAAACAAAACCGTTAAGTGATGAAACATTAACTTTTTTTATGATATACATCCAGACTCATACATTCAACAAGCTTTATTATCGGAAAGTAGTTATAATAACGTTGTTAATCTAATAACGTTTACATATAATGTAATTAATACATTAACAAACGAATATCATAAAAAAATTAGTAAAAAAAGACTGAGAATTTAAAAAGAAAAAAATCAATCACGTTAAATATATTAGATACCATTATTTATGAACTTGAAATACAAGCTATTAAATTATATGTTAAAGAACTATTAACAATAACAAATAATGATGAATTACAAAAGAGCAATAAAATTAATTGAAAAAAATTAACCTTAATAATGTTGATCCGCCATTAGCAGTAACTAAAAAAAGAACAAAAAAAGAATTCTATGAAAATTTCGTAAATGATATTAAAGAAGCGATAGAAAGTTTACCTTTTGATTTGATACAACTCGAATATAAAAAAACTACATCACTACAAATAGGTTAAATGATTATTTTTATTGAATTTATACAAGAGATTTTTTTGAAAGGTAGGTGATATAATTATGATACTTGATATTGGATTCACCAATTTAATGAACTATATAGCTTTCAGTATCGCTCTTATAATTTGTTTAATAATATGGATACCAGTAATAAAAGACTATACCCTTTCATCAAAACAATTAACGGCTCTCGTTATTGTTGGTATTTTCGCATTAATATGTGCAGGTTTTGTAACAACTAACGAAGAACAACAATTTATTAAAACTAACAAAACAGCACCATTTGAAACTATACAACAATATATTCATGTTGAAAAAAAGATAAAATAATTATAGATAAACTTCCTGATGAATATAAATTTAAAAAAATCGATAACATTCAACCTAGTAGCAAAAGAAACAAATATATTTACGTTTATAGAAGATACTACATATAATAAAAAAATTATCTTATTAACTATAAAGGTGAAAAAAATATATTAAATGAACATGATGCACAATTTATTAAAAACAAACAAAAACGCATTAAACAAAAACCCCTTAACTTAAGGGGTTCTTTTTTTAATTGAAAGGAGAAACAATGAACAAAGAAAAAAACTTTATACAAAAACCAACTGAAGATGAATATGAAGAAGTAAAAGATTTAAACAAAACAAATAAGAAAAATTCTAACATATTCTATTCTTGCTATTATAATGATATTAGCAACAATAATGCATTTTGCAACAATTGTTAATATTATCAATTCAACTATAAATTTTATTTTTTTGATACATTTAAATATATTTTTCATAGAAAATATAAATGTAGTTAAACAATTATCTTTTTGTTACAATTATTTTTATTAACAAACGCATTAATATTAATTCACGTAAAAAAACATTAAAACATGTAACGTTTAAGAGACATAGACCAAATTACTTAAAAAAATACTCAAACATAAAAATTCTGGGGAACTGTATATTCAGTTGTAACATTACCAATATTATATTTAGTTTATGGTACGTTTACTCAATTTTTTTAACATTAATACTAATTGTAGGAATTCCTATATCTATTTATACATATAAAAAAATTACAAATATCGAAAAAAACTATATCCAGAAATCAAAGAAACGACACTAAAAAAAGAGTTAATGTTAAATACCTTATTACTTGACTTAAAAAAATCATTAACAAATGAATTTGTCGCACTACCAGGTTTTTGAACCAGATTATAAATATAAAAAAACGAAGTAAATATAATTATCAATTTTTTTAAAAATTTGTATATGATTCAAACCAAATAAAAAAACTATCAAAAAAATTAGATTTAATAAATCGTTATTTTTGATTTAACAACATATAAAACATCTACTTTTTCAAACATATCGTTATGACGAAATAACTATTAAATTAAAAAAATTGATGAAATAGAAAATATTTTTAAAAAAACATAACGTACCAATACTTGATTATATTAACGATATCCATTATATCGGTATCGATGGTGATATACATGGAAAAGTTTTTTTAAAATGAAAATCAAAAAAACAGTATTTTTCTATTAAAAAAATTTAAAAATAAAAAGAAAGGAGGTCATTTCATGGAACTTGAATACATTGAAGAAGAAATCATGATGCAAAAAGTACTATGAATATATTGAAAAAAAGTAGAATCACCATTTCTATTAAGTATTACAGATAACGAACATACTATAATTGACGGAATCTGTAATTCAAAAATACAATAAAGAATTTGATAAATGGAATGTAAATTTTTCCAATTTATTCAATTGCAAAAACGTTTGCAACAAAGATATAAAATAACAGATAAAACAAAAAAATATTGGTTAGTTGTAAATTTCAATAAATATTTTTAAAGAAGAACAACCAAAAACTATATGATCAGTTAAAAGAACAATACGAAAAAAAGCATATCATAGTAATAAACGATATATTAAACAACTACCATAAGAAAGGATAATACATGGCAAATTTATCATTCGCATTCGGAGAATGTACAATACAATCAACTAATAAACAAGACATAATTGATTTTTATTTACTTAAAACAAATCGTTGAAAGAAAAGCTTTTTACTCAGTAGAATTTGAAAATGTACCATACGCAGTAGATGATGAAAAAAATATTTCTCACATAAAATAATACAAGAAAATCTTGAAACTAAAAATAAAATACAATGATGATATTGATCAATATAAGTTTCAAGTACGAATTTTTAGGTGACGGACGAAATACATTTGATTATAATATGGAAATTTTCTTTACATCAGTCTTCGAACATAAATTTAAAACTAATGAACAAAAACAAATTAAAAGAAAAACTTAAAAACTCTAATTTTTACAGCAACATTTAAAAATAACAGACACATCTGAAGCAGAAGACTTTATAGGAAAAGGACAGTACACAAGTAATTGGATCAATCAAACACCAACGTTTCAAACACACAAAGAAGATGTTTGTTCTTATACTGCGAAAAACGCACGTAAATTTAATTACCTAGATGACCCATGGGATAGTGAATATGCAATGGAGAATTTCGAAGAATTTAAAAAAATAAATTAAAAGAAAAAAATACAAAGAAACAAATAAAGAAATTTATAAAATAATGTTATCTGATAATATTGATAAACTGAACTTTGAAAAAAATATCCTGACTTATATGATTATCCTTATTTAATAAGTAATTTAACTGACGGACTTAACTACCCTATTGCAAAAATCAATTGTTGAATATTTTTGAAGAAAAAAAATATTAAAAACCTTTGCAGATATGCGTGAAATAGCTAAACAAAATTGTCCAGATTTCAAAAATCAAATACACAAATAAATTCCAACAAAAAAATATATGAAACATTAGCAAAACAAAGAATTAAAAAGTTTTGTAGAATAAAAATTTTTAAAAAAAGAAAGAAGGAAAGAAAATAATGCAAAAAAATACTTAAAAATATATTATACCAATTGGTTTAATTTTCGTACTTGCTATGAGTATAATTACACCTTATAACTCACTAACAACAAAACAAGAAAATGTAAACCAAGCACAAGCTAAAATTGAAACTCAATTGCAACGTAGACATGATTTAATTCCAAACGTTGTTGCAGTTGTACAAAAATATATGTCACACGAAAAAGAAGTATTCACACAAATTGCCGATGCTCGTAGCAAAATTGGTTCAAATAACAAAGAAGAAAAACAACAAGGTGAACAAGAACTAAGTTCAGCTATTTCAAGATTACTAGTCCTAACTGAAAACTATCCACAATTAAAAGCAGACGCACAAGCAACTAATTTAATCACAGAGCTTGAAGGTACGGAAAATCGTATCGCAACAGCTAGAATTGATTATAACAAAGTTGCTACAGAATATAATAAATCAATTAGACGCTTCCCAACAAATATTACAGCAAAACTATTTGATTTTGAAAAAGTTGAATTAACAAAAGCAGACGAAGGAGCTAAAAAAGCACCAACTGTTAAATTTGACTAGAGGTGAAAATTATGAAAAAATGGATATTATTAATTTTAACACCCCTATTACTTTTCATATTTGTAACAAACACGCAAGCAATAGATTTACCAAACAGACCCGATAATGGAATATATGACCCGTCACATTATTTAAATGAAACTGTTGCCAAAAATCTTGCAGATGCAAATAAGAACAATGATACACAAATTGGAGTTTATATAGTTGATAATATTGATTCATCAATTGAAGAAACTTCAAGGGAAGTTGCAAGACATTGGAAAATTGGAGATGCTAAAAACAATCGTGGTATTTTAATTACAATTGCTGTTAAAGATAAAAAATTAAGAATAGAAACATCAAATGAAGTTTCAGGTGATTTAACAGATATTGAAGCAAAACAAATCATTACAAACGTAAAACCAGAACTAAGATCACAAGATTATAGCATGGCTGTTAATAAAATGATTGAACAAATCAAAGAAAAAACAGCTAATCAATCAAATGATAACAACTACGAAGTACCTGGAATAATTCCGATGATAGGATTATTAATCTTAATGATCATGGTAATAATAAGCATATTAGACGAAATCCCATTAAAAAGAGATAGTTACTCTGCTACACGTAGATATGACGATGAAAATAAAAAAGATTACACTGATTCAGATCTCGCAACAGGTTTACTTTTAGGTAGTTTACTAGCTAGTCAAAATCATAATCATTCAAACAGTCGTAACAACGATGATGAAGACGATGATAGTTATTCATCACATTCAAGTAGTTATCATGAAGACGATGACGATGATAATCACCACTCATCAAGTTCAAGTAGTTATCATGACGATGATGACGATTGGTTTTCAGGAAGTGGCTCAGATTGGTCTAGTAGCGATTGGTCTGGTGGTGGATTTGACGGTGGCGGTGCAAGTGATGATTGGTAGTTAATCAGATTAATTCTACGAATTAATCCTTTTGTAGTTAGGTTTCACCTAAAACCCTTTTATATTTGAAAATTTTTATTTTTAAAATTTTCTTTTACCTGTCTCACCTTGTGACCAGACACAGACCGAGACATTAAAATTTCCCGTAGGTTGATCTAATCTGGACAGATAAACCTTAAAAAGTTGGCTTGGTAAACCAAAGGTAATACAGGTTCAAATTACCACTCTTTTAATTTTTAGTTAAAAGCATTGACCTAAGTAAGTCATTAAACTGCTTAAAGTTTATTTTTTTATATTTATACTCCTGACCTAAGTAAGTCGTTAAACTGCTTGATTTTTAGAATATTAGATTCTCCAACAATCTAAGAAACAATCCTCCTTTCTGGAAACATTCCAGAAAAATATTAATTTTTTTAAAGATTAACATTAATTTGTTAGTCTTTTTTTATTATGTGAAATACTTATTGGTTAAGTTAAACAAAATTGGTTTTTGTTAAAGTTGGTTCAAATCCGACATTTCACATCTGACATGAATAAGTCACAAAAATATTCAAAAAAAACAAAAAAGGAGAAGAAAACTTGAAAAATAAGAAAAAATTATTATTACTATTATCTACTCTATTTGCTGTAGGATTTGGTGTACAAACTGCTCATGCAGCAGATGTTACTAAAACTGGTCAAGAAATTACCGTAAATAAACCTGATGTAGAAGTTAAAGCACACGGTGATAAATACTCATCAGTTACTGTAAAATACGGTGTTAAATTTGATGACAATTTAGTAATCAACAAAGGTGATAAAGTAAACTTCACCCTACCAAACGAATTAGCTTTGCAAACAAACTACAACTTCGATGTTAAATCAACTGAAGGTAATGTGGTTGGTAACGCTACAGCAAACGTTGAAACAAAAAATATCACAACTGTTTTCAATAGCTACTTTAGTACACACCCATTAAATAAAACAATGAATTTAGAACTTATGACACAATGGGATACTGAAAAAGTTACTGGTAAGGAAACTAAAGTTTATGATTTAAACTTCAACGGAACTATTGTACCAACAACACTTAAGAAAACAGGAACACCTGATGCAAATGAAGTTGTTAATAAATGGGGTGCTCAAGACAAGAACGACCCTACTACAGTACATTGGGGTGCGAGATTAAACTATAGAAAAGATAATCTAACAAACGTTACTATCACTGACACACTTGATGACAATCATGAATATGTTAAAGGAAGTCTTAAAGCTAGAATTATATCTAATATTGACCCTTGGACAATAGTTAGTGAAATTGCAAAAGAAAACATCACTGAAACTAACAAAGGATTTACAATCACACTACCTACTTTAGACCAAATCGTAAGTGTAGAATATGACACAAAAGTAAAAGATTTATCAAAAGATCCAAAAAATAATATTAGAATTCAATCAACACCTAATGGATTAGATTGGGATAAAGATGTACTAGTGCAAATTGTTAAAGGTTCTGGTAACGTTTCTGGTGATAAAGTACCAACACTTCCATCTACGGAAGTTCCAAAAGAACCATCTAAGGAAATTCCAAAAACTCCATCTAAAGAAGAGCCTAAAACACCTTCAAAAGAAGAGCCTAAAACACCTTCTAAAGAAGAGCCAAAAACTCCATCTAAAGAAGAACCAAAAGAACCTTCTAAAGAAGAGCCAAAAACTCCATCTAAAGAAGAACCAAAAGAACCTTCTAAGGAAGTTCCAAAAACTCCATCTAAAGAAGAACCTAAAACACCTTCAAAAGAAGAACCAAAACCTTCTACAAAAGAAGTAAAAGAAACACATTCTAAAGAGAGAAAACAAACACCTTCAAAAGAAGTTAAATCAACTTCTAAAGAGATAAAAGAATTACCAAAAACTGGTACTTCAACTACATCTACTACAACTCTAGCTCTAGGATTATTAGCTTTAGCATTTGCTGGTAGAAAATTAAAACAAAAATAATTAATTAAACCCCCTCGTGGGGGTACAATGTCCGTAAGAGTATTATAGTGGTGCAACTCCACTAACGGAAATTAAACAACCAAAAAAATTAAAACTATGAAAGAGAGAAATACAAAATGACTAAAATAACAGACCACCCAATAAAAGGAACACTAAACTACAATATTCCACCAGTAGATAAAATCTATGGTAAGATAATCAAAGATGAAAAAGGAGCAAAAACACTTAAGACAGTTGCTCTTATAAAAAAAGACCCAGAAAACCCTTATGATAGTTATAATGTAACTGTATCTATTAAATTAAAAAATGATGATATAATTCCAATTGGGGAACTCGCACAAGATTCTGAAGGTTATAACGCAATAAACAACAGACCAAAAAGAAGAATATTACGGTGAATTATTAATAACAGAATTTGAAAAATAAAAAAAATACAATACACGTTATAGATTATCATTTGATATTCTTTAAAAGCATGTTACATCATGCTTTTTACGAAAAATTCTACGAATTTTTCGAATATGGTTTTCTACGAAAAACTAAAAAAGACCAACATTAAGTTGGTCTAATTTTTTTATATTAAATATGGTCATTATATGAGTATTCACTACGATCTTTAAGTTTATTTGATTTAACATAAATTGTAAATAAGTTACTATTACCATCTTCAGCTAAAGTCATATTAGATTTATCTAAACGTTTAGAAACGTTAGTATCACCTAAATTAACAAATCGTAAATTAAATGCATCAATAGCTTTATTATCAGAATCCGTAAATATCATAGCATTTACTTCATTAGCAATTGCATTAGTATCACCATTAGTAGTATCACTATATTTATAGTTAATTAAACGAACATAGTTTTCAGGATTCACATCAGATTTGTATGTTTGCCAATAAGATTCATCACCCGTACCATGATTATACCAAACAACATCATTTAAAGTTTCTTGTGGTAAATCACGAGTGTTTGACACAAGACCTTCTCCACCATTATTAGCAGTGAATGTAACGGTTCTCTCATTCATAAAACTATTTTTATTAACAACACCCTTATAAGCATTATCAATGAAATCTAATGCACCTTCTTTATCTGTACGATATGATGTATTAATTTTTTCTCTAAAATATGCATCTGATATATTAACACTTGCACCAATAACTTTAGCACCTGTATCTTTATTAAACACAGCTACTTTATCTTTTTGTGGTAAATTAACTAATGTAGTATTAACTACTTCATCTGTTAAATTATAATCACTACCAATTTCACCTTTACCAATTTCAAATGGTTTAACAATTTCAACACCAGTATCTTCATCAACAACTCTTAAGTTAACAGTTGTTTTCTTAACTGTTGGTTCATAAACATGAACAGTTTTATTACCTTCTACTTTAGTTTCAACATAAGTATATGTAGGAATATCACGTTTTTCAAGTGTACCTAAAGTTTCTGGAATTAAAACTTTACCATCTTTAGCTACATATTCAGTTGTTTTAATTTCTACTTTATTTTTAGTATAAACATGTGTACGTTGAATTTCATCTTCAGTAACTGATTTATGAGTATAACCTGGTATATTAGCTGCGTTTGTGAAACCAAATTCTTCTGGAATTAGATTATTACCTTCTTCATCTAAGTGTGAAGTTGCCTTAATTATATAAGGTGTCATCTCATAAACATGAATAGTTTTATTACCTTCAGTTTTTGTTTCAACAAATGTATATCCTGGTAAATCACGTTTTTCAAGTGTTCCAAGAGTTTCTGGAATTAAAACTTTACCAGTTTTATCAACATAAACAGTTGTTCTAATTTCTACAGGAATTTTTTTATAAACATGTTTACGCTCAGTATTAGTTTCTGTTGTGTTTACATGTACATAACCTGGAATAGAAGCTTTTCCAGTAAATCCAAATTCTTCTGGAATTAATGAATTACCTTCTTCATCTACGTGTACTGTAGATTTAACAACAACTTCTTTTTTCTCATAAATATGGCTTGTTTTATCACCTTCTACTTTAGTTTCAACAAAATTGTAACCTGGAATATCACGTTTATCAAGTTCACCATAAGACTCAGGAATAATTACCTTACCATCTTTTTCTACAAATACAGTAGTTTTTGCTTGTGGTTTAACACGATAAACATAATGAATTTCATCAGGTGTTTCATTTGTTTTAACTAATTCATAACCTGGAATATCTTTAGGAATTTTACCTAAAGCGTTACTAGCTACAGGTACTCCGTTCTCATCAACATAAAATGTACGAGGTTGTTTATCAACACCAACAGCATTAAAAGCAAATCTTTTTAATCCGTTTTTATCAACTGTTTGACCAGTTAAACCGTCTTTTGTTTCAGCTTGTGCACTAACTCCGCCTGCTAAAAGCGTTGCAAATGAACCAGCTGCTAATATAGTTGCATTTTTTATTTGCATATACACTTCTCCTTATAATTATATTATGTCATCATTATACCACATTTAAATGATAAAATCAAGTGATTTAGTAGTAACCCACCCTATTTTTTGCGTGGGTTTACTTAGGTGGTTTCGAATAACCATTTAATTGAACTTCGATGTTATTTTTTTGTTTTTTTAGAGTTTGTTTTTTTAAGATGAAGTTTGAATAAAATGGACAAATTGGACAAATTAGACAAAATTTACTTCAATTGGACAAATGGACAAAATTTAGATTAAATAATCAATTCCTAAAAAAATTTGGACAAATTGGACAAAATAACATCCATTTGGACAAAAATTTTTTAAAAAGTGTCCAACATTGTTATATCAACGATCTCTAGCACTTTTTGGACAAATTGGACAAAATGGACAACATATTTAAAAAAAGTCATTCTAAATTTATTAATTTTTTTCTAGTGACTTTTTACCAAAAAAAGTGTCCAAAGTGTCCAAAATGTCCAAACATGTTGGTACAACTGGGCTAGAGAGTTTGGACAAAAATTATTTTAAAACGTCCAAAAATGTCCAAAGTGTCCACAAAAAAAATTATTTTTTTAGTTTTTTTGACCTTTATGTGATCTTTTGGACAAAATCATCTAAAAAAACTGGACAAAAAAATTTAAACAAACTGGAAAAAAATTAGAAATAAATCTATATTTCATCAAAATTTGGACAAATTGGACAAAATGACCTTCATTTGGACAAAATTTTTTTAAAAATCTCCAACATTGTTATATCAACGTTTTTTTAAGCACTTTTTGGACAAATTGGACAAAATGGACAACTTCTCAAAAAAAGTCATTATAAATTTATTAATTTTTTTCTAGTGACTTTTTGTCAAAAAAAGTGTCCAAAGTGTCCAAAATGTCCAAACCCTTTGCTACGACTGGTCTAGCGAGTTTCGACAAAATTATTTTTAAAGTGTCCAAAATGTCCAAAGTGTCCACAAAAAGTTCTAACCCCTACTCCTTTTTTTTAAATAAAAATAATTCTACGAATTATTTATCTTTAGTTAGGTTACCCTAATACCCTTTATTATTTGAAAGGGTTTTTCGGTTTTTAGTTTAACCTAGACTTATCTTTTTAAGTTTATTTTAATCGTTAATCTACTATTATTATAAAGGAGAAAAAAATATGGCAAAAAAATCACACTCACTAAAACAATTAGAACAATTAGCAACTGAAAATAACTATAATTTCTTAAGTGAAAATACTAAAAAAATCGTATAACTTTATACAAATATAAACAATTAAAAGACGAAGAAAAACTTCAAAAAAATGCAGTTAGTGAAATTAAAATCAGCTTACTACCCCAACAAGGTTTTTGTAGATATAAATATATTACATAGCGTTAAAAACAGTAATTAAAAAAAACTAACAAGAAAAAAAGAAATTAAACTATAGCATTAAATTAAAAAAATAAAAAAAGAAGATCATTCAATTGAGGAATATACAGTTACAAAAAAATCACGTTAAAGTTGAAAAATTTACTTGTTGTGATTGATGAATTATTAGAAAAATATTCAAACTGTTATTTTTTTCAAAGAGAAAACTTTAATTTTTAGAAAGGAATCACTATGGAAAAACTTACATTTAAAAAAACTTAAAAACCAAAAACCAAATCCTTTAATAATTCTTAAACAACTTAATGATATTGAACATACAAATAAAAAAACAATCCCCCTACTAACATGATAATTCAAATTAATAAATATCTTAACAGTTTAGAATTTCAAAATAAAGAAATAGAAAAAAATTCTGTTATGAATTTTTTTAAACATCTATTATATAATAGAATTGATAGTAATTACAACATACCTATTCAAATTATAACCTTACTACATAAATATAAATTAAATAAATTAGATATTGGAACTAATATTAATATTAATGAACTAAATAAATTTATTGAAAATAATAATAATTGTATGTTCATATATAATAATACTATAATATATACTTATGGTTATATATTTTTGTAAACGTGAACAATTAACAATAAATATCAATAACGATACAAATGAAGTAACTAAAATAAATTATCATATCTGGTAAGAAAGGAGAAACAATGAAAAAAACTTACATTTAAAAAAACTTAATTCAAAAAAACCACATCCGTTAATTATTTTACAGAAACTTAACGATGAAGATTATTGTTACGATAAATATATCCCAGAAGAATTAATAAAAAGAAATTGAATTATACATAACTTCATTAATATTTAAAAAAATAAAGACGTAGAAAAAAATTTACAATGTATTTCTTAGGAAACTTAAAATGTGACAACATTAAATGGGTTTTAAGCATCACAAAAACAAATAATTATTCTATTATATAAATACAAATTAAATGAATTAGATATAGATGATTATTTTTGACTTTGAAAAAAAGTTAATAAAGAAATTTATGAACTACAATCTTACAGAAAAAAATACCAATAGATAGAACAGAAATACAATATGATCCATCATCATATACAACTCTAGAATTAGGAATATATAGTGATGAAAAAGAAAAAAATAAAATAACTAAAAATATATAGATTTACAATATAGAAAGAAGAAACATGGAAAAATTTACATTTAAAGAATTTAAAAGACAATTCATTAGGTTTTTTTAATATTACAAAAAAACTTAGTGAATTAAAAAAACGAATAATGAACACACTATTCATTATACATTGACTAAAAACAATTCATAAATATATATACTCATTAAAATTTAAAAATGAAAAATATTAAAAAAATATATGCTAAATTTTGTAAGTATCTTAAACCAACCTACTATATCTATAATAGACAGTTTAGATATAACAATTAAAAATCATAACTGTACTTTATAAATATAAATTAAATGAATTAGATATTAATAATAAAATTGATATTAATAAAATTAAAAACGATGAAATAAACTTAACCTATAGTGAAATAGGTCATATTAATGTAATAGGATTATATTATAGTTATTTTTCAATACGAAGCACATAGAAGTGAAACATTAAGAATAACTTGTTCAAATAATATAATCACAGATATTAATTATTACAACTATTAAGAAAGGAAAAAAACAATGGAAAAATTTACATTTAAAGAATTTAAAGAATCAACCTACTGGATATATCATTCTACAAAAATTATACAATGAAAAAAACAACAAAAATTATGATAAAGAATCCTATGAACTTCGAGAACAAATAACATTATATATTAATGACTTAACATTTGAAGATTTAACCATCAAAAGTTTTATAAATCATTTTTTTACTTGTATTAAATGACGATACAATAATAATAAAAAGAACGTTTAAATGTATTAATTATAATAATAACGTTACTCTATAAATACAAATTAAATGAATTAGGTATTGATATTCAAACGGATTTGAACAAAATAAATAATTACGTAATAAAAATTAGCGACTATAAACCAATTATGATTAGTAATATAAATAATAACCCGAATTTAAATAGCATAATATTTGATTGTCAACTACCACCAACTAAAGTAAGTGGCTTGCAAACTCTCATCTAGTACTAACGTTTTAACAACTCCTATGACTTAAAAACAAGTTTACACAAGGGCAGGTTGACAACTACCCAATAACGAACCATATGAGACTCGTTACAATACTTCTAATTTTTCAAAACTTGGTTTAGGATTACCACTATTATAAAGAGTACCTAAGAACTGTATATTCATAGCAGCAACTCTATCATCATTCGTTCTATAATAACAAGCTTTACAACAAAACTCATGTTTCGTTTTATTACGATTTTCTGAATCAATAAATCCACATTTTGGACACCGTTGGCTAGTATAATGAGCGTCACATTTTATAACTTGTGAGTTATTCATTACAGCCTTGTACGTTAACTTTTGTTCAAAATCATAAAATGACCATGAATGATGTTCGTATCTATCTTCTTTAGAACGTTTTGAAACAGTATCAAATGTTACACCTATTAAATCCTCTAGAACAAAGATTGTACCACTACCATAACGATTAACGAGTGTCTTAGCTAAGCAATGATTAACATCGCTCATCCAACGGGATTCTCGCTCACCAATAGCTTTTAATCTTCGTTTAGCTGATCTGGTATTTTTAGATTGTAACTGTGAACGTAAACGTTTATAATGTCTACGTTTTTGTAAAATCGCTTTACCATTAACAAATGTAGTTTGACCCTTTTCGTCATAAATGGTTAACAATTGTCTTAAACCACGGTCAATACCGACTACGTGAGAAGGTTTAAACTCTGATTGTTCAACTTCTTTGGTAACAGCGATATGCAAATACCAATGTTTACCTGATTTCAACACTTTTGCAGTACCAAGTTTCCAAGAACCGTCAAAATATTGTTCAAATCCTTTAAATATAGGTGTAACAAACACACGTCCGTGTATTGTGTTTAAAGTCATAGTACCATCATCTTTACGGGAATAATCTCGATTACGAACCAAGTCAAGCTGAGGTCGTTTAAACTCAATAGGATACCATAGATATTCTAGTGTTTTAGGAATATAGTTCTTAACTTGTTTACCATGGTTATCTTTTTTGTAACCATCCCAGACGTGCTCTTTACGTAACTGTGTCTGAACACTACGATACCTAGCAATTACAGTACGAACACAAGACTGAGCCATCTGTGACTTTAAACCAAATTGTTCACGTAAATCATTATAAAGAATCTTGATTAAACCAGTTGTATTCATCGGAAAACCGTTGTTAAACATATAATCAGATACGAAGTTACAACCTTGTCTAAAAGCTTCTTGTGACTCAATCATTTTCGAAATGTCTTTATCATCTTTGAAAATAATACGTGACTTAATTGTACGACTAATCTCAATTGTTTCCATACTTGAACTCCTTTCATTAGATTTATTTCATATATTTATTATACCATAAAAATCTATTGAAATCAATTGGAAACAGTTGTTGAAACTAAAAAAAATAAGAAATTAAAAAGAAAAAGAATCGCTTCCTCACCTCACTAAAGTAAGGTGTCTCCACTATACAATAATTATTATGAAATTTCATTTCCATCTATAAATGATCTTCCAGATAAAACGCAAGTACTTCACATCATAGGTTCAGATAATATAATTAAAGAAATTTGGAATCGCTCACATTAAGAAAGGAGAAACAATGGAAAAATTTACATTTAAAAAAACCTAAAATCAAATACTATTCATCCAAAAACTCATACAAAAAAAGTAATGTTCAACCTACTCAATAATAATGAACCATACAAACAAAAAAAATTAAAACAATTATCAATATAATTTTTTTCCAGATAAAAAAAGATAGTACAATAAAAGAATATCTAAACCAAGAACTTCATGAAATTCTAAAAAGAACTGATAATTATAACAAATACGCATTAAGTTCACTACTCCACTCTATTAATTTATCCAATTTGTACAATCCTGAAGCGTCACACACATTATATTTAATGAACTATATTCAATTATTAAATTTAGAACATGATACTCTAAATTTATTCTTTAACAACGAACAAAAAAAGAATTATTGTATAAAGTAGCATATGAACTAGCTTTTAGAAGATAAAAAAAACATTATTCAATTAACGATACAAACACTCATAACTTACAACCATTCACATATATATATTTTTCAAGTTACCGAACCACAAAAAAAATAATAGACAAACTAAATAAATATAACTTCCAAAAAAACTAGAGTTAACCAAAGAAGAATATCATAAAAAAATAGAACAACTTCAATTATGTTTTAAAAACAATAATCATCTATGAAAACGATAGCAATGGACGTAAACGAAAAAAAGTTCAACCCATAAAGCATTGGTTTATAAACTATTCACTGAAAAAAATACGGACCACTTATTAAAAATTAAAGAAACGGAGATGAAATAATGGAAATATTTAAAGATATACAAGTTGTAGGAACAAGTTTTGTAGACATTCCTGATACAACTTTTATTATATGGTAATATAACATACAAAGATGACGGTTTATATGTCAAACAAACCTTAGCAACCCTTGTAAAAGAACCAAGCAATCCCTATGATAAAAATGCAATTGCTGTATACATACTAGCAACGAATACAGATAGTTTCCTATTTGATACATCAAATTTAGATGTTAAAGGAAATTATATTAGAATTGGATATATTGGTAAAAAGATGAATTGTACAACATTATAAATAACAATCACAAAAAAAGTATTTCAAGGACTTGTTAGTATAATTACTTACAATAACCCAAACTATAATAGAAAAATTCACAGTATCTATTGCTGTAGATTAAAGGATAAAAATCATGAAAAAAATATACATTTAAAAAAATCTAAACGAAGAAAAAAATGTTAAAAGAACTAACTAAAAATCCAAAAAGTTATTTAAATTACATTTTCTCACAATCTGCTAATGAAATTTACTCTACTTCCCATGAATTTAAAAAAACTACCTATAATAAAAAGAATTTCAAAACGTTATTCAAGATGAATTATACAAATGTACAAAAAAACAATTAATAACAAAAGATAAAATTATAGATTTAATAGTATTTGAACATAATTATAAATATAATAATAACTTTAAATCTTCGTTCTATCAACGTAATGAAATAGTTAATATTCAAATAATTACAGACCATCTTATTTTTTTAACACAGAACATGAACTACTAAAAAGTACTATTTAACGAACAAGATGCCAAATTCATCAATAAAACATTAAATGATATATACAAACAACTAACAATACAACTTGGTGCAAAAGATCCTGCTTCTATAAAAGACATAATAAAAAAACATCAGAAATAAATGACAAAGAAAATGATACAAACTATATAAACGAATTAAAAAGACAAATTTAAACATATTTCAACAGTTCATTTAAATAATTTAGATATTGATAATATAAAACAAAAAGATAAAATAAAAAAACAGCACAAATTAAAGTACTACTATTAAATAATTATAATAGTAACAATGCTAAATTAACATATTATAAAATAACAAAGATTTCTGCAAATATCCTATTAGCATTAAAAAAAATAAATCTTGTTAATTTTTAACGAAAAATATTTAAAAAAATTAGAAAGGAAAAAAACAATGGAAAATATTCATTTTAAAAAAATCTTAATTCAGAGAAAACTTTAAAAGAATTATCTAAAAATCCAAAAAGCGTATTTGTTTTATGTTTTTTTCAGCAAAATATTAATAATAACTACCCCTGCTCTTTTATCTTTTTCAAAAAAATTACCAATAATAGAAGAATTTGATGATACAATTATTGAAATATTATATGAAATAACAAAAGAAAAAAATATCAACAATTGATAAAATTATAAATTTAATAGCTTTTTGAATATAATAATAAATTTAAATATTCTTATTATAAACGTGATCAAATCACAAATGAAAAAAAATTGCTGAATCATTACTGGATTATATAATAGAACATTATTTATTACACAGTCTTTATAAAAAAAGAGGAAGTTAAACAAATTAATAGTACATTAAATAAAAAAATATAGTGAGTTACTACAAGTACAACTTGGTGCAGCAGATCATAGCTCAATCAGTAATATAGTTAAAAACATTAGAATTACTAGATGAAGAAAACAACGAAACAAATATTGAAGATTTACAAATGAAATTTAAAAAAACATTATAGCTAAAAATATCTAACGACCATAATATGTTAAATAGAATTCGTAATTATATATATCATCACATTGAAGATAAACTATTAAAACCATTTAAATTTACTTTATATTATGACGATTTATACATTTATGATAAAATTAAAGATATCATTAAAGAAATCCTAATCGCTCTAAAAAAATTACAAGTACTTAATTTTTGAAGAAGAAATACTAAAATAAGGAGATTAAAAATGGATATATTATTAATTTTTAAAACAATTCCTAGCAACTTTAATTGTTTGGACTATTGTTTTTTTAATTGTTAAAAAAACGTGAGCATGAAAAACTTAGAAAAAAACAACCTATATGGTTTTTTTATTTTCTAGGACTTATTTTTTTATGTTTTTCAATTGTTGTTTTCACATATAGCATTTATCTTATAACGCAATAAATTTAACTAACTTTAAAGAACTTAGAATTTCTAAGTTCTTTTTAATTCTACAAATTTTAAAGAAAGGAATTACAATGGAAAATCTACATTTAAAAAAATCTAAAAAAACAGATTTTTGAAACTTCGTTACCCACAAATCAAAATTATTTAAATAGCGTTTTTTTAAAACAAAAAAAACTTAACATATAAAGAATTTACTGATTGTTACCTAATACACCCATATCACAATAAAGAAGAAAAAAAGAAGATTCTTAACAGGTCTTTATAACCTTTATAAAAAGACATTACAAATTATGAAGTTATAACAAAGAATTTAGTTACATATAATAATAAAAACCGAGAATACTATTCTCAAATGGATCATCAATTCTTTGGTTCTATCCTAACTGACCTATATATAGAAGATACATTAATTAAATATATATTTAATGAAAATGAACAAAAAAATTATTTTATAATTATTTAGATGAATTATTAACAATATATTATAAAAAAACATCATCATCATTTATTAAATCAACCATCAAAAAAATGTACAAAAGAAGATTCACTTAAGGTAACATTAAACACGTTAAAATCATTTCTTTCAACTGAAGAAATAGAATCAATAAAAATACCAACTGAATTAATTAAAACTATAACAAATCGTGATATAAAAAAATAAATAATCACATTTTCAATACACACCCTGGAATTATGTTACATTATATAGATTTCTTTGATGATATAAAAAAACATACTAAAAAAACTCATAGACTCACTAATTGAATTAAATATAATTCAAATAACTAATTAAGAAAGGAACAAAATGGAAAAATTTACATTTAAAGAATTTAACAAAAGAAGCTTTTATTTAAAGATGTTCACCGACCAAGACTAATTACATTTTTTTCAACAAAGAAAATTTAACCAGATATAACATTGAACAACTGTTTAAATCATTTAATATAAAAAAACATCAAAAGATGTAATAACAGCTATTTATGAAATATGTGAAAATAAATATTCAAACAAAACAGCTTTTAGTTAATGCAACATTGAATTATATTATTCAGATAACTGAAAAAAACCATCAAAAAAATATCTACTTATTATAATAATCATTCAGTAGAAGATAAAATATTTTTTTAAGAGTATTGTTTTTATATATTATCAGAAAGTTTTATTTTAAAAGAATATTTAGAATTAAACGAAATACAAACATTAAATAAAAAAACGTTAAAGAACTTATTAAAAGCAAATCAAATAATCGATGATGCTAACATTTTTAACATTTGTTGTACCTACTATATCAACACAAATTATGCCTGCAATAAATGATGCATTTAAAAAAATACTAAAGAAAGATTTAAAACAAAATAATTATTATAATATCTCAAAAAAAGAATATAACAAAGAATCTTTAGAATTAATAGAAAATAAATTAAAAGAAGATTTCAAAAAAATATAATCTAAGATTTGATAATACCATAACAGCACTTGAAATATTTCTATTAAATACAACTAAAATACCAAATGAATTAAAAAGAATTAGAATTGATTGAAATAATCGATTAGAAAAGGAACAAATATGGAAAAATTTACATTTAAAAAAATTTAGATATGAGCAAAAATTTTAAAGAAATTAAAAACCTAATGATGATTATATTGATGAAGAAGATGATGATGACTTTGAATATGATGACGAAGACGACTCATGGGAATGGACTGAAGAAGACGAAAAAAATTTAGAAAATACAGAAGACGTGAACATTTAATAATTATTTTACTAATTGCAACACCATCAATATTATTCTACATTATGCTAGTTACTGCAATATACCTTGCCCGTTAATTTAAGAAAGGAAAATCAATGGAAAATCTACATTTAAAGAATCTAAACCGTAACTATATCGAATACATTAAAAAAACAATATGGTTCAAAGAATTTAGTAAAGAACAACAGTACTATATTGAATCAGGTTTTAAAAAAATAACATTGATATATCTAAATTTGCAAAAAAAGAAATTCAAGGTCAAGAAATGTATGAAATTTTAACTAGTTTAGAATTAAAAAAATACAATGAACAAATAACCTTGCACTATTATGATTGGTATAATTTTTTTATCCCGATATGAATATAGATATAGACTCTATGTTAAGTGAAATGGCTAAAAAAATATAATTAAAGGTTAAAACCAGTTACAAAATATTTAATTAAATTTAACCAAAATTATTTATTCAATAAAATACTAAAGAAAGGAATAAAGATATGACAGAAATAGTACTAAAAAAATTAACACGATTTGAACGATTGGAGCCCGTTGTTTTTAGAGGTGTGTAATTTGTGAGTACTACAAAAACTCAAAACATACCAAGTTTTTATGAAGGAATCTTTTTAATCTTCATTTAGCGATTTAAAATAAAGATTTATTTACACAGAATTAGACCTAAGCAAGTCTTTAAACTGCTTATTTTTTTAAACAATCAAAATAATAGTTACAAGAAATCAATGATGCTGGATTTTTAGAGGTATATTAATTTTTGAGTACTCCAAAACAATCAGAATCAGTCTTAGGCTTTTTTTAAATTTTAGAGGTATATTAATTTTAAGTACTACAAAACCACGTTTGTTAAAAAAAGTGTTAAACTAAACCGTTTTAGGGATATGATAATTTTAAGTACTACAAAACCACAAATTTATACCGAGTTTTATGAAGTTTCTTCTGAATCTTCATTTAGCGATTTAAAATACAGATTAATTTACACAGAATTAGACCTAAGCACGTCCTTAAACTGCTTTATTTTTTAAAAAAAGATACATAAATATGATAAAAAAATATAACAAATAAACTAATACAAGACGGAATATCATTACCATACTTTTTTTATTGTTTAGAAAATATACCTGGAGATGTTGAGGATATGGAAATTTTTTTAATGAAGATGAATTACAATTTTTAGAACATTTATCATTAAAAGAAAAAAACAATCTAATAAAAACATACAATAAATATGCATTTAAACAATTTGATATGGAAATACCTGAATATATAAAAAAACAATTAAAAAGAAGCATATACTTTAGGATTCTCAACAGAAGGACTAGGTAATAACCTCCAAAATGATTGTCACGATGATTATGAGTTTGACATCATTATACCTAAATTCATAAAAGAAAATACAAAAAAACAGACAAGAATATGGTATTTTAATATCAAAACTATATACTTTAGGATATTTATAAAAAAATTAAGAAAAGAGGAACAAATATGACAATTAAAAAAACTAAAATTGAATTAATTTTTTAAAAAAATGAATATTGTGAAAATGAATACTACCATGGAAAAAGATTTCCATAATCCAAACCTTAAATTTCTAACACCTGAAAAAAATTATCCGAAATTATTAAATTACTTATTCCTTCAAATTCTAACAAGGACATTTATGAAATCCCATTATATGATTTTGAATATGCTCATGAATTACAAGGAACTATTACAAAAGAACAGATCGAAAATCCAACAGAAACATTAATACCACTTTATTTGAAATTTATTTCAGGTACTTTATCAAGTGATACTATGCCACATGAAGGATTAACTATAGAAAAACTTCTTAAAATCACCTCTATTCTAACTAATGATGAATTAATCGAACTGCTAAATCACCTAGCTTATCCATATTTCCAATATGGTGAATATTATGTAGGTTTAACAAAACTACATGTTGTAGAAACAATAGTAGGTAATTATTTTAACTGGGAAGTGATGTATGGCGATGCTGATCACTATAATAAAGGGGTAACAACATTCACAACTCTTGATCAAACAATCGATTTAGGAGAATTTGAAACAGTTGAAGCACTTAAAAACTTGTTAGACGCATTACCTAAACATAAAAAATTACCTCAATTCACATTTCGTTTTAAAGATATGTACTAAAAAAAACTAAAAATTAATTTAAACAGACCTGATTAAGTCTTTAAACTAATCTTCTTTTTTTAACGAAATCCTACGGATTTCGTAAGTCTGTTCTTCGAAAGAGTCTCCAGAAAAACTCGTACTAATATACAAAAAGAAGTCCATTCAGGACTTCTTTGTAACTAATGATTAATTAACTTACTTAAGAAAGTTTTTAATAAAATCAATATTAGAATCAACTTCAGTAAACTTAGCTGGTATTTTATCATTGAAATCTTTGATCTTCTGTATATTAATATCATCATTTGTCATACGTTTAGTATATTTAACATCTAAATCAAGCTCTTGAATTTCCTCTATTACTGGTGTTTTACTTCGTATAATATCATTTAGACTTACTCTTACTCTATTACCTTCATTAGAGTTAGCATTTTCACTAACTTTAGAATCGTGACCAATTTTATTACCCTCAGTAGATTTAGCTTCATCATTTACTTTAGAATCTTGACCAACTTTATTACCCTCAGTAGACTTAGCATCCTTACTTACTTTTGAATCGCCACCACGTTTATTATCTTCAGTAGATTTAGCTTGATCACCCACTTTAGAATCGTGACCAACTTTACCAACTTTATTAACTTCAGTAGATTCAGTAGATTTACCTTCAGTAGATTTACCTTCATCACTTATTTTAGAATCATCATCAACTTTATTACCTACAGTAGAATCACTAACTTTTTTATCTTCAGAAGGTTTAGTTACTTCATTATCTTTTTTAGACTCACTTACCTTAGAATCTTCATTATCAACTTTATTATCGTCAGAAGGTTTAGTTACGTTATCATTAACTTTATCATCCGTAACTTTAGTACTATTATCTTCTTTTTTATCTCCAGTCACTTTAGAATCTTCCTTATCAACTTTATTATCTTCAGAAGGTTTAGTTACATTATCATTAACGTTATCACTATCTTTTTTTATTTTCAGAAGGTTTAGTACTTTCATTAACTTTTTTATCTTCACCAACCTTATTATCTTCAGAATGTTTAGCAATTAAATTATTCACAAGAATATTATTTTTTTACGAATTAACTCACTTAAACGTCTTTTTATTATCAAGTTTCATCTTAATATTATCTAACGAATCATCTGTAAATACATACAAATTACCACTACTTAATAATTTAATTTCTTTTTTTAAGCTCATCAACTTCACTAGATTTAATAGATGTTGGTAAAAGAAATAACATTATCAAGAGAAATTTCTTTATATTCTTTAATTAATTTAAGTTTTTTTCATTATATTCATTTAAACGATTTTTTTAATAATAATATCAAATTCTTGTAATTCATTATATTTCAATCTTAAATCTTGCAACTTATCATATAGATCATTAACATTATCATTGTTATATAATCCCTCAAAACTATTAGATATATCCAATAATAACTTACGTAATTTTTTTATATTCATCATCAGATAATCCACTTACATCACGTTTCACAGATAATAAGTTTCTAAGATCGGCATTTAATTTATCACGTTCAGACGAAATATTAACTAAAATAGTAGAATAATTATTCTTCACAGAACTAAGTTTTTCAGATAATATCTTATTCATATTATCAACAACTTCCTGACTTGCACCACCACTTATAGCCGATTTAGTATCACGAATAAGTTTTGTTAAATCATTAATTCCGTTATTAAAATCATCAGCAAATGGATGATGAGCATGAATTTCTTTTTTACCGTCCAAGAAACTTTCTACATTTTTTATAGTTTGATTTATTTCACTCAAATTAGCAGTTTTAAGACGTACTGTGACGTTTATAACATGTTCCCCTTCTGATAGTACTCCTTCCTCTCTTACGCTCTCTACAAGCTCATATTTACCATTCTGAAGGAATTCTATCAACTCATTATCATTAACAGTAGAATAACTATACTTAGTACCAACATCACCACTAACAAAAACTTTACTTGGTAAAACTTCTTCACTACCAGCAATATATTTAACTTTCACACTACCTTGTTTTTTAGCAACTTCAGTTTGTGCTTTAGCTATACCAAATCCGTTAAATCTATAAGTAACACCATCGATTACTTTAGTAGTATTACGAAGCATATGACCATCATCTTTAAAAAAATATCTCTCACCAGATTTACTATCCTCATACCAACCCGTAATTTTATTTTGCTCAATCATTTGTCTTAACCAATCACGTTGTTCTTTAGTGAAAATAATTCCACCAGCTTGTTTATTACTTGGATCACTATCAGGAACACTCTCACCAGCTTTAGCGTGACCAGCATGATACTTTCCATCTAAAGCGAATTGATGCAGTCCAATTACGTGATTTTTATTATTTAAAACACCAGCACCTGATAACCCGCCACGAGAAGTGATGTAATTATAAAAAACTGACTTATTAGGATTATCAGCTAAATTACCATTTTTATCAATAAATTTCTCATAAGTTTTTCCAGTGGTTGGATCAATATAACCTTGAATAGCACCACTAATTTTGTAAAGTTTACCGTGTTCAAGTTTATTTTCAAGTAATGAATCATCACTCTTATCAAAATCACTTGAGTAACCTAATACATTAACTTTATCACCCTCACGGATATTATTAAATTCATCCTCACTAGCAAGTTCATTAAAATCAGCCATTTTATAAGGTGACATTAGCTGCACTGGTTTATCAAAAGTAAGTACAGCTAAATCATTAAACCACTGAATATTAGCCCCACCTACTAAAGCACCATCACTTTTACGTGTGTTTCCTTCAACTTCACTGGGTTTTAAAGAAAAACCGTCCTTATTCCAAAACTTAATTGTTTGAGGTGGATATAAATAACTAATACCACTAGTTACTCTATTGCCATTTGCTTTTGAATTACTTCCTAATATTAAATTATACTGCCTAACGTCTTTATTTAACTGATTTATACCATTAGGTTGTAAGAAATTATGAGCAACCGTTACAAAAACAGTTGGTGAAATAAACATCCCGCTACCCATATAGAAACTATCATCTAAATCATTATGAAGTAAACCGACAGCAGAGTTAACAGGATTATTATAATCAACATTTTCTACATCAAATCCCTTCTTAAATACACCACGGAAATTTCCGTTTGTATTAACATTATTATTATTTTTTTAAAAATCTTTAGAACTAACTTTACCTAAAAACTTTACCATCTTCTTTTTGAAAAATTTAGTAACTTTACCATTAGTTACAAAATCACTTTGGGTTGCACTAGCATTAGTAGATAAAAGCCCTAAAAAAACCTGTTGTAACAACAGCTACTTTACTTTTTATCATAAAAATCTCCTTAAATTTATATAAACTATAATATAATTATAACATTTTTTTGAAAACTTTTTTTCAAGCAAAAAGAGAGACCCGAAGATCTCTCTATAAATCAATCAATTAAAAATTTCTAATTGTAAGTGTATTACCAGAAGCAGAACGTTTACCGTCTATTTCACGTACTTTTAAACTTGTAGCTGAGCTTGTTTTTTCGTATTCAAATAAATATTTCTTAACAACAACGCTTGGTTTTGTAATGTCACCTAATTTAGGTGGTGTTGGTTCTTTAACAAGTTCTTTTTCAGTAGGTTTTTCAGGTTTTTCTAACACTTTCGGAGGTGTTGGTAAAGCTTCATATTTAGCAGGTGTAACTTCTTTTTTCTTAGGCTCAACTGGTTTTTCAGGAGGTGTTGGTGGATTTTCGTGAGTTGGTCTAGGTGGATTAGTTACAATATTAATATTTACTTTTGTACCAAAATCACCATTTGCAATCGCAGTTGTTTTAGCACCTGGACCATAGTTCTCAATTGTATAACTTAAATTCTTTGTATAACCAACATAAGTATACACACCATCTGGAGCAGAATTAAGTCCGTCTAACGCTTGTCCAGAACCTTTTTTACCTTTATTTTTACCAAAACCGTAACCTAATTCTAAATTACTTTTAGCAGTATCACCATTTACAGATACTCCTCCACCTTGACCCACAATTTTCATATCAGGTGAATTAAATGTAGTGTGTTGTCCACCATCTAAATCGATCATAGCAGCTGCCCAGAAGTATTCTTTTTCATCTTCAACTCGGTAATCAACTGTTACTTTATCTTTTGGACGTTTATCAGTATCTCCATGGATACCATCAAAATAATTTAACGCACCATTTGCATTCCAAATAGTAAACCAATCTGCACCATAACGAAGTTTAGTGCCACCTTTAGTTAAACGCACCCAAAGACCGATACAATAAATCTACTTAAATTTTAATATATTTAACTAAATCTATACGTCTTTCTTAACTTTCACTGACCTTGTGCAACTGAAACAAGCTGATATTTTTATATTTCTATAAAACGTCTTGTAACAGACACTCCTATAATAAGATCTCTAGTTCTGAGGTGGTATCGTAACCTTTATATTGTACTTTTAACTTAATTTATAGGTTCGTACAATAATTATCTGAATAATTTTTAAGATTTAGTGCAGCATTTAAATCTCTATTATGAGTTACACTACATTTAGGACATGTCCAAGTTCTGATATTTAAATCTTTAACTTGTTTATTTTTTTGTATCCACAACAACTACATAACTGACTACTTGGAAAAATATTTATCAGCTATTACTACATCAATACCATTTTCTTCAGCTTTATATGTAAGATATACTCTAAGTGTATACCAAGAAGCTTCTGAAATTGCTTTTGCTTTTGTTGCATCTTTTAACATGTCTTTGATATCTAAATCTTCTAAAACTAGTCGTTTAGGATTTTTATCAATAACATTTCGAGTGACTTGATGTCTATAGTCTTTTCGAATGTTATTTAGTTTCTCAATAACTTTATAATACTTGGTTCTCGTTTTATAATAGTTTTTTGATTGACATTTTGCACCTTTAACTTTTTTACGAGCTAAAGAACTTTCTAAACGACGTTTTTCTTTATCCAGTTTCCTAATTTTACTTTGTTTGTTAATGTTTTCATACACCGAACCATCACTTAAAACCATTAAATCTTTTAACCCCATGTCAACACCAATAGTTTCTTCTGATAATATTGGTTTTTCTTTAGGTTCTTCTTCAAAACTTACTGATAAATACCATTTCCCATATTGTTGAATAACTCTAGGATTTTTTTAGTTTTTTTATCTTTTGGTAATTTTTCTACCCATTTTTACATCTCCAATTTTAGAAATGTAAACACGTTTTTCTTGATTTAATTTTTAGTTTTTATAAGGATCACAAAAGAATGATTGTTTATGATCATGCTTTCTTTTATAACTCGTGTGACTAGCATTTTTATAAATTCTTTTAGAATTAGTTTTTGCTTGAGCAAAATCTCTAGCTGCTTGTTTTGCAATATCAGCAGGGAGTTTTTTCATCCAATCATAATTACCACTATGTTTAAGTTGCACTATTAATTTTTGGTAAATCAAATATACTAAGTCTTGTGTTATGTGTTTTAACATAATTATCATCATAACTTTTACAATAATTATATGAGAAACGAGCATAACCTATACATTCTCTAAACATTTTCTCTTGTTCTGGTGTAGGAAATAATCTAACGACTTCCCCTCGTATCATCTTTCAAGTCCTCCACAAGTTTCTTAGTTAATTTTGATCGTTTTCCTTGTAATCTACATCCAAATACTGTAATAATTTGAACTAAATCAGTTACTAATTCTTCTTCATTAGTTTTTGGTGTATTATCTACAATTTCAATTTCACAATCATTTAATTTACACACAGTTTCTAATAATTCAAATCCAAATCGAATCAATCTATCTTTGTATAAAACTATAACTTTGGAAACTTCACCTTTGTGAATTCTTTCTAATAATTTAGTTAAACCTTTTTTAGAATAATTAATACCTGAGCCAATATCAGTTATTATCTCAAACGAATAACCTTTAGCAAACATGTATGTTTTTAAATTCTCAATTTGTCTATCTAAATCATCTTGTTGTTTTCTTGATGATACTCGAGCATATCCAATAACAATTCTTTTTGATACAGTCTTAACACCCATATATTCTTTAATTTGTTCATCGCTATAATATCTTGTTCCTCCTGGAGATATTTTAGCTGGAACAAGTTCACCTTTACGATGCATAAGTCTTAAAGTTGACTGTGCCAAACCAGTAATTTCAGATACCTCATTCATTCTTAATAATTTCATAGATTCTCTGTTCCTTTCTTTGATATAATTATATTATACCAGAAACAGATTTATATGTCAAATATTTAATTTTAAGTAGATTTATTTCATTCACTATAGAACGCTACTTCTATAGCAGTCTTGCTATCACTAGCAGACCTCTTACACTTTCATGCAAGCGTAGACTATATGTCAATCTAATATATAAATACTAGACCAAAGATTTTTCCACAAGGCTTCTTGTGTACTCTCCCATCAGGAGATAGTCGTTGAACGTCTTCCATATATTGTATATTAACAATACTTAGGACTTTCGCTGCTAAACATCCATTGTTTATAAACTTTAGGACTACCGTTTGTATGCGTTCACTATTTTTATTCACATACCACTAAGTAGCTTTTATTTCACCATAGTTCATCCTTGTTGTTATTTTTAGCTTTCGCTACCATAATAAATATCTTTTCAGAATATTCTTTAGGTCACAAGGCTTTAGGAGTTCAAAGCAATTAACCTTTGTTATGATACTCACCGATCACTCGATGAGCAAGGCTTTCTGTTAAATATTATCTAATTTATTAAATTTTATTAAATATTTTGTAACAGATTGTTACCTTTTTTCTCACCATTTTTTAAAGTAACAGCATTTGGAATCATAAACCACTCACCAGATTTAACAGACCAAATTTCAGTAGTCCCACCTGAATTTACATCATAAACTTTATTTCTAAAACCATAACGTTCATAATCTTTTTGAACCATGTTACCTTGTACAATTGTTGAACCATTATACGGAACAGGTTTACCTGATTCCCAACGAATATCAGTAACAACATTAGCGTCAGTTAATTTACCAGATTCAGAATAAGCATGAATTGTATACTTACCATTAGATAAATCTTCTTTATTAGTAATAGTACCTTCACTTACTACTTTAATATCATTAGCAATTGTAACAGCACCACGGTTTTTCCAAGTGTCTGACGGTAATTCGTCAGTTCCATCATAACCTTGATGTTTAGCTATAATATCTTTAATCGCATTTACTTTTTCTTGATATTTTTTACCATCTTCTGAATTAGTACCTTGATTTCTATTATATTCAGCTAATTGTTCATCATACTCAGCTTTTTTCTCATTATAAAATTTTAAATTATTCTCATAAGCTTTTAATTTACTATTATACGTAGCATCAGCTTCAGCTTTTTCTGCTTCATACTTAGCTTTAGCAGCTTCATTTAAAGCTTTAATACGAGCACTTTCTTTTTCATATTCAGCTTTACGTTTGTTATTTTCAGCTTCTACTTTAGCAACTTCTTTGTTGTATTCACTAATTAACGCTTCATTTTCACCTTTAATTTTCTCATTAGTTTTCTTAATAGAAGCTAGAGCTTTTTCGTAAGATGCTTTTGCTTTTTCTTGCGTACGAACTTTTTGTTCATATACACCTTTAGTATCTAGGATACGTGAACTTTCTTGATTTCTACGAACTTGTTCATCAGCAATTTTTTTAACATACTCATCATGAGTACTAACTTTAATTTTATGTTCTTCTGTTTTAACATCAATACCGACTTTTTTAAGAGTTTCGATACTTTGATCTAGTTTATCAGTTTTAGTTTCTGCTTGAGCAGTAACATTAGCACCACCGACCAAAGTTGCAAACCCAGCTACTGATGTCGCAATAATTTTTTTATTCAATGATTTCTCCTCCATATAATTATATTTATAGATATACCAATTATAACACAGAGTTATAAGAAACGCAAACAAAAAAGAACCTAATTAAAGGTTCTTTAATGTATTTTATTTAGATTCTTTCTTTAAATCCATTTTTCTTTTCGCAAGCATTAAAGCTAGTGCTAAACTTACCATAGCAAATGGTGCAGTAGATTCCCCACCTAAACCAGTATCACTTAGTTTACCTTGCTTAGATTTAGTAACAGGTTCATCACTTGCTTTTGCTACGTTACCGCTAGATTTTGTTGATGAAACTTTATCAGAAGATGATTTATCTGAAGTTTTACTACTACCATCTACTTTTACACTTCCATTTACACCTTCTTTAGTAAATAGTTGAGCAGTATTAGTTCCTTTAAGTTCACCTTTTTGAACTCGTTTTTCAACATCTTCTAATACATCTTGTGCTACTTTTTCATCTGACGCACGAAGAACTTGAAGACTTACATCACCAACATTACTTGTTTTAACAACATTATCTAATTGTTTTTCTTGTAGTTTTGTATAAGCTTCGTAAGAATCAACTAAAGTAGCTTTATCGATATTATCAGGATTTTTCCCTTGTTCTTTCAAATAAGCTTTAAAATCATCAACTTGACTTTCTGGTAAAACTTTTTTAGCATTTTCTAATATTTTGTTCTCTTGTTCACTAGAAAGTTTTTTATCAGTGCTAACTACATAATTAAGTTTAAGATCACGATTATCAGCATTAGCTAATTGTTTTAAAGAAGCAGCAGTTAAAACATCTTCATCAGTTTTAGCCCCGTCAAGAACTTTATCAGCTTCTTCGTTAATTTCTTCTTTAGAACCAAGTTTTAATTGAGCACTTTCAACCTGTGGACTCACTGGTTTGTGAACTTTTGGTTGTCTTGGAGCACTCTCAACGATATCATACGTATCATCAATATATTTAGCTTTTTCTTCTGGTGGTAGTTTACGGAAAGCTTCATCAGCTTTTTCACGTTCAGTTTTCTCTACTTCAGTTTTAAGTTTTGGTACTTCAATATCTTTAACTTTAGGTACTTTAGTTTCTTTTGGTGAACTTTCCTTAGATGTTTCAACTTTAGGTACTTCAACATCTTTAGCTTCTTTAGACTCAACTTTTTCATTTAAGTTTTTAATATCTCCAGTATTTTTTTCAACTTGTTTTTCAAGTTCAGTTTTAACTACTTTTGTACCACGTTTAATAACCCCGTCTTGTTTTTCTTTAATTACTTTTTCTTCAACTTTAAGTTGTTCTACACGGTGTCCTTTAATAGTTTTCCAAGTAGTAACTTTTTCACGAAGCCCATCTTGACCAGCTACTACAACTATTTCTTTTCCTTTTTCAAGTGTATCATCATCTTCATACTTAATTGTTCTTGCTTCTACAAAACTTTCTGTTAATATATCTTCACCGACAGTACCAACTAATTTAGGTGTATTATCTTCAATAACTTTACCATAACTGTGTTCATCTGAATATTCAACACCTGATTTTTCCCCAGCTGGTTTAGTTTCCTCAGTTGGTTTCGTTTCTTCTGCTGGTTTAGTCTCTTTTGGAGTCTCTGTTTCTTTCGGTGTTTCTGTTCCTTTTGGTGTTTCTATTTCTTTTGGTGTTTCTATTTCTTTTGGTGTTTCTATTTCTTTTGGAGTCTCTGTTTCTTTTGGAGTCTCTGTTTCTTTTGGAGTCTCTGTTTCTTTTGTAGTCTCTGTTTCTTTTGTAGTCTCCGTTTCTTTTGGAGTCTCCGTTTCTTTCGGTGTTGTTTCAACTGGTTTTGTTTCAGTTGGTGTTGTTTCAACTGGCTTAGTTTCAGTTGGAGTTGTTTCAACTGGTTTTGTTTCAGTTGGAGTTGTTTCAACTGGTTTTGTTTCAGTTGGTGTTTCAACTGGTTTTGTTTCAGTTGGAGTCGAGTCAACTGGTTTTGTTTCAGTTGGAGTCGAGTCAACTGGTTTTGTTTCAGTTGGAGTCGAGTCAACTGGTGTTTCTGCTGGTTTTGGTGCAACTGTTTCTTTCGGTGTATCTGTTATAGGTTTTTCTTCACCTGTTAAGATACTTGATCCAATTTCAGCACCTTCTTTAAAGTTTGCAATTGAATAAGAATAATTAATTGTATATTTTCCTTCCACTAACCCATGTACAGTAGTGTCAACTACACCATCTTTAATTTCTAATGGTACTTTTGAACCATCTACTTTAACAAGTTCAGCAGATGTAACTTTGAAATCGCTACCTTTACCAATTTCAATTTGTGCATAACCTAATTTACCATCAGTTAAGTTTTCAATTCTAAACTCTATAACTTTTTCGTTATTAATTTCTTCAGCTTGTGCAGTTGTACCTACTAATGAAGCAAATCCAACCATACCAACTGGTATTATCACTTTTTTCATGAAAAAAATTCTCCTTCTTTAATATATATATTATAATATGCTCTCATTATAACATAATTTTAAAAAAATTACAACTTTAAAATTACAATAAAAAAAGAACTAAATTTCTTTAGTCCTACTTAAACAAATCATCGTCTTCTATATCTTCGTCAATATCAATATCATCACCTAGCAATAATCGTTTTAATTCAGCGAAATCATAACAAGAATCCCTAATATCTTGTTTAATCAAACTCACCTCACCCATTCCTTCTAATTCAAAACTAGAATTATGGTTTCCTTCTAAGAAAAGTCCCTTAATCTCAATAGTATCAACTTTCTTTGAAATAATTTTTTCAGGATTCAAATTAATAAATGGTTTAACAGTATTCCCACTAACTTCTATATAATATATATCTTCCATAGCTAACCTCACAAATTCGTTATTAATCTTCATCTATAGCTTCATCAATATCAATATTATCATCTTCTGCACCTAATAAATCACGTTTTAGCATTTCAAAATCCGATTTCATATCCCTTAATTCCTTTTTTAATCTAAATATTTCAAACTCACTTTTAAGTAGATATATCTTAAATTTGTTACTTATGTTCAAATTATTAATTTCATTAATAAGAGTATCAACATCTTTAAAAACCATATTTATCATAAATACTTTCTTCTTCCAAAATAGCTTTTTTTATTAACATAAACCCCTTTAAAACGCTCGTTATTCTTAATTTCTACATAATATATATCTTCTTTTTCTTCCATAATTCAAACCTCACAAATTCATTTATAATAACATTTTACCACAAATTAACAAAAAAGAAAAGGACTAGGTTTATTACCTAGTCCAAAATCTTTCACTTTAACGAACCATACCTTCATCTAAATCAATTTCAGAATCACGATCAAGGTTTAAATACCACTCTTGAGCTTTTAATTCTTCTCTGATTTTATCAAAGTCTTTACCTTTTCTATCAAGTTCCATTTCTTGTTCTGGATCAATCATTTCACGAACTGTTTCTATAAACTCAACTTCGTTTTTAAATCCTAATTGAGTATTACCCATCTCAAGATTATTGATTACACCTTCACCGAATTTATATGCATTTTCAGGTTGTTTTTCTTCAACCCTATCACAAAATTCATCAACGATAGGTGTATCAACAAATCCACGTACACATTCTTTCAATACTTCACGAGCGATATCTTTATCATACTCACCACCGAAGATTTTCTTCATATCGTTAATGTTTTTATCAACCATAGGAAGTTTATCAGCGTTCTTTTTAAGCTGAAGTACAGATTGTGTAGCACCGTATGTTACAAACATACCTGGTCGAACAAGTTTAGGATCAAATTCAGTATCACCAATTGCAGCAAGGAAGTTGTTGGTGATAGTACCCCCCATACCAGTCCATTCAGACTTAGCAATTAAGGCTTCCATAACATCTTTGTTTTCTTCTTCAGTATACCCGTTATAGAAATGATGTTCAATATCTTTACGATTACCTTTAATTCCATCATCTGCTAATTTACCAAGAGACTCGATTACTGTTTTTTCATCTTCAAAACTTACAGCATAAGCACCATAAGATTTATCTGAATCAACAATCTTAGCTTGAATATCTTCAACTACTTTTTTAAGTTCTTCATTAGACTTACCATCTTTAAATGTTATAGGCGATAAATCGATATTATTAACTAAAGCACCAGCTTTAAAGTGTGAACTATCAACTGCTAAGAATACTTTACCATATAAATTAAGTTGTTCAGTTACAGATGAACGGTTAAAGAATTCATCAGCTTCTTCTTTAGAACTAAATCCAAGTACTTTATAATCAAGAATACCCATAGTATCTGAGTCAAAGTCACCATCAACTTGGTTAATCATAATAGGGTTAACACTTGTTAAGTTCTCACTAGCACCACCAACGTTTTTAAAACTAATTACGTTACCAGAATGCAGTGCAGGGTCACGGTGAGCAAGTACTCTATCACTAGCTTTAGAAGTACGAATTTCATCAATACCGATACGAGGATCTGGAATAATCATTTCAGTTTTAGCACCGTTTTTAATAGCTATAGATTTAATGTTTTTAATAACATTTTCTTTAGCAGTAAGTGCTGCATAATCTTCATTACAAGCTCTTTGATAAGCTTTGTTTAGTTCGTTCGGGTTACCTTTAGAAAGTTGATCATACATTTCATTATATCTAAATGGTTGTACAGTACCTTCTTTATTAACAGCTAAACTCTTACCATGAGCACTAAGTTTCTCATTTGCAATACGAATAGGAAGTACATTTCGACCTTCTTCATCCACAATTGGTTTACCAGTAATAGCAGAAGTGATTTCAATATCACCAGTAAGTATATTAACAGAACCATCAGTAAGTTCGTTAGCTAAACGTTTACGAATATAAACAGGTGTTTTGAACTTAAATTCTGACATATCTATACTCTTATCAGCTGATACGAATGGTTGTACATTTCCTTTTTCAAATAACTTATCATCATCTTTAAAACTAATACCAAGTCTTTCAGAATGTAGTACAACTCTTTCTTTATTTGATTCAATTACATCTTTACCAAGTAATGCTTTTTCGTATAATTCAACACCAACTTTACTAGCTAATGCATTTCTATAAAGTGTTGAGAAATTACGAGAACCAGAATCTTTAGTATAGTCTTTAGCTTTATGTTCTGCAGTTTGAGGTAAGATAATGTAATGCATTTCAACAATACCATCTTTAACAACTGAACCATCATTAAGTACTAAATCTTTTTTATTACCCATTAACGCTTCTTTTGCAATACCAAGGTTAAGTCGTGAGTTAAGAGAAACTGGAGAAACAATCATATCAAGATCAGGATTGTTCTTAGCTAATTTAACTAATGGAGCTAAACGTTCTTTTTGGGCTTCTTCATCAGACATGTTTCTATCAATAACTATAGAAGATACAGATTTATCTCCGTGCATATCAATAACTTTATCCCCTGTTTGCATATCTTTAACAACTTCACGTTTCTTAATTACTTCACGCTCATGTGTTTCACCATTACGTTCAAAAGTTTCAATTTCTTTGTATTCTTCAGTGTGTTCACTAGCTAATTTTTAGCACCAGAATCCATTAATACAACAGCGTCTTCTGCATTAAACATACCTGCTTCAGCATAAGCAACATTAACCTTAGCAATACCAACTGATGTAAGTAGTGCGTTAAAACTCATTTGGTTACGGTTAAAGTTGTCAGTAGCAACATTAAACTCGTTCATAATATCACCAAGTTGTGTATGTTTATTACCACTTGCTGTAAGTGTACCATCTGGATTAAATGTACTTCCACTAGTTAAGTAGAAAATACCACCTAAATTAGCACCGTTTGAAGTACCATATGGATCAATCAATCCTTTAGCTTCTTCATCAAGCATCATCGTATTAACAGCACCCAAATCATCAGCATATCCACGGAATGCATTCGCAAGTGAATTTGTTTTAAGTAAATCTTTTTCTAATACAACTTTATTTTTATATGCTTCAAGTAAAGCTTCACCTAATTCATGATTTTCAAAATCAGGTAAGTTACGAGATACATCTAAAATTGTTTTAAATTTAACATCACCACGAGTTAATTCATATTGAAGTGCTAAAGCATCTAAGTGTTTTTCAACTGGATCAATAACACGAAGTCTATCAATCCTACTCCCTGCCCCTTCAGCAAAATAACCAATGTGATATGGTATATAACGAGTGTTATTTGGACCATGGAATACACCATTCTTATCTACGTTTGGTAAATTAGTAATAAGTCTATCCCCTACTTTAAGTGTTCCATAACGTTCATCGTACTTAGCTTCATCAATATCAAGACGAGTCATAAGTTTACCTAAGAACGTTTCGTTATCTTTTTTAACATCTTTAAATTCATATCTACGTTTATTAGTGCCAAATTCTTTTCCAAAAATATTGCCAACAATCTCACGATTAAACTCACTACCATAAACTAAAAACTCAGGAATTTCTTCTTCAGGAACTTCATTAGAAGCAAGTTCTTGACGAATAGTTTCTCTATCATAATTTTTACCTTTTATAATCCCACTCATCTCAACAAAGAAGTTTTTATAATTGATTTTCGCAGCTCTAAGTTCTAATAACGCTTGTTGTTGATAGAACTGAAAATCCATATCTTGTGTATTTTCAACTTTACCAGCAGAAATAATTCTTGTTGGATCAGGTTCGCCTGGTTTTCTTGGTGGAACTGGTGGTGTTGGTGGTGTTGGTGCACCTAATCTACGACTTGGTCTACTTAACGCAGGACGACTAACCGAATTAGTGCCAATTTTTTTGCCAACTAACACCTCTCTTGGATCACCATTAACAAGTTCGTTTAAAACTTCAAAATGATTATCCGATTCAATAACACCGTATTTAACATCATTAACATAAACATCTTCAATATTTTTTAGTGATGAATCAATATTAATATTACCGTAAGGTAGTTCAACACTAATACCACGTTTAGCAGAACGTTTATTAATACGAACCTTAATGTGTGGTTTATTAATAATAGCGTTTAGGTCAAATACTTCAGCATCACTTAAATTCTCAATTGCTGATGTCATTTCACTTCCTATTTTTTGTTTAAGTTTATCTCGTACAGTACGATCTTTACTAACTTTTTTCTTAATTACCATTGTCTAAATACTCCTTACTATATTCTTCAAGTTTTCTAATAAATATTCGCATCATCTCTGAGGACGGTGCTATCACTTCTAAAACTTTTTCATAATCTTCTGTTCCAAACAGTTCCAACGCAATCTTGCGTCTAACCGATTCAGGTACGTTTTGTATATTCATAAAAAAATTTATTCCTTTCAATATATTAAAACTATAATGTTATTATATCATAGATAATCTAATTTACAAAATAAAAAAAAGCAGTTTAATGACATGCTTAGGTCAAATGAAAGTTAAGGTACTAATTATAATCAATGACAGTTCATAATGAGGTATAAAACAATGAACTAAAAATATATTATATCATGTATTAACTAAAAAAATCAACTAATTTTTTTAAAAAAATAATCAATTTGGACAAATTGGACAAAAATAATTTCAAATAATCAAAATTTGGACAAAATGGACAAAATAATGTCAATTAATCAAAAATTTGGACAAATTGGACAAAAATAACATGTATTTGAACAAAATTTTTTTAAAAAGTGTCCAATGTTGTTATATCAATGTTTTTTTAAGCACTTTTGGACAAATTGGACAAAAATAATTTCAAATAATCAAAAATTTGGACAAATGGACAAAATAACATCAATTAATCAAAAATTTGGACAAATTGGACAAAATAACATCTATTTGGACAAAAATTTTTTTAAAAAGTGTCTAATATTGTTATATCAACGTTTTTCAAGCACTTTTTGAACAAATTGGACAAAATGGACAACATATTTAAAAAAAGTCATTTTAAATTTATTAATTTTTTTCTAGTGACTTTTGTCAGAAAAAAAGTGTCCAAAGTGTCCAAAATGTCCAAACTCCTTGATACGACTGGTGTAGCGAGTTTGGACAAAAATTATTTTAAAGTGTCCAAAAATGTCCAAAGTGTCCACAGATTTTTATGTCAGTTTGATATAAGATGTTAATCAACTTCAATATCATTTATTAACAAAATGCTTGTATATAATAAAAGATGTGATATAATCTTAATATAAAAAGAAAGGGTTTAGAACAGTTAAAAAAATAATAAATCAAAATTAACCATATTTATTTATAAATAAATATTTTTATAATAAAAAAATACTAAAGAAAGGAATAAAGATATGTCAGAGATAACACTTGTAACTAGTTCTTTATTATATAAAGATAAAAACGAACAATTATATAACTATTTTTGATGATATAACACCTCTATTTACTTTCTTGGTACGTAGAACAATTCATCATTTGAATCATAATTTAAACGGTGAAGATATAACTAAATATCGAACCAGATTAAAAAAAGAATATGGGTTAACAAATAGATTTACAAAAAGCGGTTATTACTACAGCAAAAAAATACTTTAAAATTATCAAATGCAGCAGGTGATTATTTACAGTCAACCTATGCTACAAAAAAATAAAAAAAGTAAATGCTAAAAATAATAAAAACAAAAGCAACATTAAACAATCCAAAAAAACTAAAAAAAGAATAGAATAAAAAAATCTCAAAAATTAAATTGTTTTTGGCTTCAAATGAAGAAGAATAAACTTATTCAACTTCAAAACAATGGTGCAAAACCAATATTGACGTTTGGTACAAAGAAGTTATTAAACAATAATAAAGAATTATTTCTTAAAAAAAGAGATAATCAAATTGTTTATATAGGTGATAAGAACGAACATCTAGGAAACCAACAATTTAAATTAATCTATGATAAACGAGATAATAAATTTATTTATAAAGTTAGGATTGAAGATATGTATATTAAAGACTCTAAATATATTCATGGTGAGTTTTATTATAAAGGATAATGTTGCTAAAAAGAAATTCTTAAAACACTTAAAGTCACCTAAAATCTAACCCATTATCATTTAGAATAATTAAAAGAAATGAAGATCTACATTTACAAATAATATATAGAATTATTTCAGAACCTAAAACTAGAAATTCTAATGGTGTGATTGGTGTTGATTTTTAATAAAGGATTTGTAACAATTAGTGAAATTAATCAACAAGGTAAATTGTTAAATTTAGACCGAATAGATTATATTCACAAAAGGTAAAGCTGGAGTAACAAAAAATTCTATGTTACATCTTGTAAAAGATTTAGTTGATATTGCGATAAAATCTGGAAAAGATATTGTTATTGAAGATTTGAAATCTTTAAATAAAAACAAAAAAGAAAAAACTGAACGAAAACATTATAACCGAATGATTAACACTTTAAAATTTGGTAAGTTCAGAAAATTCTTAGAAACACGATGTGATAAATTAGGTGTTGGTTTATCACTTGTAAAACCATACAACACATCAAAAATAGCAAATAATAAATACTGTTATGATATGAAACTAAATATTCATAGTGGTGCAAGTTATGGTATTGCTAGACGTTTTTATAACTTAGACTAATATAGTTTTAACTTATGATACATGATGTAGACTAGATACGAAGTCATGTGAAATCAAAGTTTTAAAATTTAGTAGTTTTGGTTGTGATTATTGTCTTGAAATAGTTATAACTTCAAAACTTAATATATAGTAACCGTAACACTATTTTTATTTGAAATAATAAAAGAAAGGAAAAAGTTACTTAATTAAATATTATTTAATAATATTTGAATAATATTATATAAGTTTAACTTTACGGTGATAAATAAAATGGATACGTTAATACAAAAAAATCGATATACTCCACCCCACCTTAATGGAAGTTCTCAAATATCATGGACCATTATTCATATTTGCACTTATTTTCGTTAATATAGGTTCAATACTAATCATCTCACTTGATTTAAATGCATCAGATTTCAACAGAAAAAAACATTATAGATACTGTCACGCAATTAATACTAATAATATTAATTACAACAGGAATAATATTATCAATAGGATATCACAACTATCCTAAAGAACATTATACAAATTTGAAACTAACAGAATTAAATGAAATTCGAAATTTGATACATGTTAAAGATGATAAATTAACTATTGATAATTTACCTGAACATTACAGATACACAAATGACAAATATGACAAAAATACAACACAAACATTCAAAATAGAACATGATATTTTTTTGATTCATATAAATTAATTCACAAAGATAATAAAATAACAGAAATAACAAAAAGAAGAATATGAAGAATTAACTAAGGAAGGTAATAAATAAATGAATACATTAATAGAATATATACCTCAAAAACCCTCTTACGATATTCTCATAAGAATATTTATAGAATTACCCTTCACAATTACTATAATATATTTTTGGTTTAATGTACCTATTCGGGAAACTAATATTCATATCTGGTTTCGATCTACACTATACAATAAAAACAGATAAGAAAAAAACATAAAAAGAAATAATAACACTAATATCAATCATAATATTTAATTCATTAGTTTTTAATAACAATGATAATGGCAATTCCAAAAAAATAGACAACGAAATAAATGAATACCGTTCAAATTATGAACCCAAATCTATCGCATTATCTAATATTAAAGATAATATAATTGTAGAAAATAACAAAGTAATTATTAAACCATTAGAACAAAACTACAAATACAAAGATGATAAATTCGATAAAAACAAAAAGAACAAACTTTTTAAAATTGAATATGATGAATTCTATAACAAATATTTCTTAACAGATCAATATTTCACTCGTCATGAGATATCTAAAGAAGAATATGATATGTTAAAAAAATAAATAAACCACTGACCTGAACATGTCATAAAACTGTTCTTTTTTTGTTGTTAAACACTCTTTCACCAAAGTTAAACAACTTGAACAAAATAAATAAGCAGTTTAAAGACATACTTAGGTCTAATTCTATGTAAATAAATTTTTTTATTTTAAATCGCTAAATGAAGATTCTAAACAAACCTTCATAAAACTTGGTATGTTTGAGATTTGAGAGTATTCCAAATTAACATAGTTCTAAATTTTTTTAAGCATTTTAAATTCTTCATCTGTTAACGTATATTGTTTATTCATGTTAGTTTGTAGATAATTACAATCTTCAGATTCAACTAATTTAACACTCACAATATCTTCTTGCCTCAAATATATATCAACATAATCAAATAATTCATTTTTTTATTAATTAAAGGTTGAATTTTAACGTTATTCCCATCAACATCAATTAAATCTTCAATTTCAGTTAACGAAATTCTCTCAAAACTATCATTAAGTCTACCGTGTAATTCATAATACAATTTCTTTCTTTTTATTTCTATTATTATATCTATTAATACTGAACCAATTAAAAATTAATATAGTCAATAGAACTATAAAAAAATAATAAAAAAATAAAAAAATACCACTAGAAAACAAATGAACAAACTGCAACGTAATAGTAGCAAAAATACAAGCTACAATAAATCGTATAATATCAACAACGATATTCGTATAATAATCAATTTTATTTTTGAACTACTTCTTTAGATCTTGGTCTTTTTGCACAAAAAAATTAGTTTTTCATTTTCAATATCCCTTCTTCTTCTATTCACTTAATTATATCATTAAAACCGTTGAGTGTCAAACATTTTTCATTAATTTAAAAAAATAAAAAAAAGCAGTTTAAAGACATACTTAGGGTCTTATATGCTTTTTATCGTTAACATCCTTTAGATATTAATTATACCATAATTCTAAAGAAAAAAATCAAATAATTTATTTGTTAATTTTTTTATCAAATTCAAAACTATGCACGTTAAAAAGTCATTAATTTGCTATCCACATTAACTACTCTATCAATAATTTTTTTCCACCGAATTTACAATATTACCATGAATAAGTAAAAACTTTATATCTAAACCATCGTATAATTTCTTAACATAAATTGGTTCTATTTGAAAAATTATACGGTTTAACAAATTTATCTTTAATATAACTGTTATCACGTCCACCAAATTTATTATCATAAAAAAATCATCATTAATTGTAGCATTTCTACCAATTAGATTCATAACTAATTTATCATCTAAATTAACTATATTATGACTATTATTATTAATTATATTATTGCTATATTCTGGTACGTTTTTTAAAGACTATCATAATTCCTAATGCAAGTCCAGTTAAAATAACGCTCCCTAAACCCATAACTAAATTATCAATTTGACTTTTTCTCAACTTGATATAACTTGTTATAAAAAAATACTTAAATCAATAAAGAAAAACAACTTTAACATGTTTTTTTCTTGTAATCTTCAACTCGTTTTTAAATATTCATAATATAAAATAACCATTTCATAATATGGATTATAACCATCACGATATTTATCTACCAATTTATCAAACACTAATGGTGATACAACAACATTAGCGAACTCTAACTTTCCCAAAAAAATTCTCTTTCATAATATTCATTAAGTAATGTTAAATTTCTATATGATATACTTTCAATATCAGTTCTACCTGAACTGTAATTCTTAAGAGTATCATAAGGAATTCCTGTTTTCTCTGATAATTCTTTTTAAATTATTTGATTTAATCAATCTTTCAATACTTTCTAAATCTAAAATATTTGTTTGTTTCATTTTTAAAACCACCTTTTTAATTATTTTTTTATTACGATATCGTAATTTCATTATATCATAATTAAATGGTAAATACAACACTAAATATAGTGTAATTTTACACTTAATATATAGTTATGAAATTTGGACAAATTGGACAAAATAACGTCCAAATGGACAAAATTTTTAAAAGTGTCCAATGTTGTTATATCAACGATCTCAAGCACTTTTGGACAAATTGGACAAAATGGACAACATCTCAGAAAAAGTCATTCTAAATTTTATTATTTTTTCTAGTGACTTTTATCAAAAAAAGTGTCCAAAGTGTCCAAAATGTCCAAACCCCGCTCTACGACTGGTCTAGCGAATTTGGACAAAATTATTTTAAAATGTCCAAAATGTCCAAAGTGTCCACAGATTTGATGTCACTTTGATGTATCATCTCTATTAGTAAACCACTAACTACAATTAACAAACTAAAAATAACACCTTTGAAAAAGACAAAAAAAAAAGCAGTTTAGAGACTTACTTAGGTCTATTTTTTGAAAACTATTTCTAATCAATCTTAAGCCATTGCTTTAGCATCACCACTTAATTTATATCCACGTTTTTCTGGATCGTAGAATTTCCAAGCTGTATATCCACCGTTACCACTATAATGATCTTTAGTAATATATCTATAACTCCAAGTACGAGTTTCATGGTTACCATCACCACTAAAACCAGCTACGTTTTGTTCTACTATTAATATATCACCATTTTCAAATACGTGTGATACTACTCCTGTATGTTGTTCACCAGCACCAGTTGAAAAAGCAGCACCAGCTCTAGGTTCACTATCAGCAGAACCACCAAAAGCAACTACTAACATATCAACTACTTCAAATCCGTTACCACGAGTATTTTTAAGTGAATGTTTTCCGTCTTTTTCCCATAATCTGTACATTAAATTAGCAGTTAAGTCAGTACATTGCCCGTATGAGTAACATAATAATTCCCATGAAGCACTATCTTTATATTTTAATCCAACACTCTCAGGATTTAATGCATACTCTTTTAAGTCATCAGGTAATTTATCATGTTTCCACATAGCTGGTTCTTTATAATTAACTTTACCAGTCTTGTGAGCTGCCCAACCTGTACCACCTGAATGTGAATCTTGACATTTTCTTACAACCTGACTATCAGAAGATTTACCATCTTTTTTACCACCAGATTTACCTTTACCAAAGTTTTCATTAAATTTACTAGCATCAAATTTTACTTTAGCTTTGTTAAATACTTCATTAGCTTTTTTAGCATCTGATTTTTTCTCATCTTGTTTAATAGCACCAGGTGCACCACGTTCATAAGCTTGCCACATTAGAGTTGCTTTTTCTGGATCTGTCTCTTTAGCCATATCTTCAAAACTGTGATTTCCACCAGTCATATCCATTGAAGCATTCCAATCCCCACCAGCAATTGCTTTAGCAACAAACTCATTCATCTCACGAGCATTTTCCCACTTCTCGTCTTTCAAATCAGCAAATTTAGAGTAAGGTGTAAATTGGTAAATACCTCCACCACCTTCAGCTTTACCAGTCTTACCTGTTGGATAACCTGCACCAACTAAAGGAACAATACCAAATTTAAGTGAGTTTTCTTCAACTATGTCCGCATAATGTCCTTCAGCACGTCCAACTACTTGCCATCCACCTTCTGTATTTGTCCAACCGATAATACCAGCAGCTGCTTCACCAGAAAGTCCTTTTGAAGTCCATAAATCAAACGCTTCTTTTGCGTTTTTATAAGCTTGTGTACCTTCAGTTAACCAGTCTTTTCTACTTGGTGTTTTAGAAGAAACTTTACCACTACTTCCATTCTCACTAGATTTTGATTTATCACTATCACAGTCCATAAATAATACTATTACTTTTTCTTTATTATTAAGTTGACCGTTATTAACTTGACCAGCTCCAAGTAACCCGCCAGTTGCACCAGCACCATTACCTACGTTAAGACCGTTTCCAACAGCTTCACTATTTTCTAATAAATCAGCTTCATCTTTAGCATTAAGATTTCTCTCAACAACCCCAGCTTCACTTTCGATCTTAACATTATTAACAGCTTTAGCTGTACTAAACAAAGCACCAAAAACAATTATTAATATCAACCAACCGATTGGTCCAAGAGCTAAACACCAACGCACAAACCTCGTTACACCTTTAACAGCTTGTTTAACTCTTTTAGCTATTTTTTTCGTTTGTTTATAAGCTTTTTTACTTTTCTTATAAGCTTTTTTCGTTTCATCAATAGCACCACCGTCATCAGTAACAAGTTTATCTAAAGCTTTTAATCCTTGCTTTTTACCAAATTCAGCTACACCACTTTTCGATTTAGGAGAACCATCTGGTGAATTAGAATTAGTACCGTTTTTATCAACATTTTTATCCTTACTCTTATTCTTCCCACCATTTTCTTTTTTAGCTTCTTCATTAACTTTTTTTAAATCAGCTTGTTCGCTTGCTCGTTTTTCAAGTGACGTACCACCCGAAAGAGCTTTTGCCATTGTTTCATCATTTAAATTCTTCACAAAAAAATTTCACCTACACTTTTCTTCAAAATATATTATCATTATATCATAAACTTAAAAAAAAGGAAAGTTAATTAACTTCCCTCTATCTAATCATCAAAAATTCATCATCGTGCTCATCTTCCATAACGAATTCATCACTAAAGTCAGGTTCATCGTCAAAAATAGGTTCTTCGAAAACAGGTTCATCGAACACAGCTTCTGATACTTCGTTAACCACTTCAGTAGTTGTTTCAACAGTTTCTTTAACTACTTTTTCAACAATAGATTCATCTTTTTGAACTTCTTCTTTAGCTTCAGGTGTTCCAAATTCTCGCTTAATATCTTTTTCAACTCCGTAAAGTTAAACTTATCTAATATTATTCAAATAATTTTTAAATATTATCTAAATAAGTAACTTTTTCCTTTCTTTATTATTTCAAATAAAAATAGTGTTACGGTTACTATATATTAAGTTTTGAAGTTATAACTATTTCCAGACAATAATCACAACCAAAACTACTAAAAATTTAAAAACTTTGATTTCACATGACTTCGTATCTAGTCTACATCATGTATCATAAGTTAAAAACTATATTAGTCTAAGTTATAAAAAAACGTCTAGCAATACCATAACTTGCACCACTATGAATATTTAGTTTCATATCATAACAGTATTTATTGTTTGCTATTTTTGATGTGTTGTATGGTTTTACAAGTGATAAACCAACACCTAATTTATCACATCGTGTTTCTAAGAATTTTCTGAACTTTACCAAATTTTTAAAGTATTAATCATTCGATTATAATGTTTTTCGTTCAGATTTTTTTCTTTTTTTGTTTTTTTATTTAAAGATTTCAAATCTTCAATAACAATATCTTTTCCAAATTTTATTGCAAAATCTACTAAATCTTTTACAAGATGATGCATTGAGTTTTTCGTTACGCCAGATTTACCTTTGTGAATATAATCTATTCGGTCTAAATTTAATAATTTACCATGTTGATCAATTTCACTAATTGTAACAAATCCTTTATTAAAGTCAACACCAATTACTCCATTAGAATTTCTTGTTTTAGGTTCTGAAAGTAATTCTATACATTATTTGCAATTGTAGAATTTCATTTCTTTTTAATTATTCTAAATGATAATGGGTTAGATTTTTGGTGACTTAAGCGTTTTAAGAATTTCTCTTTTTAGCAACATTATCCTTTATAATAAACTCACCATATATATATTTAGAGTCTTTAATGTATTGATTTTTCAAGTCTAACTTTATAAACGAATTTATTAAAACGTTTATTATAGAATAATTGAAATTGTTGATTTCCAAATGAATCATACTTATCACCAAGATATACAATTTGATTATCCCTTTTTTTAAAGAATAATTCTTTATTATTGTTTAATAACTTCTTTGTACCAAATGTCAACATTGGTTTTTGATCTGTTGTTTTGAAGTTGAGTAAGTTTATTCTTTTTTTCATTTGAAGCCAAAACAATTTGATTTTTAAGCTTCTTTATTCTATGTTTTTTTAGTTTTTTTGGATTGTTTAATATTGCTTTTTGTTTTTAATTATCTTAATATTTATTTTTCTTTATATTTGTAGCATAAGTTGAATGTAAATAATCACCAGATGCGGTAGATAGTTTTTAAAAATCTTTTTAGCTGTGGTAACAATTGCTTTTTGCAAATCTATTTGTTAATTTATATTCTTGTTTTAATCTATTTCGATATTTATTTAAATCTTCACCATTTAAATCATGATTCAAAATGATGAATTGTTCTACGTACTAAAAAAAGAAAAATAGAGGTGTGACTTCATCAAAATATTTATATAGTTGTTCATTTTTTTATCTTTATATAACAATGAATTTGTTACTAATGTTATATTGTTACGAGTCATATTCAATTCTCCTTTCATCAAATTTTATATATTTATATTATAACATATGTATTTTTAAAAAAAGTCAAGACTTGACAACTATTTAAAAGTATATTATAATTAATATAAGAAGGAGATGATTATAATGATTCAAACAAGAACATGTACGTACGATATTACTTACCATATTGTTTTTTTGTAACAAAATATAGAAAGAAAATATTTAATAATGATAAAAGAAAACAAGAATTAAAAAGAAATTCTAACAAAACTTTCTGAAGGTAATAATTCAACAATTATTGAAATAGAAATTGTAGATGATCATATACATATGCTTGTATCAATACCACCTAAAATCGCTGTTTCTGATATTGTTAAAAGCTTTAAAGGGACAAGTGCTAGAGAGTGGTTTAAACTTTATCCAGAAGATAAATTAAAACTATATAAAGGTCATCTTTGGTCACCAAGCTTTTTTTGTTAAAACTGTAGGTTCAGTTAACAAAGATATTGTTTTTAAATTATGTTAAAAAAATCAATTAACTGATGAACCAAAATAATATATTTCATACCCGATTCATCTCTGCATTAAAATACCGAGTTTTCTCGGATATTATAACCAATAAAAAAGAGTTAGAATATCTAACTCTAATAAATCAATTCCATGAAATCTTCTTCAAAGTTTTCCATTTCAGGATCAAATATATCTTCACCAAATTCTGGTTCTTCAAATATCGGTTCATCTATCAATTCTTCACTTATTTCATTTACTACTTTGGTACTTACATCAACCACTTCTTTTGTTACTGAAGCGATAATAGACTCATCACGAATACTTGCTTTTTCTTCTGGTTTACCATGTTCTTCAAGTATAACTTTTTCAGTTTCCTCAACTCCCTCACGCATTCCAATTGGACCAATTTCATGAAGTAGTTCATCAGTTGACATATTAACTTTATCCTGAAGTCTAGCAAGAATAGTCATCTCATAGTGAAAAGCTAATTTCATCTGTTCAACTGAAGCATTGTATTTAGCTTTTTTCGGACGTTCATACTCTGGAATATAAGCTTCATCCAAAATATAATCAGTAGCATCAAGAACTTCTTGTGTGAGTGGTAATTCATCTAACTTTCTATTTTCAACTGAAGCGTATTCTCTAAAATGATTAACAAACTCACTTGGAAATTCGTCTAATGAATATGTGTTATTTTCAGTTCTAAAAACATTGTTTTTAAAATCCATAATTGCAATAATATCTTCAGGTTCGTACCCTATTTTCTTAAAATAAAGTTTATCTCGATCACTAAATGAAGTATATTCATATTTCTCAATTTCTTCTTTAAAATTTTTCATATATTACCTTTCTTTAATTATCGTTCTAACCCTTCTTCTTGTTCAACTTTATTAAGCTCATTCATCACAGCAACAAATTCTTCTTCTGTAATTACATCTTTAACTTCGTACTTATCATACATATCAATAAAATGCTGCATATCACTTATTTCATTTATATCATTATTAAACTTGTCAATATAATTAGTAACATTTCTAAAGTTATGTTTATCTTCACCCATATCTAAACAGTACACACAATACATAGCATCTTTATTGTCATACTTATTATATAAATCATATTCACCAAGTTCACCATTTGCTGATCTTGCGTAATCATCCATATCCCACTCTATAGGTAACGTTTCAACATCCACGTTTCCATAAGTTTCAACACCATAAACTTCAAAATTAATAGTATCCCCAGTATAACTTTGCTCAATTACCATTTTACGTTTAATATCTTCATTTTCACTTTTTAAATCAATAACTGTATTAAAACCATCAAAAGCTACTGTATTATCTTTATACTTTTCATCTGCTTTTAAAGACTGTAAATTAACAACGTATGTATAAAAAGGTTCAGATTCATCATTAAAATCTATATGATTATCTATAAAAAACCCGTCTTCCTGACAACTTAAAATAGTGTATTCACGACCTTTATAATCAGGAAATGTTGATATTATATCATAATTTCTTGTATCTTCATTATATTCAGCTTTCAAATCAAATTCTTTTTAATTTATCTTGTATATATTTATCTTCAAAAATACTCATTTTTTTCACCTCACAAATATTATAAACTTATTATAACATAAAAAAACCACATATCCCAAATTAAAATAACATGAGATATGTAGTTTATATTATTACCTTTTCTAAACCTTGATCTTGTTCATTAATTTCCGATTGTGCTATATTATACGCCATTTTTCTCATCATAGCTCTAAAACGTCTATCAATTTCTTCTTCTTCCGAACTTTTTTCATATTTATTTTGAGCACGTTCATTAACTTCATTTATAGCGTTAATGAAATCTTGTTCAGAAGGTTCTAACAAATTATTTTTCTGATTTTTACATATTCACCTTTAAATTCGTTATATAACTTATTATCAAGTACATTTTCTTCTAATAACATTTCTTTAATCTTATCTTCCGAAAAATCTTTATGTGTTTTATCAAATAATACCGTAAACTCTTTAGATTTACCATTTTCATTAAAGTAATCAAGTGACTTATTTAAAAACTTAGTATCGGCATGAAGTAACCCTTTAATTGGTAATGATGTTGAATACGTTGCAATTTCAGTTGTCTTAATTTTATCCACAGGAATTTGATTATTCTTATTATTAGCATAATCATAACGTTCAAATTGATTCATATTCATCCATTTTTTTCACGATTTATAGCTGCATCCAACATTAAAGAACGTTCCATATCAATGCTATACTTTTTGTTCATAATTTCTACAATTTTCAACATTAAAATTATCTGTATTTATAGTTTTTTTCAACATGTTTTTTTCTTTTAAAAATATTCATCATTTAAAACAACATTCTCTGATATATCAGAATACAATTTACTTGTTTTTAAAAAGTACCTTCATTTTTCTTTTTTTAATGCAACATTGACATTTAATCCAATATCACCAAAAAGAAACTTCATCACAATTTAATTCAATTCTAAGATCAGCACCATTATTACCCCACATAGTCATCTTTTGTTACACCTGTTTCAAAAATTATATAATGAATCAAATTTTTTTAAAACTTTCATCACTTTTTAAGGTTACGAAATACATTAACAGAAGATATAAACTGTGGAAATTCATTTTCAATTTTATTCTCTAATATATCACCATCTTTCTTATAATCATAACAAACAACATATTCATCACCTTTATAATCTGGATACGTTGAAACAATTCTACCTATATTATTATCATGTTTATATTCATAACGCAAATGACTTTTTTTCTAATCTTTGTTTTTGCTAATTCTGACAAATTTAATCTTGTCATTATTATTCACCACCTATTTTTTTATATTTTTATCTAATTAATCCTTGATCATTTCTATTTTTGAGCACGTTCATTAAACTCGTTTATTGCATTAATAAACGCATATTCAGAAGGTTCTAATAACGAAGTATTTTTCTGCTTTATAGTGATCTTGAAATTCTTTTATACAAATTAGCATCAAGTACATCTTCATCTAACAACATTTGTTTTAATATCTGTTTCTGAAACATTTTTTTATTATCTTTATCAAATAATATTAAAAAAATTCTTTAGATTTACCATTTTTTATTAAAATAATCAATTGAATCATTTAAAAAAATTAGTATTTGTATGAAGTAATCCTTTAATTGGTAATTTAGTTGAATAAGTTGCAACTTCCATTGTTTTAATTATATCCACAGGAATATAATTATTTTTTTATCAATAGTATATTGATAACGTTCAGTTTTATTCATACTACCCCACTTCTCAAACCCTTCCGAAGCAACAAGTGTAGAAGAACGTACCATATTAATATTATACATCTGCTTATAATTGTTACAATTTTTCAATATTGAAATTATCTGTATTCTGTAAACTCGTTTATTACACGAGATAAATTTATATAACCAATTTCCCTTTCACGACCTAATGTATTCATATATACTTCATATTGTTTTTTTGATTTTCAGGTTCACGTAATTGTTTTTATATCTTCTTTAAATCTATAATCGGTGATTTCTACATGTAACTTATCATCAATTAAACCTAAATCTTTTTAACTCATTTGCAACAAAGTAATCAGAATGAAAAATTATTATCTTTTTGTTAAACGATTTACAGATTTCATTATATCACTTTTTTTCATCACATTCCATAATTAATTTATCTAAATATTTATTAAATTTATTACTATCCTCAACGTCTTCAGTTATCTCAAAAAGTTTCTGTTAAATTAAAAATCATAGTTTTTTTAAAAATCTTTATCATAAGTGAAACTCTTTGTAGAATTATGATAATCATCAATTTGGTTTTCTAGTATAACATCTTTCATATTCTCACTTTCAAAACCATCAAATAACATTTTTATCAATATCCTGACGACAAACCCATTCATTAGTTAAACGCATTTTAACTGGTGATTTTTTTCTAAATCATTTCCATTAGTAATTAACTGAATAGCTCTTTCAAAACCAGAATCTTGTTTATCATCTTTCAATGTAATATTAATACTACCATCAAGATCCATCAGCCAATTCATATTATCACTATATTTTGGATTTAATTCCAAAGAACGAACTTTATTCATTGCTGGAATCACATAATCAATATTATTATCAAACTGACCTAAAAACGCTTCACCATATATACTATCATTTTGAATTGCATAAGTTTGAATTTCTTTTCCATCTACATTAGCATAAACCCCAAAATCATCAAATTGAGTTAATTTCATAAAATAACCATTATCATCTAATTTTTTTAATGCTTCATCACTAACTACAGAATCTGTTAACTCACGCATGTTATTAATATTTTCATTTGAATAAATATTCTTTTTCACTACCCATAAACTACCTCACTATCTCATTATCTTGTTCCTTATTGTTAATACTATTCACAGCATTAATAAACTCTTGTTCTTTAAGCTTCAAATCATTAACAGCGTCATTAAGTTCTTGTTCTTTCATTTCAACATTATCTTTTGCAGCTAAATAATCAGCTTCTTTAGTTCTAAAATCTTTAGTACTATCAAATATAGCACGTTCAGCAACTAATTTATAATAATTATCTTTATCAATAATATCATTTTCAGCATAATGTTTTAACAATGCATCATAATTTTTCATTTTCATATAAATGTCTTCTACTTTCAACAAAAATCATTCTCATTAGTAATTTTTTTATAGCTTCATCTAAGAAATCTAAATTAATATTTTTCAATATCAATTTCTTTAGTGAATAATATATTATTTTTGACAAATAGCTTCATACATTGATATCCTATGATCAAAACGTAATACTTCTTCATTTATTTCTAATACAGAACCTAATTTATCATTATCATATCGTAAACAATCAACATTACTATGTTTTTTTCTCTGTTATGAACTTTAAGTAGATCATCAATATAATAGTTATCATCAGTAACTAAAGATTCACAAAATTTGTTATTTACATCAAGTTCATATAAAGTTTTACCAACTATGAAATTACATTTAGTTTTTCCCGTCTTCCCCATCAACATAAGGAAACATAGTAATCCCGAAATCATTTTTCATAATATAAACCAATACCTAAATCAGACTTAACTTCAAATTTACAATCTTTAAACTTTTCATCATCTGATGAATCAATATAATCCATGAATTTAACAAGACAATTTAAATCATCTTCATTTTTCTTCTAATTTTTTTCTAATACAGATTTATATGGTAACTCTAAACCACTCTTATAATCATTAATATTAATAAAATCTTCATTAATCGTTGAAGGAGTATAATAATCAAATTCAAACAATTCTGTTTTTAAATTTATCATATTCCTTAGTTGAAAGTAATTTAAAATTTCTATCAAAAATAATTAGTATCTGAAACTTTTTAAATTATATTTTTTTCTAATTTCTCATTTAATTCATTAATATATAACATTTTTATCTCTCCATTCCATTATCTTTTTTTCTTTATTAGTTACTGACTTCACAGCATCAATAAAAATCTTGTTCTTTACCATTAACAGCATTACGGTATAAATCATTATCAATTAAATCTTGTTCTAATAAAAATTCATCTAATACATGACAATTAACTTTTTTTATTAGGGTTTTGCCAATCTTCATGAAAAACTATTAATTAAATCACGATGTTCGGCAACAAAACTATTTTTCTAAAAACTATCCAATTCATGGTCAAATAACGTACCATCTAAACATTGTTTTTTTCAAAAATCTTCTTTTTGAAACTACCTTACTAAAACTAGCAAAATCATCAACATATAATCTAAAATGACCTTGTAAATGACTATCACTAAACTCATCATAAGATTTAAATTTTTTTGTGTTACAATATGTTTAAAGTTTTCTATGTTTTCAAGATTTTTTTAAGATAATTATATTCTTCAAACGCAATTTTTTTGTATTAATATCAATATTGTTTAATCTACCATTACAAACATTATCCTTTTTTTAATTAGTGCATATTCATAATTAGTAATATTAACATCTAATTTAATATTGTTATCTTCAGTTTCTTCATGTTTAATTAAAACACCAACTCTATCACGGTCGATTAAATCAACACCGAAAACATGAAAAATCATCATGTCCTAAAAAAAGCATCCTTGGTAATCTATCATTAATGTTACATAGTCTAGCTAAATTCATTTCTCTTTTTAAAGTTTTCAAACAACTTATCATCTTGAACTATTTTCTCGATTTTATTTAACTTGTCAGAATTAATCGAATCCAAACGAACTTCTTCACCATTTTTTTATCTGGTACAGTTGAATATAAAGCCATCTCACCAATCCTAGAAAGCTTACTATTATCTTGATTAATTTTTTTAAATTACTTTCTTCTAAACGTTTTTTTCTGCAATTTCACTTAATTTATATTTTTTTCTTTCATTTTATTATCACCTACTTAATTAATATAACTACATTATAACACAAAAAGCCATATATCCCAAATTAAATTAAATGGGATATACAGCTTCATTATTACATTTCCGAAAAACGCAGAAGATAAGGTATTAAAATATTTTATATTTCTACTATGTTCATCAAATAGTTCAAACTGTTTATCAATAAACTCACCAGATAAACAAGCTTTTTCAAATTCTTCTTTAATAAACGTATCTTTTTTAACTAAATGATCACTATAACCAAATTCATAATGTTCGCTATTACGTTCCATATCATTATTATCGCACATTTGGAATAAAAGTTCACCAGTAAATTCCCAGTTATCTTTTGCTCGTGTAAATCCGTTCATGTTCGTTAAATCTCGACCACTAAGTTTACCATCAAATAACGCATCCATATTTAAAACAGTTGTATATGATTCATTAATTTGTGTTTTCAGATTAACATTATCACCATCATTATCTACAAGGAAAGTTAATTTTGAATTTCTAAGTTTACCACGATCTAATTCAACTTTAAGAGGTGACTCCATATACCCAATCTCAGATACATTAACTTTACAATCTTTAAACTCATCATTTATTTTAAACATTCTTACTATATCCATCTGAGATTTAAAATTGTTAAAATCTTCCACATCTTCCATAACATGATGTATCATTGCTGGTGAATCATCATAATCATAATAATTAATTAATTCAACTTCATTACCATTTTTTTATCAGGAATTGTTGAATATAATGTATATTCACCTGTTAATTCATTAAATAATCGTTTAAGATTATTATCAGCTAATCTTTTTCCCAGTTTCTTCATTTAATTTATATTCTTCTTTAGCTTCATCTTCCATTAATTTTTTTCAATATTCTTACGAGCGATTTCTTCATTTTTTTATCAAATTCAGCTTTTTTTCTTCTAATAATTCATCATATCGATTCTTGTCAATTACACCTTCTTCAATCAGCATATCTTTAACATCGAGATAAGAATCACGACCTTCTTTTTAATATATCATTATATTTTTTTAGATTTACTATGTTCATTAAAAAGTATCTAATGGTTCTTTTTAAAAAAATCTTTTTGTAGATAATTCATCAATACTTAACTTAACTGATGTTTTAGCAGTATCACCAATACTAACCTCTTGAAAAGTTTCATTTATTTCAGGGTGATTGTAATCATCATATATATGTTGCATTGACGTAATAGTTGTATGATGACGATAGTCACAACTATTATCCAACGTCATCTTAAATTCACTTTCAATTTCTTTAAAAGAAGCGAAATCTTGTGTATTTTCATATATATCATCAGTTTCGATATCCTTAAACAATTCCGTTAAATAAAATTCTTGCGAAATACCCTCAAAAAATTCAAAGTCTAAATTGACTTCACCATTATCATCCAAACTAGGAATTATTTTAACATCAGGAAACTCCGTAACCCCTAATAAATCAGGTCTATCTTGTGAAGTTAAAGCAACAGAATAAGGTGGTACAACAACATAACCCTGTTCATTTAATAATCCTTCTGAAGAATAAATCTCATCAACTTTATAACATTTATAGTCTTTATAATTTTTCTTTACATTTTCAATAATTTTTATCTTGTAATTCATATAATTTTTTATCTTCGTTCATAGTTACATCTCCATACCTTTATCTTGTTCTTTTTGTGTTACCGAATTAACAGCGTTAATAAAATCTTGTTCTTTAATTTCAACTGAACCTAAATCATAACCATCAGCAACTTTTTCTGCTTCTGTAATTTTATCAACTTCAGGTAACGAATCTAATAACGAACTATCATTAACAGTTCCCATATTAGCACCCACGTTTTTATGTTTTTCAGCATCTAACATACGCTTTTCCTCCAGCAATACATTTTTTTCATTTAAATATTCATAAGCGTTATCCATATAAAATTTAACATAATTATTATCACGTTCCCAAATCTCTTTATCAAGTATCTTAAGCTCATAATCATCAAAAGCACGTTCTAGGTCAGGATAATCAGTTAAATCAACCCCGCCACGCTTAATAGCTTCATTAACCTCGTTATAAACTTCACCAAAGTTATTACCTATTGAATTAAGTTCTTCGTCATACACACCATCAAATGCTTCTAGTAAATCACCACGGTGAGTATATAAATGGTGTCTCGCTGGATCCGTTTCTAAAGACTCACGCAGTCCTAAATATTTCTCATTATCTAACTTTCAAGAGTAGTTAAAAAATTCGTAAAATCTTTTCCACCACGACCATTTCCTAATAAATAACTACGTCTATCTGAAATAACCATAGTGTATTTATGATCAACTTGTGGTGAGAAGTTTCTACCAAATTCAGATATTTCACCCATTTTATCAAGTTCTTCTAATTTAATTTTATCATCAATATCACTTTTAGCGTAAAACTCCCCGTAATATTGCAGCTTTTCTAATTGTTCTTTAATATCTTTTTTCATAATATCACCTCACATTAGTGTTTAATTGACCAATCACGAGTATTGTTTCGTTTTTGAACATTCTCATTAATCTCAGCAATTTGTTTAGCAAAATCATCTTCACTAAACTCTACTTCAGTTTCTTTATTAAATTCATTAAGTAATTCCACTTCTTCTTCGAAGTTCTCTTGTTTAATATCCTTCTCATGAACCTCGTAAACTTCCTCGATTTCACCTGCACGCTTTTGACCACCTTTTTTATTTAAATTATCTTCAAGATTTTCCACAAAATCTTTTTTAAGTTCATCTTCACGCTCGTCTACATCATAAAAATCAAACGGGTTACGTGTTTTGTTATAGTTTTGTACTTTAGCAAGTTCTTTTCTAGTTAAACGAAGATTTTCTTCAGCGACTGTTGTATCTTTTTTATAGAATCGATCATCATCAATTTGTGCTTCAATCATTTTTTCACTAGCACTAAGAACCTGTTCATAATGCTCTTTAACACGTTGTTTTGGCGTAACTAATGTATACTTATCTTCAAGTTGAGTTTTCTTACTCATAAGCTCTTCTCGTCTAGCGTTAAGTTCTGCTAACTCACTATCAATATTACTAATAGTATCAACATCACGCATTACACCAACCATCTCGTTACGTTTTAAACTATCCCCGTCACGAAGTGTTTGCCAGAATACCGTAACACCAAGACCAACTGATCCGCCGTATTTACCTAAAAACGTATCACGAGAACTATCAAGAATTTCTTCATATGATTTATTTTGGTTATAACCATCAATTACTTTACGTCTTTCCTCTGGTGTACATTCGTGATAGAATTTTGCAAATTCTGTTGTGTCTGCTGGGATTTCCGACTCACGAGCGTGTTTTTCTCGTCTTTTTAGTTCTTTTTGGTTTTGGTTTGTCTTTTGTTTTGGATTTTTTTCCTCTGGCTGTGCTTGCGTTTGGCTGTTCTCTTTTGCTTGAGCTTGCCCTTGAACTTTCCCATTTAACTGATTTCTCAAAATCGCATTTTCCTGACGTGCTTTTTCAAGTTCTACTTTTAAGTGATTAAGTTCAGCAGATGTATAATCACGATTTCTTGTTGGAGCAAGTGGTCTACTAATTCTAGCACCCTCTTTATCTAAATCACTGTTTCCAATAAATAGTTTAGATAATTTTGGAGGATTTTGTGCAAATTCACGTCCTTTTCTATACCAAGAAATCATTTTCTGAACTGTTTTTACTTTCACTTTTTTTGCATATTCTTTAAATTTATCTTTTTGAATTTTTTTAACTGTTTTTAACACTTGTTTTAACAGTTGTTTTTTTCCAATATCATATAATGTATCTGATAATGTAGGACCAAACGCTTCACGTCTTAAATCACGTGCTTTTTTATATTTAGCTACACTACCTTTAACTTCTTTAAAAATAAGCCAATTTCAATTACTTCCTTTCAATCAATTATTATAAGTTGATTATATCATAGAAAATAATTTTTGACAAAATAAAAAAAAACGAAGATTAAAAAAATATAATCTTCGCCAAAAAAAAGAAAAGAACTACTTGCAAAAAAAGTAGTTTAACGACTTGCTTAGGTCGCATTCTGTGTAAATAAATATTTAATTTAAATCGCTAAATGAAACCTTTAAACAAGCTTCATAAAACTTGGTATAGATTAATTATATAAAATAATCAAAAGTCATATACCTCTAAATTAAGATCTTATAGTTAGAGTATAATCTATATATTCAGAGTATATCATAATTAAGTCGAAAAAGTCAAACAAAAAAAGCCTAATTAATTTAACTTAAACCCTCCAGACTACAAAAAGATTGTTAAATTAACTAAACTAGTAACAAATATTATTAAATCTATATATTATTTTAACATAAAAAAATGGGAATTAGTCAAAAAAATCTCAAAATAAATAAGCAGTTTTAAGACTTACTTAGGTCTAAAAAAATAATCAAAAAGGAATATATTTAATTTGAAAAAAAATGTTAAATTAGGTTGGTTTTTTTATTTTTTTCAAATCTATAAGCAGTTTAATGACATGCTTAGGTCACTTTGTAAATAAATCTTTAATTTAAATCGCTAAATGAGGAGCTAAAAAAAACTTCTCATAAAACTTGGTATGTATTTGAGTGTTTTTGTATCGTTCAAAATTAACATACCTCTAAATTGCTTAAGTCTAATTGTTCATACCATAATGATATCATATTAAAAAGATTTTTGTCAAGACTTAATTCATAAAAAAATAATAAAAAAAGAAATAACATTATTTTTGTGTTAAATAACATTATTCCTTCATTATGCACAATTTTATTAATTATTAATTACTTGAAGATTCTCTTAATTTCTTGTTTTTCATCTTTTAATTTATTGTAATTATCTTTAAGCTTAGTTACTTCATCTTGAAGTTTGTTATTATCTTCTTTTTACCTTAATATTTTCATCTGTTAATTTTTTCGATATCTTTTTTTAAGTGTATCTAATTTTTTTGTACTTTCTTCCGTTAGAGATTTCTTTTTCTTTTTCTAACTTGTCGTTATAATCTTTTTCCATTTCATCACGAGCTTGTTTTTTAGCTTCTTCAAGTGCTTCTTTTTGTGCAATTTTTTGTTTTTCTTCCATCTCTTGTTGTTTTTTTCTACGACTTTCTATTGTTTCTTTAGTTAATTCATTTTTCTTATCAAGTTCTTCTTGAGTTAATTTTTTTTGTTCAATAGCTTGCTGTTTTGCTACTTTGGTGTGCGAAATATAACCACCAATAATACCACCTAATGTAGTTAACGTAACAGCAATACCAACTACCCATATAATTATTTTCTTACGAGCATCTTTCTTACGTTTTTCCTCATGTTCTTCATCTGTCATGTCTAAATCATCTTCGTAAACATCATTTAATCTTTTCTTTCTTTTAAATAAATTCATTCAAAATTTTTCCTTTCTTTATAAAATACGAACTCCCATAAGCGAACTTTCCGTAAAATTACCTACAGCACGAGAGTCCTGACTCACATCACGGTTATCACCCATTACAAAGTAATACCCTTCAGGTACAATTGTATCAAAATTAACCACGTTAAACTGATGTACCCTATTCTTATCCAAATAACTTTCTTCATACTTAACATCATTAATATACAGTACACCATCTATTACTGTTACTTTATCACCAGGAAGACCAATTACACGTTTAACAATATTCTTACTCTCCCCACCGTCAGTAAGTCTCTCTTTAAAAACAGCTATATCAAATCTGTTTACTTTCTCTTTTTTAAGAAGTATAAACTGTCCATCTTCAAGTGTTGGTTGCATTGACGGTCCATCTACTTTAACTAGTGTGAAATTAAGTCTAAGTATCATTATTATTGTAAGTATAATCAAACCAATCGTAATATCCGTTATAGGTGAATGTAATTTCTTATGATTATATATACTAATTTCTTCTGCGTCAACACCCATTGCTTCAGCTAATTCTTCATTTCGTTTCTTTAAAAATTCTTCATCTTTTTTTCTATTAAAAAATCCCACGAACGTACCTCTTCCTTCTTTTTTATTTTTATATTCACTATTATATCACGAAAAGTATTAATATGTCAACAAAATCTAATTGAAATAAAATTAAAAAACTAGTCTAAATTAAGACTAGTTTAAAAACATTAACCACGATAAGCTGATGTGTTAGGAAGTTTTTTAACAACTTCTTTTGTTACCTCTTGTTTTTTAACTTCTTGTTTTACAGTTGCTTTTGGTTTTTCTTTGTAGATATCTTCAACAACTTTACCTGTTCCGTATTCCGTTTGTTTATATCGTGGGAATTTTTTAGGATCGTTTAAAGGATTTTCATCTTTGTTTGCACGACCTTCTTGGTTAGTTTTTAAATCTTCACCATCTAAAACACCGTTTTTATTAACATCTTCTTGTTTATATTCAACTGAAGGTACATTAGTGAATTCAGCTAATGCGTATGTTGAAGGTATTGCAACAAGAGTAACAACAAAAGCACCTAATATTGATTTTTTTAGCATATTTACTTTCCAAAAATTACAAAAAAATTCTTGTAATCCCTTTCTTCTTTAATTTAATAATATTTTATCACAATTCTAATTAAATTACAAGCATTAAATTAATAATTATTGAACAAAATAGATAAAAAAATTACATGAATTGGATAAAAATAGGTACAACTTGACAAAATTTGGACAAATTGGACAAAATTACCTTCATTTGGACAAAATTTTTAAAAGTGTCCAATGTTGTTATATCAACGTTTTTAAGCACTTTTGGACAAATTGGACAAAATGGACAACATATTTGAAAAAATCATTTTAAATTTATTAATTTTTTCTAGTGACTTTTATCAGAAAAAGTGTCCAAAGTGTCCAAAATGTCCAAACCCCGCTCTAGGACTGGTGTAGAGAGTTTGGACAAAATTATTTTAAAGTGTCCAAAAATGTCCAAAGTGTCCACGAATTTTATGTCAGTTTGATATAAAGAATTTAAACAACAAAAAAAGAAGATCAATTAATGACCTTCTTTAATTTAATATTAGTTTAGAAAAACCCACCGTAGCAAGTTCTCTGATTAATCTGCACTATTATTATAGCAAAATTATTCTTAATTGTCAAGCTAATTTAAATTCTATCGTTAATTGATTCAACATATTCATTTATAGATTTCAATTCACTTTTAACTTCACGCATTTGTTCAACCATATTCATTTGGCTTCTAAGTACCGAATTCATTCTATCAAGAACCATATCAGGTTCAGAATACGTCATATCATAATCATCTAAATAGTTTTTTTAATAGCTAAATTAACTATATCATTCATTGACATAGATTTATCATTAGCAAGCGTTGATAATCGTCTTTTTAGTTCTGTCTGTTAATCTAATTTGTAAACTCTCTGTACGTTTTTTTCATCTATTTCACCTCACTATCTTTATTAATTGATTCTAGAAATTCATAGTCTTCTTTACTTATTTGAATCACATCACCTTTTTTTCATTTGTTAATGTTACTTTTTTCAAAAAGTCTTCATAATCTAATTTAAAAAAATTTGAGGATTATATTTACTTATATTTTTCATTTACATATCTATATTCCTTTGGAAGTTTATCAATAACTACTTTTTGATCCATTAACTTCAATATATTCAGAAATTTCATATAGTTTTACTTTTTTTCTATATGCTTGATTAAATAACGTGCATAGAAAGCTAAACAGACAAAAAGAAAACCCACATATCAAACCTAACCATTCAGGAAAATCATAATTAAAAAAATATTTCCAAAAAAACCTTTCAAAACCAACATGATTAACAAAACAATAACTGATACTGTGTACCAAATAGGTGGTTTTATTCTTTTTATATATCATATTAATGCACCCCTTTCTTTTTAAAAAAATTTAATATCTTCTTCACTTAATTTAATTTTTTTCCACCGTCTTCTGCAACTAAATAACTAGCTTCATAATATTTATCTGTTTCAAATTTAAAAAAATATTTTTTTCATAAGATTTTTGGTTCTTTACCTGTTAAAGATTTTTACAAAATAATATTTACCATTATCTTTATTAGGATCAAGCACATCAATAATTACTTTATCGCCATCTACTTTAATTTTTATCACTAATAGTAGATAATGAAGTTTGTTTATATTCAACATGTTCTTTTTGTTGATGTATAACCACAAACCCCACAAAATACAATAAATATTCCAAACATCAAACTAAGTAAATATAAAGGATTGAATTCATCTACAACCATCGCAATGATACCGAAAAAAATCAATACCCCACCTATAGCAGCAATTTGAGTGACATCACTATATGATATTAAAGGTACATTTGTTACAACTTTTTTTCGAATAACATATTATTTCGACCCCTTTTTCTTTCAAATATTTAATATCTTCTTTTTGATAAATTGTAATAACTACCATTTTTCTTTAATTAATTTACCAGATTCATATAAATCGCTATATTCAAATTTAAATATTTGACGACTATCTCTATTTGCTTTTCGTTTTCCAAATTCACTATCATCATTAGAGTACTCATGATACCCATATGGTTCATCTAATTCATTAATTACAACTTTCTCACCGTTAAACGTTATTTTATTATCAATTTTAGATAATGGTACTGTATTTGAACGATAGTTACCACTAGTTGCCATCATAAATGTTACAACTGCACTTATTAACGTTAAAACCATTAATATAACCGTAATAAAACATCCGCAATCTTCGTCTAACTTACTAGATGATTCAACCACTACTGTCTTAAACCATAAAACAGTTAATATTATTAATAATATTGTTAAAATTAAATATATTACCGAATAATTTAACCAACTAATTCCATATAATTTTACTTTTTCTAGTTCATATATCATTTTATTTCACCCCACGTTCTTTTAAGAATTTCGTATCATCATCACTTAATTCGTATTTACGACCATATTTATCAATCAAATAACTAACATTATATGTATTATCTTCTTCAAAAAAATTAGTACTTGTTTTTTTCCTGACCATTTAAAAATATCTTCATCATAACCAATTCGATTACCTTTTAAATCTTTATAATAATAATTTTTCAGGTAGTTTATTAATCATTACTTTATTACCCTCAACTTGTATAATAGAATCAATTTGTTTTTAACCTGGCATCTTGATATTGACCACGACTTAACTGAATAAAAAAATGAAATTAAGAAAACAAACATTATAATCCCCCATGAAATTGATAACCGAATATAATTATTTATTCTGTCCATAATTCCATATAATATACCCCTATCACCAAAATCAAACAACCAAATAAGTACTAAACCCCATGTTATTATACCTAATGGTAATGATATTATCATTGTATAATATAATATGTTTGAAAATAGATCCATATATGTAATCATTTAACGCACCCCACGTTCTTTTAAGAATTTCGTATCTTCTTCATTTAACTTAATCAAATGACCGTTTCTATCTATTAAACGATCTTCATTATAAAAATCACTATGAGAAAATTCGAATATATGTTGTTCATTAGCATTTAATGTGACATTTATTTCATCAAGTTTTTTAAATCGGTAATTTTCAGGTAATTTATCAATAGTTACTTTATTATCTTGCACTGTTATCACATTTGACAATTCAGACAACGGTTTTACTTTCGTATTATCTGTCCAAGACCCAACCCAAAACCATAATCCAACTAATGCACATAGCATAATCACTAACAATCCTAATACTAAATTAACGAACTTACTGTAAATTATATTTCGCCAGTTAAACAAAATAATAATTATAAATAATGCTATTGTTATAAGTATAGCAAAAGCAATAACTTCTCTTGTTAACCACGGCAAACCTAAATAATATATTCGTTCTGTATATTCTATCATTTAATGCAGTCCTTTCTTTTTTTCTTATTTATGTCATAATTATATCACACTTTATCTTAGAGTGTCAAGTATTTTTGTTAAGTTATTATATCAAATTAATATAAGAAAAAAATCCTTAAAATAATCAATTTGGACAAATTGGACAAAATTACTTTCATTTGGACAAAATTTTTTTAAAAAGTGTCCAATGTTGGTATATCAACGTTTTTAAGCACTTTTGGACAAATTGGACAAAATGGACAACATATTTAAAAAAGTCATTTTAAATTTATTAATTTTTTTCTAGTGACTTTTTATCAAAAAAAGTGTCCAAAGTGTCCAAAAATGTCCAAACCTATTGATACGACTGGGATAGAGAGTTTGGACAAAATTATTTTTAAAGTGTCCAAAATGTCCAAAGTGTCCACGAATTTTATATCAATTTGGTATAAGGTTTCAATTAGTGGTTTTTTAAACTATATTTAATTAACTAAAAATGATACTCCTAAAAAGACAAAAAAAGAAGATCAAATTAATGACCTTCTTTAAAATAAGAAAAAAATATACATGGAAAAAAAGAATAAATATATTATTCACTTTCTCATAGTAGTTTTTATACCAATAACCACTATATTTATATTACTACAAATTCTTTAATATGTCAACAAAAAAAGAGGTCATAATGACCTCATGGTAAAAACTAATTTAATAAAAAAATATAAATTTAATATAATTAAAATATAAATATTAAACATTAAGAAAAGGACTGCTAATAGCAGTTATGTTTATATTATATCATAAGAAAAAAATAATTTGTCAATAGAAAAAAATAAAAATTTAAACAATAAAAATAAGCAGTTTAAAGACTTACTCAGGTCATTTTAAGAAAGGTGAATGTTAGATATACCCACCTATGATTCACAGCTAAATATATATTATCATAAAATTAACCACTTGTCAATAGAAAAAAAGAGGTTTAAAAAAACCTCTAAAAAAACTTTTATCAAATATTTTTTTAAACCTTATTCAAAAAAATTAATTAAAACAAAACAAGCAGTTTTTAAGACATGCTTAGGTCTTCAGAAAGGCACACAATCGACATCCCTCAGCGTCCCATCGCCACAGCTTCCTCATCGCCCACTTATTATATTATCACAAATCAAATTATTTGTCAATAGATTTTTCAAAAAAATTAACAAAAAAAATAAGCAGTTTTTAGACTTACTTAGGTCTTTTTTTTCTGTAAACAGCATCAGATTAAGCTTCGTTCTCGACTTTCGTACGTTTAGATTCATCAACTTGTGGACCTTTACCTGTTAATGTAGGAAGTTCACCGTAGTATTTAGCAAGTTCTATTCCTTTAGTTTCTGGAGAATAATTACCTGCCCAACTAATCACATTACCGTCTTTATCTTTCATAGTCATAGTGAACTGATAAACATCACTAGAATCACTGTTATATACTTTAATATTATCAATAGTAAAACCTACTTTAATCATTGTATTAAGTGAAGTCATTGAACTACGATTTGTCACAGTAAATACTGGTTTAGTTGAGTTCACATAATCTCCGTTTTCTTTAGCAACTACATCAAATTGTTTAGTTACTTCATCTACAACATTTTTAGCTTCTTTTTCAGGTACTACCGAATCACCTTTTTCTAAAGCTTTATTAGCTTCTTTTTCTACAGCAGCAGTATCTTTAGTATCTTTTTTAGCTTCTTCTTTTGGTTTTTCTTCTTCTTTTTTCACTTCATCTTGTTTTTGTTCATCTTGTTTTTGTTCAACTTGCTCGGATTTATTTTCTTGTTTTTGTTCTTCTTGTTTAGGTGCTTTTGCAGAAAATACCATCCAAATAATTCCACCAGCTACAGCTATTACAACAAGAATACCAACAACTTTCATCATTTTATTAATCCAAGCAACTTGTTCGTGATCTTCATCGCCTTCATCAAATTCAGGATCAAATTCTTTTGATTCATCATATTCTGTTTCCCCGTCAAATTCAGGATCGTATTCTGTAGAATCACCACCTTCAAATTCATTATTTGACTCTTGTTCATCAAAATCATCTTCTTCATCTAAATTAGATAAATTAACTGCACGTTTTTTCTTTTTCGGCATATCATCAACATCTAAGTTACTTAAATCAATACCTCCACCATCTTCATATTCTTCTTCAACTTGTTTTTTCTTTTTAAAATTAAACATTTAATTTTTCCTTTCTATCATTATAATTACAATATCCATTATATCTGATTACTTGCTGAAAGTCAATTAATTTTTTTAAAACAACTACAATCCAAATAACGAATAACCCAACGCTATTATTCTTTCAGGGTATATCATAGCTAAAACCACCTGTGTAAAAATCAAAATCCCAAAAACTGTATTGCAAATTAAATTCTTTAATCGATTATCTTCGTATTCGTCATCATCTTCACCAATTGGTATATGACTTTTTAATTTGTTCTGGTAATTTCTCTATTTTTGATTTTTTAAATGCTTTTTCTAAATCTAAGTTTTTCAAATGCAAGTTTTCCATTTTCTTGTCCTTTCTTTTTTTAAAATCTAACCATCAAAACGATGAGCAATTAAATGAGATACTTTTAGGTTGTGTTATATTATTCTCATCATCAGAATCGTATCTATAAGTCATTAATAAACCATCACTATCAATTGTTATTTTTTTGAAAATGTTTTTTTCTACTATTGATTTTATTTTTGTTTTCTTGAACTTGTTTTTTTACTTTACTCAAATCCAAATTCTTTAAATGCAAGTTTTTCCATCTTATTGTCCTCTAACTACTATTTAAAGAAATTTTTTTCATTTCAGAATTAGTTTTTAATTTTTCTTACTCATTTTTCGAAGCAACTTCTTTTAACTCTTCACTTTTTCTTTTTGTAATAACTCTACTTTGTCAGCTGTATCATCAATATTAAGTTCATTTTAAATTAATTGGTTTTTGTCTTTTTTTAACTTTAATATCACTAACATCTTTCTTTTCTTTTTTTCTTAGTTACTTTTTTTCACTTCGGTGATGTTTTTTCCGAAGGTTTTTTTAGATTTCGTTTCTTTTTTTAGGTTTCTTTTTGTTTTTTTAGTTTCTTGTTTTGGAGTTTCTACTACCTGTGACGCACTCCTAAAAACTCTCTATCTATTATAAGTTTAATTCTTATAAGTTTTTTTCAAGTGCTGTTTGAGCATCTTCACTTTGATTAAGAACTAATTTAAAAAAATCTCAGAATGTGTTAATTTACGCCCTAACCGTAGATGTATCAAAGAATTTAATAATATAATCTGGGATATTTTTTTAAACCCTAAATGAAAAATGGTGTATTAATTTCTTCATAATTATGATCTTCTGAATAACTGTTATAAAGAGCTATTGTTTGTGTTATGTTAAGTCCGTACTGACTACCTGTAGCGTGTAATAAAACTAGTACATCTCTATAGAATATACTAAGTCCATACGGTGTAGATTTTTTTAATTTTTCAATTTGTCCAAATTTTGAATTTATATTATAGTGTAATGTGTTACCCATAAATTTCTTCCTTTCTTTTAATCGTCCACTCATTATAGCAATATCTCAAACTATTGTCAAGTGAAAACATATTTTTTTTGTTCTCACTAGTTGTTCTACCCTATCGTTCCCATTAGTTGTACTACCTTAGTGTTCTACATAGTTGTTCTACATAGTTGTTCTACATAATCGTTCTAACCTGTTGTTCTAGCCTATCGTTCTATATAGATGTTCTTGTTAAAAACTGAATTCTTTTAATTTATTAATTGATAATAATAATTAATATCATATACTAGTTATATCTTATCGTTCCCACTAGTTGTTCCACATAAGCGTTCTACATATTTGTTCCCACTAACTGTTCTACATAATCGTTCTACATAGTTGTTCTACATTATCGTTCCCACTAGTTGTTCTATATAATCGTTCCCACTAAGTGTTCTCCCTTATCGTTCTCCCTTATCGTTCTACATAATTGTTCCCACTAGCTGTTCCCACTTATCGTTCTCACTAGTTGTTCTACCTTATCGTTCTACATAGTCGTTCTACATAGTCGTTCTACATAGTCGTTCCCACTAGTTGTTCCCACAAAAATAAAAAAGTAATAAATTTGTAACACAAAATCATTGACAACCCAACACTTTAATGCTAAACTATTATTACGAATTAAAAAAAAAGAAAGGAATACTACATCAATGAACAAGAAAAAAGGTATAGATTTATCAACAATAAATGCTGATGATACACCTATTTTAAGAAAACGACAAAAAAAACGATTAGTTGAAGAAAAAAAAGAAGACCATTCTTCTACTACTTCACCTATCGATACATTACAAAATATTAAAGCAAATAACGAAAAAATAGAACTTGGTAAAGCTGGTGAAGTTGTAGAGCCTGATGAAGATGTTATCATAGAAATGTTTGAAGACATAATTCCAGAAACAACTCCAGAAGAACCAGAGGAAACCGAAGCTGAGGGTGAGCTACAAGAATTTGATCCAGAGTACATCTTAGTTGATGATATTGAAAATACTCCACTTGAAAACCTAACTGAAATACCTAAAGAAAAACCTAAAAAAGAAGGGTTATTTAAACAACTAAAACAAGAGTTTAAGGAAATGTCTAAAGGTACTAAGATTTTCGGTGCTATTTCAATTTTATTATCACTTGTATTTCTAGCTGTAGGTCTTTTCTTCTACCACAAAACAACTAAACAGGTAGCTGAGCCACAGCAACCACAACAACAAGTCGAACAACCTCAAACTCAACAGCAACCTATCCAAGATGATAAATCTGAAAAAGATAAGTTACAGGAAAAATTAGAAGACTCTGTTAAATCAGTTAATACACCTACTAAAGTTACGACAGAAGAACTATTTGGTGGTTATATCTTAGGTAGTACAACTTATTACCCTGATGATCCACAAAAACTTTATATTGACTTTACTATTAAAGCACCTAAAGAAAAACAACCTCAAGCAGATGATGAAACAGCTTTAAAAATACTTAAAACACTAAAATCTACATTACCTAAGATTAATGATACGATTGAAGTAAAAGACAAATCAAAAGTGACTATGGAAATCTATAAACAAAAATCAGAATATCAAACTATTCTACTTTATGACGGAGTTCCATTCGCTTATGTTTCAACAGATAAAGACCTTGTTTCAACTAACCATGTAACTGGTGAATATATCTCAAAAGTTGCTAAAGATGCTTAATAAAACATTAATATATTAAGGATATCAAATTAATGATATCCTTTTTAATTTTTATCCTAAAAAGAGTCTCCAGAAAAAAACTCGTCTTAATATACAGAAGTTTCCAGAAAAAAACTTCTCCGAACTTATTAAATTAATACACTACGTGGTAATTTATTTTTTAAAAATTCATTACCTTCGGTATTTTTATTTAAAAAAATTAATTACAAGGTAATTTATTTAAAAAAATTAAATCTACATGGTATTTTTTTATAAACAAAGAACCTACCATAAGTATTTTTTTATTAATAATCTTCATCATACTAATGTATATTTATATAAACTAATCCTACCCCTGAACATTTTGAAGCTCCACTTTCGTAGGTAATCTTCTGGTCACATTCCCCTTCTAATACTAATAGATTAACTTCACAATCTACTGAGCATTATTCCCTATTTAATAGCTGCTTAGGGTTCTGTGCTCCTATTTCTAATAGAATCGCTTCTAGGTATAATACTACTCGATTCCTAATCGACTTTCTAAAGGGAATATTTAACTCTATTTTCAATGACGATCTTCTTAAAATATTAAAACCTTAAAAACAACTTAAAAGACTCATTAAATATTGTTCTTTTAACTAGAGTTAAAGCTTTCGGGCGTAACGAAATTCTTACCCTAAAATCGTTCCAATAACTTCCCCCAATTCAAAACTCTAATAAAAAACACTTTTAATAACCTTTTCCCAGTTTTTTTTAATTAAATAATTCCTAAAATGACAAAAAAAAAGAAGCGGCTTCAAACAACCGATTCCCTTCACAGAATTTCCGATGACCATCATAAAATTTTCGATTCTTAACATAACTGGTCCGTTAAAACAACAGATTCTCACCTAAAATTACCGAACTCATCTACAAAATTTCTGAACCACAAAATCACCTAACCCACAAAACCAACCTAAAAACTCATTAAAAACGTTGTTATTTTAACATTTTATTAATCCTATTACAATAACATCTTCACCCATCTCAAAACTTCAAAATAAAATGACACGTTTAAACACCCCTAGAATCGTTTTACACCTCTTTCTGGTGTAGTTACCTTAGAACTCTCACGAAACGCTTCAGAGGGTATCAGAAACATCTAATTCAGGTAAATTTAATTTAAAACCTTTGACGCAATTTCTTAAATTAAAATCCACCTTTAATAGATTCGACTAGCGTCTACAAATGTAGTTATCTTAAAAGTGTTAATATAACAATGTTTTTTGAACTTTTTCCCTAATCATCGTGATTCTACGAATCACTTAAGTTCGCATCTTCGTATGCTCACAGCTAGGTTTCCCTAGTACCCTTATACTTGAAAATATTAATTTAATAATATGTTTGGGAGGTTTTCCGCTATGGATTCTGTTAAACCATGGGTTAAATTCACGCAAGAGTATAACCAAGGTAAGTTTTCTTACTACAAAAAATCTTATAAAAATCACGACTACTATGTTGTAATGAATCACTTATTCGTACTATGTGGTTATGTCGAAGATACAATTTCAAAACCAAAAGAGGGTCATTTCTTTGATCCATATGAACATGATTTAGACGTACATGGTGGTGTCTCTTATGACGGAAAAGCTTACTTCAAACCTAGTGACAAACGACACTTTATAGGATTTGATTGCGGACACGCTTGTGATAAAGTACCTAAATTATCTTACTTTGGTGAAAATCTACCATGGCGAAATGAAAAATACGTTGAACGCAATTGTCGAAAACTTATTAATCAACTAATTAAATTAAAAGAGGTAAAATAACATGACTACAACTCACTACTTTATTCAACAACCTACTGAACAGTTCTACAAAGAAGAATATACTGTATTCAAATCTTTGGAACAACTTCATAAATACAACAACATTGAATCTGGTTCTAAAATATTTGCAATTGAAATTAATCACAAATTCCAAATCATTGGTGAACCTATTGAAATTACTGAACGTTAATAAAAAAAGGGCGTTAATTATGAATACATTTATCGAAATGATTATTGGTTGTACTTTCATTGGATTAATTATTTTTCACAGGAATAATGGCAATAAAATATAATCCTGTATCTTTACAATTAAAAAGAACTTGATGATAAAAATTCAAACTCTTGATAAAGAGATTGCTTATCACAAAACATTAAGACAATTATCTAATAAATAAATTAAAGGAGATTTAATCATGGAAACATTTATTGAATTTATTAAAGCACTCGCTGGAGGTTTTATGATACTCTTACTAATATTCATGGGCGGTTACGCTGCTGGTGGGTTTTGGAAAGATAATGATAAAAAAATAAAACATCATGAAAAAAATTAATAAACATTTACATTAAACGCTTTTTTTAAATACTTTGTTGGAAGAATACTTTACATAACTAACTTTAAGTTAACTGCCCGCTTCTTCCAAATGTTTAACATTTACAAACTATTTAAAAAAATCTACACAGGAGGTAATTAAAATGAACACAACTGAAACAACTCATAATTTTTATTGATAGATTAAATGAGCAACAACAACTTGAACGAGAAATTTTTTTGAGTTCGTTAAATCAATCAAGATTAAAAAAAATGCTACATTAGACAAATTCCGTTCAAATTTTATTAATCTATATGCTAATTATACGTTCTATGTACCAAATCGAAATAATTACTTAAAACTATTTGTTTCACTTATTAATTACCTTCAAAATGCTGAACTCGGTGACAACATTAAAGATATCCCTTGGTTTAATAATGATAATCACCCAACGAATTTTTGAAGAAAAATATGAATTCAATTTTTATTGATAAAAAGTTTTGGTAATGAATCAACAAGAATCATTACTTTGAAATTAACATTAACTGTTGTTAATAATCACTTACACGCTATTACATTAAACTAAAAAGGAGAAAACAATGTCAAAACAACAAGAAATTTTAAACCTATATAACCAACAACGTGACGATTTAAAAAAACTACTGAAGACGAAGCTAAAAAAATATTTATTATCTATCGCTCAAGATGATAATGTAAAACAATTTATTAATAGATTTTTTTCGAAATGAAAAATGATATACTTGACTTTAATGAGCATTTCGAATCATTATTAAATTTTTGAGTTATTTAACATTAAAATTGGTGATAAATTAAACAAAGATAATTTAATGTACGAAGTTGTTGAAAATACAACAGATGAAGATGAGATAACACACGCTATTTTTTTGAAATGCCTTTAACATTCAAATTTAATGATTACATTTTAATCGTTTTTAAATTTATTTGTTAAAACTAATAAAGACTTAATTATTTCTGAAATTATGTTCGAAGAATATAATTCATTTAGTGCTTAAAAAAATGAGGTGAAAACAATGCTTAACAAAAACTATATTCCTAAAAGTCTATTTATCTAACTTATTTAAGTTTCTTGGAGTTGTTTTTAACTCTACAACTACTTTACTGTTTTTTTCTTTTAATCAAACCTACGAGAAATCTAATTTCTTAATCTCATTCATATGTGGTCTACTTTATATGACATCACGTAGACAACAAACCTACGATGAAGCGGTGCTTTTTAACTAAAAAAATATAACAGTCTAATTAACGAAAAAGATAACCTAGATGAAATAACGAAAAATTAAATAAAAGAGGTGAATAATAATGGCTAAATTTATTAAAATTGATGATAAACTTATTAATATCGATAACATAGATTTTATAGAAACAGTAGATTGTATAAAAAAATAGAGAATATACAAGAATTCTATTTCAAGAACGGTTCATTTATTCTAACCTAACATTAGATGAAGTCTATAAATTAATCGAAGACGCTTCTAAAAACTAAGTTCTTTTAATCCAACTAACGCAAATTCTACGAATTTGCTAACGGCTCGCCTTCACCTGAGCCTTTCGTTAGGTTAGCACCTAACACCCTTTCATTTTTGAAAAATTTTTAAAATATATTAAAGTGAGGTACTTAATTATGACAAACAAAATCGCTATCTATGTTGACGGTTCTTTTAAAACTATTAATGAACACCAATTAATCGGTTCTGCTTACGTAGTTGTTAATCCTGACGGTTCAACTGTAGAACGTAAAGTTGCCAAAGAATATGAAGCTGGTACTCATTCTTGGAATGTTACTGGTGAATTGAATGCTGTATATGGTGCAGTGGCTTACGCTTTACAAAACAACGTTCCTGAAGTTAATATTTACCACGACCTTGAAGGAAGTGCTCACTGGGCAAATAAAACTTGGAAAGCTAAAAAACCTGAAACACAAAAATATGCTAACTACATTAATCGTGTACGTAACGAAAAAGGTTTAGTTATTAACTTTATCCATGTTAAAGGTCATTCTGGTGATATGTTTAACGAAGTTGCTGATAAATTAGCTGGTGAAGCTATTGATGAATATGCTATCGCCAACGACTTATATCCAACAATGCAAATCGAAGAAACTACTCAAGAAACAGAGTTAGAAGTAATCGATATGTTCTAAGACCCCCGTTTTAGGGGGTTTAACCCCCTTTTAAAGGAGTTTTATTATGTACATCATACTACCATTTCACGCAAATCATAACTCGCATGCAGTCGAAGTCTATTCTAAAATTAAGGATATTCCTTTTCCAACCAACGTACCTGTACGTTGTTATCGTCTTAATAAAAAAATTTATAATGAGTTAGAGCTTAATTACTACAATATTCACAAAGATTACTCACACTCTGTTACTCTACCACACTTTCAAATAGCTTATGAAGTGCCTATCTATAAACACGAACTTCATAAAAAATTTAACGTTTCTAAAACTGAACTTATCGCTATTTACGAAAATCACGTAGAAGAACTTAATTATCTATCGGATAATGCTATTCTTTTACTTTGGAAACTTAAAATACACCCTGAAATAATTGCTAATAGTAAATTATCACATCTTTTAAAATATTAAGGAGGTTCTTATGATTACTACTGCAACTCACCGCTTCAAATCAGCAAAACAAACTCATTCTTTACTTGAAAAATTAAATGAAAATGTCGAATTTTACGAACATTATCTACTAAATAATACTAAAAAAATCCTATAATTAAAAGAGTTTATTAAGGACTTTATCAACAATAAAGATTATAATGGTTCGTATTATTACCATATCGCTATATTTTTATGCTTATGAATTTGATAAAATCGAACTTAATAAACCTGTTCCTGAATCACTTAATATTGATTTAAACGGTAATTCAATAATCGCTTTTAGTGCGAATATGGCTTTAAACAACCCATTCACATCAACTTGTGAATCTCTTTGGTTCGGTTGTGATAATAACACCGAAAATAATTGTATCACAAGTATTTCTTATACAAAACATAATAAAAAATAAAGAGGTAACATTATGTACTTATCTGAAAATACGTTCAAAGAACGTGCTTCTTATATTATGAACTCATATAACGATTTATATGAACTTACTAAACCCATTGAATCTAAACTTAGTTCAAATATTCAGGATAAAGCTATAGAACGCTTCTTAACTGATTTTATTGATTTTAAACAATACCAAATAGATTATATTAGTAAAATTTCTAGCTTTTTATTTACTTGAACTACACAAAAATTAAAATAGGTCAAAAAAATTCCGTTTGCTTTTAAAAAGAGTACTTTAATTCTAAAAAAAGCTATTTCTTTTTACTGTATATACTGAAAATTACGACTTTTTCTTTATCTAACCATACTCTTTGGATTTATCGTGATGATAATAACAACATCATAGATATTGATTATTCTAAAATCGTTATGGAAGAAACTTCTAAAATCCAAAGTTTATTTCTTTAATTTTAACCACCCTTCACGCAAATTCTACGAATTCGCTAACGGTACGCCTTTAGCTCCCCTTTCGTTAGGTTAGCACCTAACACCCTTATAGTTTTGAAAAAAATTATTAAAAATAAATTGAGGTTCTAATGGAGGATAAAAAAAGAAAATGAAAATTACTGTTAAACCATCTTACAAATACAAAATGTCTAAAGATGAATTACAAGACTACCTTAAAATGAAAAAATCTGGTGCGTCTAAAACTAAAAATGGTCGTGCTTATTCACGTAAAAACTATAAAATAAATTATTAATAGAGGTTTTCTCATGAAAAATAACAACGATAACCTATTAATCCAAATTATCATCTCTACTATCCTTGCCTTTGGTGCAGGGTACTTATTTGCTGAAATTTTTCTTTAAAATTTTAGTTTCCTTCTCACCCTTAACGCAAATTCTACGAATTCGCTAACGGCTCAATTTCACCTGAGCCTTTCGTTAGGTTAGCACCTAACACCCTTATAATTTTGAAAAAATTATTCAAACAGTCTAATGACGTATTAACTAAATAAGTATCCAATTTAGTGTATATTCTGAAAAATTACATAATGAATTATTAGAACATATGGTAAATCCTAAAAGAAAAAATATACAAATATAAATGTAAATCATGATGAAATATATTTTTTTATATATTTTGGATTGTATAGAAGGTAGTCGCAGTCACCTCAAACCTGTTTGATATGATTTTAAATAATCCGCTGTCAAAAGAATTGGAAAAACAAATTCTTTAGAATTTGGAAAAGTTTAAAAACTTTAAGTTTTTAACTAACTGTCTCATCAGATAAACTATCTTGTAACGCTTATTGTGCTTAGATGACATTGTGGCTTGGCACATTTTTGTCATGTCCACAAACAAGATTCGAAGCGGTTGATACGTGCTTAGATTGTTTGAATTACAAACATTGACCTGAGTAAGTCTCTAAACTACTTAAAATAAAATATTAAAAATTACGAAAAGAGGTACTTAATTTATGTTAAACACTATTACTTTTACTGGAAATATCACTAGAGACGTAGAGCTTCGTGCTACTAAGTCTGGTCACAAAGTTTGTACTATTCCACTAGCTAACAATTCTTACGTTAACGGTAAACAAACTACTGAATACTTTGACTTCACTTACTTCTTAGCTTCTGAAGATCAATTAAAAGTTCTTAAAAAAGGTAACCAAATTACAATTGAAGGTCGCTTACGTGACAATGTTTACACTGACAAAGACGGTAAACAACAACGCCGTGTTGAATTAGTTGCTTCTCGCTTCTACTTAAACCACAGCAAAAAAACTCAAACACCTGCTTCTGCTGACGAAGCTATCTTAGACGTTCCTGAAGACGTACTAGATGAAGCTTTCGCTCCAGTTGACCCATTTGTTGAAGCTTAATTTATACTTGACGATTTAACTTATCTATGATATAATTAACTATGTTAGACCTGAGTATGTCATTAACTTCCTAAACTGCTCTTTATTATAATTTAGAGGTATGTAAATTTTAATCATTTAAAAAATCAAAACATACCAAGTTTTATGATATTTCTTCGGAATATTCATTTTGCGATTTAAATTAAAAAAATTTATTTACTCAGTTGACCTAAGCATGTCTCAAAAAGGCTTTTTATTATTATGGGGTTCTTTACCCCGCCATGTATAACAATGAATTCTATAGTACTCGACCTAAGCATGTCTCAAAACTGCTTAATTTAAGTACCTATCATTAAACAGGGTTAACTTTCTCTAACCCTGTTATTTACTTTGGTACTTCGTTAAGGAGGTTACATTTATGTCTATTATTACTATGATGATGAATATCTTCTCTAAAGCTAATTCATCTGAAAAATCTATGGCTGATATCTATAAAGATGAAAAAGAAACTAGAAATCTTCTTCATCAATTACCCGAACATGAACGCATTCACGTTATCAAGTTCATTGAATCTAACTACCCTCAAGGTTCTGACTTTAATGAAGCTATTGCTAATGAGACTGCTAAAATACTTAAAAAATCTGAGTCATCTAATTAATTTTAGTGGCTCTTTTATTTTATCTAATCAACTTATCTTTCAAAATGTTGATTAATTTCAATCACCCATATCGTAAATTCTACGAATTTACTTACGGTACAATACATTGTACCTTTCGTTAGGTTAGCACCTAACACCCTTTCATTTTTGAAAAAAATTTTTAAAAAATATTGACCTAAGTAAGTCTCTAAACTACTTAAAATATAAATAATAAATATTACGAAAAGAGGTACATATATATGCTAAACAACAAACTTACAATCGCTGGTAACTTAGGTAGAGATTTCAGATTATACGGTAAAGATAAAAACGTTGGTGAAATCGTAATCTATGATAGTAACAGTAAAGACACTTACGTTCGTGCTACGTTCTTCCCTAAAGGTAAAGCTTTCGAAACTATTGTTCCTAAATTAGTTAAAGGTGCTTTCGTTAAACTTGAATGTCACTTAGCTACTTATAGCGTAAAAGATGAAACAACTGGTAAATATACTAATACTTTACAAGTTATCGTTGATGAAATTCGTTTCTTTAACAACCCACTTAAAGGTAAAGATGTTAAACCTGTCGAAATGGTAATCGAAGAACCTATCGGTGAAATCGTTGAAGGTGCTGAATTACCTGAAGTAGAACTAGAGGAAAAACCTAAACGTACTCGTAAATCTACTAAAAAAGCTAAATAATTAGTTTGCTATTCAATCCAACAGTACTCAGGCTAAGGGTTTACCTTAGTCTCTGTACTGCACTTGTGTGGGCACGTAAGTTCGTTCAACTCGAACTGCAAGTTTAGACCTAAGCATGTCACTAAACTGCTACTCCTAACGACATTAAATAAAGGCGGAATAATACAATGATTATTACTAGGTTAACTGACAATAACCCTACGCAAAACATTGCTTATGATATCAAACAAGTTTATCATCCTAAGTCAGACGAAATGCGTATTATCTTTAAATATAATATCGGTAATACCGTTAAATCAACTCCACTGACTTCTTGCTTTTCTGATGAGGGTATCAAATACAAATTACCTGATAACCCGACTCTACAAGATATCCAAAACCAAGCTAATGCTTTAGCTGGTATGTATATCAAACAAGCCATGTTACGTAAAACTAATAAAGTTAAAAGTAACTATCATATTATCTTGCCCGAAAAATAAAAAAAAACCTGACCTGAGCATGTCGCTAAACTACTTAAAATAAAATAAATTATAAAAATTACGAAAAGAGGTACACATTTATGCAATTATCATTAACAGGACACTTAACTAGAGACATTTACGTTCACAAAACTTCTAAAGATAACGATATTATCTTAGGTCAAATCGCTACTACTGATTATGTTAACGGTAAAGAAGTTACTAACTTTGTTAACTTCCGTGCTTTCTCTACTGACTTAGCTGAAGCTTTATTACCTTACCTTAAAAAAGGTACATTAGTTGACATCGACGCTCGTGTTGCTCAAAGTAAACGTGAAGTAGACGGTGTTAACCACTATGAACAAGTTGTTATCGTTAATAAACACGGTATCGGACTTGGTGCTAAATAATAAAATTTAATTAAGACCACTTCATGTGGTCTTTTTTTATTTTACGGAAATTCTACGAATTTCCTGCCCCTGTGGCACGGCTTCGCATTAGTACCACGCTTTCCTAAAACCAGTTACTTTGATCCGCTTCGCTCTAAAGTTGTTGTAACTGGTTTTAGTTTATTGTAACAATTAACTAAAGTTAATTGTTTTTTTTATTTTTTGTTCTACATAATCGTTCCCACTAGTTGTTCTACCCTAATGTTCCCACTAGTTGTTCTACCCTATACGTTCCACCCTATACGTTCTACCCTATATGTTCTCACTAGTCGTTCTACATTTTCGTTCCCACTAGTTGTTCTACATAGTTGTTCTACCCTATCGTTCTACATAATCGTTACCACTAGTTGTTCCACCCTATACGTTCTATCCTATACGTTCTACATAGTCGTTCTACCCTATACGTTCCCACTAGTTGTTCTACCCTATCGTTCTACCCCATTCGTTCTACATAGTCGTTCTACCCTATACGTTCCCACTAGTTGTTCTACCCTATCGTTCTACCCCATTCGTTCTACATAGTCGTTCTACCCTATACGTTCCCACTAGTTGTTCTACCCTATCGTTCTACCCCATTCGTTCTACATAGTCGTTCTACCCTATACGTTCCCACTAGTTGTTCTACCCTATCGTTCTACCCCATTCGTTCTACATAGTCGTTCTCACTAGTTGTTCTACATAATCGTTCTTATCACCTACCTCAACTCTCATTTGATCTAACTTAATTAACTCGTTCTCTAAATACTATATTTATTTTATTCATTTAAATCCTTTCACTAATCCTTTACCTTAACATCTTCCTACATTCCCTTACAACAACCCCTTTTTTACGGGCATGCTACGCATACCCGAACCTTGTTCGTAGCTTCGCATTAACTCACAACTCGTATAACTACGTTATCCGAACTCTGTTAAATACTACGTATTTAACTTAAGGACACCCCTCCCTTATTAAACTAGGTTAATTAAATGTGATTAATTGAAGTTCTATTAATTGAATATTCTATGTTGAATTTATTAATTGAATATTATATTAATTTCTTAGTTCTTAGAATTATTTGCTCGAATTAATTTAATCGAACATTGCACTCACTTAATTAATTTGATTAACTTCATATAATTTTTATTCTTGTTCTTATAAAGTCGGATTAAAATAAGAAGTTCGTGCAATGGGAGGGTGTAAAGAGCATAGAGAGAATATATTTCACATTAATGAAAATTATGTTAATAACATATTTATCTCATATATCAAAAAAATCGTTCATTTATTTTTTTAAATTTAAATCGAATTTCAAAAAAACAGATATAAAAAAATAACCCACATACTATTTAAAAATATGTAGATTATTTTTAGAAATTTAATATTTAATTTTTTTAAACTATTCATTAGTCTTTTTTTCTCAAAAAAATTGGTTTGAAACCAACAAATTTATTTGAGTTATATGTCTGTTCTTCTAAACGACCTTTAAGTGGATTTACATATCCATGTTTATTTTTTTATAATTAATAGTAATAATTTTTTTCCATCCATTAAATTTTTGAAGTTCTTCATCATTAAATTCATATGTTGACCATTTACGAGAAATACTAATTTCTTTTCCGTTCCAAACACCTTTAAAACGATTAGAATCATCACGTTGATACTCACCCTTAAATTGTACATAAGCATAACCTTTATATTCAGCATTTTCTAACTTACCACGTACAATTTGTCCTTTAGATGTTTTAAATTCAATCGTTTCATCATTGAATAATTTCTTAAGTTCAGATTCTGTAAATTCATGGTCACCCCATGATTTTTTAATACTCACTTCCTTACCTAACCAAACACCTTTAACTTTATCAGCTCTTTCGTATTTACCGATAAATTCCGTGTATTCTTTATTTGTTTTTTTACTAATTGCTGTATCTATTTTACCTGTTACGTTAAATTTCACACCGTTAGAATCTTCGGTTTGGAAACTAATAGTTTCACCACGAGATAATTTTTCAAGGTCTTCAGGTGTGTATTCATATGAGCCACATTTACGTTTTATACTAATCTCTTTTCCTAACCAGTTAATCATAACTTTATCTGACGTGAAACCATATTGTTCTAAAGAATATCTTTTATTACGTAAAACATGAATATCATTAGCTAATATTTCTTCAAACGCATAAAATACTTCATCCATTGATTTATTATTCTTACCTAAATCAAATAACAAGTTCTGTAACTCTTTTGTTCCTTCAGGAGAACCAATCATTGTACCTTTAGAAGCTTCATAAGCTAATAACCCAACTTTAGATAAAATTAGTCGTTTAGCTTCTAACATCATAGGTTTTGCTTCGTTACCTATCATAGCTTCAAGTGTTGTTAAACGAGTTGCAGGAGTACCTATATCATATTTTTTAAGTTGATCCAACACCCAAGCAATTGTAGGTGTTTTTGGTTTAACTGATTTAACTTCATGTGCATATCCAATAGCCATATTATTTAAATTAGGTAAAGTTGTAACAACATCTTTAGTATCATCATCACTATTTAAAACACCTTGTTTAGTAATAATACGAACACTACCATTAAATGTTGGATTAGTATCTGTTACATAATCATACCTAATCCATTCTGTATCTTCTAAATACATTTTTAAAAATTCTTCAGTTACAATTTTATACATTTCAACAGCGATACTTCCAAATTCATTTAATTCATCAAGTGATTTCGGAATCACAACTCCTGGACGTAAACCACCGTGAGCTGTAGCATCAACAACGTGTGTTTTACGTGGTTGTCTATGTGTGAATAATGAAGGTTCTAAACCTAATAAATTAATATACTGATCAATAGTAGGAGTAATTAATTTGAAATCTTCCATTGATATTACATTTTCTTCAGTTCTTGGATATGATAAAATACTCTTATCATATAATTTTTGTGCAGTTTGACGAACTTCAGTAATACTAACACCTTTATTCGTAAAAATTGAACCAAGTTTATCGATATTTAATAATTTTGGTGGTGGTGTTGTACCTGGTGTTTCTCTAATCTTTTTAACTTTCGTTTCCATCGGAAATTGTGATGCATAGTTTTCCATTTCTTCTAATGTCTTAAACTGTTCAGCATCTTTCATCTTAAGCATTAAATCATCTAATTTATATCTAAATTCATACATTTTAGACGGTTTATAATTACGTAAATCATCATGTTGTTTACCAACAAAAGAAACAACCGCTGATTTCAAACGTCCAAACGGAATAGTACGACCAATTGTATAACCTTGTTTCATAACCTCATAAGTAGCAACACGAGTTAAACATTGTGTAATATAATCACTAGCCTGACGAGCACGACCAACATTAAAATTCGTAAAACCGAATGTAACTGGTTTTTTATCTTTTAATGCTTTTATAATACTATTAGGTGATTCATCAGCATGAAACTCTCTATAAATTTTACCACGATATTTTAAAAACTGTAAAACCTCATAACCAATTAGATCCCCTTCACAAAACGAATCTAAATCGGTGGCAATAACAGGAATATAACCTTTATCCAAATATGTTTTACAATCATTTATATACTGATCAATTTTCGGTTTAGGAATCGGTACATATTTATCAAAATCAAAATATTCAAATTTCCATGGCGCTGATTTAACATTTCTAAAATCACCTATAAATTCTGAATATTCTTTTTTTGCTGTTTCTTTTGGTTCAGGTAATTTTAATACGTGTCCAGCTAAATGAACTATTTGGTAATCATCACCATTAAAAGAACCACTCATACCACCTAACGCATCAGCAAAGTTTTTTGCAGCTGAACCCTTCTCACAAATTATTAATAATTTTTCCATTTCAATCGTTATCCTTTCTTTTATTTTTCATTGAAATCCTGCTATTATTATAACATAAAAAAAGAATCCCTACAAGAGATTCTAAATTTTTATTAACAATTGTACGCACTTTTTAAATAATCTTTATGACCTTTCATCAATTCATCATTATTTAAATCTTTTCTAATTGCTTTTTTTATCTAATTGATTAAATCGTTCTTTAAGTTGAACTTCTACTTTATGTGTATTTTTTTATATTCAGCAATCTTATAATTACACAAACAAAAAAACACACTAAATAACAATGTAAAAATAAAATGTTAACTGTTTTTAATTGTTTTTGTTTTTCATTCTTGGATATATAACAACAAACCAAATAAGAAATGGTAATAAATATAACATTATCATTATATCAACCTCAATAATTGGTTTTATTAATTAAATAATCATAATAATTTAACAAAGTCATTGTATCATTTGACATATTACATAACTAATCCATCATCTTGTTTTTAAACTAGATTCAACTTCATTATTAATCGTTGTTTTTAAATAATGTTGATTTTTTTCATCTACTTCTTTAATTTGTTCAACTAATTTCTCACCTTGCTTCATAAAAATCCTCACGTACTTCTTGGAATTGATTATTTTTTTATAATCACGACTCTTAGAATATATAATAGTCATTTGAATACGTGAATCAACAAGTTCTTCTATCAACTCATTAATTTCATCATTAGTTTTTTTAAAAATCTTAACTCCCCAAATGGTATTTCTTTTGGTAAAAAGTTTGACATATCACTAACAACCATATTATTTCGTTTTGTTGATGTAATACGTTCCAAAGCATAATCAAATGGTTGTACATAAGAATCAATATAACCTTTTTCAACATCCATACGAGTTTGTGCGTATTTATTATAATAAGTATCTTTTATACTATTATAAATACTATATGGTTGAGCCATGTAACCTTCAGGAGTAAGGGAACGATTATAACCATTTTCTTCAGCAATATCATTAAACAATTTAACAGCTTCTTCACGTGTAATTAAATCAATACTTTCATCAAGATAACCAGGAATATAATCATGATTAACATAACAATGATCTTTTTCAATCATTAAACCATAACCAATTTGTTCTCTATTTACTGGTACTTTCATAACAAATCTTCCTTTCACATTAATAATACTTATTATATCACAAATTCCTAAAAAAACAACAAAAAAGTAAGTAAAATACTTACTTACTTTAATTTATTTATTACTAGTTATTTATTACTAGCTAACTCTTTTAATGCACTATCAACATCATTTTTTTAAATTTTTTTATCTTTCTTATTTGATAAATCTTCACCTTTCATAATCTTATCAATATTTTTCTTGTAATTTTTTTATCATTAGCTAATCGTTCTTTTTCTTTTTTTGAGCATTAATTCTAGCTTGATTTAATAAATGTTTATTATATGGTTTACAATCCTCGATTGTGTAGAATAATTCATCAGTAGCTTGAATTAAGAATTTATCTAAATAAGCATACGTTTTAAGTTCAGTTAAACCACTATTAACACAAGCACTAATAGTACGTGCAAAATCTTTCATATCAACAGATATAGGAACATATAATCCTTTATCAGTAATTTTTCTACCTAATTTTTGTTCAATAGCTTTGATATAAGTTTTAACTAACGCAATTGGGTGACAACGACTAACACCAATATCACCTGCGTTTGCATCACCTTGTTTCAAGTTATTAAAACGTGGATCTCCAGTAACATAAACAGCTAATGGTGATTCATCATTTGGATATTCACATAATTCATTAGCAATTTTAGAAAGAACATGTTTTCTAGTTTGACGTTTAGCATCCCTTGCTCCCCCAAACTCAGTATCACGAGATGTTTTATCTTGTACTATATATTTATAAACATCTCCTGATACATAAAACTCACGTTCTAATGTTGTTTTCATAGAAATATTATCAGTTAAATATTTCTTAGTAATTAGTCCCATAATATCATCTGATAACGGCATAAATGGTACAATTGAATCAATACGTCCTAAAACAGCTGTTTCAAATTTAGGTGAGTTTACAAGTGATTTATAAATAACATCCGTATTTAAAATACCATTTGATGAAAATGATTTAAAATCTTGATAAATCTCACTACCAACGTTAGTAGTTAAATTAATAATAGTACCCGTAAATGAAGCAATCCTATTCGGATTATTCGCCATAGCAAGACGAGCATCATCTAATACTTGTAAAAGTATATTAACAACCTCACGTGAAGCTTTTTCAATTTCGTCAATTAGAATATAAGCATTAGGGTTAGACCACGCAGCAAGAGCTAATTGATCAGCGAATTCAGTAGCATGTTGTGGATCAGAAAATCTTGACATATCGAATCGTCTAAGTGGTATATGTAAAGCTTCAGATAACAATTTAGCCATCTCCGTTTTACCAACCCCTGTACTACCAGTACTTAAAAACGACATTTTAGGTCTTGTAGTATCAGTAAAACCAGCAATAATAATCTTAACACCATCAATAACTTCGTTAATAGCCGTATCTTGTCCTAATAAACCACCATATAAAGCATTCTTAACATCTGAAAGTGAAACTTCATTATCAATATCAATATTATAACTTCGTCTAATAACTTTATTTAATGTTTGTCTTGAAATAACATATTCATCAATAATTCCTAATTCATGTGGTTTATAAAATAATCGATGAATTTTACCTTTTTGCATAATTTCCATTTTAGTAACATTACCAATTATATTATTAAATATATCCACAGAAGCACGAGGTTGAGATTTAGAAGGTTCTACTTGCTTAGAAACATTATAAACATCAGTAAAAATATTAGGAGCACATAAATGAGCAACACCATGTTTTTTAGCACGAGCTTGTAATATTTTAACAACAACATCACGATGTAATTCAGCCAAGTTTATACGGTTAAAACGTTGGTCTAACGCTTTATCCCCTGCAATAAATTTATCATATTCTTCAAATGTTGTTGCAGCTATAATTCTAAACCCATATCTTTGAGCTTCTTCTAATATAGGTTTCAGTTTTTGCACAGCAGCGTTAGAAAATTCAATAATAGAATGGAACTCGTCAATGAACAATCCAATTAAAATATCATGTTCTTCGCTATATCGTTTAACTTCATTAACTAAATCAACTAAACCATTAGCAATTTGTGAATCTTTATTACCACGAGCATCAATCATGAATTTCTCAATATTAACTACTAATATTAAATAAACTGAACCCTCATAACTTTCAGCAAAACCTTGAACATAAGCAGTTTTACCAGAACCTGGTTCACCCAATAATATTACGTTAGGTTTCAGGGTTACGTAAACCATCTTTTAAATCTTTCATATCACGACCAATTATCTCAGCACGTGGTTTTTCTAATATTGTACAAACATTAAAAATCGTTGGATATTTCTTTTGAAATTCTTCTGTTTGAAATTCCTTCGCTATTTTTTCACGGTCAACTTGAACTATATCAGCTTCAGTAATAGTATCAATTTGTTGAGCCACTTCATTATTGTTGTAAGTCATTATCACTAGTTCCTTTCATTTTTTCTTCTATTTCTTTTTTAATTCGTTCTTTTTCTTCTTCTTTTTCTTTAAGTTTTTGTAAGTATAGATTATTTAAGTACTCCTGCATAATTCTATAACTTTCATCAATTCTGTTATTTAAGATTTCGTCTTCGTTGTTTGTAATAAGTGGTGTTGTTTGTTCTTTTTCAATTAGCATTTTGTTTTTGGTTACATTTAACGATTTTGTTCTTTCCAAAACTCTTTCCATTTCCTGTGTACCATATGCAAAAGAACTACTTTTTATTTTACCTTTTTCTTCACGACCTCTTTTTCTACCATATTCTTTAGCATCATCATATAAAACAACATGAGCATGAATATGATGTGTATCATGTTGAATAGTTCCAATCATTTTCGGTTCGTTATAACCATCTCTATCAGCTATTTCACGAACACCTTGTCTAACGACATAACGAAGTCTAACATCATCATAATTATCTTCATAATCACCTTTACTTAAAACATTTAATTTATCATCAACAACATTCATCTCACGTAAAAAATCAGAATCAAAACTTATAACCATTTGTTGAATAGCACGTTTATTAGTTAAAAATAAATCCTCAACATGATCAGCAATTTGTAATACATTATCACGAGAAATAGCTGTTTTATTAAATGTAAAACAAGAACCGTCACCAACTTCATACGTAGATGTATTAGGGTGATAACCCAAAACAGGTTTAACAGCATTCTCACGAGATACATATTGAGTAATAAAAGGTTTAATTGATTTACCTCTTGAACCAGCTATATTGAATTGTGATTTAACGACAATATTTCTATTTCTTTTAGCCATATTATAATCGCCCACTTTCATATAACTGAATAACTAAATTAATAAAATAGAATAATTGTTCTCTATCTTTTAAAGCGTGAAATGTTGCTTGCCCTAATAATGCATTATAAGCAGCTTCTAATACCATATCTTTAGCATTATATGTTTTAACACAATAAGATACTATATCCGAATAATTTTTTTAAAAATACTCGTTATTAAATCTATTAATCAAATCTTCTTTAAATGTTAATTCTTTTTTTCAAACGCTTCTTTTTCTTCGACTCGTCCGATTGTTTTTATTTAATAATTCGTCTTGTTCTTTTTTTAATACTTTGAAGTTTTTTTGTTCTTTATTATAGAAGTTTTTCGTTTAATTCAGCTATTAATTCTTTTTTTGGTTTAATCTTGTAAAGTCAGGTACATCAGTTTTATTTTTTTCTCACTAATTAAATCTTTTAGCCACTTTATACAAAAGTTCCTTCATTTAATTTAGTAACTGCTTTTAAATGTATCTGATTTATAAACACACTTTCTAACATATAAATCATGAATATCAAAAATCATCTAATCTTAGTTGTTCTTTAGTAGGGAATATAATCAATTTAAAATTTTTCATCTAAATCATTTTTTTATACTATAATAGTATGTTTCTTAAAAAGCAATTAAAACATCACCACTAATATCTTTATTTTTTTCTAATATCAATTCAAAACCAATCAAGCTTTTTATTTTTTTATAAATGCTGATAAGCAGGTTCTTTTTGTCAAATATCTAAACAACGCATCTTTAACAGACGGTTGAATTTTTATTTAAATCATCTTTTTAATGTATTTACCACAAATTTAAATCCCCATAAAGTTAAACTTATCTAATACTATCTAAATAAGTAACTTTTTCCTTTCTTTATTATTTCAAATAAAATAGTGTTATGGTTACTATATATTAAGTTTTTGAAGTTATAACTATTTCCAGACAATAACTACAACCAAAACTACTAAATTTTTAAAAAAACTTTGATTTCACATAACTTCGTATCTAGTCTACATCATGTATCATAAGTTAAAACTACATTAGTCTAGGTTATAAAAACGTCTAGCAATAACATAACTTGCACCACTATGAATATTTAGTTTCATATCATAACAGTATTTGTTGTTTGCTATTTTTGATGTGTTGTGTGGCTTTACTAGTGACAAACCAACACCTAATTTATCACAGCGTGTTTCTAAGAATTTTCTGAACTTACCAAATTTTAAAGTATTAATCATACGGTTATAATGTTTTCGTTCAGTTTTTTTCTTTTTTGTTTTTATTTAAAGATTTCAAATCTTCAATAACAATATCTTTTTCCAGATTTTTATTGCAATATCAACCAAATCTTTTACAAGATGTAACATAGAATTTTTGGTTACTCCAGATTTACCTTTGTGAATATAATCTATTCGGTCTAAATTTAATAATTTACCATTTTGATCAATTTCACTAACCGTTACAAATCCTTTATTAAAATCAACACCAATCACACCATTAGAATTTCTAGTTTTAGGTTCTGAATGAATTCTGTACATTATTTGTAATTGTAGAACATTATTTCTTTTTAATTATCCTAAATGATAATGGGTTAGATTTAGGTGATTTAAGTGTTTTAAGAATTTCTCTTTTAGCAACATTATCCTTTATGATAAACTCACCATATATATATTTAGAGCCTTTAATGTATTGATCTTCAAGTCTAATTTTTATAAGTGAATTTATTATAACGTTTATTATAGAATAATTTAAATTGTTGATTTCCTAGATGTTCGTTCTTATCACCTATATAAACAATTTGATTATCTCTTTTTTTAAAGAACAATTCTTTGTTATTGTTTAATAATTTCTTTGTACCGAATGTCAACATTGGTTTTGATCCGTTGTTTTTGAAGTTGAATAAGTTTATTCTTCTTCATTTGAAGCCAAAAATAATTTGGTTTTTGAGATTTTTTTATTCTATTCTTTTTTTAGTTTTTGGGTTATTTAATATTGCTTTTTGTTTTGATTATTTTTAGCATTTACTTTTTTTATTTTTTTGTAGGATAGGTTGAATCTAAATAATCACCTAGTGCTGTAGATGCTTTTTAAAAGTATTTTTTTAGCTGTTGTAATTACGGCTTTAGCAAAATCTATTTGTTAATTGATATTCTTGTTTCAATCTGGTTCGATATTTATTCAAATCTTCACCGTTTAAATCGTGATTTAAATGATGAATTGTTCTACGTACTAAGAAAGCAAATAGAGGTGTTATGTCATCAAAATATTTATATAGTTGTTCGTTTTTGTCTTTATACAATAATGAACTAGTTACAAAGTGTTATTTCTATCATATCTCTATCCTTTCTTAAATATTTTTATCGAATAATTAAATTTAGTTAATTTTAATTAAATATTTCATAATAATTTTTAATCCTTTCAAAAACACGAAATATATACAATTATTATATCATAGAACAAGTGTATAAACAAGATTAAAATATAAATCATGATATCTATAAATAAAAACACAAACAAAACAAAAAAAATAAACAAAACACTCGGAATTAAAATTTGGACAAATTGGACAAAATCGAAATTAATTAAAAATGGACAAAATGGACAAATTGGACAAATTGGACAAACAAAAATTAAAATTTGGACAAATTGGACAAAATGAAAAATTTAAGACATCTATCAAACGTAGTTGTATCAAGGGATTGGACATATTGGACAAAATGGACAACATCTGAAAAAAAGTCATTTTAAAATTTTTAATTTTTTTCTAGTGACTTTTATCAAAAAAAGTGTCCAAAGTGTCCAAAGTGTCCAAACTTGGCTCTGGGACTGGTCTAGCGAGTTTGGACAAAATTATTTTAAAGTGTCCAAAATGTCCAAAGTGTCCAAAAAAATTGATAAAAATGTCCAAAATATTATTAAATAGCGTTCATTTCAAAGTTTACAGGTAATATAATATACAAATACAACTCTAAATAATTTTTATCTATAATTAATATCGTTTATAATCTTCTCTAAACAAACATAAAAATCGTGAATTAAAAAAATAAATCCACGACAAATAGGCTTTTTTTGTACTATATTTTTTTACTAGTACGCAAAAACCTCTACATTATATTCAGTTATATACAATACACCTATCTTAAACAAATTCACGTGCTATCTGATTAAGTGCATGCAAATAGGTGTATTATATTTTTATGTTCTTTCTTTTTTTATTTTGATAACTATATAATTATTTTTGTTTGCCATTTTAAGACGTTTTTTGACCCGCTTTAACAAGTCTAGCAATGTCTTTATGTAATTCCTGAACATTATCATAATCTAACGCTTTAGGAATTGATTTATTGTATAATTTCTCAGAAATTCCAACATCTAATTCTTTATATTTGTTTACGATATATGAATTTTTTTCATAATATACTTTATCAATAACAGCAATTGAATATTTACCATCATTTTTAGTTTCTAATACTAATGTTTTTATTTAAGTTACGTCTAATAAGTTTTTTTGATTAAGTTCTCTTGTAAGTTTAAAAGTAATATGGTTTTTATAAGTAATCGCAGATAATTTTTTTGTTTCGTTATCCCAATGTAGAAATCTTACACTAATAACATTAGGAGTACGTTTTTTTGGTTTTTTTGTTTTTTTATTAAAAAGTTCTTCTTCTTTGTTTCATTTTTTTAACATCCTTCATCTTTCTTTTTTTATTTTTATTCGTTGTTAGCTTCAATTTCAAACAGATTTTCATCTGTTATTAAACCAACATTACGATATGTTAATTTAGATTTTTTTATCATTTAATTTAATATATTTATTTAAAAATTCAACTTTAAAATGTTTTTAATAAATTGTTTTTTTATTATCTGGATAGTTAATTACAAAAATCACTCATTACTTTTTCAACTTTTTTTCATTTTAGACGTTCTGCTTTTATTTTTTTAAAGTGTTCATTCACACTAATTGGTTCAGTTTTTTTCATCAAGTTTAATAGAAAACATACGTTTACCATGTTTTTTTAACCGAACTACCAACTAAGTTTTTTTAAATATTTTTTTCTTAATCGTTCTCCGTTTTTTTAGAAATACTAGAGAAATAAACTTTAGATGAGTTAATATATAAAGTATTAGCTTCTTTTTTTAATATCTTTATCATTGTACTCTAAATCATATACAAGTGAATCAATATCAAAACCTTCTTCATCTAATTTAACCATAAATTCGTTAAAACCTTTATCATAAGCATCTTTTTAATCTATCTTCAACACTTTGACTCTTAGCTTTATTTTCCACATCAATATCACTCATTAATTCAGCATAATCTTCGTGATCATAAACATAATGTCTATATTTATTTTTTAAATCTTTATACTTATTTACAAAATAAACAGCAAAATCTAGTGCATTATCACGAATATATTTACGGAATTTACTACCTTCAAGATTTAATTCAGTAGCTTTTTCAAACATTGAAGTAGGTTTCATCATACATGGTAATAAACGTCTACTTAACGCATCACACTCAGATGTAATAACTGGAATGTGGTTTGTTAAAATAAGATGTAACCCAGCTTTCATAGTTGTTTCTTTTTTCTCATATTTTTCTTCAGAATCAATATATCCATCACTAATTAATGATTGAATAGAAGTAACGTTTAACCCGTAAAAGTTATGTTTATGTTGTTTTTCACCTTGTTCCACATAACCCCATTTACTTTCATTATAAATTGAAAGTCTACGAGAAGAAACACTACTTGTAGAGAATCTGTTATTTATAGTAAAATAACTATCAAATTCTGATGCAACATGAATTAATTCGTTTGTTAATAACTCTTTACCTAATCCAAGTGCTAATGAACTCTTACCACAACCACTACGACCATGTACGAATAATAATTTAGACATATTATCATTTTGTAATTCTACGTTACATAAAACAGCACCCATATACCAGCTAAATACATCCTTATCTTCTTCTTCGAAGAAAACATCCATAAACTTATCTATATGCTCTGTATTACGTCCTAAATTAACCATAGGGTTGCTGTAAGGTAGGGTAACTGATGTTAATCTATTTACATCACTAGATTCCCCAGCATAACGAATATACTCGTTATATAACGGTACACCTACAACAGGTAGTTGTGATAATTTACTATGTAAATCTTTATAAAATTTGAATATATCAGTATCAAACCATGATTTAGCTTGACCCATCATAGTTTTAACAGGTTTTAAATCTTCAATTTGTGAATCTTTTAAAGAATTTAATCTATTACATAATTTTTCAAATTGTTCTTTACAATATTGTACAGCTAATTCGTGATATTGTTGGTGTGGAGTCATAACTCTACGACCAGTTTTAATAGTTTCATCTATCACTAATAAACCTGTTTCAGGGTGCACAAAAGCCAGAACATTTAACCCTTGCTTTTTGCTAGTATAAACCAAACCATTAACTTGTGGTTTCACAAGAATTTGTAAGGGTTTATTAACTGCTGATTTCTCATTTACTAACTCAATTTTTTCAAATAATGTATGTTCTGGCGTTCTCAATTCATCTAATAATTGATACAACGTTGTCATATCGATCTCTCCTTTGTGTGTTAAAATTTTATCGCTCTCTCTTTACAAAATAGTTTATAAACTATTTCTTATAAATGTAATACAATTATATCATAAATTAACACCACATACAAGTCTTTTTCCTCAAAAAAATTAATAATTCGTGTTGTTGTATTATAATGACATTATACAAAAAAATAAAGTATGTGTTTTTATCACATATAATTACTCTTAAAAAAATTAAAAATTAACAAATATTAACATTATATTTTTATACTAAATAAAAAAAGTTCGATTTTTTTAAAAAAATTACAAAAAGTATTGACATACACCTATATATATGATATTATAATAACAGATATAACGTTGAACCAACATTTGTTGGTTATTTTTTTGTCTTTATTATATATAGTATTAAAAAAAGCTAGTCATACGACTAGCTTTTAATTTTTATATTAAACTTAATAATTCTGTTATGAAATTATAAGATTTATTTGTTTTTTTAATTCAGTTGACTTAACTTCTTTTGGTTCTTCTACTTTTTTTATCAGCTTCTTTTTACTTCATTTTCTTTAGTTTCTGATTTAACAGGTGTTTTATAAACTATAGCTGTAAAAATAAGTATTCTCTTTAATAATTTCCACTTCGTTATCACCATAACCTAAATCTTTCAATTTAGATTTAACTTCAGATTCTGAATTTAATGTATAGAAATTATATTTAACTTTAACTTCTTTAACTTTTTTCAGTATTAACTGCTGTATCAGTAGCTTTACCTAATTCATTATTATATTTAACTACATAATGATTATCTGTATCTAGTGATACATTTACAATACTAGCAGGAGCAACACCTCTATTAATAGCGTATGTTACTGCTTCATCTTCAGTAGTAATTGTAGATTTGTAAATTTTTAATGTACTAAACTTACTTTCATCAACTTTATTAACATTATTTAAACTTTGGATTAAAAGATACAATAGCTTTTTGAATGTGTTTCTTGATTTGATTTTAATTTATCGATATCAGTACCAACTTCACCAAACACTTTAGCAGTTTGTGTACCTAAACGTTTAATTGATAATGTATTAAATGCAATATTTTGAGCATTTGTACTAATAGCTTTATCTTGTTCAGCATCTTTACTAGCTTGTGATTCACGATCTTTATTTAATTTCTCAACTAAATCATTTAATCGTTTTTCTAATTCAGTTTTTGCATTAGTTCTAGTATTTGTAGTAACTGTAGTTGAATCAAAATCAATTCCGTTTATATGTTCTTTAAATACATTTGTTACACCTTGCACTTCGCTATTACGTTTTGCTTGGAAGAATGTATCTACTTGGAATTCTGTGTTTTCAAAGTCAATTGAATCCATGAAATCTTGATCAAATTGTAATTTAACACGAGTTATTTTACTATCATTACCTTCTAACACTCCAGTTTCAGTATTAACATCTTTAGACACGTTACGTTCAATCACTTGAGTAGTGTATTTAGTAATATCTGTATTGACAGGCATTACACCATTTGTACGTTTATAACGCTCATATAATGCTGTACCTTTTTTGAATTTAATTTCTTTACCAGATTCCACGAAATATACACCGTCATAATCATCAGCACCGTGGAATTCATCAGTAATTTCATAAGTTTCTAAACTAACATTTTTAGGTAATGTAGAACCTTTAGCTCGATATTGGAAGAAACTTCCTTCTTCAATAGTAGATTTCTCATTAGCTTTCAAGTCTAATGATGCTAAATTACTTCTTGATAATACTGCATCTTTTCTAGGATCGATTTTTGGTACATCATTTGTAACTTCATTTGATTTATAAATATTACCAAAATCATCTTGATAGAACACATTACTATATGTATTACCATTATAACCACCTTCAGGATTTACAACTTTTTTAGTTGTCATAGGAATAGAAATTTTTAAATTCTTACCTTTTTCAACATATTCTTTGTAATAAGGGTGATCATAACCTTGAATCGATACTTTTACAGCTTTTCCTTCACGTTTAATACCTTCCACTTTATCTACTAAAGACCAAGTTAATCCTTCAACAACTTTACCATCTTCACCTTTAAAAGTACCATCTGCTTGACCAGTTGCAATTACTTTATCACCGTCTTTTAATGTAATTGGACCTTTAAAATCAACTGCTTCAAATGGTGCTAAGTCATAAGCATGTAATCCTTTAGATTGCATTTCTTTATCAATATTAACACCTTTATATTGGTCAAAATCCCATGTTAATTCAAAATTATTAACTGTTCCTGGTAATAATGTTTTACCATCAATAACAACACCTTTGTTATCTTTGTTATGTTTTTCAGGTTCAGCAGCAGTTGTTTTAATAGTTATTGATTTGTTCTCAACAAGATACTCATCATTAATAATCGTATCAAAACCAACTTGAACTTCTTTATTATCTTCAGTTATTTTTAAATTTCAAACTAGGAATTTCGTATTTAAATTCATCTTTCATTGAACCACTAATATGACCATTATTGATATTTTTGTTTTCTATTAACTTCTACAAGATATCTTGGTGTAGCAGAGTAAGTTAATTTTTCTAGTTTTTTTCATTGTAATCAACATTCCAATAATCTGTTGATTGTAATTCATCTTTATTAAATTCAACACCTTCAGGTAATGTTACTGTTGAAATTATATTATGAATTTTATCGAAACGACCTTCAGGTAATTTTTTTCATTATCAATATTTAACTTAATTGTTTGATTTTTTTCATAGCTTGAACAGTTTTATAAGTTCCATTAGCTTGAATTTCAATAATTTCGTCATCTTTATTATTTACTTTACTAGTACTAGAAGGTGTTGATCTAATATCAAATAAATGATATGAAATTTCTGGTTGCTCTAATTTTTTTAGAACTACTTGCTTCATATGTATAAATAGTAACAGGTTTAACAGCTTCTTCAACTACTTTAGAATCAATAGTTATTGTATAAAGTTTAAATGTTGGTTTTTTTCAGTAGTTGTTCCTGCTTTAACAGCTTCAATATGTTTTTTGTAAATCTTCATATGATTTTTTTAATTTTTCTCTTTATAGTTATTTAAATCAGCAACTGAACTTACTTTTAACAGATTCTTTTTCTAATTTAATGTTACCTTGACTCGCTTGAGTTTGGAACATAACATAAGAATTTTTGTAATCTATCATATTCAGAAATACCTTGTTTTTAAATCGCTATGTAATTTAGCTACTTTAATAGCTGAATCAATTTTAGCTTTATCTTGTTCAAATTCAGCTTTATCATAAACTTTAGTTTCAGCTATAGTAGTAGAACCATACGTTGTTAAATTGGTATTATAAGCATTCATAACACCATTAGCACTTGTAATTTCACTTTGTGAAGCTGAACTATTTTTATTAGAAGCTTCTAAATCTTTTTCATATTGATCGATTTTTTCAACGATTTCTTTTTCTTTTTTCAAATAATATTCTTTAGCATCAGCAATATTTTTACGAGTTTCTTCAGCATTACCTGTTAAAACTTTTGTGTCTTCACGAGTAACTTTAATACCTTTAGCTGTTGCATTACGAATTGCATCATCTAATTGCGAATGATCAACATGAACATCTAAATGACCAGTAGTTTCTTGGTCAAAATTATCTGTACTTTCTGTATCAGCTGATGCAACACCAAAACTTAATGTTGCCATTGGAGCTAACACTGTTAATAATTGTTTTTTTGTTTTTAAAAATGTCATTATTTCTATCTCCATTCTAAAAATATATACAACTATTATAGCATAAAAAAACTTGAAATACAAGAAAAAAATAAAAAAAGTGATGTAATTTTTTTACACCACTTTAAAAAAATTTTTAATTTTTAGCTTCTGATTCACTATCAAGTCTACGTTGAATCTCGTTAAATAACAACTTACTTGATGTTACTAATTTATTAATCTCATTTGGATCTAAAACAGCTTCTGTTAAGAACATATCCAAATCACTATGAGTTTGATGTGCTACACGAACACCACTAACGTAAATATCACGTTCTTTATCATTTTTAATTCTACAATCTAAATCTCTAATAGATACACCATTTTCCACAACATCTTTAATCATATCTTCAAATATTTGAAGGTGATATGAGTTACGAATATCAAAATCTAATGGAACATTCGCTTTAAATGTACGTTTATATTCTTCGTTTTTCTCAGCTTCTTCAAACGGACTAACTTCTTTATAATAAGAAATTTTCTTCTCTTGAGGGAATTCACGTTTCATTGCTGTGATAAATTGGAATACTTTACCAGGGTGGAAAATTAACGCACCGTTATCTTTATTGTTAGTATCACGGTAAATTGATGTTAAATTATCTAATTCTTCATCATCAATTAATTCAAATAATAAATTACGTAATTCTAATACAATTTGTTCTTTTTCATTATCTTTAACATTAGGATTCATTAAATTATTCATTAATTTCTCAAGTGTTTTTAGCAATTTCATTATAAGATTTAACATTACCATCTTTAAGTCTTAAATGTTCAGCATTTTTTTATCAAATTCTTCATAAACCATATTCATCATATAATTTGATAAATCACCACTTGTTTCATCAATAGTTAAATTATGATCACTAAATAATTTTAATACATCATCTTTAAGTTTCATAGCAATTTTAGCTTGTTCAACCCTATCGTACACTAATTGTTCAGCATCTATTAAATTATCATTAATATTTCCTGAAGTTATTGCACGAGTAGTAGGTAAGTTATTTTGTGAATATTTACCATCTTTTGGTTGAGGTAATTTATCGTGTAATCGCCATGCACAAGGCGTTATATGAGCATTTTTATTAAGTATTGGCATATCATTACTTATAAACACTACTCCATTACCAGGTTTATCATTAGCTAAGAATAATAAATCATTCAATACTAATGTTGTACTTTCTTCTTGTTGCTTACCGTACGATACAGTAGGTTCACCTAATGTAACTAAATCACTTGGTTTAAGTTGGTAGTTAGATGAGTTAACACGAATATTATGTTTAACACCAGATAATCTAATTAATTCATCTAATAAATCTTTATCATTTGATTTTAAGAATATTGTTAAAGCAGAGTTAGATTTAACAACTTTCTCAACTTCAGCACCATATAATGAACGTAATTGCTCAAATGATTGAAGTACAAATGTATTTTGTAAATTTTGACCTAATCCAATCGATACAATTCTATCTAAGTTAGGAATACCTTTACCATTATCACTTATATTACCAAACTCATCAAATAGTGTTCTAGTACCAACAATAGGTTTTGTTGTATTTTTAATAACATATGACAAGTCTAACATTTCGTTAAATGATTGATCTATAATCATAAGAGGGTGTTTTTTTGATAGTGTTGTTTATTTGGTGGAACAATAAAGAATATAGCTTTTTGGTTTTTTTCATTATAAAAATACTTGAGTTGACATTATAATAGGTAATTCATTTTTTTATCTACGGTTTTTCGTTTTTAAAGTTAACAACTTCATCTTTAAATGTAGATATTTTTTTCAGAACCATCTTTTGGATCAATTTCAATTAAGAAACCATTTTTTTATAATCTTTTTCACCAGTAATTTCATCAATCATATAAGTGATATTATTCATTGTTTTTAAAACCTTTTATAAATTTAAAATAAAAAGTTCTAGCAAGTTTACCTTGTGATTTAATTTCTAATTTAACATACGAAACTAAATCTTCTAAAATACCACCCCAATAACACCAAATCCAGTTATTATCCTTGATTTTCTCTTGGTGCATGAAATCTTTACCTTTATATTGATCAGTAAATTTAACATCTCTATAAAAAGTCCATTCAGCCATTTCATTTTTATATTGATATCTTTCCATGAAATCTTTGTTTAACTCAATACCAAATCGTCTAGGGAAACCTAATCCACTCACGTCAAAACTTTCTTCAATAGAACCAGATAACAACGCAGATGTAGTTGGATCGGTATAAATAGACATATTAGTTAATAATGAAGCATATACACCTGCTAAAGTTTGCTGTGCACCACCAATAGGACGAATTGCTTCATCGGCTTTGATTGCAAGTCCACGTAACGCATTTGGGGGTAAAACTGATACAGCATCAAAGAGTACTGATAATAAATCTTTTTCACTAACAGGAGCTACTTTTTTATCTAAATTTAGTAATTTATTATCCTTAGTTATCTTACCACATAAACTCGAAATTAAAGAATACACGTTATATAAAGTTACTTTAGAATATAAAGTATTTATTTGTGTTGTTAAAACTTCATTAGGTATATCATTTTTAAATGCGTTATAACGTAAATACTTTTCTTGTTCAATAACATAGTCGAATAATGTATAAACAGCACGTTTAAACATATTCCCAGCTGCTTTATTCCAAATCTCCCCGTCATCAGGGAAAATTAAGTTAGATAAAGCATCAATTAACGAAGACCCTTTATGTTTATCATTTTGTCTAAATAATAAAATAGAGTTAATTAACGGGTTAAATACGTTTGTTAATGAGTTAGAAAGTAAGTTAAACTGAACAACTTCATAACCTGATTTCGTAAGTGAATAATAGAATTTGTTTATTAATTCACCTTTAGGGTCAGTTATAAGTAAATTCCATTTATTTTTACAACGTCTTTGCAAGTCAATCATTGGTTCAATGTACGTTTGTCCTTTACCTGCACGAGTAATCGCAATTAAAATTGTATTTGACGGACTACTATCATAAAAATAAATCCCAGCAGGTTGTTGTGTATCGGTATCTAAAGTATAAAATGTATTATTAATTACATCACTTAACTTATCATACGGAGCACGTTCACGAGCAGAATATTTTCTACGTTTACCGTTACCACCATCTTTTTTCTTAACAATTGGGTTGTAATCAAAATCAGTTGCTTTATAATAAAATCTCTCAGATTGTGGAACACCACTAGCATCATATAAAGCTTCAGCAAAATCTCTTGAAAACATTGATGTTTTTTGATAAACTATATTACCATTTGCATCTCGTTTAACATATCCATCAATCCCACTATCAAAAACAGGTATATTAATTTTATTAATACCACGATTATCAATAAAAGCATGACTGACAATCGCTGTTGGACCTTCTTTAGGTGAAGGATCAAATCCCATACCAGCATCAGGAGCAACTTCAAATTCATCAACTAAATTCTCCATAGTTTTAATATATGCATCGTTATCATATACATGTAAATCACCTTGTATAAATTTAGCGTTAGTTTGTCGCCACATAGCTCTTAACTTCCAATGTAGAAGGGGATATAAACTAAAATATCCAACTAACATAATTACCACATACCAAATAAACATTCCTGAATCATGAAAGAAACCAACTGATTCTTTTGATTTATTCAAATTATGACCAATATAAGAAACGAGTTGCATTACAATACAAATAAAGAGAGGTAAACCTAACGCACCTGCTATAGCACCAGGTTTATAATATCGCCATTGTGGTTTACTTCGACCATCATTATCGATTATCATATGATTTTGGTTTGGGTTTCTCTGTTCTTTTTGTTTGTTAATGATAAATTTTCTTGTTGGGTTTAGTTTATCAGTTATTTTTGTCATGTTTGATTTTTTAAACATATTTATCACCATAACTTAGTAACATAAAATCACCTTTTTAACCTTTCATTTTTTTATAAGTATATTATAACATAAACTACATAAAAATAAAAGTCGCAAATTTAAACCAAAGAAAAAAGACTTACCGAAGTAAGCCTTTAATCTTATCTATTATTTAGATTCGTTTTCTTTACGTCTACGAGCAAGTAATGCACCAGCAGCTGCGATAGCAACTACACCACCTTCGATAGGTAATGTACTATCACCTGTTTGAGGTAACTGTTTACCTTGAGGTTTTTCAACTGGTTTTTCAGTTTTTGGAGTTTCAGCTTTTGGTTCTTCTACTTTATCATAGATGTAAGTTTTTGTTTTACCATCTTTAGATGTTTCAACACCAACAAGTTTTAATTTACGTTTTTCTGGATCTTTATCTTTAGAGAAGTCAAGTTCTTTCGCAAATTCTTTACCTTCAACATCATCTACGATACGTTTACGGTCAGCTTTAGTAATGTATCTTGTAACAACTTTTGCAGCATCTACTTCATAAATGTTTTTAATAACTTTATTTCCGTTTTCATCTGTTTCAGTTGTTGTTTCTACAAATTTATATCCTTTAACGTCATCACCTTCTTTATCAGTGAAATCACCTTCTTTAGGATCGTGACCTGGAATATCTTTACCAGTAGCTTTATCTACCCAATGAGTAATAACTTTTGTTTCAATTGGTTTTTTAGTATATGTATTAACAACATTACCTTTATCATCAGTATGAGTTGATACTAATGTATATCCTGGAACGTCATCACCTTCTTTATCAGGGAAACTTCCTTCTTTAGGTTCATGACCTGGAATATCTTTACCAGTAGCTTCATCTACCCAACGAGTATTAGTAGAAACTTTTTCATATAAGTTCACTACATCACCAACTTTAAATGGTGAATTTTTATCTAATTTTTTAGCAATTTCTTCAGTAATAACAATTGGTTCACCTTTTAGTTTATAACCTTTAATATCAGATTCACCATCGTTATCTGGGAATGCACCTTCTTTAGAAGGTTGTAATTCTTTACTTGTATCATTTGCATCATACCAATAAGTTCTTACAACTTTTTTCTCAGGTGTTTTAACATATTCATGTACAACATTTCCATCTTTATCTTTAGTTGTAGTTACATAAGTGTAACCTGGAACATCTTTACCTTTTTCATGAGTTCCTTCTTGAGGAGGTTTCACATCTTTACCTGTATCTTTATCAATCCATTTAGTTGTAACTTTTTTCTCAGGAGTTTTAACGTACTCATGAACTGTATTTCCATCTTTATCTTTTGTAGTAGTTACATAAGTATAACCTGGAACATCTTTACCTTTTTCATGAGTTCCTTCTTGTGGCGGTTTTACTTCTTTACCAGTATCTTTGTCAATCCATTTAGTGATTACTTTTTTCTCAACTGGTTTTTCTGGTGTTTTTTCATAATAGTGTGTTCTTGTATTACCTTCAGTTTTAGTTTCTACGTGTGTGTATTCTTTGATAGGGTGACTATCAACAAAATCATTTCCTTCAACTGTTTTATCTAATTCTTTACCAGTAGATTTATCAATAAATTTAGTAACACGTTTTACTTCATTTTTATCAGTAGAACCGTTATCTCCATTGTTATTTCCACCAGTAATTACAGCACTCTCAAAGAACGCCACAGCAGCTTCAGTAGAACCACTTTCAGCTAATACTGATTTTCTAATAATTGAAGCACCATCAGCATACATACCTTCATATGCATCTAAAACAGGTTTAACTACATCATATGTAGTTAATTTAGAAAGGTCAGCACCTTGAGCTTTTAATTTAGCATCATATGAATCAAATGCTTTTTGATATTTATCTGAAATTCCAACACCGTAAGTATCGATAGCTTTCATTACATCACCAGTTGTTTTAACTGAACCAAATTTACCTTGAATAGTTGTTGAAACTTTTTGGTTACTAGAAGCATCACCATTTGTAAATGCAACTGCAATTGTGTTAATTGGTTCATCTAAGTTTGCAACTGTATATTTTTGACCACCTTGAGTAGTGATTTGAGTTCCACCTAAACTATTATAGAAATTAATTAATTTAACAATAGTTTCACGAGCAGATTTATCACCATTCATTGCTTTATCAAGTAATGAATTTACTACATTCGCATCTTTTAATTCAGGTACTTCTGCAACAGCACGTTTATAAAGATCAGAACCAGTTCCAAGATTTATAATTGCGTTACCTAAAGCAGATGCGTTAACACCAGTAGGTCTATCAAACATAACAGGGTAATCAGCTTTAGTAGCTTGTTTTGTTAAATCAAAATCACCAGCTTTATATTCTTTAAACGTATCAGCACTAGCAGTACCTACAGATAAAACACTAGTTGCTCCAGTCATTAATAATCCTAATGTCATTAAGTTTTTATTTTTGCTAATATATCTCACTTTAAATTCCTCCGAAATTATTTATTATTTTGTAAATTTTTAATTGCTTGAGCAAGTACAATACGTTCACGTTCATATTTCTCAATAAGTTGTTTTTTTGTTCTTGTACTATCTCATTTTTTTATTAGCCAATTCCTCATTAATTGATTTATATTGTTCTTGCAATACATCTAATTTTTTTCATTACTGTTTGCAATGAAATCATATAAATCAGCATCTTTATTAGTTAATTGAATCTCTAAATTATCAATTTTAGATTGTAATTCAGTAACTAAATCATTATTTGTTTGTTCAGTTTCTAGTTTTTTTCAACCATTTTTTTCTAACTCGTTAATAGTATTATTAAGATTTTTGATTCTCTTTTCTTAACTCGGTTAAATCAAGTGATTGTTTATAACTAGCTTCTGAAATATTTTTGTAATATACCAATTATCTCATTACGTAATCTATCTACATCAGCTACATTTACATATTTACCTTTGTGTAAACTTAAATTCATAAATCTAGCACGAACATCCTTAATAGAAATTCTACTACCAGTTCCAAGTAATTGGTCTTTTTCTAATGGTATTTCAGTTGTTGTAGTTGTTACAATTGTCATTATTCTACTTTCTCCTTATTAATATCTTCCATAATAGATTTCAGATCTTCACTAGGTAAAAATTGAATAAGTTGTTTAACTAAATCTCTCATGCGTTCACCATCAGCATTTTCTTTAATTTTGTCTTTAAACTCAACATTTGCTTTAAAATACATTTACCATTTTCCTTTCTATTTATTCCGATTGTGTCACAGGTTCATTTTCATTTGAACTAAGTAACGTTCTCGGTGATTGGTGATCTACAGTTTTATGTGTATCATTATTTCTTGTTAAAAAAATATCGATGTTACTATGATTAAAGCTAAACTAACTAAACCTAGTATAACATATTCTTTGTATAATCTTTTTTTGTTCCATAATTCTACCTTTCTACATAAAAACTATATTGTAATTAATAGCTTTTAATATTAATAGTTCTAAATATATAGATAAAAATCTCTGAAATATATTAATATCTCTGAAAAACTATCTATATATTGGTGAAACTCAAATCTATGCAGATTGAGGGCGGCAACCTATAATTGACACCTCGCTAGAGTGTTTATTACATTTCTTAAAAATGATTTTTGTAATAAAGTCTCTAGGATTAGACACCTTGTTATACGGATTTTTTTGTCCGTTTCCTAATAAACGCATTTTAATATCAAAAGAACGTCTTTTAATAATATTTCGAGATGCATTTTTTTAGATTATAATTATCATATTTATATTAATAATTATATCATATAAATATTGACAAATCAATAATTTTTTTACAAATAAATTTTACTACTTATTACAATACATACAACTATTTTTAGCAAATAATTACTAATAAGTCAAGCATTAGATTACAATATAGTTATTTTTTTATTTATTCAATTGAAATATCAAGTGAAGTTTTTAATTGAATAATTCACTTTATATTCATGTTCTTTTTAGATAATCAAAAATTAAACGTTTCATATATTCTTCTGATTTAA
>BNJS01003571.1_pt1 | contig 190866 bp, 199 predicted proteins | sample 8540461 | NCBI WGS metagenome assembly BNJS01 (sample SAMD00202454, study PRJDB9452) | human saliva metagenome | isolation source: human saliva | place: Japan
AAATCTCCTGTTTTTTTGACTTTTTGTGGCTCTTTGTCAACTGTAGTGGGTTGAAGAAAAGCTAAGCTCGAGAAAGGACGAAATTTGTCCTTTCTTTTTTGATGTTCAGAACGATAAAAATCCGTTTTTTGAAGTTTTCAAAGTTCCGAAAACCAAAGGCATTGCGTTTGATAAGTTTGATGAGATTATTGGTCGCTTCTAATTTGGCGTTAGAATAGGATAATTGAAGAGCGTTGATGATTTTCTCTTTGTCCTTGAGAAAGGTTTTAAAGACAGTCTGAAAAAGAGGATGAACCTCCTTTAGATTGTCTTCAATGAGTCCGAAGAATTTTTCAGGTTCCTTGTTCTGAAAGTGAAAAAGCAAGAGTTGATAGAGATTGTAGTGGTGTTTCAACTCATCTGAATAGCTCAAAAGCTTGTCTAGAATCTCTTTATTCGTTAAGTGCATGCGAAAAGTAGGGCGATAAAATCGTTTATCACTCAGTTTATAACTATCTTGTTGAATGAGTTTCCAGTAGCGTTTGATGGCCTTGTATTCATGGGATTTTCGCTCAAATTGATTCATGATTTGGACACGTACACGACTCATAGCACGGCTGAGATGTTGGACAATGTGAAAAGCCAGCGTCTTTGGGAGCTGGCTGGTAATTTGAGCTTATAGCACTAGTACAAACCATCCGTTAGACGGCTGGTTGTGATTTAGAAGCTAGTTTTTGTCTGGCCTCTTTTATACAACTTTTTACCAATTATTTTTTAATCTAAATTATTAAAGTTGTCTAATTCTATACGTAATTTTGATTCAATATTTTCTAAATTTTTCAAAATATCACTATTATTTTCTTTAATCGTACTTGTAAGTTCTGAAACAAGATACAGTTCATCCTCTATTTTTTTCTTTTTAAGGATTTTAGTTTGATTTTTTTCGTTTTTCATATCTAATTCTTTTTTTATTAGAGAAATTGAAATACTCATAAATACTGAAAGAATAATTAAACAAATCAATGTTAACATGATAAGCTTTTATCCAAAAAAAGGCAAATTCTTAATCCAAACATAATCATTAAGTGGAGTAAAAAAATTAAATTACTTTTGTTCTAGTATAATTACAGCAGTATATTCCGAAATATATATGATATTAAATAGTGATTTTGTAACCGCTCCTATTTTAGTTAGTTCCTTCTTTTTTCTCATTTTCAGTTTCAACCTCTATAAATTTAAAAAAATATTATCAATTACATAGTTTATACCAACCCCCTACCCCAATTGTATAAAAATGTTTTAATTGAGTCTGATAAATTTGTAACACTTCCCGTACTAATAAGCAGTGTAGGAAAAAAATAATAAAAAAAATATAGCCAAAAAAATAAATAAATAATCCAAATGGTTCATTTTTTTATAAGCATTTCTTAAAGTTTTTTTATTCCTATAATTGTACAAGATATAAAGTACACCAAAAAAATATAAACTATAAAATAAAGTAAAGTAAAAATTTTTTTCTGAATTATATATTTTTAAGAATAAGAAGAATGAAGAAAATCAGAGTTGCAACTAAAAAGAATTTTTCTCATGTGAAAAAAATTCTTTTATATTTTTTTATTTTTTTCATAACATAAACCTTTCATTAATGAATGTTTAATTTAAATCGTATATAGAAATTAATTAAATGTCCATATACGATTTAAACTGCATTTCAAATTAAGACACTTCTACTTTAATCCATTACCTATTATATTTAATTTACTACTAAAAAGAGTATTGCTTTTTAGTATATAATCTTCATAACTATAGTATATATAATGTAGCACTTTATTGTTCTCGAATAAGTTTATTATCTTCTCTCAGTATTTTATTAATGTCCATAGTTTTTTCGGAACCATTTTTACCAACAATAACTGATAGGTCTTTTATATTATTAGTGTATGGACTATATTTTTAGTTCCAAGAACGCCATCTTGACTAGATGATTTTCCTGTCCATTGTTAGTGATAGTCTTAATCTTTCAATAGCGCCTCAAACTCAGCAACGGACATGCCCAACTGCTGGCTGGCAACCTCTGAAGTCAGAAGGCCTTGACGGACTAGATTTAATAGCATAGACAAACTTCCTTCAACTTTCCCACGCTCTAAGCCTTTTTCTTCAGCTTGCTCCAAGGCATAGTCCTGTGCTAACAAGGCTTGTTCTTCACGCATACGTAATTGACTAAACATTTTCCTGTCCTCCTCGGACCAGCTTTTATAGTCTAGCAGTTGGTCTGCCTGGCTGATGGCTCGCTCGGGTTGTTGAGTAAAGGGTTTGTTCCCGAAACTCCAACCACGGCTTGCGAATACTATCCTTGCTGGTTTCTCTGTATTTTTTAAGTTCCAAGAACGCCATCTTGACCAGATGGTTTTCTTGTTCATTGTTTGTGATGGTTAAGACCTCACCTGTCGTGTCCTCTCGCATACTAAAGCTATGAAAAGCCAGGTCATCTGAGAAATAATTGCTATCCACAATTGCGATAGCGTATACTGGTGCGATGTGTTTGTAACTCTGGTGTGTATCACCTTCTCGTTGGCGAATTTTTTCTAGATTTTGATTGACCTGACTGCATAGATAAGCCCACAGGCGATTAATGAAAAAATTCTGATGATGCACCTGAATCTCAATAATTACTTGAGTTCCATTATCTAGTTCAGCTAAAACATCTATACTGGTATAGAAATCCTGGGCCGAGTACGGCATGGAAGGTAAGACATGAATATTGCTTCCTTCCAAAATGGTCACATTTTTGGCTGGCAAGTCCAGCATATCGCGAATAAATTGACAAGTGATTTCAGGGTTGCTAAAAATCTTCTTAGCTACCAAGTCATTGGTTGGGCTGATGCCCGGATGACGTAATGTCATACTTTCTCTCCATTCATTATAGCACATTTTTAAATCTAGGTTTACTAGATTCTCTGGCTCTATCTATTTATTCGGAAAAAGGATGAAAAATACTTGGTCTGGCTCTTTCCAATGGTATTTTTTGGTGCTTTCCTTTATAATGGGTGTATGGATAAGAAAAAATTATTATTGATTGATGGGTCTTCTGTTGCTTTTCGGGCGTTTTTTGCGCTCTATCAGCAGTTAGACCGTTTTAAGAACGCGGCTGGTTTGCATACCAATGCGATTTATGGCTTTCAGTTGATGTTGAGCCATTTATTGGAGCGGATTGAGCCTAGTCATATTTTGGTGGCTTTTGATGCGGGAAAGACGACCTTCCGGACAGAGATGTATGCGGACTATAAGGGTGGTCGGGCTAAGACTCCGGATGAGTTTCGTGAGCAATTTCCTTTCATTCGTGAGTTGTTGGATCATATGGGGATTCGTCACTATGAGTTGGCTCAGTATGAGGCGGATGACATCATTGGGACACTGGATAAACTAGCAGAGCAGGATGGTTTTGATATTACCATTGTCAGTGGGGACAAGGATTTGATTCAGCTGACGGATGAGCATACGGTGGTTGAAATTTCCAAGAAAGGTGTGGCTGAGTTTGAGGCCTTTACGCCAGACTATCTTATGGAAAAGATGGGCATCACACCGACTCAGTTTATCGATCTCAAGGCGCTCATGGGTGATAAGTCGGATAATATCCCTGGGGTGACCAAAATCGGTGAAAAGACGGGTATCAAGCTCTTGCTGGAGTATGGTTCGCTTGAAGGTATTTATGAAAATATCGATGGGATGAAGGCTTCTAAGATGAAGGAAAATCTCATTAATGATAAAGAACAGGCCTTTTTGTCAAAAACACTGGCGACCATTGATACTAAGGCACCGATTGAGATTGGTTTGGAGGATTTGGTCTATAGCGGTCCAGATGTGGAAAATCTTGGGAAATTCTACGATGAGATGGGCTTCAAACAGCTCAAACAGGCTTTAAATGCATCGTCAGCTGAAGTGACTGAGAGTTTGGATTTTACTATTGTTGACCAAGTCAGTCAAGATATGCTGAGTGAAGAATCTATCTTCCATTTTGAGCTTTTTGGTGAGAATTACCATACGGATGATTTGGTTGGATTCGCCTGGTCTTGTGGGGAAAAGCTTTATGCTACAGACAAGCTTGAACTTTTGCAAGACCCGATTTTCAAGGACTTTTTAGAAAAAACACCTCTGAGAGTTTATGACTTTAAGAAGGCTAAAGTCCTCTTGCATCGTTTTGATGTGAATTTGCAGGCGCCTGCTTTTGACAGTCGCTTGGCTAAATACCTCCTTTCGACTGTGGAGGACAATGAAATTGCGACCATCGCTAGTCTTTATGGTCAGACTTACTTGGTTGATGATGAGACTTTCTATGGTAAGGGTGTCAAGAAGGCCCTTCCTGAACGCGAGAAATTCTTGGAGCATTTAGCTCGTAAGCTTGCTGTTTTGGTCGAAACAGAGCCTATTTTGCTTGAAAAACTTAGCGAAAATGGTCAGTTAGAGCTTCTTTATGATATGGAGCAACCTCTGGCTTTTGTCCTTGCCAAGATGGAAATTGCTGGGATTACGGTTAAGAAAGAGACCTTGCTTGAGATGCAGGCTGAAAATGAGCTTGTTATTGAAAAACTGACTCAAGAGATTTACGAGTTGGCTGGTGAGGAGTTTAATATCAATTCGCCTAAGCAGTTGGGTGTACTTCTCTTTGAAAAATTGGGACTTCCTCTAGAATACACTAAGAAAACCAAGACAGGTTATTCGACAGCGGTGGATGTCTTGGAACGTTTGGCTCCTATTGCTCCGATTGTTAAGAAAATTCTAGACTACCGTCAGATTGCCAAGATTCAGTCTACTTATGTGATTGGCTTGCAGGACTGGATTTTGGCTGATGGCAAGATTCATACTCGCTATGTGCAGGATTTGACCCAGACTGGGCGTCTGTCTAGTGTGGATCCAAACCTGCAAAATATCCCTGTGCGCTTGGAGCAAGGTCGTCTCATTCGTAAGGCTTTTGTGCCTGAGTGGGAGGATAGTGTGTTGCTTAGTTCGGACTATTCACAGATTGAATTGCGCGTTTTGGCGCATATTTCTAAGGATGAGCACTTAATTAAAGCCTTCCAAGAGGGGGCAGATATCCATACTTCGACAGCCATGCGGGTCTTTGGCATTGAGCGTCCTGAGGATGTGACTGCAAATGACCGTCGTAATGCCAAGGCGGTTAACTTTGGAGTGGTTTACGGGATTTCAGACTTTGGCTTGTCTAATAATCTAGGCATCAGCCGTAAGGAGGCCAAAGCCTACATTGATACCTACTTTGAACGCTTCCCAGGTATTAAAAAAACTACATGGATGAGGTGGTGCGTGAGGCGCGTGATAAGGGCTATGTAGAGACACTTTTCAAGCGTCGTCGTGAGTTGCCAGATATCAATTCGCGCAACTTCAATATTCGTGGTTTTGCGGAGCGGACAGCTATCAACTCACCTATTCAGGGTTCGGCAGCAGATATTCTCAAGATTGCTATGATTCAGCTAGATAAGGCTCTAGTTGAAGGTTGTTATCAGACCAAGATGCTGTTACAAGTGCATGATGAAATCGTCCTTGAAGTTCCTAAATCTGAACTGACAGAGATGAAAAAAATTGGTCAAACAAACTATGGAAGAAGCCATTCAACTCAGTGTTCCCCTCATCGCAGATGAAAATGAAGGGGCAACCTGGTACGAGGCCAAATAAAAAGGGGGCTAGTCCACCTTTTTTGTAGTAGAATTATGCAAGCCTTTTCAAAATGTGCTATACTGATGAAAAAGGAGGATTTCTATGAGTCAAGAATTTATCAATCCAAGTGATGGTGTGATTCGTCAGTATCTCGCAACGAGTAAAACCCTTGCTGTGGTGGGCTTGTCAGACCGTGAGGAAACAACCAGCAATCGAGTGACCAAGGAAATGCAGGCTCGAGGTTATAAAATTATCCCAGTCAATCCCAAGGCGGCAGGTGGCGAAATCTTGGGTGAAAAGGCTTATGCTAGCCTAGCGGAGATTCCTTTTCCTGTAGATATTGTCAATGTTTACCGTCGCAGTGAGTTTTTGCCTGATGTGGCGCGTGATTTTCTTAAGGCTGATGCCAAGATTTTTTGGGCACAGCTAGGACTTGAAAGTTTAGAAGCGGAAGAAATCTTGCGTGCTGGTGGATGTGATGACATCGTGATGAATCGCTGTATCAAGAGAGAACATACACGCTTGATTGAGGAAGCATAAGAAAAAGGTAGCTGGTGGGCTACCTTTTGTGTTATATTCAATGAAAATCAAAGAGTAAAGAGGAAACTAGCCGCAGGTTGCTCAAAACACAGTTTTGAGGTTGCAGATAGAACTGACGAAGTCAGCTCAAAACACAGTTTTGAGGTTGTGGATAGAACTGACGAAGTCAGTAACCATACCTACGGCAAGGCGACGTTGACGTGGTTTGAAGAGATTTTCGAAGAGTATTAGAAAATGCCAATAAGGGTCTGCATACCAAGACTAGTGAGGATGATGGCAATCCAGCAAATAGCTCCGAGAACAATGGATTTTCCACTGGATTTGATCATAGCTAGCAGATTAGTTTTAAGCCCGATAGCACTCATGGCTATGATAATAAGGAATTTAGAGAGTTGTTTGAGAGGGGTAAAGAAATTACTGGACACACCGAGAGAGGTGAGTAGTGTAGTGAGGAGAGAGGCAAGGATGAAGTAAAGGATAAAAAGTGGGAAGACTTTTTTCAGTTGCAATCCTTGCTTATTTTTTTGCTCGCGACTTTGCCAGTAGGAGAGAAAGAGAGTGATGGGGATAATAGCTAGGGTGCGTGTGAGTTTGACAATGGTTGCGGATTCGAGGGTATTAGTTTGGTAGAGACTGTCCCAGGCGCTGGCGGTAGCCGTTACAGAGGAAGTATCATTGACCGCAGTTCCTGCAAAGAGGGCGAAGCCTTCATTGGATAGATGAAGCCAGGTACCTAGGGTTGGAAATATGAGCGCAGCCAAGACATTGAAGAAAAAGATAACAGAGATGGCTTGGGCGACTTCCTTTTCCTTGGCATGGATAACAGGCGCTGTTGCTGCAATGGCAGAACCCCCACAGATAGAAGAACCTACTCCAATCAAGGTGGCCAGTTTTGTGTCCAGTGCAAAGAAGCGCTGGAAGAGGTAGGCAACAATTAAGGCTATTGAAATGGTGGACAGGATGACAGGGAGCGAAGATTGCCCAACTGCGAAGACTTGCGAGATATTGAGACCAAAACCAAGCAAGATAACGGCATACTGGAGCAATTTCTTGGAACTAAAGGTCAATCCAGCATCCAGTTGTTTATAGGGTGAGAGAAAGGGATGGAGAAGCATGCCTATGAAAATGGCAAAAACGGGCGCGCCAATCACAGGGAAGAATCCTCCTAAGTACCAAGATAGGATGGAAATGAGAAGGCAGGCCAAGATGCCTGCTCCATTTTTTGATAGAAATGACATAAAAACCTCCAAATAGAATCTGTTACCATTATAGACCTGTAAACAGGAAAAGTAAAATAGAAAGTGGAGCTAACAATTATTTGACAAGTAGTGCTAATTATGTAATAATAATCCTACAAGAACTGTAACGAAGTCTTGGCAAAAACAAAAATACCAGAGCTCCACCTCTGGTATTTCTTTTTGTCCAGTTATATTAGAACTAAACTCAGGTTATATTTTTTTGTCGCGCTTATCTAACCACTTTCTGACTATCCACTCAGAAATGACATTACCGGTAATAGTAATCAGTAATGGTGCTAGAATAGTTGTAACGAAGATTATCAAAACCTCAATACTCGTCGAAAATCTCATGATACGTTGTCATCTTCGGCTTACCTAACTTTAGTTATGCTTTCACCTCGATTCCTAGTCTCATGAGATTTTCATTGAGTATTCTAAAAACATAGTATTGCAATGAATTTAAATTCACCTACTTCAATTTGTTATGCTAGCGTTATTCTATCATGTATTTTTGCGGTCGGGGGGCTTTTGTAGTATAATAGAGATACGTTTTTACAGTAGGAGGTATCTATGGACTTAACTAAGCGCTTTAATAAACAGTTAGATAAGATTCAAGTTTCGTTGATTCGTCAGTTTGACCAGGCTATTTCGGAGATTCCTGGGGTCTTGCGTTTGACCTTGGGGGAACCTGATTTTACAACGCCAGATCATGTCAAGGAGGCGGCCAAGCGAGCGATTGATCAGAACCAATCCTACTATACAGGGATGAGTGGTCTGCTGACCTTACGTCAGGCGGCCAGTGATTTTGTTAAGGAAAAGTATCAACTGGACTATGCTCCTGAAAATGAAATCTTGGTTACAATTGGGGCGACAGAGGCCTTATCTGCTACTTTGACAGCTATTTTGGAAGAGGGAGACAAGGTACTTTTGCCAGCTCCTGCTTATCCGGGTTATGAACCGATTGTCAATCTAGTTGGGGCAGAGATTGTCGAGATTGACACAACTGAAAATGGGTTTGTCTTGACTCCTGAGATGTTAGAGAAGGCCATTTTGGAGCAAGGTGACAAGCTCAAGGCGGTTATTCTCAACTATCCAGCAAATCCGACAGGAATTACCTACAGTCGGGAGCAGTTGGAGGCCTTGGCAGCTGTTTTACGCAAGTATGAAATTTTCGTTGTCTGTGATGAGGTTTACTCAGAATTGACCTACACAGGCGAAGCCCATGTGTCTCTGGGAACTATGCTGAGAGACCAAGCTATTATTATCAATGGTCTATCTAAATCGCATGCTATGACCGGTTGGCGTTTGGGGCTGATTTTCGCTCCTGCGACCTTCACAGCCCAGTTAATCAAGAGTCACCAGTACTTGGTGACTGCCGCAAATACTATGGCTCAACATGCTGCGGTAGAAGCCTTGACGGCTGGTAAAAACGATGCGGAGCCCATGAAAAAGGAATACATCCAGCGTCGGGACTATATCATCGAAAAAATGACTGCTCTTGGTTTTGAGATTATCAAACCAGACGGTGCCTTCTATATCTTTGCTAAGATTCCAGCAGGATATAATCAAGATTCTTTTGCTTTTCTGAAGGATTTTGCTCAGAAGAAGGCTGTTGCTTTTATCCCTGGTGCAGCCTTTGGGCGTTATGGAGAAGGTTATGTTCGTCTGTCTTATGCAGCCAGCATGGAGACTATCAAAGAAGCCATGAAACGACTTGAGGAGTATATGAGAGAAGCATGATTCAGTCTATCACGAGTCAAGGCTTGGTGCTCTACAATCGCAATTTTCGTGAGGATGATAAGCTAGTCAAGATTTTTACTGAGCAGGCTGGTAAGCGGATGTTTTTCGTCAAACATGCTGGACAGTCCAAATTGGCTCCTGTTATTCAGCCCTTGGTGCTGGCACGATTTCTCTTGCGAATCAATGATGACGGGCTCAGTTACATAGAAGACTATCATGAGGTCATGACTTTTCCCAAGATTAATAGTGACCTCTTTGTCATGGCTTATGCGACCTATGTGGCAGCTCTTGCAGATGCTAGTTTGCAGGACAATCAGCAGGATGCCCCCTTGTTTGCTTTTTTTACAAAAGACCTTGGAGTTGATGGAAGCGGGCTTGGATTATCAGGTTTTGACCAATATTTTTGAAATCCAAATCTTGACTCGATTTGGAATCAGCCTCAATTTTAATGAGTGTGTATTCTGCCATCGGATCGGTCAGGCTTTTGACTTTTCTTTCAAATATGGAGCCTGCCTCTGTCCAGATCATTATCATGAAGATGAGAGACGTTGCTATCTCAATCCCAATATCCCCTATCTGCTCAATCAGTTTCAAGCCATTGATTTTGAGGTCTTGGAGACCATTTCGCTCAAGCCTGAAATCAAGCAAGACTTACGCCAATTTATGGATCAACTCTACGAAGAGTACGTTGGGATTCACCTAAAATCAAAGAAATTTATTGATTCCCTATCAGACTGGGGACAATTACTAAAAGAGGAAGACAAATGAAAAAAATCGCAGTAGATGCCATGGGAGGCGATTACGCACCTCAGGCCATCGTTGAGGGTGTCAATCAAGCCCTAGCTGACTTTTCAGATATCGAGGTTCAACTCTACGGAGATGAAGCTAAAATCAAGCAATATCTGACAGCGACGGAGCGCGTCAGCATTATCCATACGGATGAGAAGATTGATTCAGACGATGAACCTACTAGAGCTATTCGGAAGAAGAAAAATGCCAGTATGGTATTGGCGGCCAAGGCTGTCAAAGATGGAGAGGCAGATGCTGTTCTCTCAGCTGGGAATACAGGTGCCTTGTTGGCAGCAGGATTTTTCATCGTGGGTCGTATCAAGAACATCGATCGTCCTGGGCTTATGTCAACCTTGCCGACTGTAGATGGGAAGGGTTTTGACATGCTGGACCTCGGTGCTAATGCAGAAAATACAGCCCAGCACCTCCATCAATATGCGGTTCTAGGTTCTTTCTATGCTAAAAATGTCCGTGGCATTGCGCAACCACGTGTTGGCTTACTTAACAATGGAACAGAGAGTAGCAAGGGTGACCCGCTTCGTAAGGAAACTTATGAATTACTGGCGGCTGATGAAAGTTTGAACTTTATCGGAAACGTGGAAGCACGTGATTTGATGAATGGCGTTGCGGATGTTGTCGTGGCAGATGGTTTCACGGGAAACGCTGTGCTCAAATCCATTGAAGGGACAGCTATGGGAATCATGGGCTTGCTCAAGACAGCTATTACAGGTGGTGGTCTTCGAGCGAAACTAGGCGCACTACTTCTCAAGGACAGCCTCAGAGGTTTGAAAAAACAACTCAACTACTCAGATGTTGGTGGAGCGGTCTTGTTTGGTGTTAAGGCACCGGTTGTCAAGACTCATGGCTCAAGTGATGCCAAGGCTGTTTATAGTACAATCCGCCAGATTCGTACCATGCTAGAAACAGACGTAGTTGCCCAGACTGCGCGTGAATTTTTCAGGAGAATAAAAAGAGATGACAGAAAAAAAGAAATTTTTTTGACCGTATTGTGACCATTATCCAAGAGCGACAGGGAGAGGATTTTGTCGTGACAGAATCCTTGAGTCTGAAAGACGACTTGGATGCTGACTCAGTTGACTTGATGGAGTTTATCTTGACACTGGAAGATGAATTTAATATCGAAATCAGCGACGAAGAAATTGACCAACTGCAAAGTGTAGGAGATGTGGTTAAGATTATTCAAGCAAAATAAAGATAAGGAGTTCCAAGGCAACGGAAGTAGATGGTTTTTAGAGGTAAATTCCCAAACTAACTTCCAGTTTCCCCCAACCTAGCTTTTAGTATGAGAAAAACGCGTGAAATCAGTGGGAATTCGTCTGAGACTAACTTCCACTGGTTTTCTTTTTCTTGATATATAAGGGTTCAAAAGCGAAAAGACTCAGAAAAAAGTGCATGACAAATAGCCCTAAAACAGAGTCGTCTTAGAGTAAATTCCAGTTGCTAGCGTTTAGTGTGAGACTTTTCGATGGTGATAAGATGTGTAGTTAGAGGGAAAATTCCCTTATTTCAATAAATCAGGTGATAAGTGTGTGTCTTCTGGTTTGACAAATTGACAACCCAGAAGAGCAGCGATGTCCTCGCCAAAGTTGAAGGTGAAGACGTCGTAAGCAGATTTTCCTTGAAACTCTTCTCGTTTCAAGGAATTGACATGGGAAATGACTAGATTGACGTCTTTCTGAGTCAGCTGGTCAAAGGAAGTGCCCTTGGGAAGAATGGCTCGCAAAACCGTATGGTTCTTCTCAATCCGCCCCTTCTGGTCAGGACGGCTAGGGTCGCAGAAGTAGAGGTGAGACTTCCCATCAATGTCTCGCTCAAGCTCCTCCACATAGGAGAACTCAGATCCGTTGTCCGTGAGAATGACAGGGAACAGCTGATGAAACGCATACCCTCCGTCCATGACTCTTTCTTTCAAAGCAGCGAATTTAGTGGCGACTTCCAGAGCAGTCTTGTTGTCCAAAAGCAAGGCGAAGAGGAAGTTGCAGAAGGAAACGTTGAAGGTTAGCAGTAGCTTTCCACCAGGTCTGCCGATGACCGTGTCCATTTCCAACCATTTGAAGAAATCATCTGTTTCTCGTAACTCTTGGAAATCTTGGTAGGTCCGCCCAATTTTTTTAGCTCTTTGGGAATAGCTACTTTTTCTGGATTTTTCTGCGTTCCTTGAACTTGACCATCCGAGGGAAATCAATGGGCTTGGCTGTCAGATATCCCAGTTTGGCATGCCGATACACCGTAGCTTTCGACACAGGTAGGTTATGTGTCTGAATGATATGGTAGATGCTTTGTTTCTTCTGGATGCCTAGGGTTAAGACCTTGTCCATCTGATAAAAAAACTTTCCTTGTTTAGGGGATGCCCTCTCTGGACTCCCTCAACATAGTCTTGTACTGTTCCTGCGCCTTTTTCGCGTAGTAAAGATAGCGGTTAAACCCACAATCCGTCCTCTTTTTTGGACAGTTGTTACAGACATAAGGAACTTTTTTGAGAAGTGGGCAATCCGTGCAATCAGATTTGACGGATGTTGGATGCATGATGCGATTGCGCTTGATTTCCTTTGAAATCGTTGACGGGTCTTTTCCCATCTTCTCAGCGATGGAACGGAAAGTCTCCTGTTGGCTGATTCCAGTTTGGATGTCAATACGGTCTTCTAGAGTGAGATGTTTTTGTTTTTTCGTCATGAGGTGCCTCCTCACGAAAAGTCTCAGACTTAATTCTAGCATAATTCGTCGTCTGAGACTAACTTCCAGTTTTGGGAGAGAGATGGAAGTTACTTTGAGAAGTTACGGATGGTTTTTAGAAATGAGGAATATCGGATATCCTTGTAAAAATGGGAAAAACACGTTATAATGGACTTATTAGAAGAGAAAGGAAGTATACTCGTGGCTACATTTAGTATTACTCGTGATATCACACTCACAAAAGAAGATTTTGAAAAAATTCAAGCCTCTAAATCAACTGATTTGTTGCTTGATATTATCAAAAAGAATACAGATAAACAAGAACAACCTTCCTTACTAGGTCTAGAGAAGCTGGTAAGATAAAGTATGAAATTATATGCCTTACCACTAGGGGATGTCATCAAATTCATACGACAAACCGTTATTACTAGAAATCCTGAATATACTAATGAACGGAGAATACGTCAAAAAGTCCGTGAGAACTTCTCTAAGATTGTTTCTGAGCAAGTGTCGTTTGGTAAAAATGAGGATATGTTAGAGTATCTTAAAAATGACGCAATTACAACAGAGCTGACACATAAATCGAGAAATTTTATTATTATTGATCAAGAGATATCAGGAGAGAGATTTGAGATTTTAGGTGTTTTTACACTAACATTAAAAATTGTTAATGTTCAAGAATTAGATAATGATAGCAAAAAATCTTTTGTTTTAAGTGGGAAAAACGCTAGAAACTTAAATTATATACCAGGACTTTTGATTGCTCAATTTGGAAGAAATTTACACTTTAATAAAATTACTGGTCAGCAAGTTATGGAATTAGTTGTTGACAAAATTCAATTAGCCCAGAGCATTTTAGGGGGTAAAATGGTTTATTTGGATAGTGTCAATGAAGATAAAGTGATTAATTTTTATAAATCGTTTGGTTTTGTTGAATACGGTGAGATTATTAGGGATAATAAGCACCCTGATGTATACTATCAACCAATGGCTCTTGATATGACAAAAGTGATTGTTGAGTAGATATAGAAGTTCCAAGGCATTTGCTTTGGAATTTTTTATTTGCTTTAAATGACCGTTTAGGAACAGATTTAGTCTTTCTAGGGACAGTAGAAATCTGAGGACAAATAAGGGATATAATAGAGTCAGAAAAAATCAATCTCCAAAAAGGAGAAAAAGAAAGGATTTTTATAGAGTTATAGCAATATGGTATAGCTCAAAATACAATTCGTAGATATTGGTAATATTGTCTAATTTTTCACAATATTATTGACTTTGACAATGAAAAAGTATTAGAATATAGCTAAATAAAGAGGGTAAGCCCTCTTATAGCTATTCAATAAAGGAGGAAATGGCTATGAAAAAATCTAAATTACTCACTCTTGGTTTGCTTGTAGGTGCTGGTCTGCTTTTATCTATCAACCAAGCACAGGCTGCAGATACTTGGGTTAAAAATGGTTCTGACTGGAATCTTTCACAAGATGGCAGTCTAGCTAAGGATAAATGGGTACAAAATGCTGGCTCATGGTATCACTTCGACAGCACTGGTAAAATGCAGACAGGTTGGCTCAAAGACGGCAATACATGGTATTCACTAGCAGATAGTGGCGCTATGCGCACAGGCTGGTACAAGGAAGGCAACACCTGGTACTCACTAGCTATAGTGGTGCTATGCGTACAGGTTGGTACAAAGAAGGATCTACTTGGTACTACCTAAAAGGCAGTGGCGCTATGGCAACAGGATGGGCGACTGCAAATGGTAAATGGTCTTACTTTGAAAAATCAGGTGCTATGGTCGCAGACAGAGCTGTCCCAGCCAGTGATGGGGAAAGTTATGTCATTGGTAAGGATGGCTATCTAGCAAATAGAAAAGATGCTGGATACAGTATTCATGATATTGTCAAACTTGGAGATGGGCAAGAATATTTGCTAAATGCTAAAGGTGACGATGTTATTATTGAAAAAAATGCTTGGTATATCAGACCAGAGTTCAAGAAGTTTTCTAATAAATATGGAGATGAGGTTGCAAATACTACCTTAGCTTTAGTGGATAATAAAGAAGAAGGACAAGAAATTGATCCTAAGGCAGTTGTACAGAACTTCCAAAACTTACCAAATCGCTACTACTTTGATGAAAATGGACATCGTGTGGTCAATATCCCAGCAATGACCACCTATTCAGAGATTAAAAAAGTTGGCAATGATGTCTATTTAGAAAATCCAGGTGCACGACTTCGTCTTGGAGCTACCAACTTTACAATCAATAATAATAAACTATACTATTTAGAAAATGAGAAAGGTAAGCTCAAAACAGGTTACTTTGTATTAATTGATGATGGAGCAACCACTACTCATCATCACATTCTAGCCTATGCGGATCAATCTGGTGAGATTCTTAAGATGAAACGCTTGCCATCAGGAGTTTCAGATTATCTGGATAAAGAAATCGATGGTTTATACGGTGAAAAAATTAAGATTGAATCTCCACACTCAAACGAATATTATAAAGTGGTCGTGGTTAAATAAAAATAACATCTTCACAACTAATTGTTAACACTCTAACCAATATACCATTTTCAGGAGGCTTTAGATTTCTTGTATTTTAAAAGGAAGCTAAAGCCTTTTGTAGATGGAGCAGGGAATAGAGTTATCTATAAAATAATAAAAAGGAGTCTGTCATGGAAATGAAAAATACATTTGTAGAATTGGAACAATTTGAAGAGTTAACCCCAGAGGTATTGAAGGAAGTGAATGGTGGAGGGATTTTTGAAGATATTTACCATTGGCTACATCTACTCCCAGAGCCAAGATAGTATTTTGATTAAAATGTGTTAACTAAACAGATTTATGATTATATTACTTGAATTTTTAGTGTTTATATTGATTTTAATCAATATTTTGGCTCCTCCGATTTATCTAGGTAGTCAACTCTCTAAAGCATTTTATGACAAACGCTCTATATTTCTTTGGGTAGTTTTTCAGCTATTTGCTACCTTCGTTTTTCCGAGTTTCTTGCATGTTGCCAATTTATTATTCTTTTATATAATATTTTGGATTGTGTTAAAGAAAAAGAAGAAGGAAGCTCTCTTGCTTGCTCTGTATCTATTTATGTTTTATCAAAGTATTCGATATTTGGTTTTTGACAATTTTGATAATACGATTGATATTTGACTACTCTGAACTATCTGATTGTTTCATAGATTGTTTTCATTCTATATATCTATATTTGATTTAGTTTATCAATCTTTGTCTATGTTGTCATTTTTAAGACGATGGGGAATTGATTTCAATATATTATTTTTTTAGATAAATTTCAAACTCATTAGTGACGAAAAAGTATGTGATCTTATCCTTATTGTTTGGTTTCAGGACTGTTTTCATCCATCATGTCTGGAGGATGTAATCCTTTCTATGTTCGCTTTTGACACGACCATTTCTCTCCTGATTTTTCATTCTCTTTTTCTCTTGGCTCTTTTTACATCAAGCATTTGGAGCAGGTTTATCGTGATGAGCAAACCATTCAGAGACAGGAAGATGAAAAATCGTTCCTTGCAAGGAATAGTGGATAAGCTAGGGTCATCTCTATGATGAAGTTCGAGGTTTCCGTCATGATTTTGCAGGAATTGTCGCCAGCATGGAGCCTGCCATAGCGAATCAAGACATGGCTGAGGTGTCTACCATTTATCAAGATGTTTTTCTAAAGACCAATGAAAAGCTGAGAAAGGCAGATTACACAGCCTTTAATCTTCACAATATCCATGACATAGCCATTCGCAATACCTTGGCAAAAGCCATGATTGTGGCAGATAAGCAGGGAATTCATTTTAGTTTGGAGACGGTGGGGGTTGTCGAAGAGCTGGCATTGCCGATGTTGGAGGCTATCCGTATCCTCTCTATCCTCACGACAAATGGCTTGGAGGCAGCTAGTGAGGCAGAAAATCCGCAGATTCGGGTTGCTTTGTTGGCAAGTGATAGGAGTGTCCGTTTTATCATTGAAAACACTCGTAAGAAAGAAGAACTGAATCCCAGCATTCTCAGTCAAAAGGGTTATTCGACCAAGGGTAACCACAGTGGACTGGGCTTAGCGACCTTGGAGGATATGGTTTTTCATTATGATTTAAACTTAGATACCCAGCTAGGAGAGACGACTTTTAGACAAGATTTAGAATTGCCATTTAAGGATGAGAAACGAGGGGGAGAGGAATGAGAATTTTAGTTTTGGAAGACGATAGAGTCCAGCAAGGACGGATAGAGCAGACTTTACTAGATATTGGTCGCTCTCGCAATTTAAGATTGGAAATTGATATTGCCAAAAACTATGGAGATGTTGAAAAGTATTCTCAGTATTTTGATCATTACCAGCTCTATTTATTGGATTTAGAGATTGATGGAGAGCGTGAACGGGGCTTTCAGGTTGCTCAACAGGTTCGGGAGCGAGATCCCTTTACAAGTATTGTCTTTGTGTCCACACACTCGGAGGCCTTGCCACTAGCTTTTCGCTACCACTTGTCTGCCTTGGATTTTATTTCCAAGGATCAGCCAGAGGAGGATTACCGTCATCAGTTGGAGCGCTGTCTGAACTATGTACTGGCAGTGGATAAGAGGGAAAATATGCGTCTCTTCACCTATAGTTTTGAGGGAAGACGGGGCTTTACTCTGCCCTACCATGAAATTTTAGCCTTTGAAACTTCAGTGGAATCCCACCGTATCAAGGTCTATTATGCCAATCATTCTATCAAGACCATTTATGGCAGTCTTAAGGATATTGCTACCAAGGCTGAAAAAGATTACTTTGTCTATGCCAATCGCAATACTTTAGTCAGTTTACAGGCTATTGAAGAGATGACTGCCACAGAAGTGACCTTGTTAGAAGGCTTGCATTTCCCCGTATCACGAACAGCCAGAAGAACCCTAAAAAAACATCTCAACGTCTAATATCTGTTAGACTTGGGTGAGTTTATCAATAAGAATGTCGGAAAAGTTTCTGATATTCTTATTTTTTTGACTTCTTTTTCGAATAGATAAGTAAGAGGAAAAAAGAAAGGAGCCTAGTTCATGTATCTACCAATTTTCTATCCCATGGTTTCACTAAAGTTATTTTTTTCAAATAAATTTAATTTAGTTGTACATTTTCGAAATTTTTTTCGAATAAGATAAGTAAGAGGAAAAGGAAAGGAGTCTAATTCATGTATCTACCAATTTTCTATCCATGGTTTACTAAATTATTTTTCAAATAAATTTAATTTAGTTGTATATTTTCGAAATTTTTTTCGAATAGATAAGTAAGAGGAAAAGGAAAGGAGCCTAGTTCATGTTTATATCAATGTTCTACCCATGGTTCACTGAGTTATTTTTTAAATAAATTTAATTTAGTTGTACATTTTTGAATTGTTTTTCGAATAGATAAGTAAGAGGAAAAGGAAAGGAATAAAATAATGAAAGAACATTACTATGGATTTGTTGAGCTAACTTCGGAAGAATTGACCGATATTCAAGGTGGAGAAAGTTGGGCGAAGACCCTTGCAGATTGGTACCTTGGATTTCGTAGAGGTTTTGGTTTTTAGGAGGATAAGAGATGAATGAAATGAATGATAAGTATACTATTGAAGTATTAAAGGAAAGCGACTTAGCCTTGCTGGTGGGTGGTAGCAAGGAAAGCTATCAACGGGGTCTAATTACAGGTCTATTGTTACGCGGTGTATTTATTGGAACCCCATTTTTAGAAGATAAGATTTAGAAAAAATAGAACAATAGGAGAAAAAGATGACAAATTTTGACAAAATGGAGCAGAACTTTGTAGCTCTTACAGAAGAAGAGTTGGTGAATGTAGATGGGGGAGCATTACCTCTTGTAGTCGCTGGAGTGTCTATTTGGAAGATAGGTGCAGCAGTAGCAGGTGGAGCAGCAGCGCTTTTTGCTGGAGGAGCAGCTTTGGGGTATTATGCGAATAGACCATAATCTGATTGTAGTCAGAGAGGCATTTCTATGTTTTTAAAAAAAGAAGTGATATTATTAGGGGTATTGTTATCGCTACGTATTATTTTTACTATCGTTCAAATTTTAATTGATTATAAAATATTATCTGGACAGTATAGTATAAATTTTATGGATATTTCAGAAGTATTTACCTATCCAATACTCATTTTAATCATTTACATAGCAATAAAATATAATATAAAGGAGTAATGACGAACATGAACTTAGAACAATTTTATCAATTATCTGACGATGAATTAGTGGGAACAAAAGGTGGTTTTGGTCTTGCGGAAGCAGTTGGGATTGCAGGAGTACTGAATGCTGCTGTACAAATTTTTAATGCTGGTTACAAATTTGGTTCAGATTTTGCTCGTCGTGGGCGTTAGATAATGAACAGTTGTAACCTTAATCTTAATACATTGTTACCTAAACTAGCCACGATATGTCCTTTGTTGGGAATAACTCTTAATCTCGCGCTTCATGTGATTCGTACAGGTTCGTTAGTATCCTTTAATTGGCAATGGACTTTGGTTGGTTTGCTTTTCTCAGCATATTTTGGTATTTTTCGCAAAGATTTATCAAAAAATAATCAAAATCATAAATGAAGAACATGAATCAAAAGGATTTTGTGCATGTGAATGGTAGCGTTTTTCCGCCATTCTTGTCAGGTAATTAGGAGTTTCTTATGAAAACATTTTTATTAGGTTTTGCTGAGGGTTATTTTACCGTATCACTCATTATCTACATCGCAACGTATTTGATTTTGAAAAATCCGATCAATACCCTATTTTATCCAGAAATTTACCCCGTTTTATTTGGGCTCTTTTATCTAGGATATAAGGTCAATAAAAAGCAAGTAGAGTAAGCGGTTAAGAATGACTTGTTAGTCTGTGCTAAAATGGTTAGGGTAGAATCTAAGAATGCATCACATTGGAGTTTAAAAGGAGTAACTATGAATCGTAATTTAGAACGGTGTTATCTATTCTGACTATGAATAGATTATACCAGAGATGGCTTAGAAATAGCAGGGACATTAAAAATTGAATAGGATGTCGTAAAGGTTACTATCAATGATTTATTTGTCCCAAGCTTGCCTAGGGTGACAGTAAAAAATCAATTTCCTTTCATACCATATTTTTAGTAGGTAGGACGTTTGTTCTGCCTATTTTTTTATCCAAAAAGTGCAGTTGGGAGGGAGATAGGCGCATTTGGGAAGGAAGTCCAGTTTTTGTTTGGGGATTGGGGTAAGATAGTTGTTATCAGATGAGTTTAGGAAAAGGAGATGAATATGAAATTTGGGAAACGTCACTATCGTCCGCAGGTGGATCAGATGGACTGCGGTGTAGCTTCATTAGCCATGGTTTTTGGCTACTATGGTAGCTATTATTCTTTGGCTCACTTGCGAGAATTGGCCAAGACGACCATGGATGGGACGACGGCTTTGGGCTTGGTCAAGGTGGCAGAGGAGATTGGTTTTGAGACGCGAGCCATTAAGGCGGATATGACGCTCTTTGACTTGCCAGATTTGACCTTTTCCTTTTTGTTGCCCATGTGCTTAAGGAAGGAAAATTGCTCCACTACTATGTGGTGACTGGGCAGGATAAGGATAGCATTCATATTGCCGATCCCAGATCCTGGGGTGAAAGTTGACCAAACTGCCACGTGAGCGTTTTTGCGGAAGAATGGACAGGAGTGACTCTGTTTTATGGCACCTAGTCCAGACTACAAGCCTCATAAGGATCAAAAAGAATGGTCTGCTCTCCTTTTATCCCTATATTAGTGAAGCAGCGTGGCTTGATTGCCAATATCGTTTTGGCAACCCTCTTGGTAACCGTGATTAACATTGTGGGTTCTTATTATCTGCAGTCTATCATTGATACCTATGTGCCAGATCAGATGCGTTCGACGCTGGGGATTATTTCTATTGGGCTGGTTATCGTCTATATTCTCCAGCAGATCTTGTCTTACGCTCAGGAGTATCTCTTGCTTGTTTTGGGGCAACGCTTGTCGATTGATGTGATTTTGTCCTATATCAAGCATGTTTTTCACCTGCCTATGTCCTTTTTTGCGACACGCAGAACAGGGGAAATCGTGTCTCGTTTTACAGATGCTAACAGTATCATCGATGCGCTGGCTTCGACCATTCTTTCGATTTTCCTAGATGTGTCAACGGTTGTCATTATTTCCCTTGTTTTATTTTTCACAAAAATACCAATCTCTTTTTTTCATGACCTTATTGGCACTTCCTATCTATACAGTGATTATCTTTGCCTTTATGAAGCCGTTTGAAAAGATGAATCGGGATACCATGGAAGCCAATGCGGTTCTGTCTTCTTCTATCATCGAGGACATCAACGGTATTGAGACTATCAAGTCCTTGACCAGTGAAAGTCAGCGTTACCAAAAAATTGACAAGGAATTTGTGGATTATCTGAAGAAATCCTTTACCTATAGTCGGGCAGAGAGTCAGCAAAAGGCTCTGAAAAAAGTTGCCCATCTCTTGCTCAATGTCGGCATTCTCTGGATGGGGGCTGTTCTGGTCATGGATGGCAAGATGAGTTTGGGGCAGTTGATTACCTATAATACCTTGCTTGTTTACTTTACCAATCCTTTGGAAAATATCATCAATCTGCAAACCAAGCTTCAGACAGCGCAGGTTGCCAATAACCGTCTGAATGAGGTTTATCTGGTAGCTTCTGAGTTTGAGGAGAAGAAAACGGTCGAGGACTTGAGCTTGATGAAGGAGATATGGACTTTCAAGCAGGTTTCCTACAAGTATGGCTATGGTCGAGATGTCTTGTCGGATATCAATTTTGACTATTCCTCAAGGCTCTAAAGTGGCTTTTTGTGGGGATTTCAGGGTCAGGTAAGACGACCTTGGCCAAGATGATGGTTAATTTTTACGACCCAAGTCAGGGAGAGATTAGTCTGGGTGGTGTCAATCTCAATCAGATTGATAAAAAGGCTCTGCGTCAGTATATCAACTATCTGCCTCAACAGCCCCTATGTCTTTAACGGAACGATTTTTGGAGAATCTTCTCCTTGGAGCCAAGGAGGGGACGACTCAGGAGGATATCTTACGGGCGGTTGAATTGGCAGAGATTCGGGAGGATATTGAGCGCATGCCACTGAATTACCAAACAGAATTGACTTCGGATGGGGCAGGGATTTCAGGTGGTCAGCGTCAGAGAATCGCTCTGGCGCGTGCTCTCTTGACAGATGCGCCGGTCTTGATTTTGGATGAGGCGACCAGCAGTTTGGATATTCTGACAGAGAAGCGAATTGTCGATAATCTTATGGCTTTAGACAAGACCTTGATTTTCATTGCTCACCGCTTGACCATTGCTGAGCGGACAGAGAAGGTTGTTGTCTTGGATCAGGGCAAGATTGTCGAAGAAGGAAAGCATGCTGATTTGCTTGCACAGGGTGGCTTTTACGCCCATTTGGTGAATAGCTAGAAAGAGGAGAGGATGAAACCAGAATTTTTAGAAAGTGCGGAGTTTTATAATCGTCGTTACCATAATTTTTCCAGTCGGGTGATTGTACCCATGTCTCTTCTGCTCGTGTTTTTGCTTGGATTTGCAACTGTTGCAGAGAAGGAGATGAGTTTGTCCACTAGAGCGACTGTCGAACCTAGTCGTATTCTTGCAAGTATCCAGTCTACTAGCAACAATCGTATTCTTGTCAATCATTTGGAAGAAAATAAGCTGGTTAAGAAGGGAGAACTGTTGGTTCAATATCAGGAAGGGGCAGAAGGTGTTCAAGTAGAGGCCTATGCCAGTCAGTTGGACATGCTCAAGGATCAAAAAAAGCAATTGGAGTATTTGCAAAAGAGCCTGCAAGAAGGGGAGAACCACTTTCCAGAGGAGGATAAATTTGGCTACCAAGCCACCTTTCGCGACTACCTCAGCCAAGCGGGCAGTCTTAAGGCTAGTACATCGCAACAAAATGAGACCATCGCGTCCCAGAATGCAGCAGCTAGTCAAACCCAAGCCGAAATCGGCAACCTCATCAGCCAAACAGAGGCTAAAATTCGCGATTACCAGACAGCTAAGTCAGCTATTGAAACAGGCGCTTCCTTGGCCAGTCAGAATCTAGCCTACTCTCTCTACCAGTCCTACAAGTCTCAGGGCGAGGAAAATCCGCAAGCTAAGGCACAAGCAGTTGCGCAGGTTGAAGCACAGCTTTCTCAGTTAGAATCTAGTCTTGCTACTTACCGTGTCCAGTATGCAGGTTCAGGTACCCAGCAAGCCTATGCGTCAGGCTTAAGCAGTCAATTGGGGTCTCTTAAATCCCAACATTTGGCTAAGGTTGGTCAAGAATTGACCCTTCTAGACCAGAAAATCTTGGAGGCAGAGTCAGGTAAGAAGGTTCAGGGAAATCTTCTAGACAAGGGGAAAATTACGGCGAGTGAGGATGGGGTGCTTCATCTTAATCCTGAGACCAGTGATTCTACCATGGTAGCAGAAGGTACCCTACTAGCCCAACTCTATCCATCCTTGGAAAAAGAAGGGAAAGCCAAACTTACAGCTTATCTAAGTTCAAAAGATATAGCAAGAATCAAGGTCGGTGATTCTGTTCGCTATACGACGACTCATGATGCGAAGAATCAACTTTTCCTAGATTCTACTATTACCAGCATAGATGCGACAGCTACTAAGACTGAGAAAGGGAATTTCTTTAAAATTGAGGCGGAGACTAATCTAACTTCGGAGCAGGCTGAAAAACTTCGGTATGGGGTGGAAGGTCGCCTGCAAATGATTACGGGCAAGAAAAGTTATCTTCGTTATTATTTGGATCAATTTTTGAACAAAGAGTAATGTTCGTATTTTTTTAGAGTTAAATGATTTTTTTAAAACTGTGAGAAAGATTCTTCTTGCAGTTTTTTCTTTACAATTTTTGAAGTTCATCTGCTATTTATTCGTTTAAATCCTTGTATTTTTTGGTTTTTTATGGTAGAATGTGCTCAAGTAATACGAAAGGCGAACTTTAAAATGTCAAAACAATTAATCTATTCGGGAAAAGCTAAAGATATCTATACAACTGAGGATGAAAATCTTATTATTTCAACTTACAAGGACCAGGCGACTGCTTTCAATGGTGTTAAGAAGGAGCAGATTGCGGGCAAGGGAGTGTTGAATAATCAGATTTCATCTTTTATTTTTGAGAAATTAAATGCGGCTGGTGTGGCGACTCACTTTGTGGAGAAGCTTTCAGACACGGAACAACTCAATAAAAAGGTTAAGATTATTCCTTTGGAAGTCGTGCTCCGAAACTATACTGCTGGTTCCTTTTCAAAACGTTTTGGCGTAGATGAAGGTATCGCATTTGAGACTCCGATTGTCGAATTTTACTATAAAAATGATGATTTGGATGATCCATTTATCAATGACGAGCATGTGAAATTCCTACAGATTGCGGATGATCAGCAGATTTCCTACTTGAAGAAGAAACTCGTCGAATCAATGAACTCTTGAAAGCCTGGTTTGCTGAGATTGGGCTTAAGTTGATTGACTTTAAGTTAGAGTTCGGTTTTGATAAGGATGGCAAGATTATCTTGGCAGACGAATTTTCACCAGATAACTGCCGTTTGTGGGATGCGGATGGTAACCACATGGATAAGGATGTTTTCCGTAGGGGACTAGGTGAATTAACAGACGTTTACGAGATTGTTTGGGAAAAGTTGCAGGAATTGAAATAACAACCTCAAGGCTGTTTGGGAACATTGCAAGAGCTGAAATAAAGGAATAAGGATTGATGGATAAACGTATTTTTGTTGAAAAAAAGGCTGATTTTCAGGTCAAGTCAGAGAGTTTGGTAAGAGAGCTCCAGCACAACTTGGGACTGTCAAGTTTGAAAAGTATTCGCATCGTGCAAGTGTATGATGTATTTGATTTGGCAGAGGACTTGTTTGCGCCTGCAGAGAAACACATCTTCTCTGAGCAGGTGACAGACCATGTCTTGGACGAAGCGACTGTGCAGGCGGATCTGGCTAACTATGCTTTCTTTGCTATTGAAAGCCTGCCAGGGCAGTTTGACCAGCGTGCAGCATCTTCACAAGAAGCTTTGCTCTTGCTAGGTAGCTCGAGTGATGTAACAGTTAATACAGCCCAACTTTACTTGGTCAATAAAGATATTGATGAGACTGAGTTGGAAGCGGTCAAGAACTATCTGCTCAATCCAGTTGATTCTCGTTTCAAGGATATCACGACAGGGATCGCCAAGCAGGAATTTTCAGAGTCAGACAAGACCATTCCTAAATTGACTCTCTTTGAAAGCTATACAGCAGAAGACTTTGCCCACTATAAAGCCGAGCAAGGGATGGCCATGGAAGTGGATGATTTGCTCTTTATCCAAGACTATTTCAAGTCAATCGGGCGCGTGCCAACTGAGACGGAACTCAAAGTTTTGGATACTTACTGGTCTGACCACTGCCGTCACACGACTTTGAGACTGAGTTGAAGCACATCGACTTTTCAGCTTCTAAATTCCAAAAGCAATTGCAGTCAACCTATGACAAGTATATTGCCATGCGTGATGAGTTGGGACGTTCTGAAAAACCTCAAACCTTGATGGATATGGCGACTATTTTCGGTCGTTATGAGCGTGCTAATGGACGTTTGGATGATATGGAAGTGTCAGATGAAATCAATGCTTGCTCAGTCGAAATCGAAGTGGATGTTAATGGTGTAAAGGAACCTTGGCTCCTTATGTTCAAAAATGAAACCCATAATCACCCGACAGAAATTGAGCCATTTGGTGGTGCTGCTACCTGTATTGGTGGAGCCATTCGTGACCCATTGTCAGGTCGTTCCTACGTTTATCAGGCAATGCGTATCTCGGGTGCTGGTGATATTACAGCACCGATTTCGGAAACGCGTGCTGGTAAATTACCACAACAGGTTATTTCTAAAACAGCTGCTCATGGTTATTCTTCATATGGTAACCAGATTGGTCTGGCGACGACTTATGTCCGTGAATATTTCCACCCAGGTTTTGTAGCTAAACGTATGGAGTTAGGTGCAGTAGTCGGTGCGGCTCCTAAGGGCAATGTTGTCCGTGAAAAACCGGAAGCGGGTGATGTTATTATCCTCCTTGGAGGTAAGACTGGACGTGATGGTGTCGGTGGTGCGACAGGCTCTTCTAAGGTTCAAACAGTTGAGTCTGTAGAGACTGCTGGTGCTGAGGTTCAAAAAAAGGGAATGCTATCGAAGAACGCAAGATTCAACGACTTTTTCCGTAATGGCGATGTGACTCGTCTTATCAAAAAAATCAAATGATTTTTGGCGCTGGTGGTGTCTGTGTAGCTATTGGTGAATTAGCAGACGGTCTTGAAATCGACCTTAACAAGGTGCCTCTCAAATACCAGGGCTTGAACGGTACAGAAATTGCTATCTCTGAATCACAAGAACGTATGGCGGTCGTGGTTCGTCCTAAGGATGTAGATGCCTTCGTTGCAGAATGTAATAAAGAAAATATTGACGCTGTTGTGGTTGCGACAGTGAGTGAAAAAAACCAAATCTGGTTATGCACTGGAATGGCGAAACGATTGTAGACTTGGAACGCCGTTTCCTTGACACCAATGGTGTGCGCGTGGTCGTTGATGCCAAGGTTGTGGACAAGGATGTCAAACTCCCAGAAGAGCGTACAACAAGCGTAGAAACACTTGAAGCTGATACCCTTGCGGTTCTATCTGATTTGAACCATGCGAGTCAAAAAGGCTTGCAGACCATCTTTGATTGTTCGGTCGGTCGTTCAACAGTCAATCATCCGCTTGGCGGTCGCTACCAACTCACACCAACTGAGGCTTCTGTGCAAAAATTGCCAGTTCAGCACGGTGTGACTCACACTGCGTCTGTCATGGCCCAAGGATTCAATCCATATGTGGCAGAATGGTCTCCATACCACGGTGCTGCCTATGCAGTTATCGAAGCTACGGCTCGTCTAGTAGCGACAGGTGCCAACTGGTCTAAGGCTCGCTTCTCTTACCAAGAGTATTTCGAGCGCATGGATAAGCAAGCAGAGCGCTTTGGTCAGCCAGTAGCCGCCCTTCTAGGCTCTATTGAAGCTCAAATTCAGCTTGGCTTGCCATCTATCGGTGGTAAGGACTCCATGTCTGGTACCTTTGAAGAATTGACGGTGCCACCAACCTTGGTAGCCTTTGGGGTGACAACGGCAGATAGCCGTAAGGTGCTTTCGCCAGAGTTCAAGAATGCTGGTGAAAACATCTACTACATCCTGGGTCAAGCCCTTTCAACAGAGATTGATTTTGATTTGATTAAGAAAAATTTTGCCCAGTTTGAAGACATCCAAGCTGGCTACAAAGTGACATCTGCGTCAGCTGTTAAATACGGTGGTGTGGTTGAAAGTTTGGCTCTTGCTACTTTTGGCAATCATATTGGTGCCGAGGTAATCTTGCCTGAACTTGAAACTGCTTTGACAGCACAATTGGGCGGATTTGTCTTCACATCGCCTGAAGAAATTGCTGGAGTAGAGAAGATTGGACAAACAAAAGCAGACTTTACACTAACTGTCAATGGTGTGAATCTAGATGGACAGAAACTTGACAGTGCCTTCCAAGGAAAACTGGAAGAAGTTTACCCAACAGAATTTACTCAAGCGAAAGAACTGGCTGAAGTACCAGCTGTGGCATCAGATGTTGTGATTAAAGCCAAAGAAAAGGTTGAAAAACCTGTGGTTTACATCCCAGTCTTTCCAGGAACCAACTCAGAATATGACTCAGCTAAGGCATTTGAGAAAGAAGGTGCAGAGGTCAACTTGGTGCCATTTGTGACCTTGAATGAAGAAGCCATTGTCAAGTCAGTTGAAACCATGGTTGACAACATCGGCAAGGCTAACATTCTCTTCTTTGCAGGTGGATTCTCAGCTGCGGATGAGCCAGATGGTTCAGCCAAGTTTATCGTCAACATCCTGCTCAATGAAAAAGTGCGTGTAGCTATTGATAGCTTTATCGCCCGTGGTGGATTGATTATCGGTATCTGTAATGGATTCCAAGCCCTCGTCAAATCAGGTCTTCTTCCATACGGAAACTTCGAGGATGCCAGCAGTACTAGCCCAACCCTCTTCTACAATGATGCCAACCAACACGTGGCCAAGATGGTGGAAACTCGCATTGCCAATACTAACTCACCATGGCTTGCTGGAGTGGAAGTTGGTGAGATTCATGCTATTCCTGTTTCGCACGGTGAAGGGAAGTTTGTCGTGACAGCTGAGGAATTTGCAGAGCTCCGTGACAATGGACAAATTTTCAGCCAATATGTTGACTTTAACGGCAAACCAAGTATGGATTCTAAGTACAATCCGAATGGTTCTGTCCATGCCATCGAAGGAATTACCAGCAAGAACGGCCAATCATTGGTAAGATGGGCCACTCAGAACGTTATGAGGAAGGTCTTTTCCAAAATATCCCAGGAAATAAAGACCAGTATCTGTTCGCATCAGCGGTTAAATATTTCACTGGAAAATAAGACTTGCAGATTTTCTAATAGATAGCATTAGTAATGTAAAAGTCATGTAGATTTAGCTCTTGATGATTGCAAATGAAAATTAGGTATAAAAAATGACATACGAAGTAAAATCTCTTAATGAAGAATGTGGTGTTTTCGGTATCTGGGGCCATCCAGATGCTGCTAAATTGACCTATTTTGGTCTCCACAGTCTTCAGCACCGTGGTCAGGAGGGGGCAGGAATCCTCTCCAATGATCAGGGACAATTGAAGCGCCATCGCGATATGGGGCTTTTATCAGAAGTCTTCAGAAATCCTGCTAATTTGGATAAATTGACAGGAACTGGTGCGATTGGTCACGTGCGTTATGCGACTGCTGGCGAAGCTTCTGTAGATAACATCCAGCCCTTCCTCTTCCGTTTTCACGATATGCAGTTTGGTTTGGCTCATAATGGAAACTTGACTAATGCGACCTCTCTCAAGAAAGAATTGGAAGATAGAGGAGCGATTTTCAGCGCGACTTCGGACTCGGAAATCTTGGCTCATCTCATTCGTCGCAGCCATAATCCGAACTTGATGGGCAAAATCAAGGAAGCACTCAGCCTTGTCAAAGGTGGCTTTGCTTATATCCTGTTGTTTGAGGACAAGTTGATTGCTGCTCTTGACCCAAATGGTTTTCGTCCTCTTTCTATCGGGAAAATGGCCAACGGAGCGGTGGTTGTTTCCTCTGAAACTTGCGCTTTTGAAGTCATTGGTGCAGAATGGATTCGCGATTTGAAGCCAGGTGAGATTGTGATCATTGATGACAAGGGAATCCAGTATGATAGCTATACAGACGATACTCAGTTAGCAATCTGTTCTATGGAGTATATTTATTTTGCTCGCCCTGATTCTAATATCCACGGTGTCAATGTTCATACGGCACGTAAGAGAATGGGGGCTCAACTAGCGCGTGAATTCAAGCATGAGGCAGACATTGTAGTCGGTGTGCCAAATTCCTCACTTAGCGCAGCTATGGGATTTGCGGAAGAATCTGGTTTGCCAAATGAAATGGGTCTTATCAAGAACCAATACACCCAACGTACCTTTATCCAACCGACTCAAGAATTGCGGGAGCAAGGGGTGCGGATGAAACTCTCTGCTGTTTCTGGTGTTGTTAAAGGCAAGCGTGTGGTTATGATTGATGACTCTATCGTTCGTGGGACAACCTCTCGTCGTATCGTTCAGCTCTTGAAAGAAGCGGGTGCGACTGAGGTTCACGTTGCCATTGGTAGTCCAGCGCTAGCTTATCCATGCTTCTACGGGATTGATATCCAGACCCGTCAGGAGCTGATTGCAGCCAATCATACGGTCGAAGAAACTCGTCAAATCATTGGAGCGGACAGTCTGACTTACCTCTCTGTTGAAGGTTTGATTGATTCGATTGGTATTGAAACAGATGCGCCAAATGGTGGTCTCTGTGTCGCTTACTTTGACGGTGATTACCCAACGCCTCTCTACGACTACGAAGAAGACTATCGTCGAAGTTTGGAAGAAAAGACCAGTTTTTACAAATAGATGACAGATTCTCCATTAAAGAAAAGGAAAAATAAAATGGCAAATAAAAATGCATACGCTCAATCTGGTGTGGATGTTGAAGCGGGTTATGAAGTTGTTGAACGGATCAAAAAGCACGTGGCTCGTACGGAGCGTGCAGGTGTCATGGGAGCTCTGGGTGGCTTTGGTGGTATGTTTGACCTTTCAAAGACTGGGGTTAAAGAACCCGTCTTGATTTCAGGGACTGATGGTGTCGGAACCAAGCTCATGCTTGCTATCAAGTACGACAAGCACGATACCATCGGTCAGGACTGTGTGGCCATGTGTGTCAATGATATCATTGCTGCAGGTGCGGAGCCCCTCTATTTCCTTGACTACGTAGCGACAGGGAAGAATGAACCAGCTAAGCTAGAACAAGTTGTCGCTGGTGTGGCAGAAGGTTGTGTGCAGGCTGGAGCTGCCCTCATCGGTGGGGAAACTGCTGAAATGCCGGGCATGTACGGCGAAGATGACTATGACTTGGCTGGTTTTGCGGTCGGTGTGGCTGAAATCTCAAATCATTGACGGTTCAAAAGTGGCAGAGGGAGATGTTCTTCTTGGACTTGCTTCAAGTGGGATTCATTCCAATGGTTACTCTCTCGTCCGTCGTGTCTTTGCGGATTACACAGGTGAGGAAATCTTGCCAGAATTGGAAGGCAAGCAACTTAAGGAAGTTCTTCTTGAGCCGACTCGTATCTATGTCAAGGCTGTTTTGCCACTCATCAAGGAAGAGTTAGTCAACGGCATTGCCCACATCACTGGTGGTGGCTTTATCGAAAATGTCCCTCGTATGTTTGCAGCTGACTTGGCTGCTGAGATTGAGGAAGACAAGGTTCCAGTTTTACCGATTTTCAAAGCCCTTGAAAAATACGGTCAGATCAAACACGAAGAAATGTTTGAAATCTTCAATATGGGTGTGGGGCTTATGTTTGCAGTTAGCCCTGAAAATGTAAGTCGTGTCAAGGAATTGTTGGATGAACCAGTCTATGAAATTGGTCGCATCGTCAAAAAAGAAAACGAAAGTGTCATCATCAAATGAAAAAAATAGCGGTTTTTGCCTCTGGTAATGGCTCAAATTTTCAGGTGATTGCCGAACAATTTCCAGTAGAATTTGTCTTTTCAGACCATCGTGATGCCTATGTGCTTGAGCGTGCAGACAAGCTCGGCGTTCTGTCCTATGCTTTTGAACTCAAGGAGTTTGAGAGTAAGGCAGACTACGAAGCAGCCCTTGTCAAACTCCTGGAAGAACACCAGATTGCCTTGGTTTGTCTAGCAGGCTACATGAAAATTGTTGGGCCTACTTTACTGGCAGCTTATGAAGGCAGGATTATCAACATTCATCCAGCCTACTTGCCAGAATTTCCAGGAGCTCATGGGATTGAGGATGCTTGGAATGCTGATGTGGATCAGTCTGGTGTGACCATTCACTGGGTAGATTCTGGTGTGGACACTGGTAAGATTATCAAACAAGTCCGTGTGCCACGGTTAGCTGATGATACCATAGCCAGCTTTGAAGAACGCATCCATGAGGCAGAGTACAAGTTATATCCAGAGGTGCTGGATAGTTTGGGAGTAGAGAGAAGGTAAGAAGTAAGTCAAGTTTTGATTGCGCAATCTTGCTAGGAGAAAAAATGATTGAGATGAAATTAGTAAATGAGAGCAGTTTTCAGGCAGTGCTGGATTTGAAAATATCTGAAGCTGATGAACGAGCACGTTTCGTGGCTCCAAATGTACGCTCTTTAGCTGACGCATGGCTCTACCGGAAAAATGAAGATGTATTTCCGAGGGCAATCTATTGGGATAAGCAAGTGGTTGGCTTTCTCCTGCTGGAAATAGACGAGGATGAAGCGGAATACTTTATTTGGCGGATAATGATTGGTCAGCAGTACCAAGGAAGAGGTTATGGTCGAAAAGCCTTGGAAGTCCTAATCAAAGAGGCTCGGATGGATAGAGCTTGCACTCATATTGTTGCAGATTATGTGGTTGGAAATGAAAAAATGAAGCACCTGCTGACTAGTCTGGGTTTTCAGGAAACAGGATTTATAGAAGAAAATAACGAAGTCGCTATGCGCTTAGAACTAAAGAAAGAGGAATAGAATGACGAAAAAAGCCTTAATCAGCGTCTCAGACAAAGTGGGCATTGTTGAATTTGCCCAAGAACTTAAAAAACTTGGTTGGGAGATTATCTCGACAGGTGGGACAAAGGTTACCCTTGATAATGCTGGTGTGGAGACCATTGCCATCGATGATGTGACGGGCTTCCCAGAAATGATGGATGGCCGTGTCAAGACCCTTCACCCAAATATCCATGGTGGGCTCCTCGCTCGTCGTGACTTGGATAGCCACCTTCAAGCGGCTAAGGACAATAAGATCGAGCTTATCGACCTTGTAGTGGTCAATCTTTATCCTTTCAAGGAAACGATTCTCAAACCAGATGTGACGTACGCTGACGCAGTTGAAAACATCGATATCGGTGGGCATCTATGCTTCGTTCAGCGACTAAAAAAACCACGCCAGCGTGACGGTTGTGGTGAGACCCTGCTGACTATGCTGTGGTTTTTGGACGAATTGGCGACCAATGGTGAAACAACTTATGAAACTCGTCAACGTTTGGCGACCCAAGGTTTTCCGTCACACAGCGGCTTATGACGCCTTGATTGCGGAATACTTCACAGCGCAAGTGGGTGAATCAAAACCAGAAAAGCTCACTTTGACCTATGACCTCAAGCAAGCTATGCGTTACGGGGAAAATCCTCAGCAGGATGCGGACTTCTACCAAAAAGCTTTGCCGACTGACTACTCGATTGCTTCAGCGAAACAGCTCAACGGTAAGGAATTGTCCTTCAACAATATCCGCGATGCGGATGCAGCTATCCGTATTATCCGTGATTTCAAAGACCATCCAACCGTTGTGGCTTTGAAACACATGAACCCGTGCGGTATCGGTCAAGCTGATGACATCGAAACTGCTTGGGACTACGCTTATGAGTCTGACCCAGTGTCTATCTTTGGTGGTATCGTTGTTCTTAACCGTGAGGTGGATGCTGCGACAGCTGAGAAGATGCACGGCGTTTTCCTTGAAATCATCATCGCACCAAGCTATACGGCTGAGGCGCTAGCTATTTTGACCAATAAAAAGAAAAACTTGCGGATTCTTGTCTTGCCATTTGACGCTCAAGAAGCAAGTCAAGTGGAAGCAGAATATACAGGTGTAGTAGGTGGACTTCTAGTGCAAAACCAAGATGTGGTGAAAGAAAGCCCAGCCGATTGGCAAGTGGTGACCAAACGCCAACCAACTGAGACAGAAGCGACAGCTCTTGAGTTTGCTTGGAAAGCTATTAAATACGTCAAATCAAACGGTATCATCGTGACCAACGACCACATGACACTGGGTGTTGGTCCAGGTCAGACTAACCGTGTGACCTCTGTTCGTATTGCCATTGACCAAGCCAAAGACCGTCTGGACGGCGCAGTCCTTGCTTCGGATGCCTTCTTCCCATTTGCCGATAACGTGGAAGAAATCGCCAAAGCAGGGATCAGGGCCATCATCCAGCCAGGTGGGTCCGTCCGTGACCAAGAATCCATCGAAGCTGCGGATAAATACGGCTTGACTATGGTCTTCACAGGCGTGAGACATTTAGACATTAAGAACGCTAAAGGGAAGAAAACAGTTTCTTTCCTTTTTTTAGCTTAAAGCACTAAGTGAAACAAGATTAAAACGAACGTTTATGGTATAATATTATTAAATAATTCGCAAAAGAGGTTGTAAGATGAAGCTGTTAGTTGTTGGTTCAGGTGGTCGTGAACATGCGATTGCTAAGAAGTTGCTTGAGTCAAAAGACGTTGAAAAAGTATTTGTAGCTCCTGGGAATGATGGGATGGCTCTGGATGGTTTGGAATTGGTAAATATCTCTATTTCCGAACATTCTAAATTGATTGAGTTTGCAAAGGCCAACGATATTGCTTGGACCTTTATCGGTCCAGATGACGCCCTTGCAGCTGGGATTGTGGATGATTTCAATGCGGCAGGACTCAAAGCTTTTGGTCCGACTAAGGCTGCGGCTGAACTTGAGTGGTCTAAGGATTTTGCCAAGGAAATCATGGTCAAATACGGCGTTCCGACAGCAGCCTATGGTACATTTTCAGATTTCGAGGAAGCCAAGGCCTATATCGAAAAGCAGGGGGCACCTATCGTGGTCAAGGCAGACGGTTTGGCTCTTGGGAAGGGTGTCGTCGTTGCTGAGACAGTCGAGCAAGCAGTCGAAGCCGCTCACGAGATGCTTTTGGACAATAAATTTGGTGACTCAGGTGCGCGTGTGGTCATCGAGGAATTCCTTGAAGGAGAGGAATTTTCACTCTTTGCCTTTGTCAATGGTGATAAGTTCTACATCATGCCAACAGCTCAGGATCACAAACGTGCCTATGATGGTGACAAGGGGCCCAACACGGGAGGTATGGGGGCATATGCACCAGTTCCACACTTGGCACAGAATGTAGTTGACACGGCAGTGGAGACTATTGTCAAGCCAGTCCTTGAAGGGATGATTAAAGAAAGTCGCCCTTATCTGGGTGTCCTTTACGCAGGTCTTATCTTGACAGCTGACGGCCCTAAGGTTATCGAGTTCAACGCTCGTTTTGGAGATCCTGAAACGCAAATTATCTTGCCTCGTTTAACATCTGATTTTGCACAAAATATTACGGATATCCTCGATGGCAAGGAGCCAAACATCACATGGACGGACAAGGGGGTGACTCTGGGTGTAGTTGTCGCATCCAACGGTTATCCGCTAGACTATGAAAAAGGTGTCAAGTTGCCAACAAAAACCGATGGCGACATCATCACCTACTATGCAGGGGCTAAATTCGCTGAAAATGAGCAAGACCTTCTTTCAAACGGTGGACGTGTTTATATGCTTGTCACCACAGCAGGCACTGTCAAAGAAGCTCAAAGTACTATCTACCAAGAACTCGGTCAACAAAAACAGAAGGGCTCTTTTATCGAACCGATATCGGAAGTAAGGCTATTCGATAAAGATATAAGACAAAGCGACGCAGTCGCCAAACACGATAATGGTCGCCGTGGTGAAAAGACCAGAACAGTATCTGTTCTGGTCGGGGAAAATTTGAGACCTTAGGCTCAAATTGCAGAAATGAAACCGAAGGTTTGCTTCCGTCCCCACCACCTAAGACCAGTATCAAAAAAGAAAAAATTCACATAATACGTTAATGGGCGCATAACATTGCGAGCGTTAGCAAGCTAATATAGAACAATCACCGCCGTTGTTTCAGGGAAATTGGAAGACCTTGGGATTCCAATTTAGGCATGAGACGCCTTTGGTGGCTGCTGCCGTCCCTCACAACTTAAGTTGATTGAAAAAAGAAAGAAAAGGAAAATTATGACTGAACCAATTATTTCCATCATCATGGGCTCCAAATCCGACTGGGCAACCATGCAAAAAACAGCAGAAGTCCTCGATAACTTCGGTGTAGTCTACGAAAAGAAAGTTGTCTCTGCCCACCGTACACCAGACCTCATGTTCAAACATGCGGAAGAAGCACGTAGCCGTGGCATCAAGGTTATCATTGCAGGTGCGGGTGGCGCTGCTCACTTACCAGGCATGGTAGCAGCCAAAACAACCCTTCCAGTCATTGGTGTGCCCGTCAAGTCTCGTGCCCTTAGTGGCGTGGACTCGCTCTACTCTATCGTACAGATGCCGGGTGGAGTACCAGTCGCAACTATGGCTATCGGTGAAGCAGGGGCGACCAACGCAGCCCTCTTTGCCCTCCGTCTCCTGTCAGTAGAGGATCAGGCTATCGCGACAGCTTTGGCAGATTTTGCAGAAGAACAAGGAAATTGCAGAGGAGTCGTCAAATGAGCTCATCTAAAACAATCGGAATTATCGGCGGCGGCCAGCTGGGTCAAATGATGGGCATTTCTGCTATCTACATGGGCCACAAGGTTATCGCGCTGGATCCTGCGGCTGATTGCCCAGCCTCTCGCGTAGCGGAAATTATCGTGGCTCCTTATAATGATGTGGATGCCCTCCGTCAGTTGGCAGAGCGTTGCGATGTCCTCACCTATGAGTTTGAAAATGTCGATGCTGACGGTTTGGATGCTGTCATCAAGGATGGACAACTCCCTCAAGGGACGGACCTGCTCCGTATTTCCCAAAATCGCATTTTTGAAAAGGACTTTCTCTCAAACAAGGCTCAAGTCACTGTGGCACCTTACAAGGTTGTGACTTCTAGCCAAGACTTGGCGGAGATTGACCTATCCAAAAACCATGTCCTTAAGACCGCGACTGGTGGCTACGATGGGCATGGACAAAAGGTTATTCGCTCAGAAGCAGATTTGGAAGAAGCCTATGCGCTGGCTGATTCTGCAGACTGTGTCTTGGAAGAATTTGTCAATTTTGACCTCGAAATTTCCGTCATCGTGTCGGGAAATGGCAAGGACGTGACAGTTTTTCCAGTTCAGGAAAATATCCACCGAAACAACATTCTGTCTAAGACCATTGTGCCAGCCCGCATTTCTGAGAGTCTAGCTGACAAGGCTAAAGCTATGGCAGTACGAATCGCCGAACAACTTAACTTATCTGGAACCCTTTGTGTGGAAATGTTTGCGACGGCTGATGATATTATTGTCAATGAAATCGCGCCACGTCCACACAACTCTGGCCACTATTCCATTGAAGCCTGTGACTTTTCACAATTTGACACGCATATTCTAGGAGTTCTGGGAGCACCATTACCAGCCATCAAACTGCATGCCCCAGCTGCCATGCTCAATGTCCTCGGCCAGCATGTCGAAGCTGCTGAAAAATATGTGACAGAAAATCCAAGCGCCCACCTCCACCTGTATGGTAAAATAGAAGCAAAGCACAACCGCAAGATGGGACATGTGACTTTGTTTAGTGATGTACCGGATGAGGTTGAGGAGTTTTTGGGGAGGATTCGTGAATAATCTAAAATTTATAAATACATATGTACTACCGATAATAAGTCAAGCTTCCAAAGACAATAGACAGCGAGACATCCTTTCAATTTTATTTATTGTAGCTACTTTTTTATCCGGAACGTCATTGATATATATTGTTGGGACAATTGATGATGCTTTAGGGTATATTGTTCCACTGATATTACTGATTATATTAATAACAATAGCTTTCTATATTTTTTTACAAATCAAAACATATTTTTTTATTATAAAGTTAATTGTTTTTAGTAGTATTATCAATTTTTCCTTATATTGTTTTTATAAATTGCATTTTTTTGCACTTTTTATTAATAGGTCTTTTTATACCTATGCAATTCTTTTTATCCTATTGGGGGATTAGGTTATTATAGAATAATACAAAATTTGAATTATCTTGAAGAAATAATAAACTTATATAATAAAAAACAGATAAAAAAAAAGAGCTATCAATTAGTTGCGATGATAGCTATATTAATTGGTTCTGTATTTTATTCCTACGCAATCCAGCATATTATTCCTTTAAATGACTTGTTAGGTGGAGCATTATTTGGGGCTTTGACATTAATAATGTGGATGTATCAAGGTAGTTCTAGTAGCGAAGTGCAACTCTTCAAAAAATCTATTGTTTATCTAATTTTCTTTATTGCATTGGTAATTGCAAATTTTAAAACAGAGTCTGATGTCTTAAAGATACCTCTTTTGTTATTTAATATTTTTTTTGCTCTGGATAGAATTATTTCTCTATCAAAGGAGGCGAAGGATCTTATTGTTTCTAAAAGTATACTTTATTATAATGATCACGATGATATAAAAAACTCTCAGTTAATATCTAATTTGATTCCAGTGCAATATATTGAAAAAAAGTCGAATTAGAGGAAGAAGAAATTGTAAGACAGTTAATTATACGAAGTAGACTAAAATTAGAAGAAGAATTTTTGGAAGTATATAATGTATATTCTAAGAGAGATTTTAAGAGTTACAAGCATATAGTAGAATCTTATAAATACTTTATGGAATTTGATGAATCGTGGCTGAATGATATGGATGCTCTATAAAAAAAGTAAAAGAGATAGTGGAAATTCCTAATCAGGAGATTGTAATACCTCAAATATATATAGAATACGCTAATATATTATTGCATTCTGATAAATATAAAGAATCAATTGATGCTTTTCGGAGGGTATTTATATACCTAGACATTCAAGATTTAGAGATGTTGAGACAAGCCTATGTGGAATTAGAGGATACGAAGAATGCTGAGATTATACAAAAAAAATTATTAAGGAGATAAAACAATGATCAACCGTTACTCTCGCCCTGAGATGGCGAATATTTGGAGTGAAGAAAATAAATACCGTGCTTGGCTTGAGGTGGAAATCTTGGCTGACGAGGCATGGGCTGAGTTGGGGGAAATCCCTAAGGAAGATGTGGCTTTGATTCGCGAAAAAGCGGACTTTGACATCGACCGTATTTTGGAGATTGAGCAGGAGACTCGTCACGATGTGGTTGCCTTCACACGTGCGATTTCTGAGACTCTTGGTGAAGAGCGCAAGTGGGTTCACTATGGTTTGACTTCTACCGACGTGGTGGATACGGCCTACGGTTACCTTTATAAGCAGGCCAACGACATCATTCGTCGTGACCTTGAAAACTTCACCAACATCATCGCTGACAAGGCTAAGGAGCACAAGTTCACCATCATGATGGGTCGTACCCACGGTGTGCACGCTGAGCCGACAACTTTTGGTCTTAAATTGGCGACGTGGTACAGCGAAATGAAGCGCAATATCAAGCGTTTCGAGCATGCGGCTGCTGGTGTGGAAGCTGGTAAGATTTCTGGTGCGGTTGGTAACTTTGCAAATATCCCACCATTTGTGGAGCAATACGTCTGCGACAAGCTTGGTATCCGTGCTCAAGAAATCTCTACACAAGTGCTTCCTCGCGACCTTCACGCTGAGTATTTTGCAGTCCTTGCTAGTATCGCGACTTCAATCGAACGTATGGCGACTGAGATTCGTGGCTTGCAAAAATCTGAACAACGTGAAGTAGAAGAGTTCTTTGCTAAAGGTCAAAAAGGGTCTTCAGCCATGCCTCACAAACGCAACCCAATCGGTTCTGAAAACATGACTGGTCTTGCGCGTGTTATCCGTGGTCACATGCTTACAGCCTATGAGAACGTCGCTCTTTGGCATGAACGTGACATTTCACACTCATCAGCTGAGCGTATCATCACACCAGATACAACCATCTTGATTGATTACATGCTTAACCGTTTTGGAAATATCGTCAAGAACTTGACAGTCTTCCCAGAAACATGATCCGCAACATGCACTCAACTTTCGGTCTCATTTTCAGCCAACGTGCCATGTTGACCTTGATTGAAAAGGGTATGACTCGTGAGCAAGCCTATGACCTAGTGCAACCAAAAACAGCCTACTCGTGGGATAATCAAGTGGACTTTAAACCACTTCTTGAGGCAGATCCAGAGGTGACATCACGCCTCACACAAGAAGAAATCGATGAGATCTTCAACCCTCTTTATTACACTAAACGAGTGGACGATATCTTTGAACGTCTTGGACTTGGTGATTAATTAAAAAATAAACAGCGAGCTTTAATTTCGCTGTTTATTTTTGTATCTAAAAGGCTTAGTCTTCTTTTCTTTTAGTGAGTCCATAGGCTGCTAGTGTGGCCATGAGTCCTGCTGCGACCAAGCCTGCAGAGTCTTGACTTCCTGTTGCAGGGAGTTGTTGTTCTTCTGCTTTTGCTCTGGTTGGTTGCCTTGGGATTTCTAGTTTTGGTTTGTCTTCAGCAATAGCGGCTTGTTCGTTTTCATCGCCTACATGTGTTACTAGAGTTCTGACTTCGACAACTTGGTTAACAGCTTCTTTGGTTACCTGGCTATCAAGGACTGTTTCTGTTGTTTTTCCATTTTCAGTAAGGACAGAGATGTAATGAGTTCGTTCACCTTTGACTCCTGCTGTAATAATGTTTTCCTGACCAACTGGGAGGTTAGGATTTTCTTTCTTGATAACTTCAAATGGGATTTCTTCAGTTCTTGTGATGAGTTCTGGTCTGGTTTCAACATTGGCAGCCACTTCATTTTCATCCAGGCTTCCTAAGTGAGTTGCAGCTGGTTTGAGACCTAAGCGAGCGGCTTTTAGTTTGGCTACAAGTGTGTCAAGTTCAGCTTGTTTATTACGATTGAGGTTGTAATTTAGAGCTGTTTTAGCCGCACTTAGGGCATCCAAGCTTTCCTTGCTGTATCCTTCTAAGTTTTCAGGAATTTGCGCGATTTCTTCGCGGAGAGCATTATAATTAGCACGAAAGTAGTCTTTGTTGTGGTCTGCAAAGGCAGTCATAAGTTCAAAGATTTCTTCCTCCTTGTACTCAGCGCTTGGTCTATCTGCCCAGATAGCAAGCATACTTCCGACTGTTGGAAGGTCTACTTCAGGATATTTGGTAGAAGCTAGTTGATTGAATGGAACTTTCCAGAATTTTCAATTGCCTTTGAAAGAGGATAAGCTTCATCTTGTTTGTGATTGCCTAGAACATAATACCAGTCTCCGTTGGTATTCAAGAACTTATAACCCTTGCTTGCTAGGTATTGAGGTGATGCCAGGTTATATCCCCACCAGCCTTTAGACCAGTAAGAAATCAAGACCTCTTTGTCAAACTGAACATCGTCCTTGTCCTCATAGTAGAAGCCATCGTTGAAGGCCATTGGTTGAAGCCCTCTTTCTTTGGCCATAGCTGCGAGGGTGTTGGCATATTCGGCAAACTTGCCATAGAGTTGATACCATTTGAGGTAGTACCAGCCTTGGGCACTAGTCGCATCGTTGGCATATTCGTCAGTACCAAAGTTGAAAATCTTTGTTTTTCCTGCAAAGAAGTCCATGTATTTACCGATGAGGGCTTTTACAAAGTTCATCGCTTCTTCGTTTTTCAAGTCCATAGTTGTTTTTGAAACTTTATCAAAGTGGGCTTGAGGATTTTTAATACCCAATTTTTCCATGGCAACCAGCATAGCATCCATGTGACCTGGGCTGTTGATAGCTGGGATGAGACCGATACCCTTAGATTTAGCGTATTCAATTAATTCTGCCACTTCTGCCTGTGTAAGTGCAGTACCGTTTGGATCGTCGTAGTAAGCTTTTGTTCCTTGGATGATGGCATTTTTGACATCATCACTTGCATAGGTTTTTCCGTTGGCAGTGATGGTCATATCATCGAGTAGGAAGCGAAGTCCGTCATTTCCTAGAAGGAGATGGACATCAGAATATCCGAGCTCGCTAGCCTTATCTGCGATGCGTTTGAGTTGGTCAAGAGTAAAGTATTTGCGTCCAGCATCGATTGAAATCACCTTGTTTTTAGCAAGTTTTTCAACCTCACGTTTAGCATCTTCTTCTTTTTGAGCTTCTGGTGTGAAGGTTAAATTGCTGACTGCTTCTTGAAGTTTTGCGATTGCTTGGTCGATCGTGTCTTGTTGGGCACGGCTGAGGTTACTATCAAGCGAACGGATAGCTTTTGCCGCTTCATTAACTGCTGCGACACTTTCTGCAGTATAACGGTTAAGGTCTTTTGCTACCTCGTTAAGTGCTTGATTTGCAGACTCATAATCAGCTGCAAAGTATTCAGCATTAGAATTTGCGAATTGACGCATGAGTTTGAAGAGGCGTGATGGTGAATAACGTGCAGATGGAGTGTCAGCCCAAGCAGCTACCATACCACCGATGAATGGAATAGTTGCTCCGTCGGATTTTGGTACCGAAGTGATTGGAGTGTTCTTGATACCGTTTAATCCTTGATCAAGGTTGTACCAACCTTGGCCATCTGCATTTCGCCCAAGAACATAGTACCAAGCATCGTTAGTGTTTAGGATTTGGTGACCTTTTTCTACTAGAAGTTTAGAAGAAGCGACGTCGTAACCTCCCCAACCACCAGTCCACATTGAAACGATGATATCTTTGTCAAAAGTTCCGAAACTAGTATCACTATTGTAGTAAATACCATCATTGAAGGCCATTGGTTTAAGGCCGTGCGACTTGACGATGTGAGCAAGATCATTAGCGTAAGTGATGAATTTACTATATTTTCCTTTTGTTTGAAGGACAGTCCAACCTTTGGCGTTTGTTGCATCATTGGCATATTCATCAAGTCCGATGTTGAAGATTTCAGTCTTTTTCGCGAAATAAGCAGCATACTTGTCGATAAGGGCTTTTGTAAAAGCGACCGCTTGTTCGTTGTCAAGGTCTACAGTACGAGCTGATTCCTTCCCGAAATAGCTAAAGTTAGGGTTTTGGATTCCCAATTCTTTCATGGCATTGAGAATAGCATCCATGTGACCAGGACTATTTACTGTTGGGATGAGACCGATACCTTTATCTTTGGCATAGTTAATCAGGTCTGTCATTTGACTTTCTGTTAAGTGATTGCCGTTTGGATCGTTGTAATAATCATTTGTACCTTTTTCAATGGCACGTTTGACATCGTCACTCGCATAGGTCTTGCCGTTAGCTGTGATGCTCATATCGTCCAACATGAAGCGGAGCCCATCATTTCCAACTAATAGGTGTAAATCAGTGTAGCCATAATGTTTCGCTTTGTCAATGATTTCCTTGAGTTGTTCTGGTGAGAAATATTTACGTCCAGCATCAATAGAAACAATTTTCTTTTTCGCTAGCTTTTCATTAGTTTGAGTGGCACGTTCAGTAGTCGGTGCGAGTACAGCAGGAGTAGCAGGCTCGTTTTTCTTTTCAGTATTAGCACTCTCTACGCTTTTTTTCACTTGAGTTGTGCTCTCTACTTCCGTAGTAGGGGCTGGGCTGGTATGTTCTGTTACTACCGGTGCTACCACATTGTCTGTTTTTGGAACAACTGTGTTAACAGTATCTTTTTCAGTTTTAACTTCCTCTTTTATAGTTTTATTAGCTTGTTCTGCAAGTTTTTCTTCTTTATCTTGAATTGGTGCTTCTGATATCTGTGGGCTATCCGGCACAGCTTGTAAAGTTTCAGGAGCTTTTGGTACTGATGTTAGTCCATCTGCAGATACGACTTGAGCACTGAAGGTAAAGCCTATCAGTACAGAAGCTACTCCGACCGCATACTTGCGGATTGAGAAACGCTGTTTCTTGTCTAGTTTCATGATAAAATCTCCTTGATACAACTATTTTGATAACGTTTACATAAAACTAATTTAATTTTATTATCTATATAGTAAAAAGTCAAGTAAGTTTATATAATAATTATAATAAACGGAGTAAATCATAAAATTTTGGAAATAACAATTTATATGGGGAGGTAAAATCAAGGAAAAATCAGTAATTTTTAACTTATTTTTAGTACAATTGCTACAAATAAATATATTTATACTCTTCGAAAATCAAATTCAAACCACGTCAACGTCGCCTTGCCGTACTCAAGTACAGCCTGCGACTAGTTTCCTAGTTTGCTCTTTGATTTTCATTGAGTATTAATAGCGTTTTTATAGTCGTTTTTTCGTGCTATAATACATAGAAAAAGCCCAAGCACTTAGGCTCAGGCTTTCATCTTAATGATCACGGTCACATGAAATGAATTTGATTTTGTAATAATCCGCTCGTTTATAAGTTTCGCTGTATGCGAGAACTTGGCCAGTAGATTCTAGCCTAGTAGTCTTGGTTTGTAAAACGGTTGGGAATTGCTCATCGACTCCGAGGGCCGAAGCCGCATGTTCTGGAGTTGGAAATGTGATTTCATTGATTTCTTCAAAATGTTCATCATTCATGTGAATGTGGTAATCTGATTTGAAACGGTTATAGATAGAACTATAATATTCAAGATTTGGATAATTTGCGTTGATGTATTGTTCTGGAATGTAAGATGTGTGGTAGATGTATACAACACCATTCGTTTCGCGTACGCGTTCAATCTTGTAGTAGAACTGGTCACCACGTAGTCCAAGTTTTTCTAAGTAGTTTAATTTATTACCACGCTCAATAGAAAGGACAGTAACTTTATCATCTTTAGTTTCAAAAACTTCTACATCTGAAAACTCCACGAGTTTATGTTTGCGTGCGCGTGAAACGAATGTACCCTTTCCTTGTTGACGGACAATATAGCCATCTTTGGCAAGATCGTTTAAGGCGCGGACAACGGTTATAGAACTTACATCATACATTGCAATCAATTCAGCTTCAGTGTAGAATTTATCTCCACTGGCAAATTGACCAGAAATGATTTTGTTCTTTAACTCATCTTTAATATATTGATACTTTGGAATTGCCATGTTTTCACCTCGATTTTCCTTTTCCGTTAAAGATTTTACCATAAAAACGGAAAGAATAGTAGTCTTTTGAATAAAAAAATTAGAATAATAGGGTATAAGGTTAATTTACATCGAAATTAATAGAAAAACATACATTTTTATACATGGTTTTTAAAGGATGCTATTGTTATAAATTAGAGATTTTTATAAGTTTTTTGTGTAAAAGTTAGTTAAAAATGAAAAAAATTGTGAAAACCTATTGACAAATGCAGGATATTGAGATATATTTACTATATCAACAAATGAAAGCGTGAACTTTAATTGTCAGAAGGTAGTAAAATGACACGATTTGAGATTAGGGACGATTTCTATTTAGATGGGGAACCGTTCAAGATTTTGTCCGGCGCCATTCATTATTTTAGGATTCCTCCAGAAGATTGGTATCATTCGCTCTATAATTTGAAGGCTCTTGGTTTTAACACGGTAGAGACTTACGTTGCTTGGAATCTACACGAACCCCGTGAGGGTGAGTTTAACTTTGAAGGAGCTCTGGATTTGGAGAGATTTCTCCAAACAGCACAAGATTTAGGTCTCTATGCTATTGTACGTCCGTCACCATTTATCTGTGCGGAGTGGGAATTCGGTGGCTTACCAGCTTGGCTTTTAACCAAGAATATGCGAATTCGCTCATCCGACCCAGCATATATCGAGGCAGTTGGTCGTTACTATGATCAATTATTGCCAAGATTGGCTCCACATTTATTGGACAATGGTGGCAATATCCTTATGATGCAGGTTGAAAATGAGTATGGTTCTTATGGAGAAGATAAGGCTTTATCTGAGAGCCATTCGGCAGTTGATGGAAGATCGTGGCGTAACCTGTCCCCTCTTTACATCAGATGGGCCTTGGAGAGCTACTCTGAAAGCGGGAACCTTAATTGAAGATGACCTCTTTGTAACAGGGAACTTTGGTTCTAAGGCACCTTACAACTTTTCACAGATGCAGGAATTCTTTGATGAGCATGGCAAGAAATGGCCACTCATGTGTATGGAGTTCTGGGACGGCTGGTTCAACCGTTGGAAAGAACCGATTATCACACGGGATCCAAAAGAATTGGCAGATGCAGTTCGAGAGGTATTGGAGCAAGGCTCCATCAATCTCTACATGTTCCATGGTGGTACAAACTTTGGCTTCATGAATGGTTGCTCGGCTCGAGGGACCTTGGACTTGCCACAAGTCACATCATATGATTACGATGCCCTTCTGGATGAAGAAGGAAATCCAACGGCTAAGTACTTGGCAGTCAAGAAGATGATGGCAACACATTTTCCAGAGTATCCGCAGTTGGAACCGCTCTATAAGGAAAGTATGAAGGTGAATGCTATTCCACTAGTTGAAAAAGTTTCCTTGTTTGAAACCTTGGATAGCTTATCTAGTCCAGTAGAAAGCCTTTATCCTCAAAAGATGGAGGAGTTGGGACAAAGTTATGGCTATCTACTCTATCGAACAGAAACAAACTGGGATGCAGAAGAAGAAAGACTTCGTATCATTGATGGTCGGGATAGGGCTCAGCTTTATATCGATGGTCAGTGGGTTGAAACCCAATATCAAACCGAGATTGGGGAAGATATTTTTTATCAAGGTCAAAAGAAAGCGCTATCTAGATTGGATATCTTGGTAGAAAATATGGGGCGTGTCAACTATGGGCACAAGTTCTTAGCGGATACGCAACGTAAGGGAATTCGGACAGGGGTTTGTAAGGATTTGCATTTCTTACTAAACTGGAAACACTATCCACTCCCACTAGATAATCCTGAGAAAATTGATTTTTCAAAAGGATGGACAGAAGGACAACCAGCCTTTTACGCTTATGACTTTACAGTCGAAGAGCCAAAAGATACCTACCTAGACTTGTCTGAGTTTGGTAAGGGAGTTGCCTTTGTCAATGGGCAGAATCTAGGACGTTTTTGGAACGTTGACCCAACACTCTCGCTTTATATTCCGCATAGCTATCTCAAGGAAGGTGTCAACCGCATCATTATCTTTGAAACAGAAGGTGAATATAAAGAAGAGATTCATTTAACTCGTAAACCTACACTAAAACACATAAAGGGGGAAAATTTATGACAATTGTAGGATGCCGTATCGATGGACGTTTGATCCACGGACAAGTAGCCAATCTATGGGCTGGAAACTAAATGTTTCACGTATTATGGTTGTGGACGATGAAGTTGTCAACAATGACGTTGAAAAGAGTGGTTTGAAACTTGCGACACCACCAGGTGTGAAATTGAGTATTTTGCCAATTGAAAAAGCGGCAGCCAATATTCTTGCTGGTAAATACGATAGCCAACGTCTCTTTATCGTTGCTCGTAAACCAGACCGTTTCCTTGGTTTGGTAGAAGCAGGTGTACCACTTGAAACTCTCAATGTTGGGAATATGTCTCAAACACCAGAAACTCGCGCCATCACACGTTCTATCAACGTAGTGGATAAGGATGTGGAAGACTTCCACAAACTGGCAGAAAAAGGTGTTAAACTTACTGCTCAAATGGTTCCAAATGATCCAGTTTCAGACTTTTTGAGCTTATTAAAATAGGAAAAAATTTTTAGGAGGTCATTGTTATGATACAATGGTGGCAAATTTTACTTCTCACTTTGTACTCAGCTTATCAAATCTGTGATGAGTTGACGATCGTTTCATCTGCAGGTTCCCCTGTATTTGCTGGTTTCATTACTGGTTTAATCATGGGAGATGTGACTACTGGTCTGCTTATCGGTGGTAACTTGCAACTGTTCGTTCTTGGGGTTGGTACCTTCGGTGGTGCTTCTCGTATCGACGCAACTTCTGGTGCGGTTCTTGCGACAGCTTTCTCTGTTTCACAAGGAATTGATACAGCACTTGCGATTACAACAATCGCTGTGCCAGTAGCAGCTCTCTTGACTTACTTCGACGTTCTTGGACGTATGACAACTACTTTCTTCGCTCACCGTGTGGATGCTGCAATCGAACGCTTTGACTACAAAGGTATTGAACGCAACTACTTGCTTGGTGCGATTCCTTGGGCTCTATCTCGTGCCCTTCCAGTCTTCTTCGCGCTTGCCTTTGGTGGTGCCTTCGTACAATCAGTTGTAGACTTCGTTAAAGAATACCAATGGGTTGCAGATGGTTTGACACTTGCAGGACGTATGCTTCCAGGTCTTGGATTTGCAATCTTGCTTCGTTACCTTCCAGTTAAACGTAACCTTCACTACCTTGCTATGGGATTTGGTTTGACAGCTATGTTGACTGTTCTTTACTCATACGTAACAGGTCTTGGTGGCGCTGTTGCTGGTATCGTAGGTACTCTACCGAAAGATGTTGCTGAAAAAATTGGTTTTGTGAACAACTTCAAAGGATTGTCTATGATTGGTATCTCTATCGTAGGTATCTTCCTTGCAGTGCTTCACTTCAAAAATAGCCAAAAAGTAGTTGTAGCAGCACCTTCTACACCATCAGAAAGTGGGGAAATCGAAGATGACGAATTCTAATTACAAACTTACAAAAGAAGATTTTAATCAAATCAACAAACGTAGCTTGTTTACTTTCCAATTGGGTTGGAACTACGAACGTATGCAAGCTTCTGGTTACCTTTACATGATCTTGCCTCAATTGCGTAAAATGTATGGGGATGGAACTCCTGAATTGAAAGAAATGATGAAAGTTCATACTCAATTCTTCAATACTTCACCATTCTTCCACACCATTATCGCTGGTTTTGACCTTGCCATGGAAGAAAAAGATGGTGTAGGTTCAAAAGATGCCGTTAACGGTATCAAGACAGGTTTGATGGGACCATTCGCTCCTCTTGGAGATACGATCTTTGGTTCACTTGTACCTGCTATCATGGGTTCTATCGCAGCAACTATGGCTATCGCTGGGCAACCTTGGGGTATCTTCCTTTGGATTGCAGTTGCAGTTGCTTATGACATCTTCCGTTGGAAACAGTTGGAATTTGCCTACAAAGAAGGGGTTAACCTTATTAACAACATGCAAAGTACTTTGACAGCTTTGATTGACGCTGCATCTGTACTTGGTGTCTTCATGATGGGTGCTCTTGTAGCAACAATGATCAACTTTGAAATTTCTTATAAATTGCCAATCGGTGAAAAGATGATTGACTTCCAAGACATCTTGAACCAAATCTTCCCACGTTTGCTTCCAGCAATCTTTACTGCCTTTATCTTCTGGTTGCTTGGTAAGAAAGGTATGAACTCTACTAAAGCTATCGGTATTATTATCGTACTTGCTTTGGCTCTTTCTGCCTTTGGTAAATTTGTACTTGGAATGGGCGCATAATTTATGACTAAATCATTAATTTTGGTGAGCCATGGTCGTTTCTGTGAAGAACTTAAAGGTAGCACTGAAATGATTATGGGGCCACAAGACAATATCTATACAGTAGCTCTTCTTCCAGAAGATGACCCAGAAGAATTTACTGCAAAATTTGAAGCTGCTATTGAAGGATTGGATGATTTCCTAGTCTTTGCGGATCTTCTCGGTGGAACACCATGTAACGTGGTAAGCCGTTTGATTATGGAAGGTCGTGATATTGACCTTTACGCAGGGATGAATCTTCCAATGGTGATTGAATTTATTAATGCGAGCCTTACCGGTGCAGATGCGGACTATAAGAACCGTGCTGCAGAAAGCATTGTGAAAGTTAATGACCTGTTAGCTGGTTTTGATGATGATGAAGATGAATAAGATGTGACAACGTGAAAATCACAGGGAAAATAGGCGATAAGAGGATGGAGCGATGCTCCGACGATAATCTGTCTTTTTCCCAAAGATTTTAGTTGGAACTCGATTCAATTCATGTGACAACGTGAAAATCGTTAGAGCATTTTATATAGAATATACATGGGAATGGGGCTTACTCCCATTCCCATATTTGATAGAAAAAGAGGAACTCAATGCTACATTATACAAAAGAAGACTTACTCGAATTGGGTGCAGAAATCACTACACGTGAAATCTACCAACAGCCTGATGTATGGAAAGAAGCTTTTGAATCTTATCAAGCAAAACGTGAAGAAATTGCAGCCTTTCTACAAGGAATTGCTGATAAACATGACTATATCAAGGTTATCTTGACAGGTGCTGGGACTTCTGCTTATGTGGGAGATACCTTGGTACCTTACTTTAAGGAAGTCTACGATGAACGCAAATGGAATTTCAATGCCATTGCGACCACAGATATTGTTGCCAATCCAGAAACTTATTTGAAAAAAGATGTGGCGACTGTCCTTGTATCTTTTGCTCGTAGTGGGAACTCGCCTGAAAGTGTGGCGACTGTTGATTTGGCCAAAGCCTTGGTGGATGAGCTTTATCAAGTGACGATTACTTGCGCAGCAGATGGTAAACTGGCTCTTCAAGCTCATGGGGATGACCGCAATCTCTTGCTTTTGCAACCAGCTGCTTCAAATGACGCTGGATTTGCCATGACATCAAGCTTTACGTCTATGATGTTAACAGCTCTCTTGGTCTTTGATCCTACAGAATTTGCTGTGAAAGCTGAACGTTTTGAAGTTGTATCTAGTCTTGCACGTAAAGTTTTAGACAATGCAGAAGATGTCAAAGAGCTTGTTGATTTAGACTTTAACCGTGTCATCTACCTTGGTGCGGGTCCTTTCTTTGGACTTGCTCATGAAGCTCAGCTCAAGATTTTGGAACTGACTGCTGGTCAAGTTGCGACTATGTATGAAAGCCCAGTCGGGTTCCGTCACGGTCCAAAATCTCTTATCAACGAAGATACAGTTGTTTTGGTCTTTGGTACAACGACAGACTACACTCGTAAGTACGACTTGGACTTGGTTCGTGAAGTTGCTGGTGATCAGATTGCTCGCCGTGTTGTGCTTTTGAGTGATCAAGCCTTTGGTCTTGAAAATGTCAAAGAAGTGGCACTTGGTTGTGGCGGTGTCTTGAATGATATTTACCGTGTCTTCCCTTACATCGTTTATGCCCAACTCTTTGCCCTATTGACTTCACTCAAGGTAGAAAATAAACCAGATACACCGTCTCCTACAGGTACCGTAAACCGTGTGGTACAAGGTGTTATCATCCACGAATATCAAAAGTAAGACAGTGTTTATGAATTCTTGAAAGAGAATTTGTAAATTATCAGATAAACCATAGATTGTCAAGGCGCTTTCTATGGTTTGTTTGCTTGAGAGAAATAGTAAAAGGAGAACAGAATGAAAGCATACACAGAGCGTGTATTTGGAAATGTTGAGGGACAAGATGTCTTGGTCTATCAATTTGAGACGGACGGTGGCTACCAGCTTGAGGTTATGACTTATGGTGCGACCATCTTGCGCTATGTCACGCCTGATAAAGATGGAAATTTTGCCAATGTAATCTTGGGATTTGATGACTTTGATAGCTATGTAGGCAATAGTCCCAAGCATGGAGCAAGTGTAGGTCCTGTAGCGGGTCGTATTGCAGGCGCTACATTTGAGCTCAATGGCAAGACCTATGACCTTGAAGTCAACAATGCTAGCAACTGTAATCACAGTGGTTCAACTGGTTGGGATTCTAGCTTGTTTGAACTAGTTGAAGTGAGCGACCATGGTTTGACCCTCTACACAGAGCGTACAGATGGAACAGGAGGATTTCCTGGCAATCTCAAAATCTGGATCAGCTATCACTTGGAAGAAACTGGTGCCTATGAAATCAGCTACAAGGTAACAACCGATCAGGATACGCTGGTCAATCCAACCAACCACAGCTATTTCAACTTGTCTGGTGATTTCACGCAGACGATTGACCGTCATGTCTTCCAGTTAAATACTGAGGGGATTTACCCAATCGCTCCCGACGGTGTTCCTGCAAAAACTCCAGATGCTACTCGTGATGTGGTCAAACACATCTACAATGGTGCCTTGTTGAAAGACATCTTTGCAGAGGATGATGAGCAAATCCAGCTGGTATTTGGTTTGGATCATCCATTTGCCCTTCCTGCAGGTCATGACAATGCTGGTTTCCTTTATGACCAAAATTCAGGTCGCTTCCTGCTTTTCAAGACAGAGGCCCCTTGCTTTGTAGTCTACACAGCAAACTTTGTGGATGAAAGTGTCATCATAGGAGGTCAGCCAATGGTACAGCACAATGGGATTGCCCTTGAAGCACAGGCTTTACCAGATGCTATTCACAGTGACCTCAAAGACCAAGTCATCCTTAAAGTCGGTCAAACCTTTACAAGCAAGACACGTTATGAGCTTGTTGTGAAGTAAAAAAAGCTGGTTAAAAAGTGAACTGCACCCCAAAAGTTAGACAGAAAAAATTTAACTTTTGGGGTGCAGTTCAAACTGGGATGCTTTTTTCTCCTCAGTTTATCAGCCCCCTACTTGACACTCTGTCTGCTTTTGATACAATAGTACAAAATTAGAGGAGGTAGGTTATGATTCAGAAACATGCGATTCCTATTTTAGAGTTTGATGACAACCCTCAGGCGGTCATCATGCCTAATCACGAGGGGCTGGACTTGCACTTGCCCAAGAAGTGTGTCTATGCTTTTTTAGGTGAGGAGATTGACCGCTATGCAAGGGAAGTAGGGGCGGACTGTGTTGGCGAATTTGTTTCTGCTACTAAGTCCTATCCAGTCTATGTTATCAATTACAAGGGCGAGGAGATTTGTCTGGCTCAGTCTCCTGTCGGTTCAGCTCCAGCGACCCCAGTTTATGGATTGGTTGATTGGCTATGGTGTGGAGCAGATTATCTCGACTGGGACCTGTGGTGTCCTAGCTGATATAGAGGAAAATGCCTTTCTAGTACCTGTTCGGGCTCTGCGAGATGAAGGAGCTAGTTATCACTATGTGGCGACTTCTCGTTATATGGAAATGCGACCAGAGGCTATTACTGCGATTGAGCAGGTTTTGGAAGCCAGAGGGATTCCTTATGAAGAAGTCATGACCTGGACGACAGACGGTTTTTACCGAGAAACGGCTGAAAAAGGTGTCTTATCGTAAGGAAGAAGGCTGTGCTGTTGTGGAGATGGAGTGTTCTGCGCTTGCGGCAGTAGCTCAGCTGCGTGGGGTTCTCTGGGGAGAGTTGTTGTTCACAGCTGATTCCTTAGCAGACTTGGACCAGTACGACAGTCGTGACTGGGGTTCAGAAGCTTTCGAGAAAGTGCCTTTGGAACTCTGCCTTGAGATAACTTCTCAGATATAGCTCTCTCCTTCTTTTTTTATGGTACAATGGATGTATGTTATTCAAATTATTTGTTAAAAAAATTGAAAGAGCCTTGGGCGGACTTTCGCCAGCTCGTCGGATTTTTTTCTGAGTTTCGCTGGAGTTATTTTTTTATAGGCTCTCTTCTTTTTGAGTTTACCTTTTTGTTCAGGCAAGTGGTTCGCAGGCTACTTATTTTTGACCATCTTTTTACGACGGTGTCTATGGTCTGTGTGACTGGTACTTTTTACGCAAACCAGTGGCTACTACCTATAATGTCTGGGGTCAGTTGATTTGTATGCTCTTGATACAGATCGGTGGTCTGGGGCTCATGACCTTTATCAGGGGTCTTTTACATTCAGGGGAAGCAAAAGCTTAGTCTTCGCAGTCGTGAAACCATTCAGGAGAGCTTTTAGTTATGGGGAGACTCGCTCGCTGAAGTCACTTTATGCGGTCCATCTTTTTGACGACTTTTTCTGGTGGAGGGTTTGGGTGCCTTTCTACTAAGTTTCCGTTTTATTCCTGAGTTTGGCTGGGGACGAGGCATTTTCACCTCTATCTTTTTTAGCTATTTCAGCCTTTTTGTAATGCTGGTTTTTGATAATTTCGGCAGTAGCAGTTTAGTGGCTTTTTCAGACGGATCCCTTGATCAATCTGGTCATTGCTGGCTTGATTATCACAGGTGGTCTTGGCTTTATGGTCTGGTTTGACTTGGCAACCCAGTTTGACAAGAAGAAAAAACGCCGTCTGCGTTTCCACACCAAGTTGGTCCTCTTCTTGACTGCAGGAATTTTGCTGTTTGGGACAGTATCCACACTCTTTACGGAGTGGCACAATCCAGGAACCATTGGCAATCTCAGTGTTCCAGAGAAAGTGCTGGTTAGCTTTTTCCAAACCGTCAGCATGAGAACGGCTGGCTTTTGCTTCTATTGACTATACCCAAGCTCAGTACTGTGACCTTGTTTATCTATATCCTACAGATGTTTTTGGGTGGGGCGCCTGGAGGAACGGCTGGGGGGCTCAAGATTACGACTTTCTTCGTCTTACTGGTCTTTGCACGTAGTGAATTGCTGGGCTTACCTCATGCCAATGTTGCGCAGAGAACCATTGAGGCTCGCACAGTCCAAAAATCCTTTAGTGTCTTTATTATCTTTTTGATGACCTTCTTGTTGGGCTTGATGTTGCTGGGAATTACGGCAGAAGGAACACCGCGATTTATCTACCTCATGTTTGAGACCATTTCAGCTCTTGCGACAGTTGGGGTAACGGCAAATCTGACGCCAGAACTGGGCAAGCTAGCTCTCAGCATTGTCATGGTGCTCATGTTTATTGGTACGTATCGGTCCCTTGACCTTGTTGGTTAGTCTAGCGGATTACCAGCCTGATAAGAAAGATTTGATTCAGTATATGAAAGCAGATATTAGTATTGGATAAGAAAGGAAGAACTATGTCAGATCGTACGATTGGAATTTTAGGTTTGGGGATTTTCGGGAGTAGTGTCCTAATGACTCTAGCCAAGCAAGATATGAATATCATTGCCATCGATGACCACGCCGAGCACATCAATCAGTTTGAGCCAGTTTTGGCGCGTGGAGTTGTTGGCGATATTACAGATGAGGAACTCCTCAGAACTGCAGGAATTGATACCTGTGATACGGTTGTAGTGGCAACAGGGGAAAATCTGGAATCGAGTGTGCTTGCAGTCATGCACTGTAAGAGTTTGGGGGTACCAAGGGTTATTGCCAAGGTCAAAAGCCAGACAGCTAAGAAAGTGCTGGAAAAAATCGGTGCCGACTCAGTGATCTCACCAGAGTATGAAATGGGGCAGTCCCTAGCGCAGACCATTCTCTTTCATAACAATGTTGATGTCTTTCAACTGGATAAAAATGTGTCTATCGTGGAGATGAAAATTCCGAGTGTTTGGGCAGGTCAAAGCCTAAGCCAGCTGGATCTACGTGGTAAATACAACCTCAATGTCCTAGGATTTCGTGAACAAGAAAATTCACCCTTGGATGTCCAGTTTGGTCCTAATGACCTCTTGAAAGCAGATTCCTATATCTTGGCAGTCATTAACAACCAGTATCTAGATGACTTGGCAGAATTAAATTCCTAAGGAGGGGAATCCCCTCTTTTTTTGATGTTCAAGATAGCAAATAGAGGTAGAAACCCTTATATAGTAAAATGAACCAAAAATAGTACATGATGTGGTATAACCTTCTTATGGCATATTCAATAGATTTTCGTAGAAAAGTTCCCTCTTATTGTGAGCGAACAGGTAGTATAACAGAAGCATCACACATTTTCCAAATCTCACGTAATACCATTTATGGCTGGCTAAAGCTAAAAGAGAAAACAGGAGAGCTAAACCATCAAGTAAAAGGAACAAAACCAAGAAAGGTTGATAGAGATAGACTTAAAAACTATCTTACTGACAATCCAGACGCTTATTTGACTGAAATAGCCTCTGAATTTGGCTGGTACCCAACTACCATTCACTATGCTCTTAAAGCTATGGGCTACACTCGAAAAAAAAGAATCACACCTACTATGAACAAGACCCAGAAAAAGTAGCCTTATTTCTGAAAAATTTTAATAGTTTAAAGCACTTAGCACCTGTTTATATTGATGAAACAGGATTCGATACTTATTTTTATCGAGAATATGGTCGCTCATTAAAAGGTCAGTTAATAAGAAGTAAAGTATCTGGAAGAAGCTATCAGAGGATTTCTTTGGTTGCAGGGCTAACAAATGGTGAGTTAATCGCTCCAATGACTTACGAAGAGACGATGACGAGCGACTTTTTTGAAGCTTGGTTTCAGAAGTTTCTCTTACCAACATTAAATACACCATCAGTTATTATTATGGATATGCAAGATTTCATAGAATGGGGAAGCTAGAGCTCTTATGTGAAGAATTTGGGCATAAACTTTTACCACTTCCTCCCTACTCACCTGAGTACCATCCTATTAAGAAAACATGGGCTCATATCAAAAAGCAACTCAAAAAGGTATTACCAACTTGCAATACCTTTTACAAGGCTCTTTTGTCCTGTTCTTGTTTCAATTGACTATAGCATATTGAGTCTAGAATAGTACACCACAGTCGCTAAAAACATTTTTTTAGAAATTAATTTAATTTTTTTCTAATTGATTTGTTCAAATCTTATTTCAATCTACTATAAACCCAACCAAAAATTTATTTTTGGCTGGGTTTATTTGATATTCTTTACAATCTCATTAAATGAAGATATAATTTTTTTCCTTGCTTATCTTTTGGGTAATTTTATTAAGTTTTTCAAAAAAAGTACTTCAGAAGAATCTTCTCGATCTGATTCAAATGATTGTAGATTGAAGAACTCCTCGACCGTTAGATTTAGGGCTTTGATTACGGATTCAAGAGTTTTTATCTTAAAATCATACTTCATGTTTTCTATATTTTGAATCGCTTTAACACCTAGACCAGCTATTTCAGATAATTTCTCCTGACTTAAACCTTGGTCTTTTCTGCATTCACGTATTCGAATGCGATATGCTTTTGTAATTTATTATATTCCATACTATGTACCATTTTACTATCTATTTTCTTGAAAAATAAGTATAATAAACTATCCAAAAATGAGAAAAGTATGGTAGAATAGTACTATATTGAATAAAATGCATAGGGCATTATACAAAGGAGTTTATAGATGTCAAAAACTACGGAAAATAGTCATGGTACTGCTAAAAAATTGTATACGGGTGCGGTTATTTCTGCCATCGCAACCACTGGTCTTGTCGGAACAATCGGAACTGCTCAAGCAGATACAGTGGAGCTTCCATTACCTACAACTGCTCAAATCGAACCAGCTTTGGTAGAGAAAGAAGCGCCTAAGAAAACTGAAGTGAAAGTTCCTACTAAGGAAGTCACTAAAGAACAAGTTGACGTGGCTAAGGATAAACTTGATAAATCTACCCAAGCAGTAGAAGATGCACAAGCCAAGAAAAACCAAGCGCAGACTGAAGTAGGTAATGCTCAATCTGAAGTAGATAATGCTCAACAAGCCAAGGATAAAGCGACTCCAGAAAACATTGAAAAGCAAAATCAAGAAGTTACTGGTGCTGAAAAAGGTAAAACTGACGCAGAAAACCAAGAGAAGAATGCTGAAAAAGACCTTAACAAAGCAAAAGAAGTTGTCGCAGACCAAGAACATGTAGTTCATAAGTCTGAGAAAAAAGTAGCGGATGCTTTAAATGAGGTTAAAGATGCTCAGAATGATGTAGATAATGCCCAAGCTATTTTGGACGGTACAGGTCAAGCGAAAGTTGTCGAAGAAAAGGAAAATGCTGAGGCTTTCCAAAAACAAGCACAGGCACAGTTGACGAATGCAGAGGAGGTCTTGGAACAAGCTAAGTCAGACGACAAGAATCTTGCAGACGCAATTTCAAGCGTCCAAAACGAGTTGACAGAAGCTAGTAAGGTAGTAGTAAGCACAGAATCTAAGTTGACTGATGCTACTAATAAAGCTGACCAGACACAAACTGCTCTTGAAAAAGCACAGGATACCTTTACTGTGGCTGAAGCTAGCTATAAGTCTATTAACACTTTCCAAGTTACTGATGAATATGTTAACGCCTTGAAATCCTATGTAAATAATCCTCATGACATTTTGAATGAACGTGATAAGTGGAAAGAACATAGAGAGAAAGTAGAGTCTATCTTAAAATCGGTCAACCAAGAAAATTTGGATTTGAATAAATTCAAAGGAAATGTCACTGATAAAGCTATCAGTGTTGATGCTAATAACTTGACAACCGAACAAATGACAGAACTTTCTCTATTTGCGAGCGATCTACTTAACCAAATCCGTGAGCGTTTTGGAACACCTAAGACTGTTGTAACAAAAGGTATGGTTCAAGTTGCTGACGAAGTGACTGACGGTTACGTAGCTGATGATTGGGGATTCGGAAAAGGTCACGATAACAAAGCAGTAAACAACGTGGCTCGTAAATATGGATTGCCTACTTATGAGGATGATACTCAACAATACCTTGAAAACTTAAACAGTGTCAATAGTGGTGATGAAATTCATACCATGTATGATGCTAAAAAATGGGTTTATGAAAGTATTTCTGACTTGCTATTTAATGGTTGGGAGTGGATGCACGCTCAAAACCTAACAGGTGTATCTTCTGTTCGAGGTGCTACTAAAGAATATTTTGCTTTAGATATTTCTAAGAGTCTAGGACGTACAAGCGCACACTTCATATCAGTTTTTGATAATCAAGTTACTGGAAACAAGTTGGATAAGACTGAAGTACCTAACAATAATACAGCAGAAAGTATTGTAAAAGGCTATAATGTTGCAAATTCTGCCTTATTAAATGCTCAGACTGTAAACTCTCAGGCACAACGTGAAAAAACAAGTGCTTCGCTTGCGAATATCAAGGCTAAAGGGGAGCAGGAGACAATTCAAAAACGATTGGATTCTCTTAAAGCTACACCTTTGAAAACACCAACTGCTCAAAGCAATCTTGAAAAAGCGCAAGACAACCTTGCTAATGCTAACAAACGCTTAGAAAATGCTGAGAAAGCACTAGAGGCTTTGACTGCTGACGTTAAAATCAAGCAACAAAACCTTGATAAAGCGAAACAAGAACTTGTTAATAAGCAGACCGCCCTTACTAACGCTAAAAACAACCTAGCAACTGAACAAGATAAATTGGCTGAACTCAAAGCACTGGTGCAGACTGCTGAAAATAATCTTGAACTTGCTAAAGAAAAAGTAGCACAAGCTACTAAGACACTTGAAAAAGCCAAGGCTGACCTTGAAAACTTGCTCAACGCAGAGCCTAACTTAGCTAAAGCTAAGAAAGTCCTTTCTGAAAAAGAAACTATTCTTAATCAGAAAGTAACTGCTTTGAAAGAAGCACAAGCTATTCTTGACGAGTTGTTGAAAGAACAGAAACTCGACCAAGAGACTTATGACAAACTCTTTGCCTTGTATAGCGCACAAGTAGAAGCTAAACGTTTAGCTGACCTTGAAGCAAAACGTAAAGAGCTTGAATACTTGGGGTATAAACCAGTACCAGTTGTAGATGGTAAAGGGAATGTTGTGGATTACAAAGCAGAGAAAGTAACGGTAGGAACTAAAGACGATAAAACATATCAAGCTCCTTCACAGGCTACAAATGCAAAAGCAGAATCTAAGAAACAACTTCCAAACACTGGAATGAAAGAATCGAATCTCCTATCATTACTTGGGGCAAGTCTTGGTCTTCTCGCTTTGGTAGGGAAACGAAAATATAATAGATAAAAAGAAAGAGAGCGGTGGTTCTCTTTTCTAATGAATGGAAACAAATTAGTATATATGTAAAAATTTTATATAAGGGAAACTTTTGATATTCTGGTTCGACTTTTGCTTATTTTTTATGAAAGTTTACCTTATTTTAATGAAAGTGATTGAAATTAGTTGAAATTTTATTTTTTGAAAACTTATGAAAACATTGGTTTGAAAGCACTTTGAAATTAGATGAAATAAGTGATGCCCCAACCAGGTCTTAAGAAAGATCGTAAAGCATCACAATTTAGTAAACGTTAATTCGAAAGAATTACTATACTTATACAGAGCACCTTTCGGGGTGTTCTTTTTATACTTTCTTACTTAATTGGTGCAATTGACACAGTTGTTGCGACTTTAGTCGCTTACAAATGTGGCTACAACCTGACAAGGTCAGTTGCCTCAAAACGTTAATCAATACGATTATATCAACGTTTCAAAGCACTCAAAAGTTTACCTTATTGTTTTAGAGAAGCACTTAGTACCTGTTTATATTGATGAAACAGGATTCGATACTTATTTTTATCGAGAATATGGTCGCTCATTAAAAGGTCAGATAATAAGAGGTAAAGTATCTGGAAGAATATATCAGAGGATTTCTTTGGTTGCAGGGCTAACAAATGGTGAGTTAATCGCTCCAATGACTTACGAAGAGACGATGACGAGCGACTTTTTTGAAGCTTGGTTTCAGAAGTTTCTCTTACCAACATTGAGTACACCATCAGTTATTATTATGGATAATGCAAGATTTCATAGAATGGGTAAGCTAGAGCTCTTATGTGAAGAATTTGGGAATAAACTTTTACCACCTCCTCCCTACTCACCTGAGTACAATCCTATTAAGAAAACATGGGCTCATATCAAAAAGCACCTCAAAAAGGTATTACCAAGATGCAATACTTTTTCGAGGCTCTTTTGTCTTGTTCTTGTTTCAATTGACTATATTCTAATAAAAGTCCTTCAGAAGTTGGACTTTATGGTAAAATAGAAAGAAGTGAAAAGAGAGAGTAATACTCAATGAAAATCAAAGAGCAAACTAGGAAACTAGCCGCAGGCTGCTCAAAACACTGTTTTGAGGTTGTGGATAGAACTGACGAAGTCAGCTCAAAACACTGTTTTGAGGTTGTGGATAGAACTGACGAAGTCAGTAACCATACCTACGGCAAGGAGACATTGACGCGGTTTGAAGAGATTTTCGAAGAGTATAAGAAAAAATCAGTCCCCTAAAGGAGTAGATTATGAAGTTATTGTCTATCGCCATTCCTAGCTATAATGCTGCTGCCTATCTTCATTACTGTGTGGAGTCGCTAGTGATTGGTGGTGAGCAAGTTGAGATTTGATTATCAATGACGGTTCTCAGGACCAAACTCAGGAAATAGCTGAGCGTTTAGCCGACAAGTATCCTAACATCGTTAGAGCCATTTATCAGGAAAATAAGGGCCATGGCGGTGCTGTCAATCGTGGCTTGGCAGAGGCTTCTGGGCGTTATTTTAAAGTGGTTGATAGTGATGACTGGGTGGATCCCCGTGCTTACCTGAAAATTTTGGAAACCTTGCAGGAACTAGAGAGTGAGGGGCAAGAGGTGGATGCCTTTGTGACCAATTTTGTCTATGAAAAGGAAGGCCAGTCTCGTAAGAAGAGTATGAGTTACGAGTCAGTTTTGCCTGTCCAACAGATTTTTGGCTGGGATCAGGTCGGAAATTTCTCAAAAGGTCAGTATATCATGATGCACTCGCTGATTTATCGGACAGATTTGTTGCGAGCGAGCCAGTTCCAACTGCCTGAGCATACCTTTTATGTCGATAATCTCTTCGTCTTCACCCCCCTTCAGCAGGTCAAGACCATGTACTATCTGCCTGTCGATTTCTATCGTTATCTGATTGGGCGTGAGGACCAGTCTGTCAACGAGCAAGTGATGATTAAGCGTATTGACCAGCAACTCAAGGTCAATCGACTCTTGGTAGACCAGCTTGATTTGTCCCAAGTGAGCCATCCCAAAATGCGAGAATATCTGTTGAATCATATTGAGATTACGACGGTGATTTCCAGTGCCCTGCTCAACCGAGCTGGAACAACGGAGCATCTGGCAAAAAAACGTGAGCTGTGGACCTATATTCAGCAGGAAAATCCAGAGGTCTTTCAGGCCATTCGCAAGACCATGTTGAGTCGTTTGACCAAACATTCGGTCCTGCCAGCCCGCAAACTGTCCAATGTCGTCTATCAAATTACCAAATCTGTTTATGGATTTAATTAATATAAGTATTTTATAAGAGGGATTTAAGAAAAATTTTAACTTTTTCTTAATCCTTTTTAATTTTAGGAGATTATACTAGAGTTATCAAATAAAGAAAAACTCTAAGGAGAATCCTATGAAATTCAATCCAAATCAAAGATATACTCGTTGGTCTATTCGCCGTCTCAGTGTCGGTGTTGCCTCAGTTGTTGTAGCCAGTGGATTTTTTGTCCTAGTTGGTCAACCAAGTTCTGTACGTGCTGATGTGGTCAATCCAACCCCTGCTCAAGTCGTACCAGATGCTACTTCGGTGAGTGAAAAGAGCGACTTACCAGTAGAAGTTCTCAAAGAAGCAGTCGATACAGCTCTTCCTTCAGAGCAGGCAGAATCAACACCTAAAGCAAGCTTGGATACTGCAAGCTCTCCAGAAAAAGCAAATGCAGGTGCTAAAGAGCCAGTAGTAGCACCAAAAGAAGAAGTGCAAGCAAAACCAGAATCTAAGAAACAAACAGAAGATGCGGTTAGACCTGTGGAAAGTCCTGCAGCTACAGTTTCTGGACAAGACCGTGAAGCAAGTGAAGCTCAACTAGCAACCACTCCAGCTGAAGTGCAAAAAGGTGTGACTGACAACACTAAAGACACAGTGGATGTCCCAGCAACTTACTTGGATAAAGCTAACTTCCCTGACCCATTCACAGCAGGTGTTAACCAAGTTATTCCATACGAATTCTTCGCTGGTGACGGTATGTTGACTCGCCTGATCTTGAAGTCTTCAGACAAGGCTCCATGGTCAGACAATGGTTCGGCTAAAAACCCAGCTCTTCCACCAGTAGAAAACTTGGGCAAAGGCCTCTACTTCTACGAAGTAGACTTGGCAGGTACCCAAGGCAAATCAGATAAAGAGCTTCTTGTTCTCTTGAAACAAAATGGTACTCAAAGCTATAAAGCTACTATCAAGGTGTACGGTGCGAAAGACGGCAAGGCTGATTTGAGTAATCTCGTAGCAACAAAAGATTTGGATGTCAATTTGAATGGCTTGACTACCCCAGCTGAAGTGCAAAAAGGCGTGGCAGACAATACTAAAGACACAGTAGATGTCCCAGCCTCTTACCTGGACAAAGCTAACTTCCCTGGTCCATTCACAGCTGGTGTCAACCAAGTCATTCCGTATGAATTCTTCGCAGGTGACGGTATGTTGACTCGTCTTATCTTGAAAGCATCCGACAAGGCACCATGGTCAGACAACGGTTCAGCTAAAAATCCTGCCCTTCCACCAGTAGAAAAATTGGGCAAAGGTCTTTACTTCTATGAAGTAGATTTGGCAGGCACCCAAGGTAAATCAGATAAAGAGCTTCTTGACCTCTTGAAACAAAACGGCACTCAAAGTTATAAAGCAACTATCAAGGTGTACGGTGCCAAAGACGGCAAGGCAGACTTGAGCAACCTCGTAGCGACTAAGGATTTGGATGTCAACTTGAATGGTTTGACCACTCCAGCTGAAGTGCAAAAAGGCGTGGCAGACAATACTAAAGACACAGTAGATGTCCCAGCCTCTTACCTGGACAAAGCGAACTTCCCTGGTCCATTCACAGCTGGTGTCAACCAAGTCATTCCGTATGAATTCTTCGCTGGTGACGGTATGTTGACTCGTCTTATCTTGAAAGCATCCGACAAGGCTCCATGGTCAGATAATGGTTCGGCTAAAAATCCTGCCCTCCCACCAGTAGAAAAATTGGGCAAAGGTCTCTACTTCTATGAAGTAGATTTAGCAGGTACCCAAGGTAAATCAGACAAAGAACTTCTTGACCTCTTGAAACAAAACGGCACTCAAAGTTATAAAGCTACCATCAAAGTGTACGGCGCTAAAGATGGCAAGGTCGATTTGAGCAACCTTGTAGCGACTAAAGAATTGACAGTGAACTTGAATGGGTATAAGTCCCTCAATGAGATGAAATCCAAAATGCCAGCTGCTAGCCAAGATAAGATGATGTCTAACAAAGAGCAGGACAAAACCATGAATGCTAGCCAGCCTATGGTAACCTCAAGCAAAATGTCTGATGAAGGCAAGATGGCGTCTGCTAACAAGGTGTCAAGTCCAATGATGGCTGATCACATGAAAGACCAAAAAGACATGCTTCCATATACTGGTGAAGCACAAACATCAATGGCTACTATTGGATTCTTTGGACTCGCCTTGGCAGGACTGCTAGGTGGCCTCGGTTTGAAAGCTAAAAAAGAGGAAAATGACTAGTCTAGCTACAGACTTTCTATCTAGGATTTGAAAAATTCAGATATCGATTAGAATGTTCGTAAAGCGATTAAAATAGTGTTATACTATTGTGGTATAGCACTGTTTTTTTCAAAGGAGAGACAGATGGGAAAGACAATTTTACTCGTTGACGACGAGGTAGAAATCACAGATATTCATCAACGCTATCTGGTTCAGGCAGGATATCAGGTTTTGGTGGCCCATGATGGAGTAGAGGCCTTGGAAATCTTCAAGCGAAAAGCGATTGATTTGATTATTACAGATATCATGATGCCTCGGATGGATGGTTATGACTTGATTAGTGAGGTTCAGTATCAATCTCCAGATCAACCTTTTCTCTTTATCACGGCTAAGACTAGCGAGCAGGACAAGATTTATGACCTGAGCTTAGGGGCAGATGACTTTATTGCCAAGCCCTTTAGTCCTCGTGAACTGGTTTTGCGTGTCCACAATATCTTGCGTCGCCTTCATCGTGGAGGTGAGACAGAAGTCGTCAGTCTCGGAGATTTACGGATGAATCGCGCTAGTTATGAGGTCCAAGTCGGAGATGTGGCGCTTGATTTGACAGTCAAATCCTTCGAACTTCTATGGCTTCTAGCCAGCAATCCAGAGCGCGTTTTCTCTAAGACAGACCTCTATGAAAAGGTCTGGCAAGAAGATTATGTGGATGACACCAATACCTTGAATGTTCATATTCATGCTCTTAGACAGGAGTTGGCTAAACATGCTAGTGCAGAAACACCGACCATCAAAACCGTCTGGGGCTTGGGCTACAAAATTGAGAAAGCACGAGGTAGTCAATGAAATTAAAAAGTTATATTTTAGTGGGGTATGTCATTTCAACACTCCTAACGATTATCGTGGTTTTTTGGGCTGTTCAAAAAATGCTGATTGAGAAAAGCGAGATTTACTTTCTGCTTGGAATGACCATCGTTGCCAGCCTTGTCGGTGCTGGGATTAGTCTCTTTCTCCTATCGCCGGTCTTTACTTCATTGGGCAAACTCAAGGAACATGCCAAGCGGGTAGCGGACAAGGACTTTCCATCAAGTCTGGAGGTTCAAGGACCTGTAGAATTTCAGCAATTAGGGCAAGCTTTTAATGAAATGTCCCATGATTTGCAGGCGACCTTTGATTCATTGGAAGAAAGCGAACGAGAAAAGGGCTTGATGATTGCCCAGTTGTCGCATGATATCAAGACCCCCATCACTTCAATCCAAGCGACAGTAGAAGGGATTTTGGATGGGGTTATCAAGGAAGGAGAACAAGCCCATTATCTAGCAACCATTGGACGCCAGACGGAAAGGCTCAATAAACTGGTTGAGGAGTTGAATTTTTTGACCCTAAACACAGCTAGAAATCAGGTCGAAACGACCAGCAAGGACAGTATTTTTCTGGACCAGCTCTTGATTGAGTGCATGAGTGAATTTCAGTTCTTGATTGAGCAGGAGGAACGAGATGTCCATTTGCAGGTAATCCCTGAGTCTGCCCGGATTGAAGGAGATTATGCCAAGCTTTCTCGTATCTTGGTGAATCTGGTCAATAACGCTTTTAAATACTCTGCTCCAGGGACCAAGTTGGAAGTGGTAGCTAAGCTGGAGAAGAGCCAGCTTTCAATCAGTGTGACGGATGAGGGACAGGGGATTGCCCCAGAGGATTTGGAGAATATTTTCAAACGCCTTTATCGTGTAGAAACTTCGCGCAATATGAAAACAGGTGGTCATGGCTTAGGACTTGCGATTGCGCGTGAATTGGCCCATCAATTGGGTGGAGAAATTACAGTCAGCAGCCAGTACGGTCTCGGAAGCACCTTTACCCTCCTTCTTAACCTCTCTGGCAATGAAAATAAAGCTTAGTAAGTGTCTAGTGTTTTGAGGTAAATAGAAAATATTGAGTTAACGGAAAATTCCGTTAGCTCTTTTTTGTGTTTTGGGAGGTAAAATTATGAGACGAAAAATTAAGGAGAGAATTTCAAGAGAGATGATAATCCAGTTTTTGATGAAGGAAACAGGTTCAACACGAAAAGAAATAATAGCAAGTATAGAAGAACTTGAGGCCTTTGGATTGATAGGATTTAACGTGAACGGTGACTTTAGACTGAAAGAGGTGTAATTGATGAGACAAATTCAGTTTATTAGTGCCAGCCACTATCAGACATCTGATCGCTTTTATGCCTTACCAAAGGTTTTGTTTGAAAATCCTATTTATGAAGATATGAGGTTAGATGCAAAAGTCGCTTATGCTATGCTTAAAGATAGACTAGATCTTTCTTTCAAGAATAATTGGATTGATGAAGATGGAAATATCTATTTGGTATATTCTAACTCTAATTTGATGAAGATCCTTAACTGTTCAAAATCTACCCTATTAAGAATTAAGAAGCAACTCACAGAGTATGGATTAATTCATGAGGTTCAACAATCTACAAGTAAATCAGGAAATCTAGCTAATCGAATTTACCTTGGTCTCTTGCAAGATGACACAGTTGCTAGAATGGTTGATAAATCAGGTGATTTCAAATCTGACACTAGGGGGGTGTCAGATTTAGACCAGGGGGGTGTCAATAAAACACCAGGGGGGTGTCAGATTTATACGGGGCTGGTGTCAGATTTAGCCCCTAACGATACTGAATATAGTGAGACTAATAGTAATGATACTGAATTAGTTATTTCTGAGGAGGACGAGGAGAGATTCCCTAAAAATTCCCAAAATAATAAACAAGCCAGTCTTTCCAGAAAAGTTGATAAAGCTAGCAGGTATGATAAGGATTATATCTATGATTTAGTTTATTCTCAGCTGTTAGAAGAAAATTACTCAGATACGATGGCGGCTTATATCACGATGCCATTTGAAGAACGTTATAGATATGCTTTAGAAAATATGCGATTTGCCCGTTCATCAGAAGTGATTGCTGAATACGTTTATAATGGTTTACTTGCAATTTATAATAGTAATGCTAGGAAATGTATGGGAAATAATTGAAAATGAAATATATCAAGTTAAGAAGAATTACAACAAATTGATAAAAGAAAGAGAGTTGACTTTATGGGATTGTTTAATAGCCAAGAGAGAATTTACAGAGGGCAAGCTATGAAAGCTACACCTTCCCAACCAGTTCAAGAGATTGAAATGATTGTAGAGTATTTTGATAAAACGGTAGAAAGTATTTCCGTCACTTTTAACCTGGAAAAACTACAAGAACTAGTATCAAGTTCATTTGAAACAGGGACAAGTATGAATTTTACATCAGCGACTCCGTCGTTTTCTATCAATCCTAGATGGGTGAAGAAGATAACCTATCGGACAAAATAAGGATAGGAGATTACCATGCTAGTAGATTGTCCAATGTGTGATACAGAGTTCAATTCTGCTGAGGAATGCGGATTCTGTCCGTGTTGTGGAGAAGATTACGATTCTTTAGTAGGTGAAGACTGGAATTAAGATAGCCCCATATTTCTAAAATATTTGACCTGAGCAAGTCATAAAACTACTTTTGACCTTTGAAAATTGAATATCCCCACTGTCCCGATTAGCGCAGTCTAGGCATAAAAAGAAGAATAGGGGCGGTGTGTATCTAGAAAGTATATCTAGTGCTGACTGCATTATGTAAAGTCACGGTTGACTTGTCCCGTAAGACGAAAGAGTTTGCGATTTCTAAACTATAAATCGTGCGTAAAAAACACAGTAGAGATGTACGGCATCAACTCGGCATGGCTGTAAATCAGCCTTTGATTCAAAAAGGAGGACATTATGAATCAAATAAAATCAACTAGTGAGGTTACACTCACTGATTTAAGACGACTAGGTTTGCAAGGTGATGCCACTGCACGGCTTGCAAGTGGTGAAGAAATGAAATTAACTAGTAAGTATGGTCTTATTCCTAAAAAAGGATATGTAGCAGGAAAACTTCAAACCGTTGAAATGATTGCAGAATACTCTAAAATCTATAGAGATATACGCACCATTAAACGTGGAGACATTTTAGTTGCCAGACGAATTAAACAAGGAAATAAATCAATCTTACAGCTAACCGGTAAAGGTTATCACCGACCTAGCGGTAAAATTTAACAGATAGAGTCCTCATCTATCTGTTTCATCAAAGATAGGAGATTTTATATGTTCTAAATATCCTATCTTTGATTAAGCGGATAGATGAATGAAAATCAAGAAAAAATTGATAAAAAACTCTAAAAATAGTAAAATAAAAGCATAAAATAAATATTTTAAGAACGTTTTTAAACAAAAAGGAGAAATCAAATGGAAATCATGAATGAAGTTAAGAAAGTTATGTTGGCTAGTGTTATCGCAACTGCAAGTGTTGGAGTAACGACGCAAGTTACTGCAGAAGAGGTAAAACCTTCAGACCAAATTTCAGAGAACCAACAAAAGACAGTAACTCAAAAAACAGTTACAGAAACTGATGTCGCACTCTCTCAAGCAAATGTGGAACAGGCAAACGTAGTTGTAAAAAAACAGGAGGAGATTGTAAAATCTAATCAAAACAAGGTAAACGATGCAGAGAAAGTAGTTGGAGAAGCTACAGAAGCTGTCACTCAAGCGGAGAAAGCTGTCAAGGAAGCTACTCCTAAAAATATCCAAGATGCAAAAGAAGATGTTTCTGTAAAAGAGGCTGCTGAGAAGAAGGCTAAAGAAGAACTGACCTCTGCTGGGGAGGAACAAAAGCTAGCTGAAAAGAATGTTACTGATCAGGAAGCAAATGTCAAAGAAGCTACTAGAAAACTTGTTGACAAAACAAAAGAAGTTACAGATGCAAAACAAATTGTAGCTGAAAAACAAGCTATTTTAGACGGCACTGGAGTTTCAGGTATTGTTGCCAACGCTGAAGCAGCTAAGCGAAACTTGGAAATGAGCGAAAAAGTTACATCACAAGCTCGAGAAGATTTGGTGACTGCTAAAAAAGCGGATGAACAACGTACTTCTAAACTGAAACAGGCAGAAGCAGAGGTAACGAGTACAGAAAGAACTAGGTTGGTGAAAGCGCAGGAGTTAGATCAAGCGATTACTAAAGCTACTAACTCTGAAAATCAGTATCGAGTAGCTAAAGAAAATCTATCTAAGGCTCAAAGTATTCTGGATAGTTTGACAACAACCTCTATCACTTATCCTGCTGGCTATGCTGAAGCTTTAAAGGCTTACTTCAATAACCCGACTGAAGAAAATTCAAATAAATTACATGAAATTGCCAAGAAAGGAATGACTGCTGCTGGATTTAGCTCTCCAGATGGTGGTGAGACTTATTACGGTAATACAAACTCTCCATTTAAACCCAGTGAAGCAGATAAAAAGACTGTGATTGCTGATGTCAATCATTTATCTGCTGAAGTTCAAGATGAACTTGCCATTTTCAATGCACATTTGATTAATGATTTCCGTCGATTGATGGGAACAGATGATATTCCAGTTTTAGTGAATCGAGATATGCAGAAAGTGGCACAGAAAGCAACTCAGCTATCAACTAATCAGTACGGGCATGACCTAGATGCTTTGAACACTGTTGCGAAAGAAGTTGGTTTAAATCAAGGTAATCAAGGTCTGCTTGCTGAAAACATAGGCTTTCAAAGTGCAGGTAATGTAGTAACATTAGCTGATCTGAAACAACAGGCATACGAAAACGTGATTATGATGCTGTTTTATGATAAGCATGCTAATTGGGGCTATGCTTTAAACTTTGCAGGACTTGATCGTGAGTCGGTTACGATGCAGTATATTGGTGTAGCAACCCGAAAGACAGATCTTGGTTTGATTGCGATGCACTATGTTGGAACAGATTCTAAAACAATTGATTTGCTGAAAAATGGTTTCCATCAAAATGTTAAAATTGATACTAAGAACAATCTAGCTAGTCTTCAGGAAAGAATTCAAGTAGCTAGAAATTCTGTGGCACAGGCTCAGGATACTTATGATACTGCGGAAACGAATCGTAAGGATGCACAAGCTAGAAAAGAACAAGCACAGACAGAATATACTCAAGCAGAAGTTACTGCGCAAAATGCAGTGACTAATCGTAATGATATTCAGAATATTGCTTTAAAAACTCCTGAAGCAGAAGCTAAGTTAAAGCAGGCGGAAGCAAATCTTGAAAAAGCTAGTTTAGAAAACAAACAAGCGCAAGAGGCTTTGGAACAGTTGAATGCAGACGTGCAAAACAAACGTGAAGTACTTGCATTAGCTAAAGATAAACTAGCTGAAAAACAAACTGAATGGAAATCGCTGAATGAAGCTTTGACTGCTGAGAAAGATGCATTGATTGCTAAACAAGGTGAAGTTGTTCGAATTAAAGAACTTGTCCTCAGTCGTCAAGCCTTACTTTCAGAATCAACTGAAGCCTTGAAGGCATCAAAAGAGCGAGTGGAAGTTTTGCAAAATGCCCCACAACTCTTAAAAAAGGCAAAACTGAATCTTGAAGCTGCTCAAGAAGTTTTGAAAGAAAAGAGATCAGCTCTTGAGTTAGCACTAGCAAAACTAGAAGCTGCAAAAGTAGAACAAAGAAAGGTATTAGAGGCTCATAAAGAGTTGTTGTCGGCTTATCGTGATTATCTGGAAGCACAGCAAGAAATTAAGAATCAAAAAGAGTTGACAGTTCAGCAAGCAAGTATTGAACAAGATGGAACTCATTCTAATACAGTAGTTCAAAATGGTAAGACTGCGAAGTATGTGCACGAACAAGTTGCAAAAGTCAAAGATCCAGTCTATCAAGCACCTGCTGCAAGATACGAATTACCTAAGACGGGAGAAAAAACTTCAAGTCTTTGGTTCTTGGGAATGGTAACTATTTCACTCTTAAGTTTGTTAAAAATTAAACGAGGATCTAAGGAAAATTAAATTAAGTAAAGTCATCCAGGTTTCTTGGTGACTTTTTTGTTGGAGAAAGAAATGGAAATTATATATTTTAGGGCGAGAGCTCCTTCAAATTATGTCGAAAGTGAATAGTATTAAATACTATATTAAAAATTAAGGAGAAAAAATGAAATTTAATAATGAGACACGAGCTTACGGCTCTATCCGAAAAACACGACGATGGGGAACATGTGGAGTGATTCTTGGTCTAGCTGCCTTAGGTTTGATGACTAGTCCAGTTAGAGCAGATGAACGAGTAAATCCAAATCCTGCTACAAATGCAAAAAGTTTACAAGACTCCCCAACAGTGGATTCTACAAAAGACCAAGGTAGTGCAGAAAAATCAACAGGTTCTGTTGAAGTTACTGTGGGTAGAGAAAAAGTAGAATCTGCGGTATCTACGGCTAAAGAAGTTGGTTTAATTGTAAAAAGAAACTGAAGTTGATGGTGGTTTGGTGACTAATTCTGATGAGTTAGCTAAGAAAAACTGCTGAGATTGAGTCTAGTTACGACAAGCAAGCGACTACTATTGTAGACGAGTCTGAGAAGTACAAAGAAGAAGTAGAAACTCGTAAAGAAGAAATTAAAACGATTACTACTGAAAATAAGGAGAAGCAAGACTCTTATAACAAAGCCAAAGCTCAGTATGATAGTGACTTAGCAGATGCTACTACTAAAAAAACGCTCAGATTGATAAAGAAAATCAAGAAAAAGAATGATCGCTTAAAAAGCTGAGAGAGAGCGTGTAGCAAAAAGAGAATGAGCGTATCAAACAAGAAAACGCTCTTGCTAAGTCTAACTATGAAAATGCAGTAAAAGAAAAAGCTAAGAAAGACGCTGCTATCGATAAGGAAAATACTTTAGCTAAGAAGAACTACGAAGAAGCTCTAAAAACGTGGACCGATAACCAAAGTCAGTCTGATGCAGCTTTAGCGAAATACAAAGAGCAATTAGCTAAGTATGAAAATGACTTAGCTGAATACAACCGTAAGTTAGCTGAGCTAAGAGGTCAGAGAGTTCAAGGTGGCGCAAACGGTGTTACTATTTATGGTGAATTTGATGAGTCGAAACGTGGCTCATTGGATTATTATTCTAAGTTGATTGCGGTATTTGATTCAAGTATTCCAAATCTTGAGACTGTAGAAGGTGCTTTAGGTGCGAATAAAAACACAACTCTTACTTTGGATAAAGATTTGGAACATGATAGATTAGAGAATAAAGACTTCTACGGTCACTCTGATTCTAAAGATACTTATGGTGGTTCTGTATTTACGGGTATCAAACAAGGTTCTACCTTTACTTTACACAATGTAGGTAAGACTAAAACGGGAAAAACAATTTCTGCAAGATTTGTGGCTCGTAATAATCCTATACCAGCGCATAAAATTGTAGGCAACCCTTCAACTTATACTCGTTTGAATGTTTGGTGGAATAAAGTTAAAACTGATACGGATATTTCTTCTGTAAACTTTAATCCTTACAATTACACTAACGTTGAGTGGGATATTCATTACTTTGATGAGAAGTCGGGTAAAGCTATTGATTTAGGGTATATTAATATCTACTCTGATTTAGATTACGCACAGGCAGTGCGGCATACTTATGGTGACAATGGGGTAGGTGTTGTAATCAATCCAACGGATTCTCTGGTTAAGGAAACTACAGTCAATGGACAAACACATTGGATGGGTGTAAAAACTGATGGGGTTTACAAACATAATGATCCAACTGGGTTGGAACGTTACAAAATTGGCGATCCTGATTATATCGATGTAGATGATTACAGAGCAACTCCAGAAGGAACAATTATAAGTGCAGGTCACGGTTCTATCCAACACTTAACTTACTTATTGCGCGGAGATAAACCTTTACATACATACACAGAATCACAATCAGCTTCTTACCGTAAGTATTGGAATGATGAGCGTAGAGCTAACGGGCAACAAGATGATAACGATGATGAAATCTTTGCAGCTGGTTACACCTTCCAACTTTGGGGTGGTCACTCTGTCATTAATCAACTAGAGGAGCCAAAACCACCACTTAAACCAAGTGAATCTACAAAACCAAGACCTTTAGAACCTAAATATAAGGAGAAGGATAAGACTCCATTGACACCTCCTAAGGAGAAACCTTTATTAGCCTCACCAAAAGATGAACCAGATACACCTCACGTTCCTACTCCGAGTGAACCTCCTAAACCAGACTTAAACCTGTGCCAAATGAGGTCGCACGAAGAGAAGTTGAAGTTACTTACACTCGCTTGAGAACTACGCCTACTGTAGAAAAGTTAGTTAAGAACTCTGCAGGTACAAATGTAAATAATTCTTCAGTACCTAAGTTATCAGAAGTTGTTTGGGAGTTGGAAACTAAACCTCTTGCAGCAAACAGAGAAGAAACTAAAATTTACGAACTAACAGACAACTTACCTCAAGGGTATCGTTTAGATTTAGCAAAAACGGTAGCTCAAAACCAAGACTTTACTGTAACTTACGATAAAGATAAGCACCAGTTGAAAGGTTCACTTAAAGCTGAAGGTTTAGCTAAAGTAAATACTGATTTGAGTAAAGCCTATAAATCCCCAGTTCTTAAGGTTTTCGGTACAGTAACAAATGATGGTGCAACCTATAAGAATAACTTCCATTTGAACTTGAACAATGAGTTTGAGTCTTATTCAAATATTGTTAAGGTAACAACCCCAGGTAAACCGAATGATCCTGACAATCCAAATAACAACTTAATCAAGCCTCTCAAACACAATCATAATAAGGATGGTGTTATCATCGATGGAAAGACAGTTCTAGCTGGTTCAACGAATTACTACCATATAACCTTGGATTATGATCAGTATAAAGGGATAAAGGCAGGTCCATCTGCTATTCTAAAAGGCTTTGGTGCGATTGATGATTATCCAGAAGAGGCAGTGACTATTAATCAATCAGAAATTCGTTATATTGATAGCGAAGGAAAAGAAGTTTCTGGTATTTCAGTGTATCAGTATGATTCTATTGAAGCTGTTGATAATGATAAGGTTAAAGCCTTTCTAGATAGTTCTGAGATTAAGCCTAAGGGAGCTTTCCAAGTATTTTTAGTGGATGATCCAGAAGCCTATTTTAACCAATATATCAAAGCAGGAAAATCTGTTACAATTATTGATCCAATGGTAACTAAGGAAGAATTGCGAAATTCAGGAAAATCATTTGAGAATACAGCTTACCAAGTTGATTTCGGTAACGGATATCAAACTGATACAGTTGTAAATAATGTTCCTACTGTTAAACCGAGCAAGAAGAATCTGAACAAGGCAGGTGTCGACATCGATGGGAAGCAAGTCTTGGCAGGCTCTGTCAACTACTACAAGGTAACGGCAGATTATAGCCAATACAAGGGAATTGAAGCAGATAAAGACCGTATTGGCAAAGGGTTCTATATCGTTGATGATTATCCAGAAGAAGCTGTTACGATCAATCAAGATGGTGTTCAAGTGACTGATTCTAAAGGTCAAGTGGTTAAAGGTTTGAAAATGGCTCTTTATGAAAGTCTAGAAAAAGCTCCATCAGGTGTACAAGAAGCCTTGAAGTCTAGCAATTTCACTCCGAAAGGAGCGATTCAAGTATTTGAGGCAGAGAATCCAGAGGAATTCTACAAGACCTACGTTCAAACTGGAGAAGTTCTGACCATTACTAATCCAATGACTATTAAGAAGGAATTGGGGCAAACAGGTGGTCAGTATGAAAATACAGCTTATCAAATTGATTTGGTATGGCCTATGTGACTGAAACAGTAGTCAATAATGTTCCAAAGCCAGAACCAAAACCAGATCCAGAACCAGAACCAAAAACTCCTGAAGAACATCCGCAACAACCAGAACGAAGCTTGCCATCTACAGGTGAGCAGGCTTCTGCAGAATTGTTGTTAGCTGGTCTGGCAATGGGGGGGACTGCTGCAGGATTGCTTTACAGCAAGCGTAAGAAAAAAGAGGCTTAGAATACTCTAAGAGCCTTTGAAATAAGCTATTTTTATGGTATAATAACGGTAAATCGTGGAGGAGTAGGATTATGAAATTTGGAAGTGATTTTTCCTGGTTATGGGTATCTATTATTAGGATTTTTACAGCTCCCTTCTATATCGTTCTTTGGTGTATTAATGTTGTGAAATCCACTATTGGTATGTTTATTCTGTGGGTTATAGCTAAAATATGTATAACAATCGTATTGATTGGCGGAATGGCAATTATTCATCATCTATTCAATTTTCCAAGCGAAAACATAATTGATAGTATTTTTGGATGGTATACACCGCATATATTAGGAATGCCCCATGATTCACTTATTATTGCTGGTCAAGTAGTTGATGCACCAAAAGGAGGAGGCTTATTTTTCCCACATCCGAATATTGAAGTTCCGGTTATTATTGGTCTTAGTATTCTAGTAGCTACCGTTCGGACGATTTATCGTGAAGAATTTGATGAATTGTAAAAATAGTATTGTGTTTGGCACTGTAGAAATCTCTGCAGTGCCTTTTGTTATAAAAAAGAAATTAAAAGAGGTAAAACAAAATGGAAATTATTACAAAAATTATTACTGGTCTTGGTGTAGTTGGAACAATCACAGGTCTTATCTGGATATGGAATGGTGCGGTCGATTATATTCAAGGAAGAAAGAACAAAGATAAGCAAAGGCAAGATGATGGATCTGATTCTATGATTAATGGTGCATTTTTAGCTGTTGCTTCTGCTGGGATTGCGGCTGCAGTCGTTGCATCACTGTCTCAGCTAAAATTTTAGGAGTAGCCTATGAATTTAGATATTAGAGAGCTGACAAGCTCTCTTTCTAGTTACAGCTCTGCGACAAACCAAGCTGTAAATATAATGGCTGATGCAGTCAGACCTATTGGGTATATCCTTTTAGGTCTTTTTTTCTGGTTTGAGATGGCATCATGGTCACAAATGGTCAAGTCTAGAGGAGGTTCGCTAACCCAAAAGATCTGGTTAGAGGCCTTGATGAAGTACTTATTTGCTTTCATCATGATTTCTGCATCATCTCAGATTTGTGATGCCATTCTTGAATTGCTTAATATTGTTGTCAAGGTAATTGCTCATGTAACACCTACTGTTAAAACAACCATTGATTCTAATATTTCTGGTGGAAAAGGAATATTTGAAAAAACAATCATTACTTTAGTTGGGAAAGCTGTAAGTGGAGTGGCTAACATTATTCTAGGGATTATTGTTTTCTTACGTTACTTGGATTTGTATATGCTTAAAGCCATAGCTCCATTGTTAGTAGCGTTCTTTATGATGGATTCGTTGCGATCTGTTACGATTAACTTCCTGAAATACTTTGCAGCCTCTGCCCTTATTGGTGTCATCCTAATTATTGTTTCTGTTGTATACGATTCGATTGTGGCAACAGATATCCTAAAGGTTACCACTGGTTCAAGTGATTCCTGGGGAACGTCCTTTGCTTCAATTGCTAAGGGGGTTATCTATATCTTTGTCATGGTTGGATCTAGTCGAAAAGCCAAGCAACTTTTAGGAGTATAATCCATGTCTAGAAAAATTAGAATTAATCGATGTGAACTATGTATAGAGAATCGTGTGGATGTTTTCTATAGAAAGAGGTGACTATCGATGAAAACGTTAAAAGAGATAGGAAATCAACAATTTAATGATTTACAAAAGCAACATGGGACAAGAGAGTTGAAGGATAAAATAACTTCTCTTGAACAAGAAATAACACGTCTTTCTTGGTTTGCCTATGAACATGAATTATTATCGGAGCCTTTATTGGAGTGGATATTGGATGGTAAAGTTAAGATATCTGAGATTCCTCGTGCTGTTCGGATGAGTAGTTATGGTGATGAACTATATATTTATGCTTGGCGCTATGCAGAAGCTAAGCAAGATGCTTTTTATGGCATGAGAATTCTTACCCTTCTTCAGGAAGATATAAAGCACTGTGTTATAGCCGATAGTATCAGTCAAACAGATTATGTTTACCGTTTGGAACAGTGGATTAAATATATGGCTCGTGGTAAAATGGTCTTCAAAGGAGATGAAAACTTTGAACGCTATTTTCAGGAACAAAAAACGGCTAACAGAAACCTATTCGATACTGAGGGGTTATGAGAATGAAATCAAATTGTTAAAGAAACAGTTAAGCATTCTTAATAGAGATTTGCCAAGAATTGAAGAATCGAATTATAGTGAAAGAATGATTCTTTTTAGTAAGACTATTCAGAATAGACGTATTATTATCACGGTGCGCTATAACCTAAATTATAAAAAACAGGTTGAGATGCTTTATTTTAGCTTGGATGATGGTCAAGGAAAGACTAAATACGCTCATCAGTTACAACTTCAAGCCCTCTATGGTCATTATGATGGATTATTTAAACAATTGGTAATAAGGGATTTTCTTATAAGAGATCCTAATAGAGGATATGGCAGTCTATTATTAAGGGAATCTCTTCTTCATATTAGTCAATTATTTGGAGTAAAGACTAAAATTGTTGGAAAGTTGTCTTTTGTAGACGAAGTAGACAAGGTAAATCATCAACGTCGAGATCATTTGTACCAAAAATTTGGTTTTTCTATCACAGATGGAAGAATTTCGCTTGATGAGATTCCTGTAGCTATGCTTGTAAAGGAACGTGATAAATAAATGACATAACATTAACAGTTCTAAACGGACTGTTTTTTTGATGGGAAGGAAACTAATTGAAAAAAATTGGATCAGAATTTTTAAGAGAATTTGAAAATGAGGACAAGCCAATTCTATTTGGTCTAACTACTAGAATGCTTGTTCTATACGTGTGTTTGATAATAGCTGTCTCAGGGACAATTGCTATATACTTCTTTGGTTTACCTGATTGGTACATTTATCTTTGGGATGCTCTATTTGTAGTTCCTGGGGCAATGTACGGTACAGGCATGACAAAAAGAATGCGGATTAAAGAAAAAATCAATTTCTTTTTCCGAATCCAACAAAGAAGCTATGAGACAGAATTTGGAAAGGTAGGAATATATACGAAAGATGAGTTTATTCAAAAGCAAAAGAGAAAAACTAGAAAACGCAGAAAAGAAAAGAATTGAGCGCTTGCGTCGTCAGATGAAACCTACGACACAAAATACAATCAATTATACACTTCTACATGAAGATGGATTGATGCACATTGCTCGTGAGAAGTATTCTCGTAGCTTCATGCTGGGGGATGCTTCTTACTCAACTGCTCAACAAGATGAAAAAGAGAGCATTATCGATACAACAATGGATGCTCTTAATTCACTGGATGAGGGCAGTAACTATCAACTCTTAGTAATCAACCGTCGAGTATCGGATAACTCCTTGCAGAATATCTTGTTTGAAGAAACAAACGATGGCTACGATGACTATCGTGAGGAGTTGAATGGGATGATTAAGGAGCGATTTACAACACATGCTAACAACTTCGAGGTACATAAGTATGTGACCATTTCAACGAATGCGGATGACCGAAAACAGGCTCAGTTGATCCTACAAGATATTGGAGTTTCCCTAGGAACTCAATTTCAGGAATCTGATATTACTTTCAGGGATATGAATGGTTTGGATCGCCTAAAAGTCTTTTCTGAGTTACTACGAGCTAACCCGTATGTCAATTTTGATTACAAAGAAATTGCTTTGACAGGTTTATCTACTAAATCATTTATTGCGCCAAACAGGATTGAATTTCAAGAAAAACGCATGATTATAGATGATAGTTGGGTCAAGGTACTTTATGCCCACCGCTATCCTAACTGGATGTCTGATCGACTTATTCGGGATTTAACAACACTAGGATTTGAACTAGCTATTACTATCCATGCAGAACCTTATGAGAATGTTGAAATCTTAGAGAAGATTGACGATGCAGAAACAGATGCTGAAATTGGGAAACTTCGTTCTAAACGTAAGGCAGCTCAATCTGGTATCTTTGATGATGCGGTTGTGGCTGGTCGTGACCAAGAAATCTCAGAAGCTACCAAGAAGTGGCGAGACGAGATTACTGAGTATGATCAGAAAATCTTCTCTGGTTTGATTGCAGTGTATTTTAAGGCAGAGAGCCAAGAGGAACTACAACGTAACGAACAAAAGATTAAGCGTGCTGGTCGTAAATTAGGGGTAGAGTTTGAAGATCTTTATTATTATCAAGAAGAGGCTTTGAATACGATTCTACCTATCGGTGAGTGCTTCTTGAATGTGAAGAAGAATTTTATGAGAAAGATGACGACAGCTAATATTGCTACGCAAGTTCCATTTACTAACGTGGATTTAAAGTCTGACAGCTCACTTGCTCGCTACTATGGCCAAAATCAATTATCAAACAATATTATTACACTAGACCGAAAACGTGATCTGAATACGGGTTCAGGTATTGTGCTTGGTTCCTCTGGATCTGGTAAATCTACGACAATCAAGGGTGGAGAAGTTATTCCAACTTTGCTGAAATACCCAGAAGACCGAGTTATCATCGTGGATCCCGAAGATGAATATTCTGATATTGGCCGTGCTTTCGGTGCTCAGATGGTGGATATTTCGATTGGTTCTAAAACACATATCAATCTTTTGGATCTACCAGATCTGGATCGCTTGGATGATGAGGATGACGATCCAATAGGGGATAAAGCAAACTTGTTGATGGGATTGTTTGAATCGATTCTGTCAGAGGTGACAGATGCACAGATTGGGATTATTGACCGAGTAACAAGTGTGACTTATGAGCGCTATTTGACAGATGATTTTACTCCAACATTAAAAGAGTGGCACCAGGTATTGAAGGAACAACCAGAGCCAGAAGCTCAAGATTTAGCTTTGGCAGTGGAAACCTATACAACTGGTTCTCAGGATATTTTTGCCCACAATACCAACGTGGATCTCAATCATCGCTTTGTTATCTTTAATCTGAAGAAGTTGTCGCACAAATTGAAGCCGTTTGCTTTGATGGTGATTCAGGATTATATCTGGAATCAAATTGTAGAGAATCAAGGGAAATGTACTACATGGGTTTACTTTGATGAGATGCAGATTTTATTTAAAAATAAGGCACAAGCTGATTTCTTTACTACATTGTATTCACGGATTCGGAAATACGGTGCGATTCCAACAGGAATTACACAGAACGTAGAAACACTAGCTGCTGTTGAAGAAGGTCGGAAGTTGCTCTCAAACAGTGAGTTTATGATTTTACTCAAACAAAAACCCCAGGATTTGGCTATCCTAAAAGAGATTGTCAATCTGACTGATAAACAGATTCGCTACTTAGCACGGCCAAAAGCTAAAGGTACTGGCTTAATCGTAGCTGGACCAGTTGTGGTGCCATTTGAAAATCCAATACCAAAGAATACTAAGTTGTATAACTTAGTCGCAACAGACGCTTAGGAGTCTCACTATGGATCAGGGGAAAGGCAGACCAAACACAATCGGTCATAGGTTAGATCAAAAACTGGAGACGGTTCGGAATAATTACCGAACGGTTCAACAAGAGAGTGCTAAGCAAATGAAGGAGCTAAAAGAACAAACACGTTCTAAGCGCCTTATAGTGAAGAAGAGTCGTAAACAATTTAGAGCTTCAAAGGCCAAGGTAAAATCTCTAAAAAAGGCATATAAAAGTTTACAGAAACAAGGAAAATCATTAACTCCAGAAGGTGCTAAAAAGTTAGCGTCACTCAAGAAAGAACTGGATAAGGCAAAACTAGAGAAGAGAGTTGCTAAAAAAGTCTTCAAAGTTGCTCAAGAGGCTAACGGTGGTTCACGTAAGAAGAAGTTTTATCGTGCTACTAAACAGGCTTTAGAACGTTCTGCGAGTCAACAAGCTAGTTCTGCAGCGCATCAGGATGATACGTTATCAGATTTAGCAAGAGCTAAATATCGGTATCAGGATATTCAGATTCAAGGGAAACGGATCAAAACGATTGGGAAATATAGCGGTAAGATTGGTCATGTAGTAGTTAGATCGAGCTATAGTCTAGGAAATAGAGTCTATAATAAGGCTAAGGGTAGAGGTTTCACTCGAACTCCAAGAGAATTTTCTTGGGAAGGAAAACTCTCTCGTCGTATTAAGGCCTATAAGAAACGCTTAGCTACTTCTAAAGCAGGGAAAGTTGCTAAGAAAGCGAGGAAGTTTTACCGTGTAGGTTCTAAACCTCTTAAAGTTATTCTCAAAAATCCATTTAGCTTAAAGGCTTATCTGATTGCTTTTGGTCTGCTTTTGTTTCTGGCTATACTTGGTATCGGTAGTTCAGGAATTACCCGTCAAGATGAATTTGATATGAATGATACCTGGTTGTATCTTTCAAAATTGGATCGTGAAAAATCGAATGACAAGGTAGATTATTGGACAAAAATTGACGATCCGCTTTTGTACTTGAATTATAAGTATGATGATATTTCAGATAAGCTTCGTATAGACGGGAATAAATATTTTTCACAACAGAATCGTGGAAAACTTTACTTAGATACCTTATGGAAGAATTTGAATGGGGATAAAGACAATCTTAAAACGATGGAAGAGCTTTATACCAAAAATAATCTCTATAAGCTTGATAAGGACGAGTTAGAGGAGTATAAACAACTCTTAGAAATTGCTAGAGATAGTGGAAAATATATGTTGCTTCAAGAATTAGATAATCCATTTTATACGGATGATCAGTCTGAATCGCAAACTCCACTTCAAATTATTGAGCGGTTTGGGTATAAAACTAGGACGGAAATTTTTAATGGTTCTGTTCTGCAGGCCTCAGGTGGTCAGACTCTATTAGCCGTTTTAGATGGGGAAATTGAGGTCAATGGGAATGATCTAGAAATCAGTGATGAGAATTCCAAGTTTCTGTATAAGAACGTAGATACGATTCGTTACAAAACAGGAGACCATGTTAAGTCTGGGGATATTATCGGAAAGGTGGCATCTGAAGGAAATCAAACCGTTTATTATCAAAAGCTAGAACCTGATAGATCAAACAAGAAAGATAAAGATGGGAATATCAAGAAGAGCTGGACTTATGTCAATGTCGGCTTTTACTTCCAGCGTGTAGAGTACACACAAGCAACGTCGGTTGTGAGCAGTATTGAAACATCTGGAGAGAAAGGAAAACGTGCGAGAGCTTTTGCGGATGCAATCAAAAAAAATATACCAGAAGCAACAGATGAAGGAATTGCAGCTGTTTTGGGAGGATTTGATATTGAGAGTTCCATAACTTTTAAACGCTATGAAACAGACTATCTAACCAATAATCAGTTTGATAAAATTGCTAAAGAGCCAACTGCAGAAAATCTAGTTGGTAACTGGGATACTTTCCAAGCTATGTATCCAAATCTACGTTTAAATAAAAAAGAGTACCTGGTCAATGGTTTACACTATATCGGAATTGGGATTGGTCAATTTACTGGCCCTCGTGCTCTTGCATTGTGGAATTTTGCAAAATCTGTGAATGGAGATATTTGGTCTGCAGAAGTTCAAACAAAATTTCTTCTGGAGGAAGATGATCCAACTAGACGTGTAGCATTCAGAAGAATTGTAACCTCAACTGGTTCCGTAGAAACTCTTGCGGAGGACTTCTTGAACGCTTGGTTAGGAGTCCCAGGAAATAAGCTTTTAGAACGGCAATCTGCAGCCCGTCAATGGTTGAATTTCTTAAAAAATAAAGGAGGAGGTTCTACAGGTGTTTCTAGCAAGCAAGTTCCATCAGAATATAAAGATAAGCTACCTTATGGTCTACCTACCGATCAAGCAATTCTAGAGGGGCAAGGTTATCCAGGTAATGCCTATGCACTAGGAAATTGTACTTGGTATGTCTATAACCGTTTTGCTCAGATTGGAATAGGAATTTATCCGTATTTAGGAAATGCCAATCAATGGGTTGATAGCGGTCAAGCTCAAGGATATGACATTTCAACAACTCCTAAACCAGGTTCTGCAGTTGTATTCATGAATGGTGTAGCTGGAGCATCACCAATTTATGGTCACGTGGGATTCTGTGAGTATGTTAATAGTGATGGTAGCTTCTTTAATGTCAGAAATGAACTTTGGTGGTTTATACCTATCGACTTGGCGAACCTTGACACCACAATCAGGCATATACTTTGTTACCCCTAAATAAGAAAGGAAAAGAATGTATAATCAAAAGTTAATCAAAATGGTAAAGGGATTCCTTATGGGAGTCGCTGCTATTTTATGTATTGTCCTGGGCTATTCTATTGCCCGAGTACAGCAGAATTTGAGACAGAATAGTCAAGTTCAGGAAGAGGCAAAGCAGAAACCAGAAGAGAAACAACAGGAGCAACTATCTCTTACTGAACAGCAGGTCGAGGACTTTCTAATTGCTTACTATACCAAGAAGGATTTAGAAGAGAATCGCCCGCGCTATAAGCCTTTTATGACTGATTCTATGTATCAGGAAACTGTTCAAGAAGAACAAAAACCAGTCAACCAGACCTATAAGGGGTATGTGGTTGATCAAGCTTTTGAATCAGGCTCTATCTACATTGATAAACAACATAAAATTGCATTAGCTCAGGTTCAATATACTAGTACTACCTTAACAGAGAAAGATAATAGAGCTTCTAAGGGGCTAACTGGTAGTACTAAGGCGACAATTCGATTGACCTATGTAGAAAAAGCAGGGAAACTATTAATCAATAAAATAGAGCCTATCGTATTGACTGAAGCGAGAGGGCAAAGTATAGGAACTTATTCAGATACTAGCAGTTCAAGCTCGACTCCAGTTTCATCTACATCAACGGCAACACCTACATCTTCTGAACCAACAACCGCAACTAGTAGTAACCAATAAGGAGAATTGAATGAATAAAAAAATAGAACAACTTGAAGGTAAGCTTGAGAAAGTGAGAAAAGATAAGAAAAAAGCGCAACGACAAAAAGAAGAAGCAGATAAAAAAATCAAGAATTACATAAATCAAGAAAAAGATTTGGAAGCACAGCTTTTTATTGCACTATCAGAAGAGAGTGGCTTATCCTATCAGGAAATGAAGGAACTCATTCTTCCAGCACAATCAAGTAACCAAGGAGTGAATCATGTATAAAATTATTAATCAATTGACTAATCAAGAGGAAACATTTGAGAATCGAGATGATTTATTATCAAGGCTAGAAATCATCAATGAGCGAATGAAGAGTAATAGAATAACCGGAACATATCAGCTTTATTCTCTTAATCCTGAAGGTGAAATCCTACAAGAACTTAGTCTTGAAATACCTTTTGTTGGGATTATTGATCAGTTGCTGGAAAATTTTGGTACGAGTACTGGAAAGAAAAAGAGAGGTTTTCTTCATTTTTTAGCAAAACATAAAGAAAAGAACTCTTCACTAGGAACACCAGAACCTCAACCCCAACCAGAGTTCCAACCAGAAGATCTAACGGTAAAGGAAGAGGCGAATATGGCTCGTCAAAGAATTGCTGAGCTAGTTTCTCAGAAGCCTCAAGATGAGGTTGGAGAGGAAGTACCTTTGGAAGATAAAATGACCTATTCTTCCAGTGAATGGACTGCAGAAGACTTCAGTGGATTGGATAAAAAAGAGGAAGAACGAGTAGAAACTTCACAAGATGCAGTTACAGAAGGAGTAGCACCAGTTGTTGCAACATTTAGTCAGAAAGAGAATAAAACGATTCCTTATCAAAATGCTGAGCCTTCCTTCTCTCTTTCTCATGCGACGACAGTAGAGTTACCTTCAGAGGTTATTGATAGCTTTGAGGTTCAGACAATCACTTATAAGCAGTCTATTAAACATAAAATTCAGTCTAACGAAGATTTTATCAAGGAAGCCAATGAGGAAATTGCTCAGTGCCAAAATAGGATCAATGAGTTGAAACAACAGATTCTTGCGAAAGACTCTCAAGCTACTCAATTGAAAGATCTTTATTTCAAAATTGAAGAGGTGAGCTAAAATGGAACAAGAACAAGTGGTATCCCAGTTAGGACGGGCAACTCTTGTGACAGGAGAAATCATCTTAAAAGGCCTCTTTCTGGTGAGCTCTAAAGCAGTTGAAATGTATCAAGCCAGAGGGGAAAATGTTATCTTTACTGGTGAGACAGACTGGAATAAATTCATGGCAACGGCAGATACGAAAGAAGTCCAGCAATTACTACACAATGAAGTCAATCTCGAGGCGGTTCGAAAAGAACTGGGCCAATATGGGATTGGCTTTCTTTTTATACACACCCTGATGGTAAGACAACTCTTGCTTTCAATGCAAAAGATAAAGGAGTTGTCGAACAAGCCTTTAAGGATGTCCTAGAAGGCATCACAAGAGATCCTAAAGGATTCAATGAGCGAAATCTTAAAAATGGGAAAACAACTTCTTTTGAAGAGAAATTGCAACATTTCAAAGCAGTGGAACAAGAGAAAATTTCTTCCTTCCAGGTGAATATTCATACGAAGGAGTTTGTTCTTCCAGAAAATATCGAACCACAGATTGGAGGAAAAATGAAGTGATTACAGAAAAGAAGAAACGGAGACTTAGACCGTATTTGTTGTTAGGAATTGGTCTATTCTACCTCTTTCATTGGCTCTTTAAACTGTGGCTGTTAGCACCAGATACCGATTCAGTAACAGATGTATTTGGATTTGGAAAGCTTAATTGGATGAGCGATCATCTAAGCGATAAATTTTGGCTTGATTTTCAATTTACTCCAGCTTCTTTATTAATTGGTACGGGTGGATTTTTAATTGCTTTTCTACTGTATTTGAGAGTATCTGATACGGGGACTTACCGCTATGGAGAGGAACATGGATCAGCTCGTTTTGCGACAAGAGAAGAGTTAATGAGATTCCGAGACGAAGAACCTGAAAAGAATATGATCTTTACCCAGAACAGTCAGATGGGACTATTTAATAACCGCTTGAGCTTTGAAAATCAGATTAATAAAAATATTCTGGTGTATGGAGGTACAGGGGATTCAAAGACACGTAGTGCTGTAAAACCAAATATATTACAAGCTAACTCTAGTTTTGTAACTACAGATACTAAAGGGATTTTGATTCATGAAACAGGGAAATCACTTGTAGAAAAAGGCTATAAGATGAAGATTTTTGATTTGATTACTTTCCTGAATTCAGATGGTTTCAACGTTTTTAGATATATTCATAATGAAATGGATATAGACCGAGTGGCAGAGGCAATTACAGAGTCTCTCAACAGAAATGGTCATGAAAGTGATCCTTTTTGGCCTGCAGCAAATAAACTCCTCATGCGTTCTCTAATTGGCTATCTTTATTTTGATGGTCAGCTTGATCACTATCTGCCTCATTTAGGGCAGGTTACAGATATGATTCGAGAATTGAGACGGAATCATCCAGAGGCGGAGAGTCCGGTTGAATTGATGTTTGAAGACCTGGAAAGAAGGAGCCCAGGGAATTATGCCTGCAGGCAGTGGGAACTATTTAATAAAAACTTTGATGGTCAGACACGTGCTTCTGTCTACGCTATTTTTGCGACTACATTCTCAGTATTTGATCATGAACAGCTGAGAAAGATTATTGAAAAGGATACACTGGAGATTGAAAAATGGAATATTGAGAAAACAGCGGTTTTTATCCATATTCCAGAGGTAGATCCAGCTTATCAATTCTTATCTGCTCTTCTTTTTAGTACTATTTTTGATGTGCTAATAAAAACTGCAGATGCAGTTATATTAGGTGAGCATCCAACAAAGACTAGGGAAGAACTATTACATTTACAGGTGTGGGCAGATGAGTTTGGACAGATTGGCAAGATTCCTAATTTACCGCCAATTATCTCTGTTATTCGTTCTCGAGAGATTTCTATCAAGATGATGGTGCAATCTCAAAGTCAGATTGAAGTATTGTACGGTAAAGAAAATACGAAGACGATTATCAATAACTGTGGTGCTATTCTTTATTTAGGTTCCAATGACTTAGATACACTTAAGTATCTATCTGAGCGCTCAGGGAAGCAAACTTTGAATGATCAGAATTATAGTGAGAGCAGAGGAAGAAATGCCAGCAGTTCTAAGCAGAACTCCAAAATTGGTCGAGAACTGTTGACACCGCATGAGGTTGCTACGATTGGAACAACAGAAGCCCTGCTCTTCCTATCCAAACAAAATGTTTTTCGAGATCAAAAATTTAACCTGGACACGCATCCAAGAGCCTACCTCTTAAGTAATGGCCCGAACGATGATAACTGGTATCGTTACAAGCGATATTTAAGCGATATTGATGAATGGAAAGACCAGGTTGGGGAAGAAAATGTTATTCATATTGGGATTAAGGAAGTTGAGGAAGTTCCTCTTAAAGTAAGTTAGGAATCTTTGGATATACAACTTTCTATAAGTTGACTATCTTTTCTTCAGATGAACTTAAGTTGATGGTAACTAAGAACCAGAGTGCAGAATATATCTTAGTATTTTATGATATAATAAGTGGAGAATGCTGAAGGAGGGATGATATGGCTGTTTCAAAGTTTTATGCCATATGGCGGAAAGAATCCGGAGAAGAAGAGATTGTGAATGCTTTTCAAGCACTCGCTCTAAAGGGGCGAGCACAAATTATCACGACACCAAAAGAACAGGCGACTCTTTTTGATTTGGAAACGGATCTCAAGGTTAATCCAAGAAGTAGCCAGAAAAAAGATGGTCGCTATGTAGGTCAACCATACTTTAGTTACTATCCAGGTGAAGAGAGCCCGTTAAAGGGGTTAGAAAGTAGCTTTGAGTATTCCTCCGAGCTGAATGCTTTTATCGAGGCTTTTAAGACTATTGAGAAATTTCAGATTGAATATGACAATCATACGGCTTATATTTTTCCTAAAGCTATTTCTCTGATGAAACGGATCGTATTTGAAGATGAAGATTTTGTTATTCTAAAGCTCTTGATTGATATCGATGAGACTTATCCTTATTCTGAATACTACCGTTTAAATGGTCAACTAGGTATCGAATTTTATAAAACGAGAAGACCAGAACCTGTTAAACGGATAAAATTAGCTAAAGAAGGTATTCCCTTGTTTGAAGCCGAAGCTAATTTCCCTAAGTCTACTAAGATATATGTACCTAAAGAATTTATATCACCTGAACAGGTTAAAAGTATTGCTGCTAGAGTGAGGGAAGTTTATCAGAAAACAAACTATAAACTGTATGGGAATTTTGATAAATACCACATAGAAGCATTTGTCTTTTTAGATGATAATGAAAGGAAGTACCAAACTTTGAAAACTTATGAGGAACAGTGTCAGGAATTGCAGGCAAAAATTAAGAAGTTGGAAGAGAACTTCAATCAAAAAACTGAGAAAGTCGACCAGCTGAGAAAAGAAATTAAGCAAGCCGAAACAATCTTGAGAAACTATCATGAAGAGGAGGAGTATTACAAGAAGTTAGAAAAGGATAATCAAAAACTAGAATATGCTAATCAGAAACTGAAGCAGGAAAAAGGAGAAATTCTCTCCGAAAATCAACGTCTAACCAATAAATCGCAACGTTTACGTAAACTGAAAAATGCAGCAGAAGAGAAGATAGAGTATTTACAAAAACGATCGTTCTGGCAAAGACTTCTCAATAAATAAAAATAGTAGGTAATGAAACAGTTCTAAAGAAGAGCTGTTTTTTTGATGGAAAGGATAAAGTATGAATTTAGAAGAACTCAAGCAACGGCGAGATGAGCTTGTGCAAGACAATGCTTGGATGGATAATTTAATTAAGGAAAAAGAGGAAGAGTTATGGGAATTGAAGGTAAGAGGTATTGCAGCTTCTGAGCTAGCGAGATCTGCATTGGAATCTGCTTTACGTTCTGCAGGTATCGTAGATACCTTTTACGGACCAGATAATGGAAAGAAAGGAAATGAAATAGAATGAATACACTACCACAAAAACAATTTAAACGAATGAAGCGTGAAGTTGAGGAAGAAACTGCTCGAGGGATTGGTTATTTTGAGGGGATTTTAGAACATATCCCTTCTTACCCCCTGTCTGAAGCAGTAAAAGAGTTGGCTTTATCTGGCTGGATCACTCCTCATACAGATGTCATCGATGTCCAAAATATGATTGTTACTGAATCTATAAAATGGATGAATTACCAGGACTTCAAAGAAGTTGCTCCCTACTTGTTTTCTTACCCTCGAGAGCAACGAGAGAAAGATTTATTGGTTCAACCAGTGAAAATCTCCAGAGAGTATTTTGAAGAATTACAAGCCAATGCAGAAGAATTATTTCACTTGAAACAAGACTTGCTTCAGGTTAATAATCAATTAGATGCTAAGATTCAGGAATTGGAGATGGATCAGTTACCAAACGGCGACAAAGTTATTGGGGTTAATCTGGAAGCTGAGGAGGTATTGTTACTACGAACTCCAGAAAATGCTCAGGTTGAGGAGTGGGAGGTTCGTAAAGATGGCTTGATTACTGATTATCGTTCCAATCTTTCAGAATATGCTCAAATTGTAGATACTTTGCTTGAAATGAAGAATCCAGAGATTGATACGATTCTCTATGAAGAAGTCATCAACTATTCTAAGAAAACTTGGCCAGACTCAGAACCCATTCAACTTCCAGAAAATATCAAGGAACTATTGAATCAAGAGGGCAAGCTTGATCCCTCATATTATCAAATAGCCCAGTTTGAAACAGTAAAACAAGCCTATATCTATGGGATGATTTCACCTAGTTTCCAGGAACATTTCCCTCATTATTCAGATTTCGTTAGGAACTATGTCGAAGATAGGGAGGAATATGAATTTTTCGATTATCGTACAGAAGCCGTTGCACTAGCTCAGGAAATTCTGGTACCACGTTTAGGAGATATTAACCAGATTTTAGGAACGAATAGTCAGGAGTTAATCGTTCAAGAAGTCACTGGATATTCTCAGGGTGAAAGTTGGGAACTAGCTTATTTACGGGATACAAAAACGGAAGATAGAGAATCCGTTCGGTTCTATCTTGAAAGTGAGATTGGAGCTTGGTATAAGGGAAGTTTGACAGAGTTGGCTGTTATTCGCTTTGATAATATTGATTTAGAGAAAGGTTTCAACGGACACCAGGAAGCGATCTATTATATCGATGAGAACTTGTTGGTTCATGATAAGCTAAACAAGCCCAACTTCATATTCCTGATTTAAAACACTTTGTAGAAGCAGAAGAACTTGAGAGAGAACAGACACAAGATAGAGTAGCAGAAAAAGAAGAGCCAGAATTTTCATTGTAGGGGGACAACAGATGGTGTTAAGCAAAGAGGAAGCCAAAAGATTATCTATTATTTCTGTTGCAGAGCAACTAGGCATAGAGTTAAAGCGTACAGGAAGCTATAGTTATACCTGGACAGAGCACGATTCATTTGTAATCGATGCAAGAAAAAATGAATTTCACTGGAATTCAAGGACTGAATTTGGAGATGTCATTCAGTTAGTTCAATCCATAAAAGGAGTTTCTTACAAAGAAGCGATGCATTTTTTAGAAACTGGAGAATTTAAGGCAGTAGATGTAGAAGCTCAGACGGCTTCAAAAGAGCCTTTTAGCTATTACTTGGAAAGATATGAGCGTCAGGATTTCAGTGCTTCTAGAAACTATTTGAAGGCACAGAGAGGCCTTTCAGATGATACGATTAACTTTTTTATTAGCCAGGGGAGTATGGCGGAGGCAACCCGAAAAAAAGGAGACTATTTTGAGCCTGTGATTGTCTTTAAATATAAAGACAACACGGGCTTTTTAGCTGGCGCTAGTCTCCAGGGGATAGTAGAGAATCGGGAGCACTATCCTGAACGTGGACGCCTAAAACAAATTATGAGAAATTCAGACGGACAACTAGGCTTTTCAATTGATATTGGGAATCCTAAACGTTTAGTATTTGCGGAAGCTCCAATCGATCTAATGAGCTACTATGAACTTCATAAAGATAGGCTTCAGGATGTCCGCTTAGTAGCTATGGATGGGCTTAAAGATGGTATCATTAGTCGAAGGTTTGTGGAATTATATGCTGAGATGAACGGTAAATCCTATCAAGTGGATCAGAATGTTGGAAAAGTACTAGAAACTGTCGCTAGAACAACAAATTATTTTAAAGATGGTCAGCATCAGGATATGATTACTTTGGCTGTAGATAATGATGTGGCTGGCTATAAATTTATAACTAGTCTGCAGGAAAAGGGGATTCCAGTACAGATTGCGATTCCACCTATCCTTCAGAGAAACCAGAAGAAGGAAGATTGGAATGATTTTCTGAAGGGAGGGAATAACACTCCTAAAGAGTTAGCACATGTTTATACAGTAGATGAAAAGTCCTGGCATTATCAGGGCTTTTTTGAGAAGAAACTAGCTCTTGGAAAAGCGCAAGAGCTAACTGCAGATGATGTAAAAGCCTTTGTGTCAGATAGACAATTGACAAGGGAAGAAGTCCGTCAAGAATATACAAGGATTGTCGAACAAGAGAAAGAAAGGAAACATACTATGTCGGAAGTACATGAAGCAGGGGCTGAGTATGAAGTAGAAAAGCCAGATAACAGTCGTCTTGCCCAGGCACGTCGAAAATTGGAAAGACTAAGGGGTGAACAAGACGAGGCTATTTCAAGAGCTTATTCCCACCAAGCACAAACAAATGGGGAACCCATGAATGATAAGCGAGGCGGTGCTAGCTTTATGCGTAAGCAAGAACAAATAGAAGGTCAAGTCTTCTCAAAGATGGATGAGATTAGGAAACAGGAAGAGCGAGTAGAGCGCCTGGAGCACCAACAACATTTGAAAGAAATGGGGTTGAATCGTCAGGGAAGTGGTCTGGAGATGAGTGTTCAAAATATACCTAGAATCCGTGAAGAGTTAGAAAAAGCTAAGCGTGGGGAGTCGTTCTTTACCAAAGCTACTCTCAAACGCTATCAAAAAGAGTTGACTAGACTTGAGGCCATATCTGAACAAATGGGTAAAACGAGCATTCAACCAGCAACTCAAGCCTTAATTGATGAGGGGCTAGTGAACCAGTGGCAAAAACAACCAAATACGTATTTTGTAAAAGGGTTACGAAGAGTTGCCCTGGAGTTGACTGAAGAAGGAGAGTTTCAATTATCTTCACAAATCAAGTATCATCCGAAAACAGATGAGGAAAGACTGAAGGTGGATGAATTACTTGCCAAACAAAGGCAAGAAAATGTAGGATTAACGCCCTCGGATCAGGAAAAATCAATCTCACCACAACCAGAGCCTATTGAAAAAAATCAAGGCGAAGCAGGGTGGTTAGAAAAAAATTGGGACAATCTCACGTTTTCGATAGAAAATAAAAAAACAGTCGTCATTGATCCGAATGGTATAGATAAGACGGTTGAAGAAAAACAAACTCCAGATAATCAAGAATCTATAGAGCTAGTTTGGGAATTACATGGAAAATGGAGAGATGAATTAGCAGAAAAAATTCGGGAAGATTTAGGCATTAACTATGAACTACAGGCATGGCAATTTGAAAAAGAAATGTCACGATTTATAACGACTGATTTAGACAAGTTATTCGCAAAACGTACTAGATTGGAAAGGGATGCTTATTTTGCGGATAGTACGACGTCTATCAGAAAAGAAATTGATCGTTTAGATGCACAAATACTGGAGTACATAGAAAAAGCCCCTGAACAAAGTCAGGAGAAGACAGACTGGAATGATGCCTTGAGAACCCAGAATCAACAGTCATCAGTTGATTTATCAGCTGTATCGGTAGAAAATGAAAAATCCTTTAATAATCCATTAGAGCTAGTTTGGGAATTACATGGAAAATGGAGAGATGAATTAGCAGAAAAAATTCGGGAAGATTTAGGCATTAACCATGAACTACAGGCATGGCAATTTGAAAAAGAAATGTCACGATTTATAACGACTGATTTAGACAAGTTATTCGCAAAACGTACTAGATTGGAAGGGGATGCTTATTTTGCGGATAGTACGACGTCTATCAGAAAAGAAATTGATCGTTTAGATGCACAAATACTGGAGTACATAGAAAAAGCCCCTGAACAAAGTCAGGAGAAGACAGACTGGAATGATGCCTTGAGAACCCAGAATCAACAGTCATCAGTTGATTTATCAGCTGTATCGGTAGAAAATGAAAAATCCTTTAATAATCCATTAGAGCTAGTTTGGGAATTACATGGAAAATGGAGAGATGAATTAGCAGAAAAAATTCGGGAAGATTTAGGCATTAACCATGAACTACAGGCATGGCAATTTGAAAAAGAAATGTCACGATTTATAACGACTGATTTAGACAAGTTATTCGCAAAACGTACTAGATTGGAAGGGGATGCTTATTTTGCGGATAGTACGACGTCTATCAGAAAAGAAATTGATCGTTTAGATGCACAAATACTGGAGTACATAGAAAAAGCCCCTGAACAAAGTCAGGAGCGCTTGAATGATAGGGCCAGTGGTGGAGAGGGCTATTCACAGCATGATGCTGTAGGCAGTGCCGAACCTGAAGCTGAATTATCAGCAACCTTTGAGCAAACTGTTGCCAGTCACCCGACATCACCCTATCGTTACTTACATTTTAGCACAACTTTTGAGGAAGTGCAACGAAGACAATCGAAATACCATCCAATTACATCTGATGATTTGAAAAGAATGAATCAGTACGCTGGTTCTATTCAGAAATCATCTCAATGGTATTTAGAGGAATTAGCGAATAGTAAAATCTATTATTTCTATTCCAATAATGGAGAGGTGAGTTTGCTAGATGTCAATTTTAAACGAGAAAACTTTTTACACTTAACAGGAATCAGGCCAGTTGTTCCAGGTAAAAATGCTGGAGATTTTGTAGTCGACTTTGCTGAGGGAAGGGGAAACTATAATCAAATACTAGTTAGTAATAGTCTAAAAGAAAAATTACAAGTTATTCCTATGTTAGAGGATATTCTTGATCCTAAATCGTTTGTTTTGGATAACTTAGATGAAGTAAGAATTGCACAACGACTTAACTTTTCAGAAGCTATTAAGAGTAAAGATGAGGATTTCTTGCTTCTTTTCAAAGATACAGGAGAAGAACGTGTCCCTGCATCTCTCATGAAAATCAAGAGAGATTTAAAGTTGATGTAGAGAAAACTAAGGAAAAAGTTATACTTGCTGTCTTTCGTGAACGTGATGGTAATATTGAACAGTTATCTATCAATGAGGATTATGTCAAGGATAGAGGTAATGAGTTGCAAACCATTTTGAAAGATGGTTTGTTTGAAGAAATCAAGCCTGATACAACTAAAGAAATTGAACAAACAACGCCAGAGAACACACTGAATAAAACCTCACTTGATTCAGCCACCTTTACTCAAGTCCTAGATACTGTCTATAATTTGGGTGTGCCAAATGACATCTCAAAAACTCCAGAAAAATTTCATCAAGCCTGGAATCAGTATCTTGACTATGCGAAGCAGCATAATGATAAATTTGATCAGATTGTTGCTGCAGCTGGTGAAGATCATCTCCTAGATACAAATTCAGATTTTTATAAAGAATGGATACAAGATCATATCTATAAGGAAAACTACCATGTACGCCTTCAATTGTCTGAGGAGCGTCCAGATGGGCCTAAATTGCCCTTTAAAGAAACAGAGCTGATTTCGTATCAAGAATTTGCTAGAGAGCTATACAAGGCTAATCAGGACTTTTATCCAATTCATCAAGAAGGAATGAAACAAGTAACTGCAGGGAATACTGAAGGCTACATCTCTCCAACTAAGATTCAGTTTAGTATCTACGCTCCCGATGGTGAACTGATTCAGGATGGTATCCGTTACAATATTGGTGAGGAGATTAACCCCATCGCTCATAAAGAAAGACTTGGTACACGAGAAATGAGAGAGCATCCAGAACTGATGAAGATAGATGGGGCATTATTCAATCAGTATCATCTGGAGAGATTGGCGAGTGAGTTAGATATTTCTCAGTTCAGTTACGCTTTGGAAGATGCTCTTTATGCAGATCAACTTCTATCCCAACTCCCGTTTGGAGATTTGGAAAATAGTCCAATTGGATTTACAGATAGTAGTCATGATAGTCGTCTAGGATTTATTTCTTTTGATGGAATGGATAGTGTTGAGGTCGAAAATCTATCTGCTTGGTTTGAGAAGTTGGGAGTTAAGGATTCTCCAATGGAACAAGTAGTTCTTGTAGAAAAATGGCAAAAAGAAGTGAATGATTTATCAGAAAAAGTTGAACAAACTATTGCCAATGTTCGAGAAGAATTTGAAAAATTACAAGTCAAAGATTCGCAAAATACACCAGATAATCCATACGAAAAAATTTATCAGTATAACCGAAAAGATGAAAGGGATCGTGATTTGGATGGTGATGGTATTTCCAATTCCGATGAGATGTTGCAGGGAACAGATCCATACAATAGTGCTTCTAATCTTCATAAAAAACAGGAAGATAGAGAAAGAAGGACAGATGTTGAAGTAGCAACTGGAACTATTATAACCGATGCAATTGCTTCTAAAAGTTCAGAACAAACCATTTCCCAGTTAGTCGCAAATAAAGATACCAAAGCTTTAGCTGAACACTTGAAAGAGGGAATGAGGAACTATTTAGATTCAGAACAGTTTAAATCGTTCTTGGATACGATGAGTAAGTTTCACAACTACTCACTCAACAATATTCATTTGCTGAAGATGCAAAATCCTAATGTTTCCCAAGTTGCTAGTTTCAATAAATGGAAAACAGATTTTGACAGAACAGTTAAAAAGGGTTCAAAAGCTCTGAAAATCTGGGTTCCTTACCAAGTGAAAACAAGCATCCCTGTTCATCAAAAGGAGTTAGATTTTACTCCAGCTGAAAATGAAATGGAAGAGAAGGAAGTCACAGTTACTCGATTCAAGTTAGGGAATGTCTTTGATGTATCTCAAACAGAAGGAAAAGAATTGCCAAAAGCAATTCATGAATTGACTGGAGATGTTAAAGATTATGAAGATTTGTACCGAGCAGCCAAAGCTGTTTCAATGGATAATCAGGTTCCTATCAGTTTTGAAGAAATTAAAAGAGAGACCACAAATGGTTATTACTCTCCAGATGAAAATCGAATTGTTATTTCAAAAGGCTTAAAGGGTCAAGAACAGATTTTAAAAACCATTTTTCATGAAATGGCTCATGCAGATTTACATAGAGGAAGCAATGCCCAATATGGGGACGACCAATATCGTAAGCAAGAATTACAAGCTGAAAGTGTTGCTTATGTCGTCGCTAATCATTTTGGTTTTGATACGAGTAGCTACAGTTTTGGATATTTGGCTATTTGGGCAAAAGATAAAAATGGTTTTGAAGACATGGTGGAACAACTGCAGATTGTTCAGAAGGAAGCAAAAAGCTTGATTGATAGGATGGATGCTAAGTTAGAACTGGTAAAAAATAAAACTGTAACAAAAGATAAGTTTGCTGCTAAACTCCAACAGGCAAAAGAAAAATCTGAGCAGTTGGGGAATCAAAAGGCGGAAGCTGTAAAGCAGGTAGAAGAAAAAAAGTCCCTGAGCAGTCCTCAATAATGGAAGCATTAGTTCGTAGGAAGAAAAACAAAAAAGGAGAAACAGAAGATGATTGAACATCTAAAACAAGAAACTTTTAATCTTTTAATGGAGATATTTTTTATAGATGAAACTACAGATTCGCCAAAAGTGAATGAAGTCAACCAGCACATTTCACGTAAAGAATGCCTCTATATTCTTCGTAGAGATATGCGAGTAAAAACAAACTATGAGTTAGAAGAAGTAGAAATGTATCCCGTTGCACTTAAAGAAATTGAGGGAATGAGTGATGAACGATTTGAGCAACTAAAAGACGAAATCCTTAAAACGGAGATGGTTGATACAATGGAACTTCTACTGGAAGATTTAAAAGTTTAGTCAAACTTTTCCCTCGTGATAGAACAAGATTCCTGCTTGCAGGGATTAGGGGATTGGGGATTTCCCCAAAGATTTAAAAAGTCAAGAATGGTCAGGTGTACACGCTGACCATCTTTGACCTTTTTAAAAACAGCATTTGGGTACCCAAATGCTAATCTTGCCAGAAGAAAAGGGGGCTGAGCCCCTCAAGTAAAATTGCCAGAATAGAGGTGAAGATTTTTTGAAAAATAAAGAAAAAAGAAAACGAATGATTCAGAAAAAAATTCGCTTAACGGAAGAAGAGGCACGGTTTATTTCAACAAAGGTTGCAGACTCTGGAATGACAAATTTTAATGCCTTTGCCCGAATTATGTTGATTATGGGAGAGGTCAAAATTTTAAAATTTGAAGAGTTGAAAGAGTTACGTAAGGAAATAAATCGGATAGGGGTCAATATTAATCAGGTCGCAAAAAAGGTAAACGAAGATGACCAGGCTAGCCTAACTGAACTGAGTCAGATTCTTGAATTGCAGAAACATTTGAAAGATACAGTCAGCCAATTTATCCAAAAACAGGAAAATCAAACAAAGGAACAAGAGCGATGGTTGTAACAAAGGTTCTTCAAATAAAGGGTGTAGCTTCTTTAGGACGATCTACAAAATATATTGAGGATGAAGCTAAGACGGTCGAGCTGACTGATACGAAAAGTTTAAATAATGCTTTACGCTATATCGAGAATCCATCTAAAACGAGTTTTTTAGAACAAGATGAACAGTTTGAATTTCCAGCAGTGGTTAAAGATGGTCGAGTAGTCAAGCAACTGGTATCTACTTATGGAATTACAGACGCTAGCACAGCGACAGAAGAATTTCTTTTGACAAAAAAGAATGCTGCTCAACGAGCAGGGACAAAAGAACGATCTGACATTCACAATCCGAATCGGGTTTTGGCTCACCACATCATCCAATCATTTTCTCCTGAAGATGATTTGACTCCACAAGAAATTCATGAGATTGGTCGAAAAACAATTTTAGAATTAACTGGTGGGCAACATGAATTTGTCATAGCGACTCACATGGATAAGGGGCACATTCACAATCACATCATTTTCAATTCCACTAATTCTGTTACATTAAAAAAGTTTCGTTGGCAGAAAAATACTGCTAGAAGCTTATTTAATATTTCAAACAAGTATTCTGATTTGGCTGGAGCTAAAATTCTCAAAGAGAGATTATGGACTAATCGAAAAACCTATCATGCCTATCGCAAAAAAAATTCTTTTCGCTATGAGATTAAATCTCGTTTAGATTTCCTTTTAAAACATTCAAGCTCCTTAGAAGATTTTAAATCTAAGGCCAAAGCTTTAGATCTTGTTGTTGATACTTCGGGGAAGGAAATAAAGTATCGTCTGAGTTATCGAGATCAAACCAGAAATATTCGGGATCGCACTTTGTCAAAAAAAGGAAATTATTCTTTAGAGAAAATTTCTGAGAGAGTGATTTCCAACGAGGTGACTTTTTCTGTCGATGAAATAAAATCCGAATATGAAAAAATGGTGGCGGAACGAGAAGATGATTTTGAAATGAGAATCACAGTTGAAGAATGGCAGGTGATGGAAGAAACGAAAAATGGAATCTATCTTGAAATGGAATTTGGGATTAGAAATAAGGGAACTATTCTGATTCCTGCTCATCAGATTGAAAAAGCAGAAGATGGCTCTTATGAAATTTTTATCAGAAAAAATGACTTCTACTATTTTGTTAATCCTGAACACGCTGATAAGAATCGGTATATGAAGGGAGAAACAGTCGCTTCTCAGTTGTCGTATGATAATGGAGAAATGATTATCCGAAAAAATCCGAAAATCTCAACTTTGGATCAGCTTGTTCGTGAATATAATTATCTATCCGCTCATGGAGTGACAGAAGGACAGCAATTTGATGAATTGCTAAATCGTTTTGAAGAGGAACTGGAAGAAGTAGATAACTTGCTTGATAAACTAGATCAACGTTTGGGTGAGCTTAATAAAATTCAGTCTGCATTTCTTGCATTGGAGTCAAGTGATCCTCAGGAAGTGAAACTAGCTGTTTCTATTCTGAAAGACTTGAGAGTAGATCCTAGCACTCGTAAAGCTGAGATTGATAAACTTGTTAAAGAGGCGACCTTTGAGCGCCAGGCTTTGTATCAACGAGTAGAAACAATTACAAAAGATTATAAGCTACATCAAGACATTGAGAAAAAAATGTGGAGCAGCGTAAGGAAAGAGAAACTTCATTGTAAAAAAATAATTATAAATACAAACATACACATATTGATAAATATAATTATAATGCTATAATAGAAGTATAGAAAAACAGGAGGATATCAAATGAAGATTATCACATTTGCCGCTATCAAAGGTGGTGTTGGGAAAACAACTTTAACTTTTAATTATGGGGAATGGTTGGCTAAGAAAGGTCATAAAGTTCTCTTTATAGATTTAGACCATCAGTGTAATCTGACTCAGTGCTACAATATTTACGAAAGCAAGAATACAATTGCGAATGCCTTCAAAGGAGGTGACGTGGATATTAAGCAAGTCAAGGAAAATATCAGTCTAATTCCAGGATCGGTTCAACTTGACACTGTAGAACGAGATCTGGAGAACAGCGATAAGAAAAATATGCTACTTTATCTTTGGTTAGAAGATAACTACGAAAAGAAGAAGTTGGGTCAGTTTGACTATATCTTGATTGATTGTAGACCAGACTTTGCGACCGCTACAAAAAATGCTGTTGCGGTCAGTCACGCTATTATTAGTCCCTTGACTCCTTCAGAGTTTGGTTATAACGCCAAATTCAATCTATCAACTCGGTTAGAAGCATTCAGAAAGGATGTAATCGATTATCGTACCAGAGAGTCCTACATTACTGCTGAGTTATATTTTCTAGCAAATATGATCCGACCAAACTATGGATCATCGAGAGAATTACTGGAAGCCCTGGGACTTGAAGCCAAAGAAAAGGGAACAGATAACCTTCTAGGAATTGTACCAGCAAAAGAGTTATTCAATCATTCTACGATTGATAAGGTCTCTATTGCAGATATGAAGGAGAAGCCTGATCTCTATCAAAAACATAAAAAGTTTTTTATGGAGCTAGAGGAGACTTTTTCAAGAATTTATGATACAATATAATTATATTTATAAACACAAATACGATTATAAACATAATTAGAAGGAGATTATGATGGCATTTACACCGAAAGAAAAAGAAATTTCACAGATTATTGAAGCAACTCATCAACCTGAACAGCTGCCAGATATAGATAGTTTTGAAAGTTTTGAACGTAAGAAGCAATTCCAGTTTACTTTAAAGCCAAGTAATCGGAAAAAGTTAGATCAAGTTGCAAAAGCAGCTGGTGCAAAGTCTGCATCAGATTATCTTGATAAATTAATCGAGAAACTATAGTTATAAATATATTTATAACTATAAACATATCCATAACTACAACTGCTTACGATAAGGAGAAATAATGGATTTAATTACAAGGCTCTTAGCAGAGAGAGAAGGAAAAATACACGGTGGTATTTATGATATTACACAGAAACGCTTTGCTTATAATTCTAACCGAATTGAAGGAAGTCGTCTGACAGAAGAGCAGACTAGCTTAATTTATGAGACAAAGACGATCGCAAATATTGATGCAAAAGGAATCAAAATTGATGATTTGGTAGAGATGAATAATCATTTTAAATGTTTTGATTATATCTTGGATACCGTTAATGAGCCACTGACAGAGGACTATATTAAAACACTGCATCGTATTTTAAAAAGTGGAACAAGTTCTGAGTATAATCCAATAGCTCCAGTTGGCCGTTATAAAGTTTTACAAAATGAGGTAGGAAAAATTGCTACAGCCTCTGTTGAACAGACTGAGGAAGAGATGCTTTCTTTGCTGATTGGCTATGACTTGAAAAAACAGAAAGATTTGGATTACTTAACAAGTTTTCATGCACAATTTGAAAGGATCCATCCTTTCGCAGATGGTAATGGTCGAATAGGTCGATTGCTCTTGTATAAACAGTGCTTGAAAGAAGGAATTGTTCCCTTTATTGTAGACGATATTAATAAGGCGACTTATTATTCAGCGCTTGAAGCCTTTCAGGTTCACGATAACAGACAGCCATTATTAGATTATTTAGATCTGAGCAACTTTTTTATATGAATTATCTTAAGAATAAAGGGTTTGAAGGGGCTATCAATGATGAGAAAGAGGGGGACTTCATAAAAAAGTCAGATAAATTCTCAACAAAATTGGAACAGTTTAAGCAAAAGGCAGAAGAAAATCTTCAAAAAAGCCAACTTAAAGAGGATACGGAGTTATATTTATAAATACAAATATAGCTATAATTATAATTGTAATTATATCTGTGAATGCAATTATTTTAACTTATTTCTTTTGTTGCTACATGAGTCATATTAGTTATGAGATGATACTACTGTTAACTACCTAAAGTCTGGTTTAATACCAGGCTTTTATCTTTTTTGACAAAAAACATTTGAACTCCTGAACTAAAATCTCTATACTTTTTATTATGATTTTAGTTGGGAGTGTTTTTATTTTGGATACAAAAATTATTGATGAAAGAGAATTTGTAGAGAAATTTAAAGAAAAAAATCTACAAGGATTTCATAAATTTGTAAGTGACTATGACAACTATATTGCTCCCACAATGAGAGCTAGAGGTTACAAATTTGTAAACTATGCTGAGAGAACCGTTACTTTTACGTTTGGCCAGGTAACTTTTTCAAGAAGGCGCTGGTATAAGAATGGAAAATGCAGGATTCCAGTAGATGAGAAGTTAGGTTTGGAGAAACGTATTGCCTATTCCAAAGAACTGCTGTATCAAATCACTAAACTAGCTACAATGTTACCGTATCGGAAAGTAGTGGAAGTTATTGAACTGATGTACCAGGTTTATATTACTAAAGACACTGTGTTAAAAAGCGATTAAACTAGCAAGTCAATTGTTAAATGAAAAAAAGAAGATTATCGTTTCTATAGCGATGAAGTACCTGTCAAAAAAATTGAGGCTCCTGTTATTTATCTTGAAGGAGACGGTGTCTGGATAAAGGTCAGTGGACGTGAAAAAGAACAACAGAATAAAGAGTTATCACATTTTATCATCCATACAGGAACGGAGGTGTATGGAAAGAGGAAAATTTTTAAAAAAAATAAGGTCGAAATTGTGTCACCCAATAATCGAACAGCGAGAAAAAAAGAGTAGTAGATTATATTTATAATCATTTTAAAATTACGTCAGATACTCTACTTGTGACAAATTCAGATATGGGTCACGGATATACCCCACATTTATTCAAGGAAATATCACACGATCTAGGGATAAAGCATCATCAACATTTTTGGGATCGATACCATCTAAACAAAGAAATAAAAAAGTTGGTCAAACCGTATTCCGTAGAGTCGCTAGATCAATTTATGAAAGCCATAGATAGCCATTGCAAGAAGAAACTGAAAAACAACTATTGATACACTAGAATCATTCGTCCTACTTAATCAGAACGAAAAGAAGATTGATACTTTTAAGGTTTTTAAGAATAGAATCCTTGGAAATTTTAAATATACGCAACCTCCTGAACAGAGGAATCTAGATACAGCAAGTTTAGGAATTATGGAAAGTCAGCATCGTAAAATCAGTTATCGGATGAAAAACAGAGGGATGTATTGGTCATTAAATCATGTAGATGCTATGTCCCATCTTATTTTGTTGTCTTATAATCAAGAACTCCGAGATTTATTTTTTGGTAATTGGAGAAATGAATATAAAAAATACCACTCAGAAGGAATGAGTAGTGCAAAAGTACGTAAAAAGATCGATCAAGCTCCAAGAAGTTTAGGAACGATTGTAAATGCTTCTTGGAAGGGCCGAAAACAGAGAGACAAACAACGTTTTGCAGGGAAAAAAATCAATAAATAAGATGTCATAAACTCAGTAAACTCTTGACTTATAGTAATAAAAATTGTATGATAATCTTGTCAATAAAAAAGAGGCACGCAGCAACGTACCTCTCATAAAGATAAACAATCGGAACTTGTTTATCAGTAAGATTAATACTATCAGAAATTTTAGTAGATGTCAAGGCTGAGCAAGTAAGATTGTTTAGCCTTGTTTTTACATTTCCGTTTTTGATGTATTTTTTTACTACCTCAAAAAAATAGACACAAACATAAAGCTTAAAACCCCTTTACAAATCTAGCCATTCATGGTAGAATGGATTTTGTGTGAAATATCAGCAGGAAAGCATGAAGCTCGTCAACAGGTGTCTTATGATAAGTAACCTTGGCTGTTTAGGCGAAGGGCATCTGCACGAATCAGGGCTTTCTAAGTGACTATTTCCACCGAAATATTATTTATATCAGGAGGACATTCACATGTCACGTTATACAGGACCATCTTGGAAACAAGCTCGTCGCCTTGGCCTTTCACTTACAGGTACAGGTAAAGAATTGGCACGTCGTAACTACGTACCAGGACAACACGGACCAAACAACCGTTCTAAATTGTCAGAATACGGTTTGCAATTGGCTGAAAAACAAAAACTTCGTTTCACTTACGGTGTAGGTGAAAAAAACAATTCCGTAACTTGTTCGTACAAGCTACAAAAAAATCAAAGGCGGAATCCTAGGTTTCAACTTCATGCTTCTTTTGGAACGCCGTTTGGATAACGTTGTTTACCGTCTTGGTCTTGCGACTACTCGTCGTCAAGCTCGTCAATTCGTAAACCACGGTCACATCCTTGTTGACGGAAAACGCGTTGATATCCCATCATACCGCGTAACTCCAGGTCAAGTGATCTCAGTTCGTGAAAAATCATTGAAAGTTCCAGCTATCCTTGAAGCAGTAGAAGCTACTCTTGGACGTCCAGCATTCGTATCATTCGACGCTGAAAAATTGGAAGGTTCATTGACTCGCTTGCCAGAACGCGACGAAATCAACCCAGAAATCAACGAAGCACTTGTCGTTGAATTCTACAACAAAATGCTTTAATTTTAAGAAATATCTTACAGAAAGCCTACAACAGTGGGCTTTTTGCTTTGTCTTAAAAGGTTGATTTCTGGGTTTGTCCCCCTTTTTGTCCCCCTTTACAAAGAACTTCCAGCTTTCTCATAAAATGAGACGGCTGTTTTTGCTTTTTCTTTGGAGAGATGACTGTAAGTGTCCATAGCCATAGCTAATGTAGAATGACCTAGACGGTGTTGGAATTCTTTATAGGGTATTCCAGAATTTAGCAAGAGACTAGCGTGTGTGTCTAAAACCGTGGAATCCGATATTAGGAACACCAGCATGTTTGAAACCGAGTTTTTAGACGTGTACTCAAGGTTTTGTTACTTGGGTAATTATGGATAAAGTCAGAGAATACAACTATTTCAATTCGCTCTAACTTCCAAGCCTCTTGAATTTATCTAAGCTGGTAGGCTTTCAACATGGCAACAGTCGCTTGATCTATATCGATAACACGATAGCTTGCTTTTGATTTTGGGCTATTGATTTGCTCTAGGTGGTTTAGTGTCTTTGTAATGCTAATGGTTGCATTCTCTAGGTCAATATCGGACCAGCTAAGGGCTGGAGCTTCATTGATACGATAATCGATTTCTATATACCAAAAATACTTATCGAGTAACTATAAAGTCAGCGCGAATCAAATACTTTCTCTTCTTTCTTGTGGCAAGTTGAATTAATAAAATAATTATGATATTCTTTTTCTATAAGGAAAAAATTAAAATGATTATAAGATAGTTTATTTAGAAAAATTAGTCAAAATTTTTTCTAATTAATTTAGAAATCATTAACAAGGGGGATATTATGGCTGAAAGAATAATACATCAAGCTGATCTTCGAGAGATCGAGAATAAATTGCGCTCTATCCATGAAGGATTACAAACAATTGATGCTAGAGTTGATGTAGCAAACGAAAATCTTCAAATCGTGTACGATGAAATCGGTAGTTTAGCACAAGAATTTCATGAATTTGTGAATATCCAACAAAAAGCTAATAGACTAGGACAAGCTGAAACTCGACTGGTAAAAATCCGTCAGGAAATTGAGAAGAAATACGGACATTATGATATTGTTCGTCGTACTACCACAGGGATTTTACAAGCTGATGATTTAGGAATTGTCAAAAAAGAAACAATCAGCACTGCAACAGAAGAACTAATGATATCAACTCCAGGTTACTGGCTTGCTCCATGCTTGGTTGCATTAGCGGCATGGATAAATGATCAACCCGAGTTAGCTGAAAAAGCAGTCAAGGAAGGGATTAAACGAAACGATGAAAAAACCTCCCTTTTCTTTGCCTTAATTTGTAGAAGAGCTAACAGAAAGAACGCGTGCCTTAAGTGGACTCAACGTTATCTAGCTAATCAAGATGAAGAAAATCTCGACAGAAATTCTATAATTATCTTAGATGCTTTTGCGAGTGGACTCTTGGGAACTGATACCGAAGGAGTCATCTCACGTCAAATGAATGAATGGCTCAGTCGACTTGAAGAAACCTGGTTTTACTGAACGGCAAACAGAACAATGGTCCGAAGCCATTAACTTAAAAAGAAGTGAACTAGATGAAGATTTATACCCTAACCTAAGAAAATATAGTAATAGTTGGCCTGTTCTAGAGGATATTTTAGAAGGTGCTCATCTCCATGAACAAATATTAAACTATCTAACTGATATTTTTGAGAAAAAAGGGTCTACAGAAAGCGTCAAAGAACAATTAGATGATATTTTAGACACACTTGTGACTGATTTTGATAACGAGGAATTAGCTCTTCGAAAACAAGAAAAATTCGAGCAGTTTGTGGTTGACTTCGGAGGAGATGACAACCGTGCTCATCAAAACATGAGTATTGAAGTGACTGCGTTTGAAACCCATAAAGATTTCACCCAGTTGCTTACCGATGCAGCAATGAAACCCGAATCTTCTCACTCAAGTATATCAACCCAAAAATTTGCACTGGCTCTTTCTCGTGATTGGGTAACAAACGCTTATAATGATGTTACTGCAAAAAATCGTATGAAGATTCCTTACGAAATTGAAATTAATGTAGATACTTTTAACGATAAATCAGCAGATGGCCAAAACGAAAGCGAGTTGGTTGAAAAATTTAATTCTCAGATTGACTCTGAAAAAGAACAAACTTTGGCAAACTACTTCCCAAGTTTATTTGATAAATTCCTTTTGTATGGTGGTATAGCTATCGGAGTAATCGGTTTAATGATGATGATTTCTGGTAATGTTTTCTTAGGTTTAATAGCTATTATAGCAGGGATTTTTATGGTTCTTAAGCATAAATCTAACATTGAAAACATTGAAACAAGTCGCAAGAAAATTGAAGAACAGTACGAGGATAAGAGAGTTAATGGTGAACAAATTATAAGAGCTATTCTGGCTGAAATTGTAGACTTTAGAATTGAATTTGCAGAGAAAGATGCTGAAAGTACTAAAGTTCTTGATTTCCTCGAACAAATAAGACCTGAACAATATGTAAACAAGTTGGCGTCATCTAATAGAAAGATTAAAATTTGAGGAGGTAATTGACATGGATGAAAAATATAAAGGCGATAGTAAGCTATCATCTAATAACACCACTCCATTTAAGAGCATTAATACTGAAGAAGATGTCACTGAAGAACCTATGAGCGTGTTTGCTGAGGGACTCCCTTCATGGGATATCGTGCCTCCACAATTGCTAGTCAGAAGGAAACGGCAAAAATAATGAATAAACCACAAACATATGCAGAATGGGTAAATGTCTTAACTGTTTTTAAAAACAAAGATGATGATGAAACAGTTTTAAAAATGATGAAATCTGGAACTATCGAATGGCAATACGGTGTGGCAGAACGTTTCTCTACAAAGTTAATTGACGCTGTTAATTACCGTATGAATGTAGCTTCAGATAAGTTTCAAAATGATTTACTAAAATCCCAAGGATACGAGGGAGCTATTATTCAAGCAATTCTTTCTTTGAGAAAAGAAATGACGTTCTTAGCTGAAGCAATCAATCTTCCTGTAATTCCGGATAAAGAGAGACAACACTACTTAAATCTCGTTATAGAACAAGCTAATAGTATGCAAAAATCTTTAGAAGAATCTGCAAAACAGGACCGAAGTGGGAAGATGTCAAGTATTATTAGAAATCATAAAATTAATTCTTTTTTAAATAAAGGTGAACAGTAAATGAGTAATATAGTAAAAAGCAAAGAACTTCTTACGAGATATTCACTTGCAAGAATCCCTTTTATTGCTATCAATACCATTGAGCCAAGTAGAACATTAGATATGTTAAAGGAAATATCTGAAGAATTACAACTTCCGTTCAACGTACATACTCTCACCAAAGGTGTGTATAATCTTAGTTCTGGTAAGAATGTTAACGATGATAAATCTGTTTATGGCGCAATAGATTATATGACGGACCAAATGCAAAAGAAACAATACCAAACTATTGTACTGACAGAAGTTCCGGATCTTAGTAATGAAAATAGCGATTCTAAACAAGTCTTAGCATTGGTCAATCTAGCCAATGAAACTGGAGGCGTTGTAATAGTTTTTACCAATACCCCTATTTGGAATCAACTTCAACGGCAAGGTATGACAGTAAAAATAGATTTACCTAACGAAGAGGAAATGTACTCAATAATTCAAGAATACATTGACGACTATCGAAATGATATCCAGATTGAATGGGACAACTCCGATATTCGAGAAGCTGCTGCAGCTCTTAATGGGGTAACTAGAATCGAGGCGGAGAACGTTATCGCAGCTTTGATTGCAAATAAGTGCATAAGAAAATCTGATTTAGATGAGATAAGATTTGCAAAAGATCGCCTATTCTCTGATATCTCTGGTCTAGAAAAAATCGTTGTAGATGATTCTGTGAAGGATGTCGGAGGGCTTGAAGGATTAAGGAAGTGGCTTAACGAAAAGAAAGAACTACTAACTCCCGAAAAGAAAGATATGTTACGTGAGAAAGGTTTGCAACCACCTAGAGGAATACTCCTAGTAGGTGTCCCTGGATGCGGAAAAATCTTTATCTGCTAAATCAATTTCCGCTAACTGGAAACTTCCATTATATCGTTTAGATTTTTGCAACGGTTCAAGGAAGTTATGTAGGTCAGTCGGAACAGCAACTCAAGGATGCTCTAACTACCGCTGAAAAATGTATCTCCGTGTATTTTTATGGATTGATGAGATAGAAAAAAAGGACTATCAGGAGCTACTGGTGGTGCTAATGATGGTGGCGTATCTACTCGTATGGTTGGTCAATTCTTATTCTGGATGCAAGAATGCAAAAAACAAGTTTTTGTAGTTGCAACAGCTAATGATGTGTCTATGCTTCCATCAGAACTTCTCCGTCGAGGAAGATTTGATGAGTTATTCTTTGTTGATTTACCTACTGCAGATGAGCGTAAAGAAATACTTGCTTTGTATTTTAAAAAATACTTAAGTCTAGAATTTGAAGGAGATTTTTCTGATAATATCATTCAAATAAGTGATGGTTTCACTGGCGCGGACCTAGAATCGACAGTTAGAGATTTAGCTTACCGAGCTATCGCTAATAACAATTTTATTCTCAATGAAGAGAATATCATGACTGCTTTCAATAATGTAGTCCCACTCTCTCAAACTAGCCCAGAAAAAATTGATGCTATTAGAGATTGGGGGAAAGAAAGAGCTGTTCCTGCATCTGGAAAACCAATCGGTGGAGAGGGACTTGTTCATAAACAAAGTGGACCTAAAACAAGAAAAGTACTTGTTTAATAAGTTCATTATTTGGACACGGTAACTGTAATCTCAGTTTCGTGTCCATTTTCATAATTCCCTAAATGAAGCTCTTTTTTGAGAGTATCATTAAAAGGAATCTTAAATTGCAAAATATAACTTATAACACAATTAGGAGAAAAATAGATGCCTAAACCAATGTTAAATCCATACCAATCCCAAAAACAAACACAAGCAAGCCATATCATGACTTCTAACTTAAAACAACCACAGATAGATAAATTGAGTTTAGATAGGCTTCTAAGAAAATCACGGTCTAAAGAATATATGGATGCTATTCATCAACTAGATGCAGGAGGACATGTTCATAATAAAAAGGAAGTAAATGAAATTATTAATACAATTAAGTCAGAATTCCCAGATGTGGATATTAATGGAATTCTCCTAGGTTTTGTAGCAAAATGTTATTTAGGAGCACCTTATGAAGCGCATACCCTAGACTTGGTTGGAGAAATCATTGAGCATTATAAACGAGGAGAGACATTACCTGGTGGACTCGATAAAGCCAAAAGCATTGCTTTTACATGGAGGATATGATTTTTATCGAAGTTTATACAGATTGTTGTCGAGCAATTAGCTCAAATGGTTCCGTATCAGTAATAAAAAGATTAATTATGTATAGAACAGTAACATATGGCATACAGAGAATTTCATAAATAATTGGTAATTAACCTAAAAAGGATACTATTAGGTAACAGGAAAAAAATTCATCTCAATGTTAAAACAATTATTGTATTATCTTTTTTTAATGTAGTAAAATTATCAGAAATCGCTTGGAATAATTAATTTGTTTTTCTCTATATAATAAGAATTAGTGACATGAAAGCATAGCTATATAGTAGGACACAAAAATATCTATTACCAACGCGCTACTTAGCTAGTGGGGGCGACATTCGGCGATTCCGCCTATTCTCTTTTATAACTAAGAATTTGAGAACCATTTTATCTCAGATTCTTTTGTTAATGATTATGGGCAAGCCAGGCGGAATACTTTTTCCCAAGCCAGAGAGCAAAGAGGAGATTGATGACGACGATGCCTGAACCGACTAGTGAAAATAGGAAAAATTCGCTAGTCGAAACTCGCCACAAATGTACAATGTCTGTAATCAAATAAGCACTGATAGGAAAACAAAGGATAGAAGTGATCAGAGCAGGTATATACTTGCGAAGAAGAATTGATTGTCCAATATGGAGAAAGAGATGAAGTGCAAAGGCTACAAATCCCCCCAACCAAACTAATTCGAGCGCTCTAGATTGAGTAAAATACGCTAATAAAGTGATGGATAAGACAATGATAAACTCCTCAAAAACAGCAAGGGCAAATCCCTCTGTTGTAATTCCTTTGTGAATCTTGAGAATAGCTGGAGCCTTTTGAGCCAGCAAGGTTTCGTTGAGATGAATCCAAGGGACAAGACCGATAATTTCTTCCATATCGTGAAAGATAAAAAGTAGAGGGAACATCCAAAGATAAAACGCCATAAATCTCTCCTGAAAAGCTATAGGTTGCTAACTAATAAAGCAAAAAACGCCCAGTAAGGCGTTTTGAGTTAGGTATGCTTATTTAACTTCTGTAAACACAACGTGTTTGCGAAGTTTTGGTGAGTATTTCTTCAATTGAAGACGGTCTGGAGTGTTACGTTTGTTTTTAGAAGTAAGGTACAAGCGTTCACCAGATTCTTTGTGTTCAAGTGTAATATTTACGCGCATGGTATCTCCCTTCTATTATTCAGCTGATGCAGCTTTAGCGATTTTACGTCCTTTGTAGTATCCTTTAAGTGATACACGGTGAGAACGTGAGTAATCTCCAGTAGTTTCGTCAAAGTTTACAGATGGAGCTGTTACTTTGTAGTGTGTGCGACGTTTGTTTTTCTTCGCTTTTGAAGTGCGTCGTGCAGGTACTGCCATTTTGATTTCTCCTTTAGGTATTTATATTCGATTCAATCTACTGATTTTCATCAACCATACTAGGATAACACATTTTTTTTGTAAAGTAAAGTTACTTGACAAAAAAAGATGAAAAAATTAAAAGGTTATTAACTGAATTAATCGAAATTTTCTGAAAATTCAAGAATTTTCTTCTGTTCATTGCCTTTAAAATGTGCTATAATAGTAAAAACTGAAATGGGAGGGAACAAATGACTGAATTAGATAAACGTCACCGCAGTAGCATTTATGACAGTATGGTAAAATCACCAAACCGTGCCATGCTTCGTGCGACTGGTATGACAGATAAGGACTTTGAAACACCGATTGTGGGAGTTATTTCGACTTGGGCGGAAAATACACCATGTAACATCCACTTGCATGATTTGGGAAATTAGCCAAAGAAGGTGTCAAATCGGCAGGTGCTTGGCCTGTACAATTTGGGACTATCACTGTAGCGGACGGGATTGCCATGGGGACGCCTGGTATGCGTTTCTCTCTAACATCTCGTGATATCATTGCGGACTCAATCGAGGCGGCTATGGGTGGTCATAACGTCGATGCCTTTGTCGCTATCGGTGGCTGTGACAAGAACATGCCTGGTTCTATGATTGCCATTGCTAATATGGATATCCCAGCTATTTTTGCCTATGGTGGAACTATTGCACCGGGAAACCTTGATGGCAAAGACATTGACTTGGTTTCTGTATTTGAAGGTATCGGAAAATGGAACCACGGTGATATGACAGCTGAGGACGTGAAACGTCTTGAATGTAATGCCTGTCCTGGACCTGGTGGCTGTGGTGGTATGTATACAGCTAATACCATGGCGACTGCTATCGAAGTTCTGGGTATGAGTTTGCCAGGTTCTTCATCTCACCCAGCTGAATCAGCTGATAAGAAAGAAGACATCGAAGCAGCAGGACGTGCTGTTGTTAAGATGTTGGAACTTGGTCTCAAACCATCTGATATCTTGACTCGTGAAGCCTTTGAAGATGCTATCACTGTAACTATGGCTCTCGGTGGTTCTACAAATGCCACTCTTCACTTGCTTGCCATTGCCCATGCTGCCAATGTTGACTTGTCTCTTGAGGACTTCAATACGATCCAAGAACGTGTGCCTCACTTGGCCGACTTGAAACCTTCTGGTCAGTATGTCTTTCAAGACCTCTACGAAGTCGGTGGTGTGCCTGCGGTTATGAGATATCTCTTGGCAAATGGTTTCCTTCATGGCGACCGCATTACATGTACTGGTAAGACTGTTGCTGAGAACTTAGCTGACTTTGCAGACCTCACACCAGGTCAAAAAGTCATCATGCCACTTGAAAATCCAAAACGTGCGGATGGTCCGCTTATCATCTTGAACGGGAACCTTGCCCCTGACGGTGCGGTTGCCAAGGTATCAGGTGTTAAAGTGCGTCGTCACGTTGGTCCAGCTAAGGTCTTTGATTCAGAAGAAGATGCTATTCAGGCCGTTCTGACAGATGAAATCGTTGATGGCGATGTTGTCGTTGTTCGTTTCGTTGGACCTAAGGGTGGACCTGGTATGCCTGAGATGCTGTCACTTTCATCAATGATTGTTGGTAAAGGTCAGGGAGATAAGGTTGCCCTCTTGACAGACGGCCGTTTCTCTGGTGGTACTTATGGTCTGGTTGTTGGACATATCGCTCCTGAAGCTCAGGATGGTGGACCAATCGCTTACCTTCGTACAGGCGATATCGTTACGGTTGACCAAGATACTAAAGAAATTTCCATGGCCGTATCCGAAGAAGAACTTGAAAAACGCAAGGCAGAAACAACCTTGCCACCACTCTACAGCCGTGGTGTCCTCGGTAAATACGCTCACATCGTATCATCTGCTTCACGCGGAGCCGTGACAGACTTCTGGAATATGGACAAGTCAGGTAAAAAATAAATTTAAAAAGCAAGCCAATCTCGGCTTGCTTCTTTTCATCTTCAAAAGTAATTTGCCTGTTTAACGAGGTGGCAGTCCAAGGGCAATACGGCCGTAGCGGCTGATTCGTGTGATTTTCCAAGCAGGCGACCAGGTAACTTCAACCTTGACATCTTCGATACCCTCTATTTGTTTGAGACCTGCCACGATTTCAATAGGCAGGCTTTCGGCGCAATCGCAGGCGGTGTCGGTGAAGGTCATGACAATCTTGCAGAGTCCCGTTTCATCCAGATTGATTTCATAAATCAGCCCTAGATTGTAAACATCCAATTCCACATCTGTATCAAAAACCTTCTCTAGTTTTTCGATAATTTGGTCTTGCAAGGCCAAAGCACGGTCATTGATTTTGATATCGTCTCTCATTACAGTCCCTCCACGTGATAAATATCCTCTATTTTCTCATAATTCTGACAATTTGGCAAGTTTTTGATGAATTTTCTGAAAAAATATGATAATATAAAGAAAATACTGAATCAAGGGGAAGCCTATGGAGCAGATTGGAAAAGTCTTTAGACAATTACGAGAGTCAAGAAATATCTCGCTGAGACAAGCAACTGGGGGACAATTTTCGCCGTCTATGTTGTCCCGATTTGAAACAGGTCAGAGTGAGCTTTCGGTAGAAAAGTTTTTATTTGCCTTAGAAAATATATCTGCCAGTGTAGAGGAAATCCTCTTTCTGGCGAGAGGTTTTCAGTATGATACAGATTCTGAGTTGAGAAAAGAAATCATAGATGTCTTGGATCCAAAGAATATAGCTCCGCTTGAGGACTTGTATCGCAGGGAGTATCAAAAGCATGCCCATTCTCAAAACAAACAGAAACATATTCTAAATGCCATTCTTATCAAGTCTTATATGAAGAGCATGGACGAAAGGGTAGAGTTAACGGCAGAGGAGGGGGAAAGTCCTTCATGATTATTTGTTTTCTACCGAGATCTGGGGAATCTATGAACTCAATTTATTTTCAGTCAGTTCACCATTTCTATCTGTTTCTCTTTTCACTAGGTATGTTAGAGAAATGGTACGTAAATCTGATTTTCTAATGGAAGTGTCTGGCAATCGAAACCTTTTTCACACGATACTATTGAATGGCTTTTTAGCTAGCATTGAGTGTGAAGAATTTACCAATGCCTCTTATTTTAAACGTGTTATCGAAGAGCATTTCTACGAGGAAAATGAGACCTATTTCCGAATTGTCTATTTGTGGGCGGAAGGTCTCCTTGATAGCAAGCAAGGCAGAGTCAAGGAAGGTCAGAAAAAGATGGAAGATGCTGTCCGTATTTTTGAGATGCTTGGCTGTAATAAATCTGCCGAATACTATAGAAAAACGACCGATTGTTGAATATTTGCAAACTAAGAAAATCATTCGAAATTTGAAGCGATAGAACTGTTGGGCTCTCACAGGTTATCAAAGAAGTTCTATCGTTTTTTTGCTCATTTTATTTGTTGCATATATTCAAAGTTTTTCCTCTAAAATTTCTAAGTGCTATACTATAGTCATACTTCACATAAAACTTATACTCTTCGAAAATCTCTTCAAACCACGTCAGCTTCACCTTGCCGTACTCAAGTACAGCCTTCGGCTAGCTTCCTAGTTTGCTCTTTGATTTTCATTGAGTATTCGAACAAGAAGGGAGATTACCTATGAAACTATTGTTCAGAAATCAAGCTTATCGACTCTTGACTTTGTCACGATTCTTCAATGCTTTTGGTGCTTCGATTTTTAACCTGGTCTTTATCGTCTATGCATCGACCTTGCCACAGGCCTCCTTTGCTGTTGCTATGGCCAATATTGTCATGATTCTTCCGACTTTCTTTACAGTTTTTGTAGGGATTCGGGCAGATTACACGAGGGACAAGGTCAAATGGATGACCTACAGCGGTTTGTTTCAGGCGATTTTATTTTTTCTAGCAGCTTTAGTTGTTCAGCAAGCTAGTCTCTTTGCCTTTTCTAGCCTGTGTTTAATCAATGTCATTAGTGATGTCATCAGTGATTTTGCAGGTGGTTTGCGCATGCCTCTCATTAAAGAAAAAGTAGCTGAAGAGGATTTGATGGAAGCTTATTCTTTTTCACAGTTTATCACCTATATTTCAGCCATTGGTGGTCAAGCTTTCGGAGTCTGGCTCTTAGGGCTATCGGTCAATAATTTTTCTCTCGTTGCGGGAATCAATGCCTGTTTTTTTCTAGTATCAGCCGTGATCCTCTTTTTAGGAAAAAGCAAATTGAGCCTGTCAATGTCAGCTGCTGATGGTGAAAACGTAAAAAATGAGAAGCTTTCTATCAAAGAGCAGTTCCTAACGATTTATCGAAATTTACGTCTTGTTTTTCTTAAAGGTGGACAGAAAAACTTTGGATTCATGATCTTTGCTGTCTTACTTATCAATGCCTTGGGTGGCGCTTTAGGAAGCATCTATAACATCTTCTTTTTGAGCCATTCTCTTTTGGACTTTTCTTACACAGAGGCATTATTTATCAGTCAATTCTGTGCTTTGTTAGCAATCATCATCAGTAGCCTTACGGGCAATGATTATTTTGGGAAGCAGTCCTTGCCTAGATTGATGATGTGGGTGACCGTAGGACTCAGTCTAGTTGGTCTAGCTAATTTATTCAATCAAGTCGTACTTGGTTTACTATTTCTCTGTTCAACTCTGTATGTGTCTGGTAAAGTTCAACCAAAGATTAGTGCCATGCTCCTGAAAAATCTAGCTCCAGAGGTTCTAGCTCGTACCAGTAATTTTTTAGGTTTATTGTTCACCTTATCCATACCTGTGGGAACAGCTTGTTTTTCACTTGTTGCCGTATGGAATATACAGTTGACTTGGATGCTATTTGTTGGTCTTTCCTTGCTAGCTATTCTTTTGACAGGTCTTAATCTCAAAAATGATATCTAATACTCTTCGAAAATCTCTTCAAACCACGTCAACGTCGCCTTGCCGTAGATATGTTACTGACTTCGTCAGTTCTATCCACAACCTCAAAACACTGTTTTGAGCAACCTGCGGCTAGTTTCCTAGTTTGCTCTTTGATTTTCATTGAGTATAAATCCTAATTTTATTCATACTGTTTTAATCCCTCTATTTGTGGTAAAATAAGACTATTAAGTTTAAAGAGGATTCCCTATGAAATTACAAAAACCAAAAGGAACGCAGGATATTTTACCTGCTGAGTCTGTCAAATGGCAGTATGTTGAGGGCTTTGCCCGTGAGATTTTCAAGCGCTATAACTACGCAGAAGTGCGCACGCCTATTTTTGAGCATTACGAGGTTATCAGTCGCTCTGTCGGAGATACAACGGATATCGTAACCAAGGAAATGTACGACTTCTATGATAAGGGTGACCGTCATATCACCCTCCGTCCAGAAGGAACTGCGCCCGTTGTCCGTTCTTATGTGGAAATAAACTCTTCGCCCCAGAAGTGCAAAAGCCAAGTAAGTTCTACTACATGGGCCCTATGTTCCGCTATGAGCGTCCACAGGCAGGGCGTTTGCGCCAGTTCCACCAGATTGGGGTTGAGTGTTTTAGCTCTAGCAATCCAGCTACCGATGTGGAAACCATCGCTATGGCAGCTCATTTCTTGAAAGAAATCGGCATCCAAGGTGTCAAATTGCACCTCAACACTCTTGGAAATCCTGAGAGCCGTGCAGCCTACCGCCAAGCCTTAATTGACTATTTGACACCGCTCAAGGAGACCTTGTCTAAGGATAGCCAACGTCGTTTGGAGGAAAATCCTCTCCGTGTCTTGGACTCTAAGGAAAAAGAAGACAAGGTGGCAGTGGAGAATGCGCCGTCTATCTTGGACTTCCTTGATGAAGAAAGCCAAGCTCATTTTGATGCTGTGCGTCAGATGTTGGAGAATCTTGGAGTAGACTATATCATCGATACCAATATGGTGCGTGGCCTGGACTACTACAACCACACCATTTTCGAGTTTATCACTGAGATTGAGGGCAATGACTTGACAGTCTGTGCGGGTGGTCGCTACGATGGTTTGGTTGCTTACTTTGGTGGCCCTGAAACTGCTGGATTTGGTTTTGGACTTGGTGTAGAGCGTCTACTTCTCATTCTTGAAAAGCAAGGTGTGGCTCTCCCTATCGAAAACGCCCTAGATGTCTATATCGCAGTCTTGGGTCAAGGAGCAAATGTTAAGGCTTTGGAGTTGGTACAAGCCCTTCGCCAACAAGGTTTCAAAGCAGAGCGTGATTACCTCAACCGTAAGCTCAAAGCTCAGTTCAAGTCAGCCGATGTCTTTGCGGCTAAGACCCTCATCACCCTAGGAGAGAGCGAAGTCGAAAGCGGACAAGTGACGGTCAAGAACAACCAACCCGAGAAGAAGTGCAAGTGTCACTTGAGGCAATCATCCAAAACTTTTCAGAAATCTTTGAAAAACTAGGCTTTTAATAGTAGATAAACTGGTCAGGAACCCACTCCTGACCTTTTTCTTTTGCAAAATGACAAAAATCATAAACTTTTTGACAAATATGCTTGTCAAAAAGAAAAAGATGTGTTACAATGTAAGCAAGTTAAGAGAAAAGGAGCAAGGAACGATTATGTGGGCATTAGGATTTGTACCTCTTGTGATTATGTATTATATCTACCATTCCCAAAAGGTCAAGAAACTAGAGAATAAAATCAAAAGAATTGAGCAAAAACAGAAAGGAAATAAAGAAATGTCAAGAATTTTAAAAGAATTGATTGGGAAAACACCGACAATCGTTGGACAAGTTTTTGGAACAGATAACTGGGAAGTTGTGGATGTTGATGAGGAATGGGTCAAGCTACGTCGTGTTAATAAAAAAGGAAAAGAAAAATTCAAACTACAACGCATTGAGGATATCCAAACTGTTGAATTTGACGGAAAGTAGGTGTGTAACATGCAACTAAAAAATCGTCTAAAAGAGCTGCGGGCTCGCGATGGCCTCAATCAAACCGAACTAGCCAAGCTAGCAGAGGTTTCCAGACAGACTATCAGCCTATTAGAACGGGACGAATACACCCCGTCCGTTGTGATTGCCTTGAAAATATCTCAGATTTTCAACGAAACAGTCGAATCGGTATTTCGCTTGGAGGAGGATGAGTGATGAACAAGTATAAAGTGATTTATTATGTAGTGGCTATAGCTCTATTAGTCAGCGTATTTCTACTGATTGGGATAGACTTAGGTTGGTTTAGTCCCTATCAAAGTGACCAATTTATTTGGGCCTACTTTGCTCTTATCCCAGTCGTTGACTGGATTGAAAAGAAAGTAAACAATTTAGCAAGTGAAAAAGGAGAATGAATATGAAAAAGAAAAAGAAAGGTGGATTGTTATTTTTGATGTCTATTGTCTTGGGAGGTTTCTTGGGCATGTTTGTAGGGATGTTTAAGGCAGATGCCGAATCCAACGGAATTATGTTAGATGTAAAACCCTTGATACCATGGCTATCAGCTATCAGTTTACTACTAGCCGTCATTATTCTTTTTTTGACTTTCAATTTCCTAAAGAAAAGCAGAAAATTTCATTCCTTGTATCAAGAGGAAATGGATGATGATCTGAATGAAACCTATTATGTGCAGATGTATCGGAATCTCGAGTTTGGAACCATTGCTTTTAATATTGCAAGCGTAGCAATTTCATTGTCTATTTTTCTCTCATTAAATGAAGTGGTTATATTGCATACAGACCACCAAACATTTTCCCTCTCTTTCTTAGTCTTTGTGCTATCCTTAATCGCTCAAAAATCTCTTTTTAAAACAATTGCGATTGTGCGTCAGTTTGATTTGGCTCTTTTCTCTACACCAAAGGATGTCTTGGACTATATAAATTCCTATGATGAAGGGGAGCGCCAGGCTAATTTGGAACAGAGTTTTCGAATTTTATTCCAATTAAACCAATATGTCTTACCAGCCTTATATGTTTTTCTTATTATCATTTCTTTCTTGACAGGAGAGATTCAGTTACTAGCTTTCTTGCTTGTAGGAGCCATCCATATTTATATTAATGTGATGCAGTTACCTATGGTAAAACGCTATTTCAAATAAAGGAGTTTCTATGATTCGTGTTGAAAATGTAAGCAAAAGTTTTTGGGAGCAAAAAAAGCTCTTTACCAGATTTCTTTTTGAGATTAAGGAGGGAGAAATCTTTGGTTTTCTTGGTCCTTCTGGCTCAGGTAAAACAACCATGATCAATGTCTTAACAGGTCAGTTGGCTGCAGATCAAGGTAAAACAGTTTTTGTTAGGCAAGAATTCTCAAGATTTAACTTCAAATGATTTGGAACAAATTGGTATTGTTAGTGATGGAAGTGGTTTTTATGAAAAGATGAGTCTTTACAAAAAAATCTTCTCATCTATGCTAAGCTATATGGTCTCAAGTCAGATAGAGTAAATCAGGTGCTCCAACAGGTTGGATTGGCAGATGCTAAAGACATCATCGCAGAAAAAGTTATCTCACTGGAATGAAACAACGAATGTTCTTGGCTCGTGCCCTTCTGAATGCTCCTAAGATTCTCTTTTTAGATGAGCCAACCAGTGGCTTAGACCCTACAACATCTAAGATGATTCATACCCTACTTCAAGAATTAAAGCAGGCGGGGACAACGATCTTTCTGACCACGCACGATATGAATGAAGCAACTCTGCTTTGTGATCGTTTATCTCTTTTGAATAAGGGAAACTTAATAGAGTATGGAAGTCCGCAAGATATCATCCAGAAGTACCATGTGGATAAGAAAGTACGTGTGGTTTATAACGATGGACGAGAACAGATCGTTCCATTTGAAGAATTGCCACATTTAGACACGACAGATTTGATGGTGGTTCACTCTTGTGAGCCGACACTAGAAGAAATCTTTATCAGATTGACAGGAGAAAAGTTAGATGTTTAGAAAATTAAATGCCCTACTATGGTTAAGATTACAAGTCCTTATTAGCAATTCATCTTTGTTGGCGACTCTATTGATGCCTTTTGGTATTGCTGTTTTATATAATGAATTTTTAAATAAGAATGGACAATTGAGCCTATTTTTACTATCTGCTAGCTTGACGATGGTCTTGAGCATGGGAAGTGGTTATATGGTATCGATTATGATGGCAGAAGATAAGGAAAAACGAAATCTTAAATCACTCATCCTAAGTGGTGTGACAGCAACAGAATATACTTTCAGTATGCTTGTTCTCCCTATTCTGATAATGTTACTTGCTATGATTGTACTTCCCATCTATCTTAAAGTAGATGTATCTGGTTATTTATTTGCCTACGTTATCTATTTGGTCTTAGCAACTATTAGTGTTATTTTTCTCAACCTTCTAATCGGTGCGGTATCAGATACTCAATCTAAAGCGCAAGTTTATAGTATCTTCCCTATGTTAATTGTCTCTTTTTTACCTATAATTGCTCTTCAAAATGATACGGCTCAAAAAGTGTTGGATTATTCGTTCATCGGTCCTATTGTAAATCTTTTAAATAAAAAAGGTGGGGAAATATCTTTTTCTAATATCGGCATGTTACTTGCCTGGGTACTTGTGTTAGGAATAGCAAACCTCTTTGTATTGAAAAACAGTTATAAAGCAAGATAGGAGACTTTTATGAAATTACTTAAAAATTTTGGCTGGTTTCTTCTAGCTGTTCTATCCTTTTTCTTTGGCTATGGCTTCATTCAGGGGTTGGCGACTACTTCGCTTGCCTTAGGTGCTTCACCCTATGCTGTGACCTTGCTCTATGTGGCCTTGGCTGGAGTTTATGTGTACGGTATTTACAAATGGTATCAGAAAGGTCCTGTTCGTATTGAGAAGAGTGGCTTCAACCGATTTATTTGGGTTCCTGCCTTGGTTTGGTTCTTATCTTTGGTTGTCCAGTTTTTCTTGCCAAATGATCCTTCAGTAAATCAGCAAATAGCGACAGACTTGACCTTGTCTCAACCACTCTTCTCCTTCTTTGCGGTCGTTATTTGCTCCTTTGACGGAAGAACTTATCTTTAGAGGGATGTTGGCACGCTACCTCTTTCCTAAGCAGGACAATAGTAAACAAACTCTGATTTTTCTTCTGGTATCCAGTGTTCTGTTTACCTTGATTCATTTCCCAGGTGATGTGCAACAATTTTTTGTCTATTTTAGCCTTGGTTTTAGTTTGGGCTTGGCTTATATTAGCAGAAAAGGTCTGGTCTACAGTATTTCTCTCCACGCTTTGAATAATTTAGTCGGCTTTTTGATGATTCTCATGCTATAATAGAGTCAGGAGGTCACATGAAACGAGTAATTTTATTAGCAGTGATTCAAGCAGTTGTTCTATTTTTCATCATTGGGGGATTAGCTTATGCCTTCAAAGGTGATTTCTTCTATAGCCATCTCGCAGTGGTCTTTGCCCCTATTGCCGGTATCTGGCGTTTTGGGACAGCCTACACAACGGAAATCGTCCTGCCTCGAAAGGCAGCCGAAATCGCTGAAAAGCGTAAAGCAGGCAAAAATTCAAAATAAAAGAGTCCGATGAACTTCATCGGATTTTTGTATGGGCGTTAATTTTTAAAGACTGGCAAACTTTTCTGATGATTTTCATGAAGAGCCTGCGCTTTTATGGTAAAATAGTAACAGAATAAAAGAGGAGAGAAAACATGAAACGTAGTATGTATGCTGGTCGTGTTCGTGAGGAACACATCGGACAAGAAATGACCTTGAAAGGATGGGTAGGCCGTCGTCGTGACCTTGGTGGTTTGATCTTTATCGACCTTCGTGACCGTGAAGGAATTATGCAGTTGGTTATCAATCCTGAAAAAGTCTCTGCAGAGGTCATGGCAACAGCTGAAAGCCTTCGTAGCGAATTTGTTATCGAGGTGACTGGACAGGTCGCTGCGCGTGAGCAAGCCAATGATAAGTTGCCAACTGGTGCAGTTGAGTTAAACGTGACAGCTCTGACAGTGTTGAATACAGCTAAGACAACCCCATTTGAGATTAAGGATGGCATTGAGGCCAATGACGATACGCGTTTGCGTTACCGTTACCTTGACCTTCGTCGTCCAGAAATGTTGGAAAATCTCAAACTTCGTGCTAAGGTAACCCACTCTATCCGAAATTACTTGGATGAGTTGGAATTTATCGACGTGGAGACACCATTCCTTTCTAAGTCAACTCCTGAAGGAGCGCGTGACTATTTGGTGCCATCTCGTGTCAATAAAGGGCATTTTTACGCGCTTCCTCAAAGTCCGCAAATCACTAAGCAGTTATTGATGAATGCTGGTTTTGACCGTTACTACCAAATCGTTAAATGTTTCCGTGATGAGGACTTGCGTGGTGACCGCCAGCCTGAGTTCACTCAGGTCGACTTGGAAACGTCTTTCCTTACTGAGCAAGAAATCCAAGATATCACAGAAGGCTTGATTGCGCGCGTGATGAAGGAAACTAAAGGCATCGAAGTGGCGCTTCCATTCCCTCGTATGAAATACGATGACGCTATGGCTCTTTACGGTTCTGATAAACCTGATACGCGTTTTGACATGTTGCTTCAGGATTTGACAGCAGTGGTCAAAGGTGTAGACTTTAAAGTCTTTTCAGAAGCACCTGCTGTAAAAGCAATTGTAGTCAAAGGCGCTGCGGACAACTATTCACGTAAAGACATCGACAAGATGACCGAAGTAGCCAAGCAGTACGGTGCCAAAGGTCTCGCTTGGGTCAAGGTTGTTGATGGAGAATTAAACGGACCAGTTGCTAAGTTCTTGACTAGCATTCAAGCAGAATTGACAACAGCACTTGCTCTTGAAGATAAGGACTTGGTTCTCTTTGTGGCGGATACGCTTGAAGTGGCCAATGCAACTCTTGGTGCCCTTCGTGGACGTATTGCCAAAGAGCTTGGTTTGATTGACAATGATAAATTCAACTTCCTTTGGGTGGTTGATTGGCCAATGTTTGAATGGTCTGAAGAAGAAGGCCGCTACATGAGCGCCCACCATCCGTTTACCCTTCCACAAGAAGAGACTGCTCACGAATTAGAAGGTGATTTGGCTAAGGTTCGTGCCATTGCTTACGATATTGTCTTGAACGGTTATGAACTTGGTGGCGGTAGCCTTCGTATCAATCAAAAAGACCTTCAAGAACGCATGTTCAAGGCTCTTGGTTTCTCAGCCAAAGAAGCAAATGATCAGTTTGGCTTTCTTCTTGAAGCCATGGATTATGGTTTCCCACCACACGGTGGCTTGGCTATCGGACTTGACCGTTTTGTTATGTTGCTTGCTGGAGAAGAAAATATCCGTGAAGTTATTGCCTTTCCTAAGAACAACAAGGCAACTGACCCAATGACACAAGCTCCTTCAACAGTAGCTCTTAAACAACTAGAGGAACTCAGCTTACAAGTAGAAGAAGATGAAACAAGCAAAACGAATTAAGCGGTGGCGCTATTATCTGCGCCGCTTTGCTCATCAGATAAAAATTTTACGTGTCTTACAAAGCATCTCTCGCGAAAAATATGATGAGAAGATTTCGGCCTCTCTGGTTTATGGATTTTTATCAGCAGTAGCGGTCAATTTCTTTTTCCAACCAGGGCATGTGTATTCGAGTGGTGCAACAGGTCTGGCACAGATTATCTCTGCCTTGAGTAATCACTGGTTTGGTTTTCACATTCCGATTTCCCTGACCTTCTACGCCATTAATTTTCCTTTGATGGTCTTGGCTTGGTATCAGATTGGCCATAAGTTCACCGTCTTTACCTTTATCACGGTATCCATGAGTTCCTTCTTTATCCAGTTTGTCCCTGTGGCGACCTTGACTGAGGATCCCATTATCAATGCCCTTTTTGGGGGTGTTGTCATGGGCTTGGGGATTGGTTTTGCTCTTCGCAATAATATCTCCAGTGGAGGTACAGATATTGTCAGCCTGACCATTCGCAAGAAAACGGGGAGGAATGTCGGTAGTATTTCTTTCTTGGTAAATGGGACTATCATGCTGATAGCTGGTTTGACCTTTGGTTGGAAATACGCCCTCTACTCTATGATTACCATCTTTGTATCTAGTCGTGTGACAGACGCTGTTTACTAAGCAAAAACGCATGCAGGCCATGATTGTGACCAATCATCCAGACAAGGTCATTGAAAAAATCCATAAAAAATTGCACCGCGGAGCAACTATGATCCACGATGCAGAAGGAACCTATAATCACGAAAGAAAGGCAGTTTTAATCACTGTCATTACACGTGCAGAGTTTAATGAATTTAAACAGATTATGAAACAGGTGGATCCAAGCGCCTTTGTCTCTGTATCGGAGAATGTTCATATTTTGGGACGGTTCGTTGAAACAGAAAATTAGTAATAAAAAAACCAGCGTGAGCTGGTTTTTATTTTTCAATAATTTTGTGGGCAATTAACTGACGGTAACAAATTTGCTTATTGCTTTTAGCATCGTTGATAATCTGGAGGATAGTTTCAAGAGAAACACGACCAAGTTCTAGGCTATTAATATCGACATAGGCTGCCAAGTTGAGTTTGGGATTGACCGAGTCAAAGCTGAGAACAGGGACATCCAGTTGGTGCTTAGCGATATAGTCACAGACCCCTTCAGCTAGGAGGCTATCGGTTGTGATGATAGCATCAATCTGCGGATCATGCTGAAAGAGGAGTTTGCTAAATTGATACCCTTTTTCCTCTAGAAATTCATTTGCAAAGTAGGTCAGATTGTCATCAAGAGGCAGTTGGTATTGCTTGAGTGCGGATTCGTAACCAGTTAGACGGTCTTGTGTAACGAAGAGTTTCTTAGCACCTCCGATAAAGGCAATTCGTTTACATCCTTTTTTGATGAAATATTCGGTCGCATCAAAACCCGCTTGGACATTGTCATTATCTACAAGAGGGATAAAGGGTGAAATGGATTTTCCTAGGATGAGGAAGGGGAACTGTTCGTCTGCGACTAGCTTGACCAAGGGATCTTCCTCTTCGGCATAAAGGAAGATTAAAGCATCCACACGTTTGCCGTAAACCATCTGAGAAATAGCTTTGAGTCGCTCTTTGGCGTCTTTACCTGTTGCAATCTGAATAGCATAGTGGTTTTCAGAAGCGACCTGGGCAATACCACGGAGGACAGATGGGAAGAAAGGATTTTGATAGAAGGCATCTGAGTCGTCAGGAAGGACCAAGCCGATAACTTGGGTATAACTACTTACCAAGCTACGAGCGTTGAGGTTGGGGTGGTAATTAAGCTCCTTCATAGCCTTGCGAACACGTTTTTTCGTTTCGTCGCTAATGGTTGATTTATTTTGAATAACACGGGTTACGGTTGAAGGTGAAACACCAGCGACTTTACGTACATCTTTAATCGTAACGGGCATAAAAATCTCCTATTTATGGTAATCTGGATCACGGAAATGCGTTTTATAAAAGATAGTGACCAGATATAGAACAAAAAGAATGTTTTGTACAGTGATGAGAGTTGTCATATTTTGGCCAAATAATCCCAAAATAAGCGTAATCAGAGTTGGTAATCCTAAACAGTTCAAGATAAAATGATAGCACTCTTTAAAGGTTCTAAATGAAAAGAGGCGTGATTTCTTAGTGATATAAAGGAGAAGACTAGCTCCTAGAGAGACAATGAAGAAATTCAAACCAAAGAGGAAGCTGGCACCGAGAACTAGGAAGAGACTGATATAGACACGATTCTGCTGGTACCAGTCTTTAGAAATGGCTTGGGTCAAGCTGTCCTTGCTTTTGAAACTCTCAGTCTGAATGGCTCGGTAAGAGATGCGGGTCAGCTCTTTACTCTCCTTGCTGATGACTAGCTCATTCGTATCGAAATGCAGTTGCAAGTCTTTAGGTAATTCCTTGCTTTGACTTGGACCAATCACAAGAGAAGGTGCTTGATTAGCTGCTCCTGTATAAGTTAATGTGCCATCAACAATTCTAGCATGCTCAGAGAGATCCTGAACAACATCACCTGTCAATGGTTCATAGACATTATCGATAAAGGTTTCTAGCGGATAAGTATCCTGTGAGCTGTTTGGATGGCAATAGGTACCATAGACAAGCTGATAAGGAAGATACTGGTAAAGAGAAGCTGAAACCAGTTGAGCCCGAAACGTTTGGACAGGGGCTTACGAAATCCCCAAATACTTGAAAAATATGAAAATGGATATGGAAGCATTTGTATCTTTCTAAAAGGTGTTTTCTATATGAGTATTATTATATAGAGAAATGTGCTTTATTTCAAGTCTAGGAGGGAAATTGCTTGCTACAAGGATAGTTTTACAGTCACAAGCTTCAAAATGAAAAAGGGTGGCGGGGATATATTATCCCTTGTCGCCACCACTTGTAAGTCCTGAAACAAAGTTTTTTTGTAGGAAGAAGAAGAGAATACAGATTGGAAGAGCGATGAGGATAGCACCTGCTGAGAAGTAGGCAATCTTCATGTTTTTCGCATTGTTAACGAAGGTTTGAAGACCAACGGCAACAGTAAAGTATTCTTTCTCACGAAGCAAGAAACTAGAGAGGATGTAGTCCCCGAAAGGTCCCATGAAGGCCCAGAGAGCTTGTACAGCGATCATTGGGCGAACAAGTGGAAGAACAATTTGCCAGAAGCGGCGGAAGTGTCCTGCACCGTCTAGTTTTGCAGATTCGTCCAGAGACATTGGCACTGTATCGAAGTAGCCTTTCATGAGCCAAGCATTCATCGGGATACCTCCACCAACATAAAGGAAGATGAGGAACCAGCTGTGGTTAAGGGCGTTCAACATAAGTGCCATAACGAAGAAGGCTGTCAAAGCGGCTATGGTTGGCACCATTTGGATAATCAAGAAGAAGACCAAACTTTGTTTACGAGCCAAGAAGTTGTAACGGCTATAGGCATAACCAGCAAGTACGATAATACTTGTTTGGACAGCCATGGTAATCAAGGCGATAATCAAAGTGTTGAGGTACCAAGTACCGTACAAGGTTTCAGAGAAGAGCCCTTGGAAGTTAGCAAAACTAAAGTCGACGTTACTGTCTAGTTTAAGGCTACTACGTTACCAGTCTTGAAGGCTGACATGATAGTAATCAATAGTGGATAGATAATCACGATTGAAAGACCCACCAAGTAGAGGTAAGTAAGGGTTTGAGTCAGTCTACGTTTGAGTTTGATTGAATTATTCATCTTAGACGTCCTCCATATCAAATGCGTGTAGTTTCTTGAATGCGATCATAGAGATTGAGATGACAATGATAGAGATAATTAAGGTAACAGCTGCCGCCATAGAGTATTGAGGAGATGTACCTGTTGTCAAACGGTAGATCCATGAGATCAAGATATCGGTTGAACCAGCTCCACCACCGACACTACCAGGTCCTCCAGCGTTGAAGAGGTACATGATAGAGAAGTTGTTAAAGTTGAAGGTGTATTGACTGATTAAAGTAGGTGCCGCAACAGCCAAAATCATTGGGAAAGTGATGTTGCGGAATTTTTGCCAAGCATTAGCACCGTCAATATAAGCTGCTTCGTAAAGGTCATTAGGAATAGATTGCAAGATACCCAAAGTCAAAACGTAGATATATGGGAATCCAAGCCAACCTTGCATCATAATCAAGGCAATCTTAGTCCAAGTTGGGTCTGTTTTCCAAGGAATAAGAGCACCATCAAGGAAAGGAAGGAATTTAGCCAAGATTGGCAATACTTGAGTGTTAATAGCTCCGACACTATCGTTAAACATGTTTGAGAATGTCAAGATAGTGATGAAGGCTGGGACAGCCCAAGGAAGAAGGAAAATAACACCAAAGATACGTTTTCCTTTGATAAATGGTTGGTTAGCAATGATAGCTGTGAAGATACCGATGACGATCTGTAAAGTTGAGGCAGCCAAAGCCCAGATGATAGTCCAAGAAAGAACGGCACCGAAGGCAGAACGGAAGGTACTCAAACTCCAGATGTTCGTAAAGTTGGTCAAACCAACCCAGTCCAACAATTTGTTTGGTGGTAAGTGTTGGAAGTCATAGTTAGTAAAGGCAATCATCAAGGTTACGATAACTGGGAAGATAATCGCGAAGGTCATGGCAACATAAGATGGAATGATCAAGAGGTAAGGGAAGCCATTTTCATAAATCCCTTTGATCATATCTTTGAGGGTATGTGGAACTGGGATTCCATTGTTAATACGTTTTGCGATAGTATGTGCATCTTTAATATTTGAGAAATAAAAGAGTACATAAACGACTACAAAGATTAAATGGAAGGCACCACGAATCAGCATGAATAGGGAATTATCACGACCTGGCTTGTCACCAAGAGTGATGAGATTGCTCAATTCAGGGGCTGCAAGTGCTAGGAAGTAAAGGACGAATACAAGGGTTACACCAAGGAAGATAAACCTTTGGCTTTTTGTTTATTGTAAATCTGTCCTAACCCAGGAATGATAGACAGCAGGGCTGCTTTACTAGGTTGTTGCTTTTCCATAATAACTCCTTTCATAGAATACTGGTTTTTAGATAAAACCTAAACTATTTATGTTTCTATTGATAAATTCAAAGGGGGATTTGAATTCCACCCCCCTTGAACAAATTTTTTATTCACCGAATTTTTGTTTGATTGTTTCTTTGATCAATGTTACGGCATCGTTAGCAGCTGTTTTAGCATCTTTCTTACCACTTACAGAATCAAAGAGCATGTTAGCAGCTGGTTCCCAAACTGCAGACATTTGAGAGATGTTTGGCATTGGTTGAGCGTTCTTGAACTGTTTGATAACAGCTGTTGTCAACTCATCGTTTTTACCTTCAGCGTATGAACGAGCTTCAGTGTTAGCTGGGATTTCGTTAGTTGCATCGTAGAAGGCTTTTTGTTGTTCAGTTGAAACAAGGAAGTCTACAAATTTTTGTGCTCCTTCAAGGTTCTTAGTGCTTGATGGGATGATCCAAGCTTTACCACCACCGAATGCTGCGTAGTCTTTTCCGTTTGGAAGAGTTGGGATAGTTGCAACACCGTAGTTTACTTTAGCATCTTTGAATGCTTGAGCTTTCCAAGGTCCATCAATGATAGCGACTGTTTTTACCTTCTTGGAATTGAGTTTGGATTAAGTTTCCAGCGACTGTACCATCTTGCATACCTTTAGGCCATTTTTCATACCAAGATTTAGCGTAGTTGATACCTGCGATAGCACCTTCGTTTGCAAGACCGATGTCTTTAGGATTTTTACCGTTATCGCCAAATACATAAGCTCCGTTACCAGCAAGAAGTCCGTATGCATAGTAGAAGTTTGTCCAGTCAGCTAGGAAAGCAGAAGTTTTTCCATCTTCACCAGCGAAGGCATATTTGCTATCTTTAGCAAGGTTTTCTAAGTCAGCAAAAGTTTTTGGAGCTTCTTTTACCAAGTCTTTGTTGTAGTACATAACAAGTGACTCGATAACGGCAGGAGCACCGTAAACTTTACCGTCAGCAGCTGTTACAAGAGATTTAGTTTTATCATCTGTTTTAGCACCATCGCTCAATTTAACTTCTGAAAGTTGTCCGTCAGTACCAAGGCTACCTACACGGTCGTATGGAGCCATCATAACGTCAGCAGCTTGACCTGATTGGTTATCAAGAGAAAGTTTGTCAAGGCCACCAAGTTGGTCACCAGATTTGATGTTAACTTTTGTTCCTGATTCTTTTTCATAAGCTTTAGCAACTGTTTCAGCGAAAGCTTTGTATTGGTCTTCAACGTAAAGAGTGATTTCTTTCGCTTCAGATGAACCAGTATCAGCAGCTTTTTCAGCAGGTTTGCTTCCACAAGCTACCAAAAGCAAGCTAGCAAGTGTAACAGTTCCAAGCACCGTAGCGCTTTTCATGAATTTAGATGACATAGTGTATTCCTCCTAAAGAATAACAAATTTTATAATGAGGAAACGCAAACGTTTTCCTTTATGGGACTAGTATAGCACAAACAGAAAACGGTTGCAAGTATTTTTTGTAAAAACTTTAAAAAAATTCACGGAAATGGTAAGCGTTTTATTTGTTTATAATAGAAGAAAATCCAAAAATTGCTTTTATTTTAAATTTTTAAAAAAAGCTGAGAAAACGATTGCCCAATTTACAAATGGAAACTAAAGAGATTTGTTACTTTATTTCCAGTTCACAAGATAAGTGAAACCCTTATTCTTATTTTGTTAACTTTCTGAAAGAATATATATACGGGTAAGAAGAAAAACTTTTTAAAAAATAATGGTAAATTCCCAAACTAACTTCCACTGCTAATCCAAGTGGAAGTTAGTCTGATAAAAATCATAAAAACCAGTAGAATTCCGTGTCAGGGTAAGTTCCACTGGTTTTAATACTGCTTGATTTCATCGCTTTTGTAGCCGAAAGGAATCGGAAAAAAGAGCGCACAAAAACCTCTCATCTGAAAGCGTTTCAAATTAAGTTCCGCTATGGTGGAAGTTAGTGTGAGACGTTTGAATGGGTTTTTAGGTTAGTTTTTAGAACTTATGTTGGAGTAATGTAGAAGACTGACAGACGTCTTCTGCAGGTATTTTAGAAATACCGAGAAGCTTAGGAATCTCTTCTCCATAAGTAAAGGCAAAAAGTTCATAGGCTGACTTTCCATTCAAAGCAACGCGTTTGACGCTGTTGACATGCGAACAAACTAGATTGATGTCCTCCTGAGTTAAGTTGTCAAAAAGAAGTTCCCTTAGGTAGAATGTCGCGAATTAGTGTGTGATTTTTTTCTCAATTCTCCCTTTCTGGTCAGAGCGATTAGGATCACAAAAGAAAAGTTTACTCTCTCCTCGAACATCCATTTCGATGTCATCAACCCTGGCAAACTCTCCACCATTATCTGTGAGGATGACAGGAAAGAGTTGACAGAAATCTTTATCCGCTTGGTGAAGGGTGTTCTTGATATCATAGAGGTGTTTAGTAACCTCAAGGGCAGTTTTATTATCCAGAAGCCTAGCGAAGATAAAGTTACAGAAAGAGAGATTGAAGGTGAGTAGTACTTTACCTCCCATCCTGCCCATAACGGTGTCCATTTCCAGCCAAGAGTCTAGTTGATTCAGTGCTAAATAGTTTTGGAAATCCTCATAGGAACGTCCTTTTTTAGCTTCTTTAGGGATGGAAGGTAGCTTACTTTTCCGTCTTTCTTTGAATTTAACGGCTCTGACTAGGTCAATAGGAGCGATAGATAGGTATCCTTTTCGGATATGTCGATAGACAGTTGAGGAGCTGACATCAAGGTTATGAGTTTTGAGGATATGATAGATGTGTTGTCCCTTTTTAACCCCATCAGAAATGACTTTGTCCATGTCCCAGAAGGTCTTGGAATTGAGGGGAGTTCCTTCACGAGATTCAACAAGAGTTTGTTCGTATTGTTTTTGAGCTTGTTTAGCGAGGTAGAAAATCTTCTTATAGCCACAATTTTGTCTTCTTTTAGGACAGTCATTACAGACAAAGGGAGCTTTATCAAGTAGAGGGCAAGGAAGGTTATGGCATGTAGACTCTCGGACTTGTCTGTTTCGTTTGACTTCTTTGGAAACAGTAGTTGGGTCTTTTAGAATAAGTTGTCCGATAGCTTTGAAGGTTTCACCGCGCTCTAAGCCTAATTGAATATCATTACGGTCTGAAAGGGTAAGGTGTTTATGTTTTGTCATAGTAGACCTCATTTCTAACTCAAACGTCTCATACTTAATTCCACCATAAAAATTCGTTTTAGACTAATTTCCACTTCGGTTGGGCAAATGGAAGTTACTTTGAGAAGTTACCTCCAACTTTTATTGACGAAAGAAGCTTGTTTTTTGTTGTGTAAATATATTAAAAATGGTATAATTGAGCTGTGATAGCTGTGATAGCTGTGATAGCTGTGATAGCTGTGATAGCTGTGATAGCTGTGATAGCTGTGATAGCTGTGATGTGTAAAATGCTCATCATAGTGATTTTTATGGTTATATTCCTACTTGGGATTAGCTATAAGAATTGCTTTTTAATTTGATTTTGTGTTTTGACATAAGGAGGAAAAATGGAAAACAAATCGAATTCACTAAGTAGAGTAGAGCGTCACCAACGTGAAAAGGTTCTACGCTTCTCTATTCGTAAATATAGCTTTGGTGCGGCTTCAGTAGCTGTTGCAGCACTGATGTTTTTGGGTGCGCGCGTTGCTAGTGCGGATAGTGTAATTGAAAATAATTCACAAAATACCACAGATGTGGTTAAACAGAAAGATAAGGATAAATCACTTGCAGAGATTCAACAACCTACCGATAACAAAGTAGAGGCTGCACAGAATCCTTCGGAAAAGGAAATGGCAACTAATATTGAAAGCGTTGTCAAATCGGTTGATAAAGCGAATTTAAGAAAAAGTAGTTGAAGAGTTAAATGCTACTCTTTCATCGAAATCAAATCTTGACAACTCAGTTATTTCTCCGATTAAGGACAGAGTTCAAAAAGGACAAGCCTTACTAGATAGTGATACTGCAACACAGAAGGATGTAAATGACCTACTTTCCCTTTTTAGAAAATGATTTAACTGTTTTTATCAAATGCTACTAAAAGAATCAAGCAAGGTTCAAGAAACTACAACTGAGAATAAGACTGAAATCAGAGATAATAAAACTGCTTCTGAACTAAGTGAAGCTGATAAAACTATTTCAGATAAGAAAGAATCACTAAAATTGTCTGCTGAACAATTACAAGCGACGGTTCTTGAGCTTCCTGAACATGAATCAACTAAAGAAGTATTTGAAAAAGCTAACGAACTCTTGGGATTAGCCCAAGGGGTTATTCAGAATACAACGATTTCTCCTAATGATATTGAAGATCTAACAAAGCGAGTGAAGAGAATGTTTATTTCTGTTAAAAACGCTACAACGCGTTTAAATTCAGGGAAACGTGATACTCGTAATGGTCAGAGTATGGAATCAGGGACAAGTAATAGAGTCATGACTGTATCTCAAAAATTGGACTTCTGAAAGAAATATTTTTAAGTTACCAACGCTTTCGTGTTTCTGATTTTGATGGGAATCTCCAAAACGGAAATAGACAACTAGCGGAAAACAAAGTTGATATGACAGCTCGTTTCGAAACTATTAATGGAAGTAAGTATGTCGTTTATGATGTGTTCTTTAATAATGACGGGCGTGTGATGGGTGGAAGTACTCATGAAGTGTTTTATAAATTGATTTTTGCGACCTGAAATTTTTAGATTTAAACCCTAATGGAACCTACAAAAGTGATACATTAAGGGACTTGAAATTTGAAATATATCAAAAAAATGGGAATAGCGGAACTTTATCTCAAAAATCCAGGAATTTTTTTCTAAAAAAAGCAAACAGTAAATTTTTGATTTCTTAAAAAGATAGTGTAACTAGGGAAGGATTAACATATAAAAATACCTTAGACATTCGTCACACTAATGACTCTTATGGATTAGATATGAAAGATACTTTTAAAAGTAACAGAAATGATCCGTTTTTAGCAATGGCTGTATCAAGAAATAGTGTGTACGGCAGATGGTCATATGGTTTCGGTGTGACAACTCTTAACGATAGAGATGCTGTGCATATGCAAGTAAAGGCTAAGTTAAAGCAAGGTGTAACAGAAGAAAAGGTAAAAGAAGCTTATACATTAGCAGTGGCTGGAACTCAGAGACCAACAACAAACCAATCTTATGTATTTGTATCGGGAAAAAATGCTAGTGAGAACTATACAAATGTACCAGATAGACCAGTAGTGCCAACCGTTCAACAAAATGAAGAATATCGGATTAAAGGTAAAGAAGTCACAAAGACAGTTGGGGAAACTATTGAGAATGTAAGTAATCCTGTATCATCAGGTTTTTGTAGTCCGAAATGATAACACTACACACTTCCCTAGTGATGTGAGGTGGAGTTAGTCAAAATGGACAACCCAATACTAATACTGCTGGAGTATTTAATTATCGTGTCACTGCCAACTATTATGATAATTCATCAAATTCGACAAACGTAACACTAAAAGTAAAGCCTAAAAAACCGATTATTAATGCCAGCGATGTAGAACATAAAAAAGGTTTAGCTGGACAATCGATTAGAGTGGATGTAGGAAGTGGAGTTAAAGCTAATTCTATAGTGAAGTTGTATGATGGAACTAAAGTTATTGGGGAAGGGAGAACAACTGGTACAACAGCTACTGTTATTGTTTCGAAAGCTTTGTCTGGTAATCCTATTACAGCAGAGACAATCGTAAATCATGGTGGGGAAGTGACTTCTGTTCGAAGTGATGCTGTAAGAGCTACAGAGGCTCCTGATAATGTAGCACCAAAAGTATTATTTAATGGAAAAGAATTAACACAAAATGCAGATAATACTCGTTTTATTATTTATCGTGGAGCAAATTTCAATCCTACATTTAGAGTTCAAGATGACAAGAATAATGTCACTTTATCTATTACAGATCTTCCAAAAGGTATTGCAAATGTTTCGAAAAGTGGAAATAAGGAGTTCAATTATACAATTACAGGAGACCCTGTAGCAGTTGATGCTCCGCTTGAAGAAAGAATTGCAACTGTGACGGCGACGGATGGTCATAATAGAGTAACATATAAATTTAAATATCGTATTGTTGATATTCAAGCAAAAATAGTACGACAGAAAATCGAATTCTAGGAAGTACATTAGGAAATCCTCATGATCACTTCAAAGTGGCAGAAAGTACTACTGCAGATAGTGATAAGTACTATCCAACTAATATGCAGTTTAAATGGTTTAATTCTAGTACTTTTTCATTTACTGATAGTGATAAGAACACAAAATTAAATGAAGTAGGAACTATTACTAAGTACATTGCTACGGCTGTATTCCCTGGTGTGAAGAATACGAAAGAAATAGATGGTGTAAATTATACAATCTATTCACCTGCTCAAAAACCAGTACAAATGACGTTTAATGTGACGGATAATGTTAAACCAACAGTTAAGTTAGTACAAAATAACCAAGATACAACACTTTCAGAATCAACTCCAGAAGCAAGAGTGCCGAAAGTAACTGTATATCGTGGTGAAAAAGCCGAAATCACTGTAAAAGCTTCAGATAATACAGGAAAACTATCAAGATTCGCTACATCAGGGTTACCAAGTGGAGTAACAGAAACTGGAGTAAGTTCAAGTGATAGTGCAACAGATGCAGCACCTTTAGCTCATACATTATCTGGTAAAGTGGCAACGAATACAGCGTTAGGAGATAAAGTATTAACAGTTGTAGCTTCAGATAAAACAACTCCAACGAATACAACAACTGTTAAATTCAAATTAGATGTTAAAGCTCAAAACGAGAAATATACACCAACAGCAGGAACAACACCAGTAGCTGTAAATAATATTGGAAGTATTAGTCCTTCAGATTTAGAAAAAATTAAAAACTCTGTAACAGTGCCAAATCTTTCACAAGAAGCAAGGAATTCTGGCGGTGTAACAACATCATTGAAGAACCATGGAGCTGTGACAACAGCTGGTGGTAAAAAATATGTCACTGTAGAAGTAACATATCCAGATGGAAGTAAAGATGAAGTGCCAGTTGAAGTACAACAAAATACAAATGTTGTAAAACGTCCAATTATTAACTTGAAACAAGGTGAAACACTTTCAGCGGCAGAAATGAAGACCATTGTTGAGTTGCAAGATGGATCTAGCAAACTTCCTTTACCAGCTGATGCTGTTGTAACAGCAACGTTTAACACGAATACTGTAAAAGATGGAAACTGGACGAATATTACAGTTCGATTCAATGGTGGAACTACTAAAACAGTTAGTGTTAATTATAATGTTAAGGCTACGTTCCCAGTAGCTAACACTGTTTATGATTTCAGAGGAGTTACTAGAACTAATGATTCTGAAAGTAACTACTATATAAACAAAAGGTCTTCCAAATGGAATGAACTGGTTTGTTAAGAAAAGGAACTGAAACTAAACCTAATGCAAAAAAATTCAAACTTACTTGGCAACAGATGGTTTAGGTAAGACAGATTATACATTTGGAGCTTATTATGCAGCTAGCAGATTTAACGATAATGAGTCTAATATTAATTTAAAATTAAAACATGAGGGAACTGTTTCTCACCATGTTTACGATGTGATGGTCTGCACTAATAAGATTACTGTTAATAATGGAGCAACATTAACTGAAGCGAATGCGAAAAGTCGCTGTTACTAAGGTTGCAGGCTCAGAAGATTTACCAGCAGGGACAACTTATGAGTGGGTTGCCGATGAAAATGGTACAGCATTAACTAATAAAACAGTTACTGAGTTTGGAGAAGCAACACGTTATGTAAAAGTGACATTACCAAAATCTCAAGAAACTAGCGATAATTCCCCAGCAGCAACACAACGTCAATCTAGCAAAATTATTAGAGTAACTGTGAAGGTTAACGAAACGGTTAAACCAACAGTTAAATTAGTGCAAAATAACCAAGATATAACCCTTTCAGAATCGACAACAACAAACGCATTACCGAAAGTAACTGTATATCGTGGTGAGAAAGCCGAAATCACTGTAAAAGCTTCAGATAATACAGGAAAACTATCAAGATTCGCTACATCAGGATTACCAAGTGGAGTAACAGAAACTGGAGCAAGTTCAAGTGATAGTGCAACAGATGCAGCACCTTTAGCTCATACATTATCTGGTAAAGTGGCAACGAATACAGCGTTAGGAGATAAAGTATTAACAGTTGTAGCTTCAGATAAAACAACTCCAACGAATACAACTACTGTTAAATTCAAATTAGATGTTAAAGCTCAAAATGAGAAATATACACCGACAGCAGGAACAACTGTAACAGTAGGAAATATCGGTACAATTAGTCAACCAGATGAAGATAAAATCAAAAATGCTGTAACAGTACCAGCTCTTTCAGAAGAAGCTACTCGAGATGGAGTTACAAAAAGACTGAAAGATAATGGTAGAGTTACTGCTAAGAATGGTAAGAACTATGTTACTGTAGAAGTAATTTATCCAGATAGAAGTAAAGATGAAGTAGACGTAGCTGTAGAAGAAGTGCTAAAAGCAGGTGAGAAAAATCCTACAAACCCAGCAGTAGAAGGTCAACCATATACAAGCAATGAAAAAGTCATCAATCCAAATAAACCAGGAACAACGGTAACACCAACACCAACGAATGGATTGACAGTAGGAACCGATGGAAAAGTCACAGGAAAACCAACTGGTATCGAATGGACTGGCGATGAAACAGAGAAGACAGTGAATATTCCAGTAACGGTAACACGTACAGGAGATACCCCAGTCACCGTAACCATTCCAGTAGTGGTCCAAAGAGACTTAGATGGCGATGGCAAACCAGACGTATCAGATGATGATATTGATGGCGACGGTATTCCAAATGAAAAAGATACAACCCCACGTCAAGTAACACCATTAGACGCAGGCAAAGTAAATCCTACAAACCCAGCAGTAGAAGGTCAACCTTATACAAGTAATGAAAAAGTAATCAATCCAAACAAAGACGATGCGACATTCACAGCAACACCAACGAATGGATTGACAGTAGGAACAGATGGAAAAGTCACAGGAAAACCAACTGGTATCACATGGACTGGCGATGAAATATCTAAAACAGTGAATATTCCAGTAACGGTAACACGTACAGGAGATACCCCAGTCACCGTAACGATTCCAGTAGTGGTACAAAGAGACTTAGATGGCGATGGCAAACCAGACGTATCAGATGATGATATTGATGGCGACGGTATTCCAAATGAAAAAGATACAACCCCACGTCAAGTAACACCATTAGACGCAGGCAAAGTAAATCCTACAAACCCAGCAGTAGAAGGTCAACCTTATACAAGTAATGAAAAAGTAATCAATCCAAACAAAGACGATGCGACATTCACAGCAACGCCAACGAATGGATTGACAGTAGGAACAGATGGAAAAGTCACAGGAAAACCAACTGGTATCGAATGGACTGGCGATGAGACAGAGAAGACAGTGAATATTCCAGTAACGGTCAGCCGAACAGGAGACACCCCAGTCACCGTAACCATTCCAGTAGTGGTCCAACGAGACTTAGATGGCGACGGCAAACCAGACGTATCAGATGATGATATTGATGGCGACGGTATTCCAAATGACCAAGACCCAGCTCCACGAGTGAAAGATGGTTTAACAGCAGGCAAAGTAAATCCTACAAACCCAGCAGTAGAAGGTCAACCTTATACAAGTAAAGAAAAAGTGATCAATCCAAACAAAGACGATGCGACATTCACAGCAACACCAACGAATGGATTGACAGTAGGAACAGATGGAAAAGTCACAGGAAAACCAACTGGTATCACATGGACTGGCGATGAAACATCTAAAACAGTGAATATTCCAGTAACGGTAACACGTACAGGAGATACCCCAGTCACCGTAACGATTCCAGTAGTGGTACAAAGAGACTTAGATGGCGATGGCAAACCAGACGTATCAGATGATGATATTGATGGCGACGGTATTCCAAATGAAAAAGATACAACCCCACGTCAAGTAACACCATTAGACGCAGGCAAAGTAAATCCTACAAACCCAGCAGTAGAAGGTCAACCTTATACAAGTAATGAAAAAGTAATCAATCCAAACAAAGACGATGCGACATTCACAGCAACACCAACGAATGGATTGACAGTAGGAACAGATGGAAAAGTCACAGGAAAACCAACTGGTATCGAATGGACTGGCGATGAAACATCTAAAACAGTGAATATTCCAGTAACGGTAACACGTACAGGAGATACCCCAGTCACCGTAACGATTCCAGTAGTGGTACAAAGAGACTTAGATGGCGATGGCAAACCAGACGTATCAGATGATGATATTGATGGCGACGGTATTCCAAATGACCAAGACCCAGCTCCACGAGTGAAAGGTGATTTAACAGCAGGCAAAGTAAATCCTACAAACCCAGCAGTAGAAGGTCAACCTTATACAAGTAAAGAAAAAGTAATCAATCCAAACAAAGACGATGCGACATTCACAGCAACACCAACGAATGGATTGACAGTAGGAACAGATGGAAAAGTCACAGGAAAACCAACAGGTATCGAATGGACTGGCGATGAAACAGAGAAGACAGTGAATATTCCAGTAACGGTCAGCCGTACAGGAGATACCCCAGTCACCGTAACCATTCCAGTAGTGGTCCAACGAGACTTAGATGGCGACGGCAAACCAGACGTATCAGATGATGATATTGATGGCGACGGTATTCCAAATGACCAAGACCCAGCTCCACGAGTGAAAGGTGATTTAACAGCAGGCAAAGTAAATCCTACAAAACCCAGCAGTAGAAGGTCAACCTTATACAAGTAAAGAAAAAAAGTGATCAATCCAAACAAAGACGATGCGACATTCACAGCAACGCCAACGAATGGATTGACAGTAGGAACAGATGGAAAAGTCACAGGAAAACCAACTGGTATCGAATGGACTGGCGATGAAACAGAGAAGACAGTGAATATTCCAGTAACGGTCAGCCGTACAGGAGATACCCCAGTCACCGTAACCATTCCAGTAGTGGTCCAACGAGACTTAGATGGCGACGGCAAACCAGACGTATCAGATGATGATATTGATGGCGACGGTATTCCAAATGACCAAGACCCAGCTCCACGAGTGAAAGATGGTTTAACAGCAGGCAAAGTAAATCCTACAAACCCAGCAGTAGAAGGTCAACCTTATACAAGTACTGAAAAAGTCATCAATCCAAATAAACCAGGAACAACGGTAACACCAACACCAACAAATGGTTTAACAATTGATGGAACAAGTGGCAAAGTTACAGGAACACCAACAGGTATCACATGGACTGGCGATGAAACATCTACAACAGTGAATATTCCAGTGACGGTCAGCCGTACAGGAGACACCCCAGTCACCGTAACCATTCCAGTAGTGGTCCAACGAGACTTAGATGGCGACGGAACACCAGACGTATCAGATGATGATATTGATGGCGACGGTATTCCAAATGACCAAGACCCAGCTCCACGAGTGAAAGATGGTTTAACAGCAGGAAAAAGTAACACCGACAAACCCAGCAGTAGATGGACAACCATATACAAGCAATGAAAAAGTCATCAATCCAAATAAACCAGGAACAACGGTAACACCAACACCAACAAATGGTTTAACAATTGATGGAACAAGCGGTAAAGTTACAGGAACACCAACAGGCTTAACATGGAATGGCGATGACACAGAACAAACAGTCAATATTCCAGTAACGGTCAGCCGAACAGGAGACACCCCAGTCACCGTAACCATTCCAGTAGTGGTCCAACGAGACTTAGATGGCGACGGCAAACCAGACGTATCAGATGATGATATTGATGGCGACGGTATTCCAAATGACCAAGACCCAGCTCCACGAGTGAAAGATGGTTTAACAGCAGGAAAAGTAACACCGACAAACCCAGCAGTAGATGGACAACCATATACAAGCAATGAAAAAGTCATCAATCCAAATAAACCAGGAACAACGGTAACACCAACACCAACAAATGGTTTAACAATTGATGGAACAAGCGGTAAAGTTACAGGAACACCAACAGGCTTAACATGGAATGGCGATGACACAGAACAAACAGTCAATATTCCAGTAACGGTCAGCCGAACAGGAGACACCCCAGTCACCGTAACCATTCCAGTAGTGGTCCAACGAGACTTAGATGGCGACGGCAAACCAGACGTATCAGATGATGATATTGATGGCGACGGTATTCCAAATGACCAAGACCCAGCTCCACGAGTGAAAGGTGATTTAACAGCAGGCAAAGTAAATCCTACAAACCCAGCAGTAGAAGGTCAACCTTATACAAGTACTGAAAAAAAGTCATCAATCCAAATAAACCAGGAACAACGGTAACACCAACACCAACAAATGGTTTAACAATTGATGGAACAAGTGGCAAAAGTTACAGGAACACCAACAGGTATCACATGGACTGGCGATGAAACATCTACAACAGTGAATATTCCAGTGACGGTCAGCCGTACAGGAGACACCCCAGTCACCGTAACCATTCCAGTAGTGGTCCAACGAGACTTAGATGGCGACGGAACACCAGACGTATCAGATGATGATATTGATGGCGACGGTATTCCAAATGACCAAGACCCAGCTCCACGAGTGAAAGATGGTTTAACAGCAGGAAAAAGTAACACCGACAAACCCAGCAGTAGATGGACAACCATATACAAGCAATGAAAAAGTCATCAATCCAAATAAACCAGGAACAACGGTAACACCAACACCAACAAATGGTTTAACAATTGATGGAACAAGCGGTAAAGTTACAGGAACACCAACAGGCTTAACATGGAATGGCGATGACACAGAACAAACAGTCAATATTCCAGTAACGGTCAGCCGAACAGGAGACACCCCAGTCACCGTAACCATTCCAGTAGTGGTCCAACGAGACTTAGATGGCGACGGCAAACCAGACGTATCAGATGATGATATTGATGGCGACGGTATTCCAAATGACCAAGACCCAGCTCCACGAGTGAAAGGTGATTTAACAGCAGGCAAAGTAAATCCTACAAACCCAGCAGTAGAAGGTCAACCTTATACAAGTACTGAAAAAGTCATCAATCCAAATAAACCAGGAACAACGGTAACACCAACACCAACAAATGGTTTAACAATTGATGGAACAAGTGGCAAAGTCACAGGAAAACCAACTGGTATCGAATGGACTGGCGATGAAACATCTACAACAGTGAATATTCCAGTGACGGTCAGCCGTACAGGAGACACCCCAGTCACCGTAACCATTCCAGTAGTGGTCCAACGAGACTTAGATGGCGACGGAACACCAGACGTATCAGATGATGATATTGATGGCGACGGTATTCCAAATGACCAAGACCCAGCTCCACGAGTGAAAGATGGTTTAACAGCAGGAAAAGTAACACCGACAAACCCAGCAGTAGATGGACAACCATATACAAGCAATGAAAAAAAGTCATCAATCCAAATAAACCAGGAACAACGGTAACACCAACACCAACAAATGGTTTAACAATTGATGGAACAAGCGGTAAAGTTACAGGAACACCAACAGGCTTAACATGGAATGGCGATGACACAGAACAAACAGTCAATATTCCAGTAACGGTCAGCCGAACAGGAGACACCCCAGTCACCGTAACCATTCCAGTAGTGGTCCAACGAGACTTAGATGGCGACGGCAAACCAGACGTATCAGATGATGATATTGATGGCGACGGTATTCCAAATGACCAAGACCCAGCTCCACGAGTGAAAGGTGATTTAACAGCAGGCAAAGTAAATCCTACAAACCCAGCAGTAGAAGGTCAACCTTATACAAGTACTGAAAAAGTCATCAATCCAAATAAACCAGGAACAACGGTAACACCAACACCAACAAATGGTTTAACAATTGATGGAACAAGTGGCAAAGTCACAGGAAAACCAACTGGTATCGAATGGACTGGCGATGAGACAGAGAAGACAGTGAATATTCCAGTAACGGTCAGCCGTACAGGAGATACCCCAGTCACCGTAACCATTCCAGTAGTGGTCCAACGAGACTTAGATGGCGACGGCAAACCAGACGTATCAGATGATGATATTGATGGCGACGGTATTCCAAATGACCAAGACCCAGCTCCACGAGTGAAAGATGGATTAACATCAGGCAAAAGTAAATCCTACAAACCCAGCAGTGAGATGGACAACCATATACAAGCAATGAAAAAGTCATCAATCCAAATAAACCAGGAACAACGGTAACACCAACACCAACAAATGGTTTAACAATTGATGGAACAAGTGGCAAAGTTACAGGAACACCAACAGGCTTAACATGGAATGGCGATGACACAGAACAAACAGTCAATATTCCAGTAACGGTCAGCCGAACAGGAGACACCCCAGTCATCGTAACCATTCCAGTAGTGGTCCAACGAGACTTAGATGGCGACGGCACACCAGACGTATCAGATGATGATATTGATGGCGACGGTATTCCAAATGACCAAGACCCAGCTCCACGAGTGAAAGATGGTTTAACAGCAGGAAAAGTAACACCGACAAACCCAGCAGTAGATGGACAACCATATACAAGCAATGAAAAAGTCATCAATCCAAATAAACCAGGAACAACGGTAACACCAACACCAACAAATGGTTTAACAATTGATGGAACAAGCGGTAAAGTTACCGGAACACCAACAGGCTTAACATGGAATGGCGATGACACAGAACAAACAGTCAATATTCCAGTAACGGTCAGCCGAACAGGAGACACCCCAGTCACCGTAACCATTCCAGTAGTGGTCCAACGAGACTTAGATGGCGACGGCACACCAGACGTATCAGATGATGATATTGATGGCGACGGTATTCCAAATGACCAAGACCCAGCTCCACGAGTGAAAGATGGTTTAACAGCAGGAAAAGTAACACCGACAAACCCAGCAGTAGATGGACAACCATATACAAGCAATGAAAAAGTCATCAATCCAAATAAACCAGGAACAACGGTAACACCAACACCAACAAATGGTTTAACAATTGATGGAACAAGCGGTAAAGTTACAGGAACACCAACAGGCTTAACATGGAATGGCGATGACACAGAACAAACAGTCAATATTCCAGTAACGGTCAGCCGAACAGGAGACACCCCAGTCACCGTAACCATTCCAGTAGTGGTCCAACGAGATGTAACAAAAACACCAACGTTTACAGTAGGTAACCAAGATCCAACAGACGGTCATGTAGATGTAACAGTAAGCGGCGTACCAGATGGCACAAAAGTGACATTACCAGGTGTTAATGGAGAGAAAGTCGTAACAGGTGGAAAAGTAACATTAACAAATGATGAATTACCAGAAACACCTCAGACCGGAAAAGGACGTGCGCAAGAAGACGGCAAACTTCCAAAAGAAGGCACAAGTGACATCACAATTCCAGGTAAAATTTCAAGTTCAAAAGGTGAACCAGAAGTTCAAACAGAAACCCCAGACTACACAAATACAATTCCAGTTACGCCAGTCAAACCTGCTACTAATGATAATGGAGCTAAATCAAATGATTCTCAAAATGTATTGCCAAATACAGGAACAGAATCAAATGCGACTCTTGCATCTCTTGGACTTCTTGGACTATTGAGTGGATTTGGACTTGTAGCTCGCAAGAAAAAAGAAGACTAAAAATTTAGTCAAATGAACATTCATTCTTTTGTATTGTAAAGATAAGCTAGATTGTTTTTGGGAATCGTGTTCGTCATAAAATACAAAAAATGTTTAGATAAAGAAAGCGAACAATGCTAGGATTTTGTTAAACGGAATTCTAAGTATTGTTCGCTTTTGTGGTATAATAAGACTATGCAGAAGAAACCAACGTCAGCCTATGTGCACATCCCGTTTTGTACCCAGATTTGTTATTATTGTGACTTTTTCAAAGGTCTTCATAAAAAATCAGCCTGTAGATAGTTATTTGGAACATCTGTTAGAAGAGTTTCGTTCTTATGATATTCAAAAGTTGCGAACCCTCTATATCGGTGGTGGGACACCGACAGCTTTATCAGCTCCGCAACTGGAGGTGTTATTGAATGGCTTGACTAAAAAAACTTGGACTTGTCTGCCTTGGAAGAGTTGACCATTGAAGCTAATCCAGGCGACTTGGATGCGGATAAGATTGCTGTTTTGAAAAACTCGACTGTCAATCGTGTTTCGCTAGGTGTGCAGACCTTTGATGATAAGATGCTGAAAAAGATTGGGCGCAGTCATTTGGAGAAGGATATTTATGAAAATATCGACCGCCTGAAACTGGCTGGTTTTGACAATGTCTCCATCGATTTGATTTATGCACTGCCAGGTCAGACCATGGAGCAAGTTAAGGACAATGTGGCTAGCTCATTGGACTGGATATTCCCCATATGAGTCTGTATAGTTTGATTTTTGGAAAACCACACGGTCTTTATGAACCGTATGCGACGAGGGAAATTGCCTCTGCCTAAGGAGGAACTGGAGGCTGAGATGTTTGAGTACATCATTGCAGAGCTGGAGCGAGCTGGTTTTTGAGCATTATGAGATTTCCAATTTCTCCAAGCCTGGTTTTGAAAGTCGTCACAATCTCATGTACTGGGACAATGCTGAATACTATGGTATCGGTGCTGGGGCATCTGGTTATGTAAATGGAGTACGCTATAAAAACCACGGTCCGATTCGCCATTATCTAAGTGCAGTTGAGGAAGGCAATGCTCGGATCACAGAAGAGCACCTGAGTCAAAAAGAGCAAATGGAAGAAGAAATGTTCCTGGGCCTTCGCAAGAAATCAGGAGTCTCCATGGCGCGATTTGAGGAAAAATTTGGACGAACTTTCGATGGACTTTATGGAGAAATTGTCAGAGATTTGGTTCAACAAGGTCTCATGCAAATAGAGGGTGACCGAGTTCGCATGACAAAAAGAGGTCTCTTTTTGGGAGACACTGTAGCAGAACGATTTATTTTGGAGTAGAATGATGGGCTTAACTTATCAAATGAAAATGAAAATTCCTTTTGATATGGCTGATATGAACGGTCATATCAAACTTCCAGATGTGATTTTGCTATCCCTACAAGTTTCAGGGATGCAGTCTATTGAGTTAGGAGTTAGTGATAAGGCAATTTTGGAAGACTATAATCTAGTCTGGATTATCACAGATTATGATATTGAGGTGGTTCGTTTGCCTCGTTTTGCGGAAGAAATCACCATCGAAACGGAAGCTTTGAGCTACAATCGGCTCTTTTGCTACCGTCGCTTTACCATTTATGATGAAGCTGGGCAGGAGCTCATTCACATGATGGCGACCTTTGTTCTCATGGACCGAGACAGTCGAAAAGTCCATGCTGTTGAATCTGAGATTGTGGCTCCTTACCAGTCTGAGTTTGATAAAAAACTTATCCGTGGCCCAAAGTATGAGCCTTTGGAAGAGACAGTCAGCAAGGAGTACCATGTCCGTTTTTACGACTTGGATATGAATGGCCATGTCAATAATAGTAAATACCTGGATTGGATTTTTGAGGTCATGGGAGCAGATTTTTTGACCCACTATATTCCCAAGAAAATCAACCTCAAGTATGTCAAGGAAGTTCGACCAGGTGGGGTGATTACATCGGCTGTTGAACGGACTGGACTGGAAAGCAAGCATGAGATTACAAGCGACGGGGCTACCAATGCCCAAGCTATCATCACTTGGCAAGAAATGAAAAAGGATTAGAGAAAATATGAAATATAAAGGCTATTTAATTGATTTAGACGGAACCATTTATAAGGGGAAAGACAGAATCCCAGCAGGAGAGGCTTTTATCCATGAATTGCAAAAGCGGGACATTCCCTATCTCTTTGTGACCAACAATACAACCCGCACTCCTGAGAGTGTTCAGCAGATGTTGGCTCAGAATTTTAATATCGATACGCCCCTGTCGACTGTCTACACAGCAACTTTGGCGACTATCGATTATATGAATGACTTGGGGCTTGAAAAGACCGTCTATGTCATCGGAGAAGCAGGGCTCAAGGAAGCCATCAAGACGGCTGGATATGTTGAAGACAAGGAAAATCCTGCCTATGTGGTAGTAGGTCTGGACTGGCAAGTTGACTATGAAAAATTTGCCACAGCAACTCTGGCTATCCAAAAGGGTGCTCACTTTATTGGAACCAATCCTGACCTCAACATCCCGACAGAACGAGGGCTTTTACCAGGAGCAGGTTCGCTAGTAACTCTCCTTGAAGTAGCAACACGAGTGAAGCCTGTTTATATCGGAAAACCAAATGCCATCATTATGGACAAGGCAGTTGAGCACTTAGGCTTGGAACGTGAAGAGTTAATCATGGTTGGGGATAATTACTTGACTGATATTCGAGCTGGGATTGATAATGGCATTCCAACGCTCTTGGTAACGACTGGTTTTACCAAGGCAGAAGAAGTAGCTGACCTGCCAATCGCACCGACTCATGTGGTTTCTAGCCTTGCGGAGTGGAACTTTGATGAAAACTAAACTGACCTTTTGGGGCTCTATGATTTTTCTCCTCTCCCTCTCAATCCTTCTGACCATCTATCTAGCTTGGATTTTTTATCCGCTGGAAGTTCAGTGGCTGAATTTAACGGATCGGGTTTATCTAAAACCAGAAACCATTCAGTACGACTTTCATGTCTTGATGAATTACCTGACCAATCCATTTAGTCAGGTTCTAGAGATGCCTGATTTTCGTTCGTCAGCAGCAGGTCTGCACCACTTTGCAGTGGTGAAGAACCTCTTTCACTTGGTTCAGCTAGTTGCTCTAGTGACACTGCCAAGTTTCTATTTCTTTGTTAAAGGGATTGTGAAAAAGGGCTTCTTGTCTCTATTTAGTAAAGGGCTTTTGGCTCTAGTAGTCTTGCCTTTGTTGATTGGGCTTGGGGAGTTTTGATTGGTTTTGACCAATTCTTTACTCTGTTCCATCAAATTCTCTTTGTGGGAGATGATACCTGGCTTTTTTTGATCCAGCCAAGGATCCTGTTATACTGATTTTTGCCAGAGACTTTCTTCCTTCATGCCTTCCTCCTCTTTTTGCCCTCTATGAAAGCTTCTTTGGCTATCTTTATCTAAAAAGTCGTAGGAAGTGAAACGAAAGATGTTTTTAATTTGTATATATAAAATTGTATACGATTTGAAACCATCGTTAAGAGTGAATTAACTAAATCAGAAATGTATTAATCGTTCGCAAACAGTCTATTTTTTTCTTGAAAAAAAGGTAAATTCCCAAACTAAGTTCCACCGCTAATCCAAGTAGAAGTTAGTCTGATAAAAATCATAAAAACCAGTAGAATTCCGTGTCAGGGTAAGTTCCACTGGTTTTAATACTGCTTGATTTCATCGCTTTTGTAACTAAAATGAATCGAAAAAAAGAGCGCACAAAATCCCCTCATCTGAAAGCGTTTCAGATTAAGTTCCGCTATGGTGGAAGTTAGTGTGAGACGTTTGAATGGGTTTTTAGGTTAGTTTTTAGAACTTATGTTGGAGTAATGTAGAAGACTGACAGACGTCTTCTGCAGGTATTTTAGAAATACCGAGAAGCTTAGGAATCTCTTCTCCATAAGTAAAGGCAAAAAGTTCATAGGCTGACTTTCCATTCAAAGCAACGCGTTTGACGCTGTTGACATGCGAACAAACTAGATTGATGTCCTCCTGAGTTAAGTTGTCAAAAGAAGTTCCCTTAGGTAGAATGTCGCGAATTAGTGTGTGATTTTTCTCAATTCTCCCTTTCTGGTCAGAGCGATTAGGATCACAAAAGAAAAGTTTACTCTCTCCTCGAACATCCATTTCGATGTCATCAACCCTGGCAAACTCTCCACCATTATCTGTGAGGATGACAGGAAAGAGTTGACAGAAATCTTTATCCGCTTGGTGAAGGGTGTTCTTGATATCATAGAGGTGTTTAGTAACCTCAAGGGCAGTTTTATTATCCAGAAGCCTAGCGAAGATAAAGTTACAGAAAGAGAGATTGAAGGTGAGTAGTACTTTACCTCCCATCCTGCCCATAACGGTGTCCATTTCCAGCCAAGAGTCTAGTTGATTCAGTGCTAAATAGTTTTGGAAATCCTCATAGGAACGTCCTTTTTTAGCTTCTTTAGGGATGGAAGGTAGCTTACTTTTCCGTCTTTCTTTGAATTTAACGGCTCTGACTAGGTCAATAGGAGCGATAGATAGGTATCCTTTTCGGATATGTCGATAGACAGTTGAGGAGCTGACATCAAGGTTATGAGTTTTGAGGATATGATAGATGTGTTGTCCCTTTTTAACCCCATCAGAAATGACTTTGTCCATGTCCCAGAAGGTCTTGGAATTGAGGGGAGTTCCTTCACGAGATTCAACAAGAGTTTGTTCGTATTGTTTTTGAGCTTGTTTAGCGAGGTAGAAAATCTTCTTATAGCCACAATTTTGTCTTCTTTTAGGACAGTCATTACAGACAAAGGGAGCTTTATCAAGTAGAGGGCAAGGAAGGTTATGGCATGTAGACTCTCGGACTTGTCTGTTTCGTTTGACTTCTTTGGAAACAGTAGTTGGGTCTTTTAGAATAAGTTGTCCGATAGCTTTGAAGGTTTCACCGCGCTCTAAGCCTAATTGAATATCATTACGGTCTGAAAGGGTAAGGTGTTTATGTTTTGTCATAGTAGACCTCATTTCTAACTCAAACGTCTCATACTTAATTCCACCATAAAAATTCGTTTTAGACTAATTTCCACTTCGGTTGGGCAAATGGAAGTTACTTTGAGAAGTTAGCTTTAAAAAATAATCAAAAAAGTTATTTAAAACCGCTTGCATTTATCAAGAAAATGCGATATACTGATATTAGCGCAAACGTTTGCGTTCGTAAAAATGTAATATCTAACTATAAACACATGAGGTGCTTATTATGAAAAAACGTCAAAGTGGTGTGTTGATGCACATTTCTTCTCTTCCAGGAGCATACGGAATCGGATCATTCGGTAAAAGTGCTTACGACTTCGTTGATTTCTTGGTTCGTACAAAACAACGTTACTGGCAAATTCTTCCACTAGGAACAACTAGTTATGGAGACTCTCCTTACCAATCTTTCTCAGCCTTCGCAGGAAACACTCATTTCATCGATTTGGATATCTTGGTGGAGCAAGGTTTGTTGGGAACAAGTGACCTTGAAGGAGTTGACTTTGGTAGCGATGCGTCTGAAGTTGACTATGCGAAAATCTACTATGCACGTCGTCCTCTTTTAGAAAAAGCGGTGAAACGCTTCTTGGAAGTCGGAGATGTTAAAGACTTTGAGAAATTTGCTCAAGACAACCAATCATGGCTTGAGCTCTTTGCTGAGTACATGGCTATCAAAGAGCATTTTGACAATCTTGCTTGGACTGAATGGCCAGATGCTGATGCTCGTGCTCGTAAAGCTTCAGCACTTGAAAGCTACCGTGAGCAATTGGCAGACAAGTTGGTTTACCACCGTGTGACTCAATACTTCTTCTTCCAACAATGGTTGAAATTGAAAGCTTACGCTAACGACAACCACATCGAAATCGTTGGGGACATGCCAATCTACGTAGCGGAAGATTCAAGCGATATGTGGGCAAATCCACATCTCTTCAAAACAGATGTCAATGGTAAGGCAACTTGCATCGCAGGATGCCCACCAGATGAGTTCTCTGCAACTGGTCAGCTTTGGGGTAACCCAATCTATGACTGGGAAGCAATGGACAAAGATGGCTACAAATGGTGGATTGAACGTTTGCGTGAAAGCTTCAAAATCTACGACATCGTTCGTATTGACCACTTCCGTGGTTTCGAATCTTACTGGGAAATCCCTGCTGGTTCTGACACAGCAGCACATGGTGAGTGGGTGAAAGGTCCTGGCTACAAGCTTTTTGCAGCCGTTAAGGAAGAGCTTGGTGAGTTAAACATCATCGCAGAAGATCTTGGTTTCATGACAGACGAAGTTATCGAATTGCGTGAACGTACTGGCTTCCCAGGAATGAAGATTCTTCAATTTGCCTTCAACCCAGAAGACGAAAGCATCGATAGCCCACACTTGGCACCTGCTAATTCAGTTATGTACACAGGAACACACGATAACAATACGGTCCTCGGTTGGTACCGTAACGAGATCGATGATGCGACTCGTGAGTACATGGCTCGCTACACTAACCGTAAAGAATACGAAACAGTTCCACACGCTATGCTTCGTACAGTCTTTTCATCAGTTAGCTTCATGGCAATTGCAACTATGCAAGATTTGCTAGAATTGGATGAGACAGCTCGTATGAACTTCCCATCTACCCTTGGTGGAAACTGGTCTTGGCGTATGACTGAAGATCAATTGACACCAGCTGTCGAGGAAGGTTTGCTTGACTTGACGACAATTTATCGCCGAATCAATGAAAATTTGGTAGAATTAAAGAAATAATACAATATCAGGAGACACCTTAAACATGTTATCACTACAAGAATTTGTACAAAATCGTTACAATAAGACCATTGCAGAATGTAGCAATGAAGAGCTATACCTTGCTCTTCTTAACTACAGCAAGCTTGCAAGCAGCAAAAAACCAGTTAATACTGGTAAAAAGAAAGTTTACTACATCTCAGCGGAGTTCTTGATTGGTAAACTTTTGTCAAACAACTTGATCAACCTTGGTCTTTACGACGATGTTAAAAAAGAACTTGCAGCTGCAGGTAAAGACTTGATTGAAGTTGAAGAAGTTGAATTGGAACCATCTCTTGGTAATGGTGGTTTGGGACGTTTGGCTGCCTGCTTTATCGACTCAATTGCGACTCTTGGTTTGAACGGTGACGGTGTTGGTCTAAACTACCACTTTGGTCTTTTCCAACAAGTTCTTAAAAACAACCAACAAGAAACAATTCCAAATGCATGGTTGACAGAGCAAAACTGGTTGGTTCGCTCAAGCCGTAGCTACCAAGTACCATTTGCAGACTTTACTTTGACATCAACTCTTTATGATATTGATGTTACTGGTTATGAGACAGCAACTAAAAACCGCTTGCGTTTGTTTGACTTGGATTCAGTTGATTCTTCAATCATTAAAGATGGTATCAACTTTGATAAAACAGACATCGCTCGCAACTTGACTCTTTTCCTTTACCCAGATGATAGTGACCGTCAAGGTGAATTGCTCCGTATCTTCCAACAATACTTCATGGTTTCAAACGGTGCGCAATTGATCATCGACGAAGCAATCGAAAAAGGAAGCAACTTGCATGACCTTGCTGACTATGCTGTTGTACAAATCAACGATACTCACCCATCAATGGTTATCCCTGAATTGATCCGTCTTTTGACTGCACGTGGTATCGAACTTGATGAAGCAATCTCAATCGTTCGTAGCATGACTGCCTACACTAACCACACAATCCTTGCTGAAGCCCTTGAAAAATGGCCTCTTGAATTCTTGCAAGAAGTGGTTCCTCACTTGGTACCAATCATCGAAGAATTGGACCGTCGTGTGTGAAAGCAGAATACAAAGATCCAGCTGTTCAAATTATCGACGAGAGCGGACGTGTTCACATGGCTCACATGGATATCCACTACGGATACAGCGTTAACGGGGTTGCAGCACTTCACACTGAAATCTTGAAGAACTCTGAGTTGAAAGCCTTCTACGATCTTTACCCAGAAAAATTCAACAACAAAACAAACGGTATCACATTCCGTCGTTGGCTTATGCATGCCAACCCAAGATTGTCTCACTACTTGGATGAGATTATTGGAGAAGGTTGGCACCATGAAGCAGATGAGCTTGAAAAACTCTTGTCTTATGAAGACAAAGCAGCTGTCAAAGAAAAATTGGAAAGCATCAAAGCTCACAACAAACGTAAATTGGCACGTCACTTGAAAGAACACCAAGGTGTGGAAATCAATACAAACTCTATCTTTGATATCCAAATCAAACGTCTTCACGAGTACAAACGCCAACAAATGAACGCTTTGTACGTGATCCACAAATATCTTGACATCAAAGCTGGAAACATCCCTGCTCGCCCAATCACAATCTTCTTTGGTGGTAAAGCAGCTCCAGCCTACACAATCGCTCAAGACATCATCCACTTGATCCTTTGCATGTCAGAAGTTATTGCTAACGATCCAGCGGTAGCTCCACACTTGCAAGTAGTTATGGTTGAGAACTACAACGTTACTGCAGCAAGCTTCCTTATCCCAGCATGTGATATTTCAGAACAAATCTCACTTGCTTCTAAAGAAGCTTCAGGTACTGGTAACATGAAATTCATGTTGAACGGAGCTTTGACTCTTGGTACTATGGACGGTGCTAACGTGGAAATCGCTGAGTTGGTTGGCGACGAAAACATTTACATCTTCGGTGAAGATTCAGAAACTGTTATCGACCTTTACGAAAAAGCAGCTTACAAATCAAGCGAATTCTACGCTCGTGAAGCTATCAAACCATTGGTTGACTTCATCGTTAGCGATGCAGTTCTTGCAGCTGGAAACAAAGAGCGCTTGGAACGTCTTTACAATGAATTGATCAACAAAGACTGGTTCATGACTCTTCTTGACTTGGAAGACTACATCAAAGTGAAAGAGCAAATGTTGGCTGACTACGAAAACCGTGACGCATGGTTGGATAAAGTCATCGTCAACATTGCTAAAGCAGGATTCTTCTCATCTGACCGTACAATCGCTCAGTATAACGAAGATATCTGGCACTTGAACTAAGATAAAAGATTTATACTAATACATTTTGTAAAAAAGCGAGTTTCGATTGAAATTCGCTTTTTTGAATACTTGACTAGAAATAAACCTCAGATACTATATTTAAATGGCTCACTTATATAGAGTGGTGGCTTAAAACTATTCCTTATAATTATTTTTTCTGAAAATTGTAAGAAAGTGTGTTAAAATGGAAACGTATACAAGTAGTTATTTGAATATCAAATTAGAATTTGAAGAGGCTTATTATGAGTAATTTAGAAATAGGGAAACGAATTCGTACTTTACGGACTGAAAAAGGACTGAGTAGAGAAGCCTTTTGTGGAGATGAAAAAGAACTTACTGTTCGTCAGTTGGGTCGAATTGAAACAGGAAATAACTTACCCAGTTTAGCGAAACTAGATTATATAGCTGGAGTGCTAGGAATTCCGATGTCTCAGTTAATCGACGAGGGCTTGTTAATTGTTCCTAAAGAGTATTTAAAACTAAAAACAAAATTGATCCGTCAATCTATTCATGGAGATGAAGAAAAAATTCACCAACGTGAAGATATCTTTGAAGACATTCAAGAACGTTTTTATGACCAACTTCCTGAGGATGAACAGGTAGCAGTTGAGGTTCTACAGGCTATCGATGATGTATATGTTTCTGAAAACTCTGAATTTGGAGAAGGTTTGATTGAGGAATATTTCAATCAAACTTTGCTACAAACGGAGTATTCTGTAAATGATTTATTGATTTTATATTTATATTTTTTATCAAGTGCTATTAGTTTCAAACGACATGATGAAATTTTTAAAAAAGTAAGAAATAATATCGTGACCATGATTGACTGTTCAGATAACACTTACATGCATCTACTACAAAGAGTATTAATTGCAATACTGTTGTATCAATTGAGAAACGAATACTACGAAGATATCTCCGTTATTTTTAGTTTTCTAAGAGAAATTATGATGGAAATTCAAGATTCAAACTTAAAACCAACGGTAGACTACTTGGAAGCCAAATATTACCTATACGGGGAAAAAGATAAAGAAAAAGCCCTACAATACTATGAAAAAGCTATCAATGGGGCAGAATTTTTTAATGATATGAATTTCAAAAATCGAGTGATAGAGGAGAGAAAAGAAGAGTTCCCTGATATATAAAAATCTCTTTGTTCGTTGTGGAGGTGGCTGATAAGCAGTCTAAGTAGCTTTTTTAATAAGAATTTAATATATTTGAAATAATAGATAGTAACAAATAGATAAGTACTTTTATTTTTGTGTGCAAAAGTCTATTTATAGAGGAATGAGATGAAAAATTTAGAAATAGGGAAACGGATTCGTACTTTACGGACTGAAAAAGGACTGAGTAGAGAAGCCTTTTGTGGAGATGAAAAGGAACTTACTGTTCGTCAGTTGGGCCGAATTGAAACAGGAAATAACTTACCTAGCTTAGCGAAACTGGACTATATAGCTGAAGTGTTAGGAGTTCCGATGTCTCAGTTAATTGACGAAGGATTGTTAATTGTTCCTAAAGAGTATTTAAAACTAAAAACGAAATTGATTCGTCAATCTATTCATGGAGATAAAGAAAAAATCCGCCAACGCGAGGATATCTTTGAAGAAATTCAGGAACGTTTTTATGACCAACTTCCTGAAGATGAGCAAGTAGCAGTTGAAGTTTTACAAGCTATTGATGATGTGTATGTTTCTGAAAACTCTGACTTTGGAGAAGGTTTGATCGAGGAATACTTTGAGCAGTTACTTTTAAAAACAAATTATGACACCAATGATTTACTGATTTTACACCTATATTTTTTAAAGTGCACTTTGAATGCCAAGCCAATTGATAATGTATTTGAAAATATCTATTCTAACATCTTAGGGCAAAATAATTTCTCTGATGTCATCTATATCCATTTGATTCAAAGGGTTATCGTATCAATTGTCTTATATCATTTTAATATTGAATATTATGATTTAATCCCCCAAACACTAAGTGCAGTGCGAGAAATAATGGATGAAATACAAGATTTTGCTTTACTCCCTACTGTAGACTTCTTCGAGGCAAAATATTATATTCATACTAATGCTAACAAAAATCTTGCTTTGGGGTACTATGATAAAGCAATAAATGGTGCGGAACTATTAAATGATAAAGCATTTAAGGATAGAGTAATAGAGGAAAAAATAAGGATTTTCCATGATTTTATTCTAACAACAGGACATAAATGTCTACTGACATTTATGTCCTGTTGTTTTTTTATTGATGACAGTATACTAGTTATCGTAAGGTAAATAAAAAAAGAAAGAAAGTAATAAAGGATATGATTTTTTTCACTACTTACAGTAGCCTACTATTTATTTTTTTGGTCAGGAAATTAAAAAAATATGAAAAAAAGAAATTAATTATTATATATCTGAGAAATTTATTAAATCAGATTATTTGAGCATTAAGAATGAAACAGATATTCGAAGGTTATGTAAAGTGACAATAGATGACAAACTATTTAAATTACTTTTGTTACTACCGAATGAGGTCAAAGAAGTTAAAATTTCGCCTCAATTTAAAAATAAAGTAAAAGTAATTGATATAACAGAATAGAAAGGAGAAACTATGATTTTTATGCCAGTACCTATGTTGTGGTGGATGTGGTTCAGAAAATAAACTAGAAAGAGGTAATAAAATGATTAAGGTAGAAAGAGTTACAAAGCGATTTGGAGATAATATTGCTTTAAATCAAATTAGTTTTTCAATAAACGAAGGAGAAATTTTTGGATTCCTAGGTCCATCTGGCTCAGGAAAAACAACAATGATCAATATTCTGACAGGACAGCTACAGGCTAACAGCGGAAAGACAGAATTATTAGGGAAAGATTCTCAAAAATTACTTCCGTCAGATTTTGAAGAGTTAGGTTTAGTAGGTGACACAAGTGGTTATTACGAAAAATTGAGTTTGTACAATAACCTGTTGCTCTTTGCAAGACTATACGGAGTTTCAAAATCCCGAATTGAAGAAATTCTAAAACAAGTTGGTCTATATGATAGTAAAGACACCCCAGCTGAAAAACTTTCTACAGGAATGCGTCAACGAATGCTTTTAGCTCGTGCTTTAATCAATTATCCTAAAGTTCTATTTTTAGATGAACCTACAAGTGGGTTAGATCCCACCACCTCAAAGAAGATTCACAAATTACTACAGGAGTTAAAGGAAAGAGGAACAACCATTTTCTTAACTACTCATGATATGAATGAGGCGACTTTATTATGTGATAACCTAGCTCTTTTGAATAAAGGTGATCTTATTGAACAAGGAAGCCCAAGCGAAATTATCCAAAAATACAACACGGAAAAAAAGGTTGCAGTAACCTATAGTGATTCTACTAAAAAAGTAGTGCGCTTTGAAGACTTGCAGCAAGAAGATTATAAAAAAATGATGACGATTCACTCATGTGAACCAACTTTAGAAGATATTTTTATTAAATTGACAGGAGAAAAATTAGATGTTTAAGAGAATTTTAGCCCTTATCTGGTTGAGGACACAAGTATTATTAACAAACAAAAACACTTTGGTACAGGTAGTATTCCCATTCTTTATGGTTCTACTCTTCCAAAATTTTATGAATACAGATGGCACTCAAGGGAAAACACTATTGTTTAGTTCTTTAACAATGGCATTCTCATTTTCTTCTGGGTCAATGATTTCAAACTCTATTGCAGAGGAAAAAGAAAAAAGAATTTTTAAAACACTCATTTTAAGCGGAGTTCGCCGTGGAGAATATCTTGTTTCCGTGTTGTTTTATCCTGTAATCTTTGCCTTAGCTTCAGTTATTTCCTTCCCTATTATGGTTGAAGTGGATTTCGCAAAAGATTATCCTGTATACCTTGTAGTAGCTTCTCTGGTAGCATTATGTACAATCCTCTTAAATCTAGTGATTGGAGCTATTTCAGAGACACAAACGCAGGCTCAGGTTTATGGTTTGATTCCAATGCTTGGTCTCTCATTCTTGCCGATGTTTTCTCAAGTTAGCTCAGAGATCAAGAAATTTATGGATACAACTTTCTTAGGAGTTTATGTAGATTTCTTTAATAAACCAGATTTCAAGTTGAATTTTGACAGTTTGGGAATCACTTTTGCTTGGGTTGTAGCATTACTTGCCCTTAGTTATTGGGGATTAAAAAATAAAAAAAGAGTACAGTTTGGGAAACTAACAATTAATCAACTTCAAAAACTAACTTTTTTTAAAGCTTAGTGTTAGTAAGCTTTGTAGGAAACCTAGTTTAAAACAGTAAACCAGTGCTTAAAATGCTGGTTTTTATTGTCTTCAGCCTTATATTTCTTCTTAGTTGATTACCTCATATCCCTTGTATTCGCTTACATAAAGTATTATAATATGATTATAGGAAAGAAGGTGTTCTTATGTGGAAAAAATATTTTTCAAAATATAAATGGACGGATTTATTTTGGATTCTATTTGTTATTTTAACATGCCTCTTGGCGGGTAATAGTAATCTTTACCCCCTTACCCATCAAGAAATCTCTTATCATGGGTGCTTATCGGGAATTACACTTGCCTTATTTCACTTGCTATTTATTGATAAGTTTGTTATCTCGAATCGAAAATAAATATGAGGTATATGCCTGACTGGCTACTTTAATATTGATTTTGGAGGAAGATTTTGTCTCTATTATTTATTATTTTAAATTTGTTTATCTTGTACAAGATCTATTCTTTGAGGCGGGAAAAATCGAAATACTTGATTTATACGACCTATATCATATTTGGGGTAAATGTACTATATGGTATTCAATGGTTATTAAAAGAATTGGTTTCAAATATTTCCTCTTAATATGTATAGAAACTCCAGCGATTTTTGCATAACAAAACGCATAAGATTAAGGTTTTATCACCTGTTCTTATGCGTTTTTGTAATATTGGAGATTTTCGGTAAGTTGTCTGCTTTTGGGAAGTCTAGTTTAGAATACTTTCCCAACCAGAATCTCAGCCTCAATAGTAATCTCTGTCAGTTGGCTCCAGTCAATCTTAGTCTGGTCGATGTGAAAGAGGAGAGGAGTCATACTGAGTAGGGCTTGGAGCTGTTCTGCTGTGATAGTTTTAGTCAGAGAGGCAGTTTGACTAGATAGGATGGTAAAGTGTTCTTGGAAATGATTTTTGATATCTTGGTTAGAATAATCCTTGTTTGTCAGCTGGTCTTGTACCTTCTGACGGATTTCCTTGAGGTGATTTTCAGTTGGAATAACCTTTATCAAGATGCCGTCTTTGGATAAAACGCGACGAAATTCTCCATAGTTGGCAGGGGAAAAGATATCAAGTAAGATATCCATGCTAGCGTCTTTTATAGGAAGACGAGCCAAGTCACCAACGAACCAATTGACTGCCCAGTTGGGTTCGCTCTTGGCAGCGATTTGGACAGAATCTTTGGAAATATCAAAGGCATAGAAGGTTTTGTCAGGATGGCTTTCTTGGAGTTTACGAGAGTAGAAGCCCTCGCCACAACCGACATCTAAGACTGTGGTGCTAGTTTCTGAATTTGCTAGCAAGTCCGAAATATCTTCTAAAATAGCCTGATAAAATCCAGCTTCTAGGATTTGTTGACGATTTTGGAAATTTTCCTTGTCGTAGTTGGCGGATTGCTTGATTTGAGGGGCTAGATTGACATAGCCGAATTTTGCTAGGTCAAAAGAATGGCGGTTGCTACATTTGAGACCGCTCTCTACCAGAGTTAGATTTTCTTGACAGTTAGGACAGGCAAAGGCAGTCACAGAAGCAAAACGCTGAAGTTTGGGTTTGAGATTTGTATTCATAGTTTAAGTGTATCAAAAGAGGCAAATGAAAGCAACTTTAGGAATAAGTAGATGGGAGATTCAGTAGAAATAAAACTAATTCTCCAATTTATAGAATGAAATTGCTTTTATATCTAAATTGCTATATAATAATGATAAGGAGGAAATAAGTATGTTAAAAGAAGTATTAACCGTCGCAAAAGTTGCGAAAAAATCATCACTCTTTTTGGGTGGTGTCGCATTTGGTACCCTTGGTTTGAAAATCTTAGCAAGTAAGGAAGCTAAAAAAGGTTATTCTAAAGCTTTGGCTAAGGCTTACAAGTTGAAAGACGGGCTAGATGCATCTGTTTCTGTTGTGAAACAACATGGAGACGATGTCTTGCAAGATGCCAAATATTTGTACGAGCAAGAGAAAAAAGAAGAGCAATTAGATAGCCTTATAGGAGAATAATATGTCTTTTAAAGTGCTACATAGAGGATACCAACATATCCGACTATCATCTTATTTTTCACTCACCTTGGATATTCAAGACTATCTTCGTTCCTTGGCGAGAGATGAAAAGGGGATTGAGTCTATCCAGTTTTACATGGATCAACAGCACTTTACTCTACGCATAAAAGAAGGCTTCTCCGTATTAGATAATGCAGAAGCCTTTTTAAAAAGAATTGATAAAGGGAAAGTTTCTGAGTTGATGACTCTTCCCATTCGTAGAGAAGAGAGTGCCTACTCTATTGTTTCAGGTGCAGCGATTAAGCGTGTGCTTTTTCGCAGTCTTGTACCGTCTCCAATTCGCTATATATGGACTTGTTATCAGGCTTTGGGTTATGTTAGAGAAGCCTATCAGACTCTAGCGCGTAAGGAACTAACGATGGAGGTCTTGGACTGTTCGGCTATTTTATTATCTTTATTTATGAACCAATCCAAGACGGCAAGTAATATCATGTTTATGCTTGATTTGGGGAATCATTTAGATCAGTGGTCCTTGAAAAAAACTGCAACAGATTTAGAACAAAGTCTTCTTGCAAAAGAGAGCGATGTATTCTTAGTACAGGGCGATACAGTCGTTAGTATCAAGAGTTCCGATGTTCAAATAGGAGATGTCTTGGTCCTATCTCAAGGAAATGAAATTCTATTTGATGGACAAGTAGTTTCAGGTTTAGGTATGGTCAACGAAAGTTCCTTGACGGGAGAGAGTTTTCCAGTTGAAAAAAGAGAGTCTGATTTGGTTTGTGCAAATACAGTATTAGAAACTGGAGAGTTACGCATTCGTGTAACCGATAATCAGATGAACAGCCGTATTTTACAGCTGATTGAGTTGATGAAGAAATCTGAAGAAAACAAGAAAACGAAACAACGCTATTTCATCAAGATGGCGGACAAGGTCGTCAAATATAATTTCTTGGGGGCTGGTCTGACTTACCTATTAACAGGTTCTTTTTCTAAGGCTATTTCTTTCCTCTTGGTTGATTTCTCCTGCGCTTTGAAAATCTCTACTCCTGTAGCTTATTTGACAGCTATCAAGGAGGGGTTGAACCGTGAAATGGTGATTAAGGATGGAGATGTTCTGGAGAAATACCTGGAAGTAGATACTTTCTTGTTTGATAAGACGGGAACAATTACAACTAGCTATCCTATAGTTGAAAAGGTGTTACCTTTTGGAGACTATAGTGAGGAAGATATTCTCAGAATTAGTGCCTGTCTTGAGGAGCACATCTATCATCCTATTGCTAATGCCATCGTCAAGCAAGCTGAGATAGAGGGGATTGAACATGAGGAAATGCATGGGAAACTCCAATATATCGCAAGTAAGGGGATCAAATCTCATATAGATGGGCAACCAGTTCTTATTGGGAATTATGTTTTGATGCAGGATGAGCAAATTCATATCAGTTCAGAACAAAATGCTTTAATTGAAGAGTACAAGAGTCACTACAATCTCTTATTCTTGGCTTATCAGAATGAATTAATTGGAATGTTCTGCATTCATACTCCTTTGAGAAAAGAAGCAAAAGCAGCCTTGGAGAAACTTAAGGCACAAGGGAAAAAATTGATTCTGGCAACAGGGGACACCTTGGTTAGGACAGAGGAATTAGTCAAAGATTTGCCCTTTGATCAGGTCTATACAGACTTGAAACCTGATGGGAAATTTGAGTTAGTAGAGGAACTGCAGAAAGCAGGTCACACTATTTTGATGGTTGGGGATGGGTTGAATGACTCAGCTGCTCTAACTCTATCAGATATCGGTGTGGTGATGAATGAGAGTGCAGATATTTCTAAGCAGATGAGTGATATCTTATTGTTAGATAATCGCTTGGATTTCTTCCAAGAGTTGGATTGGCTATCATCATCTTTGCAAACACTCATCAAGAAGAATATTCAAGATACCGTTGTCGTAAATAGTAGTTTGATTGGCTTTGGCTTGTTTAATTGGCTCAGTCCTTCAAATCTCTCTATCTTACATAATCTAACAACCTTACGCATAGTCCTGCGTAGCCTGTCTATTAAGTCTAGATAGATGTGGTTATCAACAACAAAAAGGAGTTACCTTTCTCAAGGTTAACTCCTTTTTTTATAGGTAAATGTTGAACAATTTAGTAAGTCAATACAAATATTTTTTCTTTCCACGACGGATAACAGTCAGTTCGTTCTCTAACTTATCTGCGTCACTCAAGACATAGTCAAGGTCTTGGATGCGGTCGCCGTTGACGTAGATAGCTCCGTTTTGGACATCTTCACGGGCTTGGCGTTTTGAGTTAACCACACCAGACGAAACGAGCAGTTCCACGATATTGTGATTTTCGTCTTCTTGTACTTGGTAGTTTGGCACACCACGAAGTCCTTGTTTAAGTTCTTTAACAGAAAGGTTTTTGATGTTTCCTGCAAAGAGCTGCTCAGTGATGTTGAGGGCTTCTTTGTAGGCTTCTTCGCCGTGAACAAGTGTTACGACTTCACGAGCGAGAATTTTTTGAGCCAAGCGTTCATGTGGAGCCGCTTCAAATTGTTTACGGATGTCTTCAATCTCATCAAGTGACAAGAAAGTAAAGATCTTCAAGAAGCGAACAGCGTCTGCGTCCATAACGTTCATCCAAAATTGGTACATTTCGTATGGAGAAGTCTTTTCAGGATTGAGCCAGACGGCATTTCCTTCTGATTTACCAAACTTCTTACCAGTTGCATCTGTGATCAGTGGAACAGTGATAACGTGTCCAGTTTTGTCAGCCTTACGACGAAGCAATTCAGTACCAGCTGTCATATTTCCCCACTGGTCAGAACCACCGATTTGAAGAGTGACATTATGGTCTTGGTTAAGGACGAAGAAGTCGTACCCTTGCATGATTTGGTAAGCAAACTCAGTGTAGGAAATCCCAGTTTCGATCCGTTTTTTCACAGACTCCTTACTCATCATGTAGTTGACAGTGAAGTATTTTCCGATATCACGGAGGAAGTCAATGAAGCTGATGCTGCCAAACCAGTCGTAGTTGTTGACCATGACAGCCTTGTTTTCGCCATTTTCAAAGTCAAGAAAACGAGAAAGTTGTCCTTGGATAGACTTGACCCAGCCATCTACTGTGTCTTTTGTTTGGAGACTACGTTCAGCATCTTTGAAGGACGGATCTCCGATGAGACCTGTAGCACCGCCAACGAGCGCATAAGGTTTGTGACCTGCTAGTTGCAAGCGACGACTTGTCAAGATTGCGACAAGGTGGCCTAGGTGAAGGCTGTCAGCAGTTGGATCGTAGCCAGTATAATAAGAAACTTGACCTTCTTCTAGGGCTTTACGCAAAGCTTCTTCATCAGTCGTTTGAAAAATCAAACCACGCTCTTTTAGCTCATCAAAAATGTGCATGTGTCTTTTCTCCTTTTTAAAATTATTGTTTCTAACTATTGTATCACAAACTTGGGCAATAGCCTAGCAGAATAGGGAAGAAAGTGGCTATTTTATTGAAAGTTTCCCTTTTGTGGTATAATAAATAAAGTGAGGAAATCCATGCAAAATCAATTAAATGAAATAAAACGAAAAATGCTGGAATTTTTCCAGCGAGTAAAATCAAACATAAATCATAAAAAATCAGAGAAAGTCTCAGAAGAGAAGAAGTCGGATGGAACAGGTGGGAAAATTCTGCCTATCTTAGGGAGCGTTTTAGCTGCTATCAAGGGAGTTTTGAATACTCTCTTTATTCTAGGTTTTATCGGTGGGCTTTTTGGTGCTGGTGTAGCTCTTGGTTATGGGGTTGCTTTGTTTGATAAAGCTAAGGTTCCGCCAGCGGAGGATTTGGTCAAGCAGGTTAAAAATATTTCTTCCATCTCAGAAATTGTTTATGCAGATGGGAGTGTTATTGCTTCTATCGAGAGTGACTTATTGAGAACTTCTGTCTCATCTGAGGAAATATCGGACAATCTCAAAAAGGCTATCGTTGCAACTGAGGACGAACATTTTCTTGAACATAAAGGTGTTGTGCCAAAAGCTGTGATTCGGGCTACTTTGGGAACCTTTGCAGGTTTGGGTTCATCTAGCGGGGGCTCGACCTTGACCCAACAGTTAATTAAGCAACAAGTGGTCGGAGATGCTCCGACCTTGGCTCGTAAGGCTACAGAAATTGTCGATGCCCTTGCCTTGGAACGCAGCATGAGCAAGGATGAAATCTTGACCACCTATCTCAATGTCGCTCCCTTTGGTCGAAATCATAAAGGGCAGAATATTGCAGGTGCCCAGCAAGCTGCTGAAGGAATTTTCGGTATTGATGCCAACAAGCTGAGTATTCCTCAAGCTGCCTTCCTAGCAGGTTTGCCACAGAGTCCGATTACTTATTCTCCTTATGAAAATACTGGAGAGTTAAAGAGTGATGAAGACTTAGAACTTGGTTTGAAACGGGCCAAGGGAGTTCTCTATAACATGTATCGTACGGGTGCTCTGACTCAAGAAGAATACGACCAGTACAAGGATTATAATCTCAAACAAGACTTCTTGCCATCGGGAACTGTCAATGCTGTTTCAAGAGATTACCTTTACTTTACGGCTATGTCTGAAGCGACAGATCGGATGTATGATTATTTAGTTCAACAGGACAACGTCTCTAGTCAGGAGTTGAAAAAGGAAGCGGTTCAAAAGGCCTATCATGAGCGAGCTGAGCAGGAACTAAGTAATGGCGGCTACAAAATCACTACAACGATCAATAAAAAAATCCATAACGCCATGCAAAATGCTGTTGCTAACTATGGTCGTTTGGTAGATGATTCGACTGGGCAGCCTGAAGTAGGGAATGTTTTGATGGACAATAAAACGGGGGCTGTTCTAGGCTTTGTTGGTGGTCGTAATTACCAGACTAACCAAAACAATCACGCCTTCGACACCAAGCGTTCGCCAGCCTCTACAACCAAGCCTTTGTTGGCCTACGGTATTGCCATTGACCAAGGTTTGATGGGAAGCGCTAGTATCTTGTCCAATTATCCGACAAAATTCTCTAATGGAAATCCTATCATGTATGTAAATAGTCCAGGTACAGGCATGATGACTTTGGGTGAAGCCTTGAACTATTCGTGGAATATCCCAGCTTATTGGACCTATCGCATGCTTCGTGAGAAGGGTGTAGATGTCAAGGGTTACATGGAGAAAATGGGTTACGAGATTCCAGAGTATGGTATCGAAAGTTTGCCTATGGGTGGCGGGATTGAAGTCACAGTTGCCCAGCATACCAATGGTTATCAAACAATTGCTAATAACGGTGTTTACCATCAGAAACATGTGATTTCTAAGATTGAATCACCTGACGGTAGGGTAATCTATGAATTCCAAGACAAACCAGTTCAAGTGTACTCGAAGGCAACGGCAACAATTATGCAGAGTTTGCTTCGTGAGGTGATTTCATCTCGGATTACTTCAAGTTTCCAAACGGATTTGGCTTCTATCAATTCAAGTTTAGCTCGTGCAGACTGGATTGGTAAGACTGGTACAACCAATGAAGATGAAAATATGTGGCTCATGCTGTCAACACCAAGATTGACTCTAGGTGGTTGGCTAGGTCATGATGACAATCGCCCAATGGCTAAGGGAGCTGGGCATTATCGAAATGCCAATTATATGGCTCACTTGGTCAATGCTATCCAAGAGGCAGATCCTGGTGTTTGGGGTAATGAACGCTTTAATCTTGATTCTAGTGTGACTCAATCTCAGGTCCTCAGATCTACAGGACAGAAGCCGGGGCAAGTATCCGTTAATGGAAAAACGGTGGATCTTTCAGGTTCTACTGTAACGAGCTATTGGGCTAACAAGGCGGGAGCTCCTATGACCAGCTATCACTTTGCTATTGGAGGAAGTGAGTCAGATTATCAGAATGCTTGGTCAAGTATCGTTAGCACACTACCAACTCCTTCCAGCTCAAGCACTAGTTCAAGTAGCAGTTCAAGTGATAGCTCTAGCAGTACATCAAGTTCATCATCTACACAACCAAATAGTAGAAGATAGGAAAGTGGTATTGATTGCCACTTTTTTCTTTTGTCCTTTCGTGTTACAATAAAGGTATGAATCAGTATCAGAAAAAGATTGTTAAAGGAACCATTTATTCGCTCCTATCCGGCTTAATCTGGGGCATCTGTGGAATTTTAGGAGAATATTTTTTTACCCATTACCAGGTGTCTTCGGGTTGGATTACCTCTATGCGTTTGACACTGGCAGGGAGTCTTGTGCTCATTTGGTCTGCAATGCAATTAAAATCACAAGTGCTAGATATTTGGCGAGACAAGAAAAATTACCTGCCCTTTTTTTAGCCTATGCTATTTTTGGGGATTTTTCTCAGTTCAGTATTTTTTCTATCTCTGCGTAGAATACTCAAATGCAGCGACAGCAACTATTTTACAGTTTATCAGTCCAGTCTTTATCCTCTTTTACAATCGCTTGGTTTATCAAAAACGAGCGTCAAAAAGCGCTATTTTCTATGTTTTGATTGCCATGTTGGGTGTTTGCTTGATGGCGACAAAGGGAGATCTCTCTCAGTTATCCATGACGCCACTAGCCCTTATAACAGGTCTGCTGAGTGCCATGGGGGTTATGTTTAATGTTATCCTACCTCAGCCTTTTGCTAAGCGCTATGGTTTTGTTCCCACGGTTGGGTGGGGGATGATTTTGGCAGGTTTATTTAGCAATGTTCTCTCGCCAGTGCATCAGCTTTCCTTTACTCTTGATATTTGGAGTATCTTGATTTGCCTCACTATTGCTTTCTTTGGGACGGCTTTTGCCTTTTTCATTTCCATGAAGGCAGTCTCCTTGGTCTCTCCTTTGGTGGTTTCTGTTATCAGTGCCAGTGAACCTCTCTCTTCTGCCCTTTTGAGTGTTTCATTTTTAGGATTAGTGGTGGATTGGTCCCTCCTTCTAGCTATGGCTCTGATTATTTTACCCATGATTTTCCTATCGATAGAAGAAGCGAAAGAAAGTAAATAAAAAGTCTTTTCTTAATTCTAAAAGTGTGCTATACTAGAATAGTCAATAAAACACGGGGAGATAGTTGTGAAGAGTGTTTTTAGGTTGTATCGGTAGGGGCTTGCTTTTACCGACAGCACCTTTTATCTCACATCCCTAAAAATCATACCTAAAAACAAACAAAAAGGCTTCAAATTTGAGGCCTTTTTTGGTAGAATAGGTATCATTAAAATGAACTAGGAGGCGCTTATGACTGCTACAAAAATGAACGCTCAAGAAATTATCCAATTTATCGCCAATGCTGAAAAGAAAACCAGTGTCAAAGTAACCTTTGAGGGACAACTGGCAACTGCTGTACCTAGCTCTGTTGTCAAACTAGGGAATGTCCTATTTGGAGACTGGAAAGATGTTGCTCCGCTTCTTGATGGCTTGGTAGAAAATCAAGACTATGTTGTTGAGCAAGACGCTCGTAATTCTGCAGTTCCTTTGCTAGATAAACGTGCTATCAATGCTCGTATCGAGCCAGGTGCTATTATCCGTGATCAGGTAGAAATTGGTGATAATGCTGTTATCATGATGGGAGCAGTTATCAATATCGGTGCTGAAATCGGTGCAGGAACTATGATTGATATGGGTGCTATCCTTGGTGGGCGTGCCATCGTTGGGAAAAACAGTCACGTTGGTGCAGGTGCGGTTCTTGCAGGTGTGATTGAGCCAGCTAGCGCAGAACCAGTCCGTGTTGGAGACAATGTTCTCATCGGTGCCAATGCAGTAGTTATCGAAGGAGTCCAAATCGGTAGTGGTTCAGTTGTTGCAGCAGGAGCTATTGTTACCCAAGATGTCCCAGAAAACGTGGTAGTAGCAGGCGTTCCGGCTCGTATCATCAAAGAAATTGATGCCCAAACCCAACAAAAAACAGCGCTAGAGGATGCGCTTCGTACCTTGTAATTGTAAAAGTAAAAATAGAGGCGGAACCCTTTTCCAGCCTCTTTCTTCTATATAGGAGGACAGATAGATGTTAGATTTGATTCAGACTAGACGAGATTTACACCAGATTCCAGAGATTGGCTTGGAGGAGTTCAAGACTCATGCTTATTTGCTGGATGTGATTGAGAAATTGACTGCGGGCAAGGACTTTGTTCAAGTTCGTACTTGGCGGACAGGTATTTTGGTCTATTTGCAGGGAAGTCAGCCAGAGCAGACCATTGGTTGGCGGACAGATATTGATGGTCTGCCTATCGTTGAACAAACAGGATTTCCTTTCGCTTCTCAGCACCAAGGTCGTATGCATGCTTGTGGCCATGATTTTCATATGACTATTGCTTTGGGCTGCCTCGAGCGCGCCCTTGAGGAACAACCCAAGAATAATCTGCTTTTCTTATTTCAGCCCGCTGAGGAGAATGAAGCTGGTTGCATGCTCATGTATGAAGATGGTGCTTTTGGGGACTGGTTACCAGACCAGTTTTATGGTCTCCATGTTCGACCAGATCTGAAAGTCGGTCAGATTGCGACTAATACTCATACACTCTTTGCAGGGACTTGTGAGGTGAAGATTCGTTTCAAAGGCAAAGGAGGACACGCAGCCTTTCCTCATGAAGCCAATGACGCCTTGGTGGCCGCTAGTTACTTTGTGACCCAGGTGCAGTCAGTTGTCAGCCGCAATGTTAACCCAATCGAGGGAGCGGTGGTGACCTTTGGTGTTTTCCAAGCTGGAACAACCAACAATGTCATTACAGACACAGCATTTTTACACGGAACCATTCGCGCCTTGACTCAAGACATGAGCCTCTTGGTACAAAAGAGGGTCAAGACAGTTGCAGAAGGAGTTGCAGCTGCCTTTGATATGGAAGTTGAAGTCGAACTCAAACAAGGTGGCTACCTACCTGTTGAGAATAATCCAGCCTTGGCGCGTGAACTGATGGACTTCTTTGAAGAAAAAGAGGGGAATTGAGTTGATTGATATCGAACCTGCTATGACAGGCGAGGACTTTGGTTATCTCCTTTCAAAAGTTGATGGCGTTATGTTTTGGCTAGGGATAGATAGTCCCTACGCTCTTCATCACCCTCAGATGAGTCCTAAGGAAGAAGCCTTAGATATTGGGGTGGATGCGGTCTCTAGTTTCCTGAAAAAGAAGGCAACAGAGTAGAGGGTTTGTCTATGAAATCGGAATTACGCAAGCAAGTCTTGCAAGAAATGAAGGCTTTATCTCAAGAACAAAAACAGGCTATAGACCAAGCTTTAACCGAGCGATTGTTACAACACCCCTTTTACCAAGAAGCTAAAATCATCGCAACCTATCTCTCTTTTCCGCACGAATTTCAAACGCAGGGATTGATTGAGCAGGCGCTGAAGGACGGCAAGAAGGTTCTGATACCTAAAACCTATCCCAAAGGTCGCATGGACTTTGTGGTCTATGATCCGCAGCAATTGGTGAAAACTTCCTTTGGTTTACTGGAGCCACAAGGAGATTTGGAAGTAGTAGATGCCTCTCAGATTGATTTGATTCATGTTCCTGGGCTGGTTTTTACGACGGAAGGATATCGTATTGGCTACGGTGGAGGTTACTATGACCGCTATCTGGAACATTTTACTGGTCATACATTGAGTGCGGTTTATTCTAGTCAAGTTCAGGACTTTATCCCTGAAAATCATGATATTTCTGTTCAGGAGGTTCTGATTGATGAAGGAAATCTTTGATAGACGTTACCCTGTGACGAGTTTTTTCCTCTTAGTGACTAGCCTTTGGTGTTTCTACTAATGCTGGTCACTACAGGCGGAAACTTTGATAGGGCAGACACCCTATTTCGATTTGGAGCCATGTATGGCCCTGCTATTCGGCTCTTTCCTGAGCAGACTTGGCGTCTCTTCTCTGCCATTTTTGTTCATATTGGGTGGGAACATTTCATTGTCAATATGCTTTCCCTCTATTATCTTGGTAGGCAAGTAGAGGAGATTTTTCGGATCCAAGAAGTTTTTTTCTTTCTCTATCTATTATCTGGAATGATGGGCAATCTCTTTGTTTTTGTATTTAGTCCCAAATCCTTAGCGACAGGAGCCTCGACTTCTCTCTATGGGGTATTTCTTTTGCGATTATTGTTCTTCGCTATGCTACGCGTAATCCTTATATCCAGCAGTTGGGGCAATCCTATTTGACACTTTTTGTGGTTAACATTATTGGAAGTGTTCTGATTCCTGGCATCAGCCTAGCAGGCTATATCGGTGGTGCAGTTGGTGGAGCATTGCTAGCAATTATCTTTCCAGTTCGAGGAGAAAGACGGATGTATAGTGCTAGTCAGAGACTGGTAGCGGCAGTGTTGTTCGTAGGACTTGCAGTCTTGCTTCTCTACAAGGGAATGGGATTGTGACGACTAATATATAAACTTGAATAAGAAAAAAGCTACTTAAAAAATGAGTAGCTTTTAATGTGATTTGGAACCATTCGAAACAACACAGCTCTAAAACCCTCGATAATGAGGATGCAAATGATCCACTGTTTTGGAACCATTCGAAACAACACAGCTCTAAAACATCAAGGACATTACGAATAGCTGAACCAAAGTTTTGGAACCATTCGAAACAACACAGCTCTAAAACCAAGACTTGAACCGCTCCAGCCTGAGACGTGTTTTGGAACCATTCGAAACAACACAGCTCTAAAACATCTTCTGAATCTATGATGGTGTAATTTTTGTTTTGGAACCATTCGAAACAACACAGCTCTAAAACTGCGAATATTAGAAACTGCCTGGTTAATCAGTTTTTGGAACCATTCGAAACAACACAGCTCTAAAACCTCGAGTGCTTTTTTTATTAAAAAGAATTTTTTTGTTTTGGAACCATTCGAAACAACACAGCTCTAAAACATGCTAATGCGTGGCAGTTCTCAGGAGACGTTTTTGGAACCATTCGAAACAACACAGCTCTAAAAACCAAATAACTGTTAAGGTTGATTTAGAACCGGTTTTTGGAACCATTCGAAACAACACAGCTCTAAAACGTTTAGACCACCAGAAAAAGCGCTTTAACTCGTTTTGGAACCATTCGAAACAACACAGCTCTAAAACTTCTTATCCTGTGAAATATCTGCAAGTGCTGTTTTGGAACCATTCGAAACAACACAGCTCTAAAAACAAGGTCTCAGGACGTTCAAATGACTTGATAGTTTTGGAACCATTCGAAACAACACAGCTCTAAAAACACAAGCGTTCCTGTTGCCGTCTGCGCCCCTGTTTTTGGAACCATTCGAAACAACACAGCTCTAAAAACCGCACCATCATGACAGCAGAAAGAGGGCATGTTTTGGAACCATTCGAAACAACACAGCTCTAAAAACTTAACCACAGGATTTCAACAAAAATAATGCCGTTTTGGAACCATTCGAAAACAACACAGCTCTAAAACTGCACTCCACAATCTGGCGATGTGGGGTGTGTTTTGGAACCATTCGAAACAACACAGCTCTAAAACAGAGCTTCAGCCGAAAGCGACATACTACGAGTTTTTGGAACCATTCGAAACAACACAGCTCTAAAACTCATTTGCACGTTTTGTTGATGGTCAAGCCGTTTTGGAACCATTCGAAACAACACAGCTCTAAAACCAGCTTCCCATAAGGTTCTCGGCTGTTGGCGTTTTGGAACCATTCGAAACAACACAGCTCTAAAACAGATGAATATACTCAGCTCGCCAGTTGTCGGTTTTGGAACCATTCGAAACAACACAGCTCTAAAACACCCAACGTAGCATGGACTTGAAACTCTTTGTTTTGGAACCATTCGAAACAACACAGCTCTAAAACCTCGTAGAAAAATTTTACTCACGAAATTTCGTAATCGCGCCATTCGTCCCAGCTAGACTTCAGTTCGCTAGGTCCCAATTGTTACTTTTATTATACCATATTTTCGGGGTTCAAGAAATAGTCTTGATCCAATACATACTGCGGAAAATCATAGATTTTCCGAGGCTCAACAAACAAGACGGACAGTTGATTGAGTTGGACATACTCTATCAAATTTACTAACTCATCCTTTGATAGATAGGCGGATGCATTGATGAAAACAAGGAGTTTCTTTTTAGAAAGATATTTAAAAATCTGGACAATTTCTAGCATCTTTTCAAAAGGTGTATCACTAAGGGTTTCGACTTTGACACCAAGTGCATCTATTAACTCTAGAATGGTAATTTCATCATACTCTAGGTCTAACTCGTTTTCCAAACACTCAAATGCCAGCAATTCTGTAATCGTAGCAACCAACTTTTCAATCATGGACTTGACTTCGGGCTTGTCATTGAGTTGATTTTCTAAATCAGCATGTATCAGCTTGAGCATGGCAGGTGAGTTGAGATTGTATCCTAAGACATCCGTTATCACTAGTAACTCGGATTCTTTCAGAGCTTTTTAGATTTCTATCAAACAACTTCAACTCTCCATCATCAGTGTACTGGTAGAATTGCTTGACTATAGTTGAAAAAGGTAAACTGGTCTTCCAACACTAAAAAAAGTTGCATTTTTCAATAGTTAATGGTTCATCCAATAGTGGGAAATTAATCTTCATCTCTAGGCTCCTCTCCCAGAAAGACCAAGCGTGCGTCGGAGTTTGCTACGCTGGTATTTCGCTCGCCATTTAAGTAAATCATGCGAGAAAACTGCTTTTCTGTAACGGTTAAGAGAGTAATATTCCCTTTTTTAGGGTTATGAGTCTTGAGTCGCTCAATCATGGCGTTATTAGCAGAGTTATTGAGCAAGAGCTTGCTATAGATGGAGAATTGGTGCATGATAAATCCCTCATCTATGAGGAACTTCCGAAATCTCCGATAGGCCTTGCGTTCCTCTACGGTATCAACTGGCATATCAAACATTAAAATCATACGCATATATCGATAACTCATATCCTAAACTCAGGAACTCCTTTCTCAGGTTGATTGAGAGCTTGGATGACTTTCTTAGTATAGTCACTGATGATATTGGACAGGTACATATCTTTACCATTGTAGTGAAAGGTATTTGAGAAAATAGTAAAAAGTTCTCGTTTGATTTTGACAAAAGAACTGTTTCGATTTTCATAGACAATTCGGTCAATAATCGGACGAAAAGGCTCCATAATATCGCTAGCTAGGTTGAATTGATTGAACTGGTTGGCATGTTTCAAGCCAAACTGAGTCATACAGCCAGACAACACAATCTCACGCGCAAACATACTCAAAATCAAGGTATAGCCATAGTCCAAGGCAGCATTAACATCACTATCTTGCTCACGACTAAAATCATTTCCAAACAAGGTGTTGAAATAAATACGAGCTGCGTGTCCCTCACGGTTACTAGGATCAAACAAATCTAACCCATGATAGAGATCGATGACGGACTGGCTCTTTTCCAGAAAACCACAACTCCCCAGATAAAAAGCCTGATTGAGAATCTTTTGTGCAATGATGGTTGTCCAGATTTCCGCCTTTACATCTTCATTCCAAGCAATTTGACGAGAGAGTTGTAAACTGGAATCGTGTCGACCATAATAGGGCATTAAGTATGCCGTTGGCAAGCGTTTATCATCACAAAAGATGACTAGAATATTTTCATCTACCAAGCGTTTAATCAACATGGTAGAGAGAACAATATCTGTCGTCTCCAAAAGTAGGATGTCCACCTCGGACAGGTGAATCAACTCTGTCCGAGAGGCATCTTTAAAAATCAAGTGATTGTTCTTGTAGGAGAGCTTAGAGTGTGTATTGACTATAACGGTTCTCCATCCCATTAGTCTTCTCCTAGTTTGCTCAAGTCAATCCGAGTCTCGTAGAGACCAGTGATGGATTGGTGGATGAGGGTGGCGTTAAGGATTTCGGATACAGTTGTGTATCGTTTTCGATCAACATCTTTGCCCAAAAATTTAAAGGCAGCAGGAGCACCCAAAGCAGTAAAAGTCAACAAATTGATAAACGAATTTGCTAGAATTTCTATATCTGCTTGCTCATTGTCTGCATATAAGTTCTTGATTTTCTCTAGATTTGCATCTGCGAGGACATATTTTTGAGAGAACTCAGATACAAGATTTAATAAATCTTTAAATTCATATCGGTGTTTCTGGATGTATTCCAAATGTTCTGGCTCGTCTAGTTTATAGACGTTTTTAGAATGGTAGAGCAAGGTTGTTAAATATACTGGAAGCACTATTTCATTGCCTTTTTTTGAAGTTCTTTTCGCACTTGCTAGCATCCGTCTGCGACCGCTTTTCCAGTTCAAACAAACTATACTTAGGTAGGCAGAGGATGTTTTCTTTACGGACATTATGATAGCCTTTATTTTCAAGGAAAGTAATTGGATTCTTCTCAAAGGCGGCTTTTTCCATGATTGTAATACCAACTAGAGTCTTAACGGTCTTCAGTTTTTTCGCTTTCCCTTTTTCGATATCGGCAATAAGCAAGATCGAGTAGGCGATAACAGGGCTATCAAATCCTCCATATTTAGTAGTGTCCCAAAGAATATCCTTTGTTTTTCGAGGGATTAGCTTATCAGAATTTCCTTTAGGAAGAATGGACTCTTTAGAGAAGCCGCCTGTTTGCACCTCTGTCTTCTTCACAATATTCACCTGCGAAAGTGCTAGAACTTTTTTGATTGTTGCGAAATCTTTTTCCTTATTCCAAGCGATTTCTCCAGTATCTTTGGAGTATTCGATATTTTCTCTTCTTACAATGGTTCCGTCTGCGTAATATACCTCTTCTTTAAAGAAGTTCAACAGGTTTGAGTAGAAGAAATACTTTTGAGTTGCTTTTTCGACTTCTTTAGGATCTCTGGATTTGGAGATGTATCTCTTAAGATCGTACTTTTGATAGTCACCATAGACGAATTCGGGCTCTAGTTTAGGATATTTCTTAAGAATAGCCTTAGCCAACACTGCATTTAAGTAGGCATCATGCGCGTGGTGGTAGTCATTGATTTCCCGCACCTTGTATAACCCAAATTCTTTACGGAAGTTGGAAACTAGGTTGGATTTCAAAGTGATGATTTTGACATTACGGTTCTTCTTATCCTTCTCAGTCACTTCTTTATTGAACCGAGCATCCAAGATCTGCGCAACATGTTTTGTGATCTGTCGTGTTTCAACTAACTGACGTTTGATAAAGCCAACTTTATCAAGCTCATTTAGCCCGTCTCGCTCTCGCTCTGCTTTGGTTAGATTATTAAATTTACGTTCTGAAATCAATTTAGAATCCAATAACTGTTGCCAAAAAGCTTTCATCTTTTCAACTACTTCAATACTAGGAACATTATCGGATTTCCCACGATTATCCTTTGAACTAGTCAAGACACGGTTATCAAGAGAATCATCCTTGATAAAGGCCTGTGGGACGATGTGGTCGATGTCATAGCTACTTAGTTGGTTGATGTCAAGAGGTTTCCCAGTATACATATCCCTCCCATTTTGGAGATAGTAGAGGAAGAGACGGTCGTTTTGGAGTTGAACATTATCTGTTGGATTTTCTTTTAGTATGTTTGAATCAAGTCCAGAAGCTAAATTTTTTAATGAATCTTCAATGCGCTTATATCTCTGTTGGGAATTCTTTTTTCCTCTGGCAGTAGTCTGATTTTCTCGTGCCATTTCAATCACAATGGACTCGGGAGCATGGCCCATAACCTTGACAAGTTCATCAACGATCTTGATACTTTGCAAAATTCCCTTTTTAATGGCAGGGCTTCCTGGAAGTTCTTGGACAACTTGCTTCACATCATTTGTCTTCCCAAACACTTGTGCTTTTTGGATAATTTCTTTGAAAGAAAGCCCGTCATCATGGATTAACTGCATAAAGTTACGATTAATCTCACCGTCATCAATCAGGTAGTCAAGAATCGTTTTGCCGCTTTTTTTATCACGGCTACCGTTAATCAGCTTGGCAGAGAGTTTTCCCCAACCAGTATAGTGTCGACGAGTTAGTGCTTTGATTACTTTTTCATCAAAGAGAGAGTCATATTTAGCAAGGCGTTGCTTAATCATCTCACGATCTTCGAAGATTGTCAGAGTGTGAACGATATTTTCAAGAATCTCTTCATTTTTAGAATCATCCATAAACTCTTTATCCTTGATAATTTTGAGTAAATCATGATAAGTAGAAAGACTAGCGTTAAATTGTTTTTCAATTCCTTTTAGTTCGATTCCATCGTAGCCATCAACAGTGTGTAGATAATGGATGATGTCTTTTTCAGTTACTTTTCTTTTATCCTCGGCTTTAAAAAATGTATCAAAAATATCTTTCTTTTGCTTTTTATCTAAAAACTGATACCTTGTTAAACCTTCTGCAATAAATTTTACTTTTGTCAATTCATTATAGACAGCAAATGTTTCATACAAGAGACTATGCTTGGGTAAAACTTTTTCCTCTGGCAGATACAAGTCATAGTTAGTCATCTTATTGATGAAGTCTTCTGCAGAGCTTGCTTGGTCAACAATTTCTTCAAAATTCCAAGGTCGGATTGCTTGGTCAGAGTTTCGAGTAAGCCAAGCAAAATCACCATTGCCACGAGCCAATGGACCAACGTAGTAAGGAATACGGAAAGTCAAGATTTTTTCTATCTTTTCTTTATTTTCCTTCAGGAATGGATAATGTTCTCCTTGCCGACGGAGAATGGCATTCATTTCTTGAAGATGGATTTGATGAGGAATAGAACCGTTATCAAAGGAGCGTTGTTTTCTCAAGAAATCTTCACGTTCAATTTTATCAAGGAAATAATCTGCTCCTTCGAATTTAGAGAGAAGATTTTTGATGTACTTGTAAAATGCTTCTTGAGTAGTCTTACCATCAATATATCCAGCATACCCATCTTTAGATTGGTCAGAAAAAACTTCATCATATTTTGCTGGAAGATTGTTTTTGATGAATTGTTTTACACCTGCCAAGTCTTTTTGGTGGTTTTCATAGCGCTCAATCATAGATGCTGATAGTGGAGCCTTGGTTGAAAGATCTTTAACAGTTAAGATACCTGATAGAAGAATGGCGTCATAGAGTTTTTTAGCAACTAGGAAAAGGTCTGCAAAGTCATCTCCAATTTGTCCGAGTAAGTTTTCCAAATCCTCATCATAGGTATCTTTAGAAAATTGTAGTGGGGCTTTTTCTTCCAAGTCAAAATGTTTTTTAAAATCAGCCTGATTTCCTACAATTAACTTGAGAAATTCTGAAAAGAGACCAGTGGATTTTTCATCAGGAAATAGTTTTAGAACGCGTTCTCTCTTGGTAGATTTACTAATTTTATCAGTAAAAATTGCTTCTACTTGTGCATTTTGTCCACTAAGGGATTTTCCTTCAAAGGTGTTGTCGTAAATACTTATAAACTCGTTAAAGATTTTTTGGATATCATTGTTTTTAATATCAAATGTATCTTCGTATAAAAAATGCCCGCGATATTTAATCATATGAGCTAATGCCAGATAAATCAAGCGCAAGTCAGTTTTTTCTTTTGAGTCCGCTAGGTGTTTTCTCAAATGATAGATAGTTGGAAATTTCTTGTGATATTCTTTTTCTTCTACTAAGGTAGCAAAAATAGGGTATTTACTTCCTCTTTTATCCTCAGGAACTAAAAAGGAGTCATCTAATCGATGAAAGAAACTACTATCCACCTTGCTTATTTCCTGAGAAAAGATTTCTTGAAGATAGCGAAGACGATTTTTTCGACGAGTATAGCGACGGCGTGCTGTTCGTTTGAGACGTCTATCTTCAGCAGTAGTTCCTTCATCAAATAATAAAGCTCCAATTAGATTTTTCTTGATAAAGTGTTTATCAGTATTGCCTAGAACTTTCATCTTTTTCGATGGCACCTTATAGTCATCCGTAATGACGGCCCATCCGACGCTGTTTGTTCCGATATCAAGTCCGATAGAGTAAGGTTTGTTGCTCATTTAGGTTTCTCCTTTGGGTTATACTCTTTAAGTTCTTATTAGTAAATTCTAATATATTAACTTTAGCTAAATTATATATCTTTTGACTATTAAAATCAAGAAATTGTAAAACGCTTTCAATATGTAAGTTTTTAATCTTATAAAATGAAGTGTTATTCTATTTTATAACAATTTATTCTTGCAATTTTTTTAATAGAAAAAGTATACAATAAAAAGTGTTGGAACTATTCGAAACAACACAGCAAGTTAAAAATAAGGCTTTGTCCGTACACAACTTGAAAAAGTGCGCACCGATTCGGTGCTTTTTATTTTATTATACAAACTTATTGTGCCCGCATTTTTGTTAAAAAACAAATAATATCGTTGTACTTTCATAAAATATAAGTAGAGTAAGTAAGAAATACAGATTTTTTTAGATTATGGATGTTCTAAAGAATAGCAATATAAAATAAAAAGAACTGGGATAATTAACTATCCTAGTTCTTATTTTTATATAGAATATTCTTCTATTCTCCCTCAGATAATTCTTTTCCAAGTTGGATGAGGTAATTTTTCAAGGCATCTTTGACTTGTGGGTGTTTGAGGGCATAGTCAATAGATGTTTTCATAAAGCCAAACTTATCCCCAACGTCGTAACGAGCTCCTGTAAATTCACGGGCGAAAACACGTTGTGTTTTATTAAGCGTATCAATAGCGTCGGTAAGTTGGATTTCATTTCCAGCACCAGGAGTTTGATTTTCTAAGATAGCAAAAATCTCAGGTGTGAGTAGATAGCGCCCGATGATTGCCAAATCACTTGGTGCATCTTCGGGAGCTGGTTTTTCTACGAAAGTTTCAACGCTATAGAGTCCATTACTTCCTTCACCCTGAGGAGCGATAACCCCGTATGATGAAACGTCTTCGTGTGGTACAGGCATGACAGCAATGGTTGATGCGTGTGTCTTTTCGTAATCATTCATCAGTTGTTTTGTCAAAGGAACGGCATTCTCATTTGTGATGTCCATAAGGTCGTCACCCAGCATAACAACGAAGGGCTCATTCCCTACAAAAGCTTTGGCTTGTAGGACAGCGTCTCCAAGACCGCGAGGGTGAGTTTGGCGAATGAAATGGAGGCGCATACCAGTTGCTTCATCTACCAATTTTAACAAATCCGTTTTGCCTTTTTCCTTAAGATTGTATTCAAGCTCAAAGTTTGAGTCAAAGTGGTCCTCAATAGAACGTTTTGACTTACCAGTGACAACCAGAATATCTTCAATACCTGATTTAAGAGCTTCTTCTACGATAAACTGGATAGTTGGTTTGTCTACAATTGGCAACATTTCTTTGGCAAGGGCCTTGGTTGCCGGTAAAAATCGAGTCCCGAGTCCAGCGGCAGGTATGACTGCTTTTCTAACTTTTGATGTCATAAGAATCCTTTCTCTAGAGGGTTAAGACCACTCATTTTCTGCTTTAAATTCATTGTTCATGATGTCATAAATGGCATCTTTAATATTAGTTCCGTGATAGATAACTTGGTAAATAGCCTGTGTAATGGGCATATAAACTCCAAGTTCTTGTGCTAGCTCATAGGCTGCTCGGGTCGTTGAAATTCCTTCAATCACCATGCCCATGTTGGCTTCGATATCAGCTAGGGATTCTCCACGACCAAGAGCATCTCCGGCTCTCCAGTTACGAGAGTGGATGGAGGTTCCCGTTACAATCAAATCTCCCACACCAGATAAGCCACTATAGGTCAATGGACTGGCACCGAGTGCTACACCTAGACGGGTAATTTCTGCCAGGCCTCGAGCGATGATGGCTGCCTTGGCATTGTCACCAAATCCCAAACCGTGTAAAGCTCCAGCACCGACAGCAATAATATTTTTGAGAGCACCGGCAGTTTCGACTCCAATAACATCCGTATTGGTATAAAGTCGGAAGTAGTGATTGCTAAAGAGTTCCTGAACGTATTGAGCTGTTTGTAAATCATTAGAAGCAGCTGTGATTAAAGTCAGGTCACGAACAATGGTTTCTTCCGCATGGCTAGGTCCTGAGACAACGACAATATCACTGCGGAGATGTTCAGGAATTTCTTCTTCAAGGATGGTTGATAATCGTTTATGGCTATCAGGTTCTAATCCCTTTGATGCGTGCATGATGATAGCCTTATGGTCCAGGTTTTTTGCAACTTGTTGGGCAACAAGTCGTGTCACTTTTGTTGGGACAACAAACAAAATCGCATCCACATCTTCCAATGCTTCTGCTAAGTCAGTGTAGGCAATAATTTTTTCATCTAGAGTGACATCTTTAAAGTAGTGTGTATTAGTATGGTGTGTATTAATTTCATTGATTTGTTCGGGAATATTTCCCCAAATACGTACCTCGTGTCCATTGTCATTTAAGACTTGTGAAAGGGCAGTTCCCCAAGAGCCAGGCCCCAAGACGGCGATGGTTTGTTTTTCCATGATTTCCTCCTTAATAGAGTCCTTTTCATTATTCTATCATATTCTAGAGGATTTTGCACTTGCATTGCTGGGGGAGTGGTGGCTTTGTTACTTGAAAAATACACAAAAACCGAGCCTAAGTATTAAACTCTTAGTCTCGGTTTTGATATTCCTTAAAGAATAGTTAGGTTTATTTCAATTGATCTGTAATGTCTTTTGATAGCAACATTCCCAGATGGTAAGTTTTATTGATGTAAGCAATGACATCATTGATATTTTCAGTCGTTTGAATTTTCTCTTTGATGTCAGCCCTGAATGTTTCATCCTTCAACAGTTGTTCTTGGTAGAGCCTTTGCAGTCTCTCCTTCTCGTACTTATTGAGCAGAAAAAGGAAAACCAAGCTAATCACAACGAGGATATAAGCATATTGGCTCATAGGAAATCTCCCTGTATGATAAAGAAATAGTAGTGAATAAATCGATTTAGTGGATCTAAAATAGCAGAACAAGCCAGCAAAACTTGATAAGATTTTTGATAGGCCTCTAAGCCAAAGTCCGTATAGGCTTTAGTGTAAGTTACTTAAATTGCTTTACAATCAAGTAATTTAAAATATTACGACATGAACCAAACCAAATCAATATTATTTGGTTTGGTGAATTAGTAAAGCGTTTAGGCAAGTGTTTCTGGTTATGACGTAAAGAAACATAAATCGATAATATTTATGTTTCTTTACTAGTGAAGCAGTTAGCTAGTCCGCATATAAGCGGCTAGCGTCTAACAATTAGGAACTTTAGTTCCAATTGTTAGTACTGAATCACATCTTCTCTGGCGCTTCTACTCCAAGCAAGCGAAGGGCTTCTTTGAGAACGACTGCGGTTGCGTAGCTGAGGGCTAGACGGCTGTCGCGCTCAGGATTTTCGTCTAGGATACGTGTATGTGCATAGTACTTGTTGAAGGCTTGAGCCAGGCTAATTGCAAATTTAGCAATGATAGAAGGTTCAAAGTTATCCGCCGCACGGTTGATAATACGTGGGAAGTCTTGGATGAGTTTGATGATTTCCCAACTTTCGGCATCATTCAAGCTATAGTTGCCAGCTGTTTCTGGTTTGAAATCCGCTTTGCGTAAGATAGATTGGATACGAGCGTAGGCGTATTGAACATAAGGTCCAGTTTCACCCTCGAAGGATACCATAGCTTCTAGGTCGAAGTCATATCCATTTGTACGGTCGGTCTTGAGGTCATAGAATTTAATGGCTCCAACCCCAACAGCATGCGCTACCTGGTCTTTGTTTCAAGTTCAGGATTTTTAGCCTCGATTTGGGCCTTGGCGCGACTAACAGCCTCTGCAACAGTAGGCTCTAGCAAGATGACATTCCCTTTACGGGTAGAGAGTTTCTTCCCTTCTTTTGTAACCAAACCAAAAGGAACGTGAGTAATGTCGTCACTCCAGTCGTAGCCCATTTCTTGCAAGACGGCTTTGAGCTGTTTAAAGTGGGCAGATTGTTCTTGGCCAACGACATAGATAGATTTGGCAAATTGGTATTCATTTTTACGGTAAAGGGCTGCAGCCAGGTCACGAGTGATATAGAGAGTTGCTCCATCAGATTTCTTGATAAGGGCTGGATGTTCAATTCCATATTTCTCAAGATTGACAACTTGGGCACCTTCTGATTCAACAAGAAGGCCTTTTTCAGAAAGAATGTCTACAACTGCATCCATCTTATCATTGTAGAAGGCTTCTCCGTTGTAGCTGTCAAATTCAACCTTCAGTTCATTGTAAAGGCGGTTAAATTCCACCAAACTTTCATCACGGAACCATTGCCAAAGAGCGAGAGCTTCCTCGTCTCCATTTTCAAGTTTACGGAACCATTCGCGTGCTTCTTCATCCAAACTAGGGTCGTTTTCAGCTTCAGCGTTGATTCGGACGTAGAGTTTAAGGAGTTCATCGATTGGATGGGCTTTTACAGCTTCTTCGTCTCCCCATTTTTTGTAGGCAACAATCAACATTCCAAACTGTTTACCCCAGTCTCCCAAATGGTTGACCTTGACCGTTTGATAACCGATTTTTTGGAAGATATGTGACAAGCTATCTCCGATAACAGTTGAGCGCAGGTGACCAATAGAAAATGGTTTAGCGATATTCGGACTAGACATGTCGATCACAACATTTTCTTGTTTGCCAATAGTTTGGTCAGCATAGTGTTCTTTTTCAGTGATAACAGCTTGCAATACTTGAGCAGAAATAGCATTTTTATCAAGGAAAAAGTTAACGTAAGGTCCCGTTGCAACAACCTTTTCAAAGGCTTGGCTGTTAATTTTTTCAGCCAGTTCAGCTGCAATCATTTGAGGGGCTTTACGTTCGACTTTTGCAAGAGAAAAAGCAGGGAAAGCGATGTCTCCCATTTCTGAGTTTTTAGGGGTTTCTAGTAAATTTAAAATAGCCTCTTGGTCCAGGCTATCAATGACGCTAGCCAACTCGCTAGCAATCAATTCTTTTGTATTCATTAAGAGCTCCTTTTTGGACTTTTCTACTATTTTATCACAATTTTAAAGAAAGAAGAAAAAATTTTTGAAATCTCCTATTTTTTTGGTATAATATAGTTATAAAATTAGTTATAAATATTCACATAAGAGGATTTTATGAGAAAAAGAGATCGTCATCAGTTAATAAAAAAAATGATTACTGAGGAGAAATTAAGTACACAAAAAGAAATTCAAGATCGGCTGGAGGCACACAATGTTTTTGTGACGCAGACAACCCTGTCTCGTGATTTGCGCGAAATCGGCTTGACCAAGGTCAAGAAAAATGATATGGTGTATTATGTACTAGCAAATGAGACAGAAAAGATTGATTTGGTGGAATTTTTGTCTCATCATTTAGAAGGTGTTGCAAGAGCAGAGTTTACCTTGGTGCTTCATACCAAACTGGGAGAAGCTTCTGTTTTGGCAAATATTGTAGATGCAAACAAGGATGAATGGATTTTAGGAACAGTTGCTGGTGCCAATACCTTATTGGTCATTTGTCGAGACCAGCACGTTGCCAAACTCATGGAAGATCGTTTGCTAGATTTGATGAAAGATAAGTAAGGTCTTGAGAGTTGCTCTCAAGACTTATTTTTGACAAGGAGAGACGGAAAATGGCGACAGAAAAGCTATCACCCGGTATGCAACAGTATGTGGATATTAAAAAGCAATACCCAGATGCTTTTTTGCTCTTTCGGATGGGTGATTTTTATGAATTATTTTATGAGGATGCGGTCAATGCTGCGCAGATTCTGGAAATTTCCTTAACGAGTCGCAACAAGAATGCCGACAATCCGATTCCTATGGCGGGTGTCCCCTATCATTCTGCCCAACAGTACATTGATGTTTTGATTGAGCAGGGGTATAAGGTGGCTATCGCAGAGCAGATGGAAGATCCTAAACAAGCAGTTGGGGTTGTGAAACGAGAAGTTGTTCAGGTTATTACGCCAGGGACAGTGGTCGATAGCAGTAAGCCAGACAGCCAAAACAATTTCTTGGTTGCCATAGATCGTGATGGCAATCAATTTGGTCTAGCTTATATGGACCTGGTGACCGGTGACTTTTATGTGACAGGTTTATTGGATTTCACGCTGGTTTGTGGAGAAATCCGTAATCTCAAGGCGCGAGAAGTGGTGTTGGGTTATGGCTTGTCTGAGGAAGAAGAACAAATCCTCAGTCGCCAGATGAATCTGGTACTCTCTTATGAAAAAGAAAGCTTTGAAGACCTTCATTTACTGGATTCACGATTGGCGACTGTGGAGCAAGCAGCATCTAGCAAGCTCCTCCAGTATGTTCATCGGACTCAGATGCGGGAGTTGAACCACCTCAAACCTGTTATCCGCTATGAAATCAAGGATTTCTTGCAGATGGATTATGCGACCAAGGCTAGTCTGGATTTGGTTGAGAATGCTCGTTCAGGTAAGAAGCAAGGCAGTCTTTTCTGGCTTTTGGATGAAACAAAGACGGCTATGGGGATGCGGCTCTTGCGTTCTTGGATTCATCGTCCTTTGATTGATAAGGAGCGAATCGTCCAACGTCAAGAGGTGGTGCAGGTCTTTCTTGACTACTTCTTTGAGCGCAGTGATTTAACGGACAGTCTCAAGGGTGTTTATGACATTGAGCGCTTGGCTAGTCGGGTTTCTTTTGGCAAAATCAATCCCAAGGATCTCTTGCAGTTGGCGACTACCTTATCCAGTGTGCCACGGATTCGAGCGATTTTAGAAGGCATGGAGCAACCTGCTCTAGCTTATCTCATCGAACAACTGGATGGAATCCCTGAGTTGGAGAGCTTGATTAGTGCAGCGATTGCTCCTGAAGCTTCTCACGTGATTACAGATGGGGGAATTATCCGGACTGGATTTGATGAGACTTTAGACAAGTACCGTCGAGTTCTCAGAGAAGGGACTAGCTGGATTGCTGAAATTGAGGCCAAGGAGAGAGAAAACTCTGGTATTAGTACGCTTAAGATTGACTACAATAAGAAGGATGGCTACTATTTCCATGTGACCAATTCGCAACTGGGAAATGTGCCTGCTCACTTTTTCCGCAAGGCGACGCTGAAAAACTCAGAACGTTTTGGCACCGAAGAATTAGCCCGTATCGAGGGAGATATGCTTGAGGCGCGTGAGAAGTCAGCTAATCTAGAGTACGAAATTTTTATGCGTATTCGTGAAGAGGTCAGCAAGTACATCCAGCGTTTGCAGGCTCTAGCTCAAGGAATTGCGACAGTTGATGTCCTGCAAAGTCTCGCAGTTGTTGCTGAAACCCAGTATTTGATTCGACCTGAGTTTGGTGACGATTCACAAATCGATATCCAGAAAGGGCGCCATGCTGTCGTTGAAAAGGTTATGGGAGCTCAAACCTATATTCCAAATACGATTCAGATGGCAGAAGATACTAGTATTCAGCTGATTACAGGGCCAAATATGAGCGGGAAGTCAACCTACATGCGCCAGCTGGCTATGACGGCGGTTATGGCTCAGTTGGGTTCTTATGTGCCAGCAGAAAGTGCCCATTTGCCTATTTTTGATGCAATCTTTACTCGTATTGGAGCAGCCGATGACTTGGTTTCAGGTCAATCAACCTTTATGGTGGAGATGATGGAGGCCAATAATGCTATTTCGCATGCAACAAAGAATTCCTTGATTCTCTTTGATGAGTTAGGTCGTGGAACAGCAACTTATGACGGTATGGCTCTTGCTCAATCTATCATCGAATACATCCATGAGCATATCGGAGCCAAGACCCTCTTTGCGACCCACTACCATGAATTGACTAGTCTGGAGTCCAGCTTGGAACACTTGGTCAATGTCCACGTGGCAACTTTGGAGCAGGATGGGCAGGTTACCTTCCTTCACAAGATTGAACCAGGTCCAGCCGATAAATCCTATGGTATTCATGTTGCCAAGATTGCTGGCTTGCCAGCAGACCTTTTAGTTAGAGCGGACAAGATTTTGACTCAACTAGAGAGTCAAGGGGGAGAAAGTCCAAGTCTGATGTGGCAAACAAGTGATGTCACTGAACAGATTTCACTCTTTGATAGGGCAGAAGAGCATCCTATCCTAGCAGAATTGTCTAAACTGGATGTTTACAATATGACACCTATGCAGGCTATGAATGTCTTGGTCGAGTTAAAACAAAAATTATAAAGAATGAATTACTTGTCATTCTAGCTATATCAAGGAGACTTCTTTGACAATCCCCCACTTTTTTGCTAGAATAACATCACACAAACAGAATGAGAAGGAGCTGACGCATTGTCGCTCCCTTTTGTCTATTTTTTAAGGAGAAAGTATGCTGATTCAGAAAATAAAAACCTACAAGTGGCAGGCCTTGGCTTCGCTCCTGATGACAGGCTTGATGGTTGCTAGTTCACTTTTGCAACCGCGTTATTTGCAGGAAGTCTTAGACGCCCTCCTTGCTGGAAAATATGAAGCTATTTATAGTATCGGGGCTTGGTTGATTGGTGTGGCCGTGGTTGGTCTAGTTGCTGGTGGTCTCAATGTTGTCCTTGCAGCCTATATTGCTCAAGGAGTTTCATCCGACCTTCGGGAGGACGCCTTCCGTAAAATCCAAACCTTTTCTTATGCCAATATTGAACAATTTAATGCGGGAAATCTAGTCGTTCGCATGACAAATGATATCAACCAGATTCAGAACGTCGTCATGATGACCTTCCAAATTCTTTTCAGACTTCCCCTCTTGTTCATCGGTTCGTTTATCCTGGCGGTTCAAACACTACCTTCTCTGTGGTGGGTGATTGTTCTCATGGTAATCTTAATTTTTGGCTTGACTGCCGTCATGATGGGAATGATGGGACCTCGTTTTGCCAAGTTTCAAACCCTGCTTGAACGCATCAATGCCATTGCCAAGGAAAATCTGCGCGGTGTTCGTGTGGTCAAGTCCTTTGTCCAAGAAAAAGAGCAGTTTGCTAAGTTTACGGAGGTTTCAGACGAGCTACTCGGTCAAAATCTTTACATTGGTTATGCCTTTTCAGTAGTGGAACCCTTTATGATGTTGGTCGGTTATGGGGCGGTATTCCTCTCTATTTGGTTAGTTGCAGGGATGGTTCAGTCGGATCCGTCAGTTGTTGGCTCCATTGCTTCCTTTGTCAATTACCTAAGTCAGATTATCTTTACCATTGTTATGGTTGGATTTTTGGGAAATTCTGTCAGTCGTGCCATGATTTCTATGCGTCGTATTCGAGAAATTCTGGATGCAGAGCCAGCCATGACCTTCAAGGATGTCCCAGATGAAGAGTTGGTCGGCAGTCTTAGCTTTGAAAATGTGACCTTTACCTATCCAATGGACAAGGAACCGATGCTGAAAGATGTGAGATTTACTATTGAACCTGGTCAGATGGTTGGTGTCGTTGGAGCGACTGGTGCAGGAAAATCAACCTTGGCTCAATTGATTCCACGTCTCTTTGACCCACAGGAAGGCTCTATCAAAATCGGAGGCAAGGATATTCGAGAAGTGAGTGAAGGAACCCTGCGTAAAACTGTTTCTATCGTTCTCCAACGTGCCATTCTCTTTAGTGGAACGATTGCAGATAATCTAAGACAGGGTAAGGGAGATGCCACTCTATTTGAGATGGAGCGCGCAGCCAATATTGCTCAAGCCAGTGAATTCATTCATCGTATGGAGAAAACCTTTGAAAGTCCAGTTGAGGAACGGGGAACCAACTTTTCAGGTGGGCAAAAGCAAAGGATGTCGATTGCCCGTGGGATTGTCAGCAATCCACGTATTCTGATTTTTGATGATTCTACCTCAGCCTTGGATGCCAAGTCAGAGCGTCTGGTTCAGGAAGCCTTGAATAAGGACTTGAAGGGGACAACAACCATTATCATCGCGCAAAAGATTAGCTCGGTTGTTCATGCAGATAAAATCTTGGTTCTAGATCAAGGGCGATTGATTGGTCAAGGCACGCATGCAGACTTGGTTGCCAACAATGCCGTTTACCGTGAAATCTATGAAACACAGAAAGGAAAGGAGGAGTAAAATGAAGACTGTTCAATTTTTTTGGAATTATTTTAAAGTCTATAAGCTATCATTTGTAGTCGTCATCCTGATGATTGTTCTGGCAACTCTTGCCCAAGCCCTCTTTCCGGTCTTTTCTGGACAAGCGGTAACAGAGCTAGCCAATTTAGTTCAAGCTTATCAAGATGGCAATCCAGAACTTGTTTGGCAAAGCCTATCAGGAATCATGGTCAATCTTGGCCTGCTAGTTTTGGTTTTATTTATCTCCAGTGTGATATACATGTGTCTTATGACGCGTGTGATTGCAGAATCGACCAACGAGATGCGCAAAGGCCTCTTCGGTAAGCTTGCTCGGTTGACGGTTTCTTTCTTTGACCGCCGACAAGATGGCGATATCCTGTCTCGTTTTACTAGTGATTTGGATAATATCCTCCAAGCCTTTAATGAAAGTCTGGTTCAGGTCATGAGCAATATTGTTTTATACATTGGTCTGATTCTTGTCATGTTTTCGAGAAGTGTGACGCTGGCTCTCATCACCATTGCCAGCACACCAGTAGCCTTCCTCATGCTGATTTTCATCGTGAAAATGGCACGCAAATACACCAACCTCCAGCAAAAAGAGGTAGGGAAACTCAACGCCTATATGGATGAGAGTATCTCAGGCCAAAAAGCTGTCATTGTTCAAGGGATTCAAGAGGATATGATGGCAGGATTTCTTAAACAAAATGAGCGCGTGCGCAAGGCAACCTTTAAAGGAAGAATGTTCTCAGGAATTCTTTTCCCTGTTATGAATGGGATGAGTCTGGTCAACACAGCCATCGTCATCTTTGCTGGTTCAGCTGTTCTATTAAATGATAAGACTATTGAAACAAGTACAGCCCTAGGTTTGATTGTTATGTTTGCCCAATTTTCACAGCAGTACTACCAGCCTATTATTCAAGTTGCAGCTAGTTGGGGAAGCCTTCAGTTAGCCTTTACGGGGGCTGAACGGATTCAGGAAATGTTTGACGCAGAGGAAGAAATTCGACCTGAAAAGGCTCCAATCTTCACTCAGTTGCAAGAAGGTGTTGAAATCAGTCACATTGATTTCTCATATTTGCCTGATAAACCTATTTTGAAAGATGTTAGCATTTCTGCCCCTAAAGGTCAGATGACAGCAGTTGTTGGTCCGACAGGTTCAGGGAAAACGACTATTATGAACCTTATCAATCGCTTCTATGATGTTGATGCTGGTGGTATTTATTTTGATGGTAAAGACATTCGTGACTATGACTTAGATAGTCTCAGAAGTAAAGTGGGAATTGTCTTGCAAGATTCGGTCTTGTTTAGCGGAACCATTCGAGACAATATCCGTTTTGGTGTGCCAGATGCTAGTCAAGAAATGGTTGAGGCAGCAGCCAAGGCAACCCATATCCACGACTATATCGAAAGCTTACCTGATAAATACGATACCCTTATAGATGATGACCAGAGCATCTTCTCGACAGGGCAGAAACAATTGATTTCCATCGCTCGAACCCTGATGACAGATCCAGAAGTTCTCATTCTAGATGAAGCAACTTCAAACGTAGATACGGTGACAGAAAGTAAGATTCAGCATGCCATGGAGGCGGTTGTAGCAGGCAGAACCAGTTTTGTCATTGCCCATCGCTTGAAAACCATTCTCAATGCAGACCAGATTATTGTCCTCAAAGATGGAGAAGTCATTGAACGTGGTAACCACCATGAACTCTTGAAGCTAGGTGGATTCTATTCAGAACTCTATCACAATCAATTTGTCTTTGAATAAGAAAAGTTGTCCTATGCGGGCAGCTTTTTCTTGTCCATAAAAAATATTTATCACGGCCTTTAAAAAAACATATTAGACGAAAGTCATTTTGAGTGATATGATAGGACTATCGTTATACTCAATGAAAATCAAAGAGCAAACTAGGAAGCTAGCCGTAGGTTGCTCAAAGCACTGCTTTGAGGTTGTAGATAGAACTGACGAAGTCAGTAACATATATACGGTAAGGCGACGTTGACATGGGTTGAAGAGATTTTCGAAGAGTATTAACATTCGAAAGGAGAGACATCATGCTTAGAACGGTTGTAGGAGTTGCTGCAAATCTATGTCCCGTAGACGCAGAAGGCAAAAACATTCATTCATCTGTATCTTGTAGATTCGCAGAGAGCATTCGTCAAGTCGGTGGTCTCCCTTTAGTCATTCCTGTTGGTGATGAGTCAGTCGTGCGCGATTATGTGGAAATGATTGACAAACTTATCTTGACAGGCGGTCAAAATGTCCATCCTCAGTTTTATGGAGAGAAAAAGACCATCGAGAGCGATGATTACAATCTAGTCCGTGATGAGTTTGAACTGGCCCTCTTGAAAGAAGCGCTTCGTCAGAATAAACCAATTATGGCAATCTGTCGCGGTGTTCAACTTGTCAATGTTGCCTTTGGTGGAACCCTCAATCAAGAAATAGAAGGTCACTGGCAGGCCTACCTTTCGGAACATCTCATTCTATTGAGACAGTAGAAGGAAGTGTGGTGGCCAAGCTGTTTGGAAAAGAAAGTCAGGTCAATTCTGTCCATCGTCAAAGCATTAAAGATTTGGCACCTAATTTCCGTGTAACTGCTATTGATCCAAGAGACCAAACCATCGAAGCGATTGAGTCTATAGACGAACACCGCATTATTGGGTTGCAGTGGCATCCAGAGTTTCTGGTTAATGAAGAAGATGGCAATTTAGAACTATTTGAGTATTTATTGAATGAATTGTAACGACTGGTGTATCTGGTCGTTCTTTCTTTTATTTTTTCAATTTTTTTGGAATATGGGATTTTTACGCAAACGTTTGAATTCTGATAAAAATTGGAGAAATTAGACAAAAAAAAACTTGAAAAAAACGAAGGTAAGCGTTATGATAGAAAAGAAGAAATATTGGAGGAATAACATGTCACATATTAAATTTGATTATTCAAAAGTTTTAGACAAATTTGTTGCACCACATGAAGTGGAATACATGCAATCACAAGTAACAGCAGCAGATGAATTGATTCGTAAAGGAACTGGTGCTGGTAGCGACTTCCTAGGATGGTTGGACCTTCCTGAAAACTACGACCGCGAAGAATTTGACCGCATCTTGAAAGCTGCTGAGCAAATCAAATCAGACAGCGATGTTTTGGTTGTAATCGGTATCGGTGGATCTTACCTTGGTGCCAAAGCAGCAATCGACTTCTTGAACCACCACTTTGCAAACTTGCAAACAAAAGAAGAACGCAAAGCTCCACAAATCCTTTACGCAGGAAACTCAATCTCATCTACTTATCTTGCTGACTTGGTAGAGTATGTTGCAGACAAAGACTTCTCAGTAAACGTGATTTCTAAATCAGGTACAACAACTGAACCTGCTATTGCTTTCCGTGTCTTTAAAGAACTCTTGGTTAAGAAATACGGTCAAGAAGAAGCAAACAAACGTATCTATGCAACGACTGACCGCCAAAAAGGTGCTGTTAAGGTTGAAGCAGATGCTAACGGTTGGGAAACATTTGTTGTTCCAGATGATATCGGTGGACGCTTCTCAGTATTGACAGCAGTTGGTTGCTTCCAATCGCTGCATCAGGAGCTGACATTAAAGCTCTTATGGATGGTGCTAACGCAGCTCGCAAAGACTACACTTCAGATAAAATCTCTGAAAACGAAGCTTACCAATACGCAGCAGTTCGTAACATCCTTTACCGTAAAGGCTATGCAACTGAAATCTTGGTAAACTATGAGCCATCACTTCAATACTTCTCAGAATGGTGGAAACAATTGGCTGGTGAATCAGAAGGAAAAGACCAAAAAGGTATCTATCCAACTTCAGCCAACTTCTCAACTGACTTGCACTCACTTGGTCAATTTATCCAAGAAGGAACTCGTATCATGTTTGAAACAGTTGTTCGTGTTGACAAACCTCGTAAAAACGTGATTATCCCTACTTTGGAAGAAGACCTTGATGGACTTGGTTACCTTCAAGGAAAAGACGTTGACTTTGTAAACAAAAAAGCGACTGACGGTGTTCTTCTTGCCCACACAGATGGTGACGTACCAAACATGTACGTGACCCTTCCAGAGCAAGATGCCTTCACTCTTGGTTACACTATCTACTTCTTCGAATTGGCTATCGCCCTTTCTGGTTACTTGAATGCCATCAACCCATTTGACCAACCAGGAGTTGAAGCTTACAAACGTAATATGTTCGCCCTTCTTGGAAAACCAGGATTTGAAGAATTAAGCAAAGAACTTAACGCACGTCTATAATATATAGAAGAAAAGAGTGGTTTGCCCACTCTTTTTACTCTCTTTATCCATAGAAATTGGACTCAGCCAAGACTTGTGATATAATATAGAGAGCAAAAAGGCAGATGCCTAGAGACTTTATAGGAGAAACTATGTCAAAAGATATCCGCGTACGTTACGCACCAAGTCCAACAGGACTACTACACATCGGAAATGCCCGTACAGCATTGTTCAACTACCTTTACGCCCGTCATCATGGTGGAACTTTTATCATTCGTATCGAAGATACTGACCGAAAACGTCATGTCGAGGATGGTGAACGTTCACAGCTTGAAAACCTTCGCTGGTTAGGCATGGATTGGGATGAAAGCCCAGAAACACATGAAAACTACCGCCAGTCTGAGCGTTTGGACTTGTATCAAAAATACATCGACCAACTATTAGCTGAAGGAAAAGCCTACAAATCTTACGTTACAGAAGAAGAGTTGGCAGCTGAACGTGAACGTCAAGAAGCTGCTGGTGAAACACCTCGATATATCAACGAATACCTTGGTATGAGTGAAGAGGAAAAAGCGGCTTATATCGCAGAACGTGAAGCAGCTGGCATCATACCAACAGTTCGTTTGGCTGTCAATGAGTCAGGTATCTACAAGTGGCATGATATGGTCAAAGGTGATATCGAATTTGAAGGTGGCAATATCGGCGGTGACTGGGTTATCCAAAAGAAAGATGGTTACCCAACATACAACTTTGCCGTTGTTATCGATGACCACGATATGCAAATCTCTCATGTTATCCGTGGAGACGACCACATTGCTAATACACCAAAACAGCTCATGGTTTATGAAGCCCTTGGTTGGGAAGCTCCAGAGTTTGGTCATATGACCTTGATTATCAACTCTGAGACGGGTAAGAAGTTATCTAAACGTGATACTAATACACTTCAATTTATCGAAGATTATCGAAAGAAAGGTTACCTTCCAGAAGCAGTCTTTAACTTCATTGCTCTTCTTGGTTGGAACCCAGGTGGCGAAGATGAAATCTTCTCTCGTGAAGAACTCATTAAACTTTTCGATGAAAACCGCCTCAGCAAGTCACCAGCAGCCTTTGATCAGAAGAAACTCGACTGGATGAGC